>ERZ791785.276-NODE-276-length-51650-cov-11.134102_pt1 | contig 51650 bp, 43 predicted proteins | sample MGYA00509947_ERZ791785 | MGnify/ENA primary metagenome ERZ791785 (study PRJEB30046, sample SAMN00791982) | human gut metagenome | study: EMG produced TPA metagenomics assembly of the A metagenome-wide association study of gut microbiota in type 2... | reverse complement strand
TGTTTCTAATTATAAGTGAAATATATTTATTCTTATTTCGAACTCACGTTAAATATGTGATTTTTTTAACAAAAGGAAGTGTCAAAACGAAACCGGACTATCCAATCGTTAACTGTAGGGGCAGGGTTTGCCTGCCCGAAGACACAAAGCAAACTGTTTTCGGGCGAGCGAACCTCGCCCCTACGAACGAAACGACAGCATTATCCACGTTTTGACAACCCTTTTTTGTTGTATAGAGTGACTTATCCTTTTTTGAGTCTTGCCGGACGTGGTATTTTTGTTCAAAGAGTTACCACGTGGAGAATGGAGTATGGCAAAAACTAAAGATAGTTTTGTATCTCTTTAATGTTATTCAACTTAATAAAGTGGGAGTGCGTTACTTCTCCTTCATATTGTTCGTGTGCCCAAATGACATGATGAGGTACATAGGCTGCATAACCTCCGAGTTCCAATATGGGAATAATATCCGACTTTATCGAGTTACCTATCATCAGTAAATTTTCTGCCTTACATCCTAAATGATAAAGCAATCTTTTATAATCCGCATTTTTCTTGTCGCTCATTATTTCTATGTGGCAAAAGTATTCTTGTAGTCCGGACGCAGAAATCTTTCTTTTTTGATCGAACAAATCACCTTTGGTGGCCAATACTAATTTATAATTTTCGTGCAAGGCTGATATGACTTCTTGCACACCGTCCAATAATGTGATTGGCCTTTGCAGAAGTTCCTGACCTGATCGGAGGATTTCTTTTACGAGATTGAGGTCTCCTTCTCCATTAGTAACTTTGCAAATGGTTTCAATCATGCAAAGCAGCATTCCTTTCAGTCCATAACCATAGATATGCAGATTTTTTATTTCTGTCTTGAACAATTCTTCTGATACGGAAGGAGCCGGTGAATATTTCCTCAGAAGATGACAAAATTTGTGTTCCAACTCTTGAAAATAAAGTTCATTTTCCCAAAGAGTGTCATCGGCATCAAAAGCGATAAATTCTATTTTATTTTTCATGTTTTATTATTAGAATAGGAAGAGAGAGCAATCATATCATAATGTATTATTTTGTCCGTCTTTTACGTTCTGTATAAATTCGGCAACATTTCGTCCATCCACCAAGCCATGGTGGACACTGATGGATATAGGAAGCAAAAGTTTCTTTTTTTCTTGTATCAGCTTACCTGTGGAAATTTTGGGTATAGAATCTCCTGTTTGAATTGAACCGGCATGTTTCATCTCGGAAAAGGCAAACCAAGGCAGAGCCGAATAACGGATGACATCCGCTCTTGCTGTGTCCTTGGAAAAAGAAAGTCCGGTACTGTTTTTTACTCTATGTATTTCCTTTTCTGCATTTTCAATAAATAAGGAAAGATCTGTGTCATACTCAAAAAATCCAAAGCCAAAAGTTCCGTCCTCTCTTCCGATAGTGGGCGAAATATTGATTTTATCATATTCTACTACTTCTCCGTTTTCTATACGTAATTTGAATGCAGTAGTCGCATTGATACATTTCAATAGGAAGTGCACAGAATAAAGAAAAAAAGAAACTTCCATATTTTTACTTTGTTGATATATGCTTGTGAAATCAACAGTCGTGGTAATTCCCCAAAAAGGGTCATCGAGAGCCGAGAAGAATTTAAAATGCTCTTTTCTATTCCAATTGTCCAGGTTAATAACTCGCTTCATTTTCTATTTACTCTGTTTTTCTTTTATGTGTATTATTTCTGTTACAACTATTTTAACGATAAAACGTATTGTTGCAAATATACAAAAAGTATTTTAACAGAGATGTTCTTTGTTTGCTTTAAATCCATTTTATTATCTCCTGTTCTGTGTTAAAGTTAAGAATGGATAACAGCAACTATTTTAAAAGGTTATTCAGGACTGGTAATCAACTATATGTCTGTTTTGTTTATAAGGGAAAGAATTATTTAATCAAAAACAAAAGCAACAAATACCTGTCGGGCAAATTTGTTGCTTCTGTTTATTCAGGAAGGTCACATGACAAAAGAGTCTTGTAATTGAGTTTGTTTTATTACATCAAATTTTTCTGATGGAATATCCAGAAAGGCTTTGCACAGTGTCATTAATGCCTTTTCTCTATCTTGTTCCCGTACCAGCACTGAAAGATTGTGAGTACTGCTGCCATATGAAATCATGCATACCGGCATCTCTTTCAGCGTTTCTATAATTCTGGCTTCCAACCCTGTATGCTTTTCCCAATTTAGATCGCCAATAACGCTGACCACAGACATTTCTGTTTCCATTCCTATTTCCGCATACTTATGTAATTCACGATATATCAGGCGTAATGTGTCGTTGCTACATTTCACAGCCAATGAAACACTCACATTAGAGGAAGTCGCTAAATAGACAGGAACCTTATATTTCTCGAACACATCAAATACTTTGCCAATAAATAGATAAGAAGTAAGAACCCCCAACGAACGAAGTTTGACAAAGACCACACCTCTGCGTGAAACAGCAGCTTTTACTTTTGTTCCTATTTTTTCTGATGATATCCGTAATGTATCCTCCGGTGTTTTTATCAATACAATGGCCATACCGACGGTGCGCGCCAGCGGAATACATTCCGGATGAAGCAATGCAATGCCGCTATCAATAAAATTCTCGGCTTCACCGTATGTAAGAGTCCGAGTATGTTCCATACCTTGGAAACAAATTTCATCAGAACGTAAGGATGTCATAATTTCATCCGCATGGAATACAGCCCCGATAACAGTGGCATAATACTCATTTCCTATTTGTGGGAAGAAATCCACTTCATCATATGCATTTTTACACAAACGGCTTTGGGTAATAAGAATGGGGACATCGGGACAGTCTTTCATCAGTTCTTCTACATTTTTTTTCACATACTTTATATCCGGTTTCCGATCAAGCCCTAGCCGCATGAAATGACATGAGTTCAAGATGAAGTTCTTTTTCGTACATTCTTCTAAATAATGTGACAGAATAAGAGAGGATATCATTGCTCCGTGAGCCATAATCTCATGATCGTCAATGATGTTCGGATTTTCATTACATAAACGGGAAATTTGATCGATGTGTACTTTTATTTCTTTGGCAGCTTCTGCTTTCTGCATTTCGGAGGAAAGAAGATTGTCCAGCCAATTTCCACAATCATTCTCGAAATCCTGCAATTGATTCATAACCTTTTCGATATCGAGATGGAATAAAGAAATAGAAACAGCTTGCAGCTTTTGGGCAATGCCGGTAAAAGTGTCGAGCACTATAATAGAACGTTCGTTCATACTAATCACTTCAGTCCGATGTTTCAGTTCGGTGGCAGATTTAATATTTTCTAAATTATATACTTTCATTTTTGTATTGCATTTTATTCTTTTGGAGTTTCTTTTTCATTTTAACAGGCAAATTTCCATATTGGAAAGCTATATTCTTACTAGTTTCATCTTTATTAATTTGTTAATCAGTTGTTTATTATTGTTTGCTCGCTACCTTTTCTATAAGTTGATAGCGTTATACTCTATATAAATCAAAATCGATGCCATTGCAAAAATTGCACTTTTATCTTTCGGCTATTTCATTTCCCATTTTAGAAAAAAGGCTTTCATATTGAAAAAGTATAAACTAATCAACAAGTATATACCATATTGATAATAAGATATTTAAGTTGGTGGTATGACTTTTGTCATCTAACTGAAAAAAAGAATTATATAAAAATGAAATTGTATATCATATCAAACAGACTGCCCGTGAAGGCTGTCGCAGAACAAGATACCTTTGTTTTCTCACGTAGTGAAGGAGGTCTGACAACGGGACTAAATTCCCTACAGGGCAATTACGAGAAACATTGGGTGGGGTGGCCCGGAATCTGTACAGACAAAGAGGAAGAAAAACAGGATATCTGTCACCGGTTGGAGGAAATGAATCTCCATCCCATATTTTTATCCGATGAGCAATATAAGAACTATTATGAGGGATACAGTAACAGTACCCTGTGGCCTTTATGTCACTATTTTTTTGCCTATACATTATATAGAAAGAGTTTCTGGCAATCTTACCAAGAGGTTAACGCTTTGTTTTGTCGGGAAATCATCCGCCTTGTGGAACCGGATGATTGGGTCTGGGTACAAGATTATCAGTTGATGTTACTTCCGGAAATGCTCCGCCAAGAGCTTCCCCGGTTGCATATCGGCTATTTCCATCACATTCCGTTTCCATCTTATGAGTTATTCCGAATTCTGCCTGAACGTGCCGAAATACTGAAAGGATTGTTAGGAGCCGATTTTATCGCATTTCATACACATGACTATATGCGTCATTTCATCAGCGCGGCCGAACGGGTACTCCATATGGATTTCAGTTTGGATGAAACCCGGATAGGCAATCGCATTGTGCGCGTTGATGCACTTCCGATGGGGATAAATTATGACCTTTACCACAATGTGTCACAACAAAAAAATGTTTGGAAAGCTATAGAACGAACCCGTCTCTTGTTTGGCAAACATAAACTTATCCTATCGGTAGACCGTTTGGATTATAGTAAAGGTATTTTGCACCGTCTTTATGGATTTGCCTCTTTTTTGGAACACCATCCCGAATATCATGGCAAGGTAACACTGGCTATGGTCATAGTTCCTTCACGTGATCATGTAGGCAGTTATGCCGAATTGAAAACCCGGATTGACGAGGAAATAGGTTCTATCAACGGACGATATTCTACAATGAACTGGACTCCGGTCTGCTATTTTTATCATGGTTTCTCATTCGAAGAATTGGCTGCCATGTATTTTATAGCTGATATTGCATTAGTCACTCCTTTGCGTGACGGAATGAACTTGGTTGCCAAAGAGTATGTTGCTGTCAAGCAAGACAATCCCGGTGTATTGGTTTTAAGTGAAATGGCCGGTGCCGCTGTGGAACTGACCGACGCTTTGCTGGTTAATCCCAATGATACGGAGCAGATAGAAAATGCCATTTGCCGGGCATTGGAAATGCCGTTTGAAGAACAGAAAGAACGGATGCACCGTATGCAGTCTATTGTATCCGTACAGACTGTCAATAAATGGGCTGCCGATTTTGTAAATGAATGGCAGGAAGTGGCACACAAAAACAAGACCATGCTTCTTAAGAAGATAGGATCACAGAATATGCAGGAAATTCAGCATCAATACTTACATGCTAAAAAGCGTTTGATTTTGTTGGATTATGACGGAACGCTGGTCCCTTTTCAGAAAAGGCCGGAAGATGCCTCTCCTACTCCGCAATTGCTGGATACATTGCAGAAACTGGCTGCCGACCCCTTGAATCATGTGGTAATAAACAGCGGACGTGACCATTTTACTTTAGAGAAATGGTTGGGTACACTGCCTCTTTCCTTTGCAGCCGAACATGGGGCCTTTTATAAAGAGAATGGTGTATGGCACAAGAATGTACACGCGCAGGAATGGAGCCCCGGATTACTTTCTATATTAAAATTATTTGTCAGCAAGACTCCTCGCTCCCATCTTGAAGTCAAAGAAACGGCACTTGCCTGGCATTATCGTGAGACCGATGCATGGTTGGGCAGATTACGTGCGCAACAGTTGGTCAATTCCTTGATATCTATTTGCTTGAAACAGAATTTGCAAATCATGCAAGGTAATAAGGTGGTAGAAATAAAATCTCCCGAATTTACCAAAGGTTCAGAAGTAAACAGGCTTTTGCTTGCCACCCGATATGATTTTATCCTGGCAATGGGAGATGATACCACGGATGATGATATGTTTAAAGCCCTGCCTGTTACTGCTGTGACTGTAAAGATTGGTACAGCATCCGAGAGTGCACGTTACAATCTGCCCGTACAGACAGACACCTTGCCGTTTTTACAACGGATGACAGATAAAAGCGTGGTGAAAGCAGTCTTGAAAAGTGGTTTGAAAGGGCAGCTATCATCGGCTATAGATTTTTTAAAACGGATAATAAACCACTAACATTACAAAAAAATAACCATGGACAATTTGAATTACGGTGTAATCGGTAATTGCTGCACAGCCGCACTGATTTCCGAAAAAGGAAGTATTGAATGGCTATGTTTTCCAAATTTTGATTCACCTTCTATTTTTGCAGCTCTTCTGGATCGTGAAAAAGGCGGGACTTTTGGTTTTGAAGTTTCAGAAGACTATCACACCATCCAATCGTATGTTCCCCATACCAATATTCTTTCCACTACTTTTGTGTCAGAGCAAGACGAATTTGCGGTAGTCGACTTTATGCCTTGTTATGAGTTATATGATAATAAGGAATATTATCGTCCGGCTGAGGTCTATCGTTATATTCACTGGATTAAAGGTCGTCCCCGCATTAAAGTCAATTACCATCCGGCTCCCGACTATGCTCGTGGAAAAGCGTTTTTTAATGTAACTTCCCGGTATATTGAAACCTATTCTTCTTCTAACAACAAGGACAGACAATATCTGTATTCCTCTTTGCCGTTGCAAGGTATTGTAAACCATCAGGAATTTATATTAGAGCAAGATGAATTTTTTCTTCTGTCATACAATGAAAAGGTGATTCCTGTTGATATAGAGCGTGAGAAACTGGAGTATTGCCGCACGTTGGTTTATTGGTTGAACTGGACGGATCGTACAAGAAAGTTCACTATTTACAACGATATAATAGAGCGTAGCTTACTCACCCTGAAGATGATGTCCTTTTATAATGGCGCGGTATTAGCTTCTCTTACTACCAGCCTGCCCGAAGCTGTGGGAGAAGTACGCAATTGGGATTACCGTTTTTGTTGGTTGCGGGATGCCTCCATGTCCATAGAGACTCTTTTCAAGATAGGTCATGCCGATGCAGCCCGCAAATTCATGAAATTCATACAATCTACTTTTGTTGCCGAGCATGACACTTATCAAATAATGTATGGCATTCGTGGGGAAAGGAAATTGACTGAAGTTATACTCGACCATCTTTCAGGATATAAAAACTCCCAACCGGTGCGTATCGGCAATGATGCTTATCATCAAAGGCAGAATGATTCATTCGGCTATCTGATGGACTTAATTTACCAATATTACCGCTTGATGCCAGGTACATTGGATGAAATAGAAGATATGTGGGAAATGGTGAAAAGTATTATGACGACTGTGATGGAAGATTGGAGAAAGCCTGATAAAGGAATTTGGGAGATACGGGGCGAAGGACAGCATTTCGTTTCGTCCAAAGTGATGTGTTGGGTTGCTTTGGACAGAGGAGCCCGCATAGCCCGTATTCTGAATAAATATGAGAATAGCCGACGTTGGGAAGAAGAAGCTGATGCAATTAAAGCAGATGTTATGAGAAACGGATGGAAGGAAGAAATACAAAGTTTTTCACAAGCATACGGCAATCTGGATTTGGACTCTTCTTTACTGTTAATGGAACCTTATGGATTTATAGATGCTGATGATATTCGTTATCATAAAACTGTGAAAGCCGTCAAGAAATCCTTGTTACACAAAGGATTGATGTACCGCTATAATACTCATGATGATTTTGGCTGTCCTTCTTCGGCCTTTACCATCTGTACTTTTTGGCTGATCCGTGCACTTTATGTCATCGGGGAAAAAGACGAAGCACGCTGTCTGTTCGATGAAATTTTGCAATATTCAAACCATTTGGGCCTGTTCAGTGAAGATATTGATTTCGAAACAAAAGAGCAATTGGGTAATTTCCCACAAGCTTATTCTCATCTGGCGCTGGTAAATACTGCTGTGTTATTTGCGGAAGAAGATAAAAGGCTAATCTTTAAATAAGGAAAAATTTGGAGAATGACTGATAATCCGGTATCTTCGTACAATTAAAATCAGGAAAATGCGTATAACAAAAAAACGGAGCCCAAGGTTAATCTTGCAGTCTTTAGTAAAAAACGGATGTCCATATATTATTATATGTATATGGTGTGTGTTGTCTGGCGGATGTGTTCAGAATAAATCCCAAGATTCATTGAAAACATTAAAAACAGAAATTCGACATATTATTAAAGATAAGAAAGCAACTATAGGAGTGGCTTTGATACTGGATGGAGAAGATACGCTGGCCATAAATAATGCCGAAAAATATCCCATGATGAGCGTTTATAAGTTTCATCAGGCATTGGCTGTATGTGATTACCTGCAAAAACGGCATATTCCACTTTCCACTTCCCTATATCTTGATAAAAAATATTTCAAACCGGATACATACAGCCCTTTGCGTGATAAATATCCCCAAGGCAATTTAGAACTTCCGATTAGTGAACTTTTAGTTTATACAATGCAGTCAAGTGACAATGTAGCCTGTGATATCTTATTCGATTATATAGGTGGTGTAAACGTGGTGGATGAATACATTCATTCATTGGGAATAAACGATGTTTCCATAACTGCTACCGAAGATGAGATGCATCAAGACATGGATGATTGTTACAAAAACTGGACAACACCAATGGAAGCAGCCAATCTATTGGAACTTTTTATGACTCAAGATTTCATGAGAAATGAATATACAGATTTTCTAAAGCATATTATGATAGAGTGTGGGACAGGCAAAGACAGACTGCCTGCTCCCCTTCCCGAAAGTGAAGTCAAGATAGGACATAAGACAGGAACTTCCGATAAGAATGACCGGGGAGAATACATTGGCATCAATGACATTGGCTTTGTAATTCTACCTGATGGAAGCCGATACGTAGTAGCTGTATTTGTTAAAGACTCAAAAGAAAATATGGAAACGAATGCTAAAATAATCTCTGATATTTCGGCTGCTGTTTACCGATATGCCGGGAATCGTTAAAATAGTGCTGTTTTGCACTATCTATAAAGACAAGAATGTTATAAATATAATATTATGGATTATCACATCATTAAAATATCTAGAAATAAAAAGCAATATCTGGACTTATTATTGCTTGGGGATGAACAGGAAACAATGATAGACCGGTATCTGGAGCGTGGTGACTTGTTTGTATTGGAAGATAATGGGATAAAAGCCGTGGGCGTTGTAACAAAAGAAGGTCCGGAAATTTGTGAATTGAAGAATATAGCGGTTACCCCTATTGCCCAGCGACAAGGATATGGAAGAAAACTAATAAACTACCTGATAAATCATTATTCAAAAGAATATACTCAGATGATAGTGGGAACAGGAGACGTTCCCGGTGTTCTTGCATTTTATAAAAGTTGCGGCTTTGAATATTCTCATTGTATAAAAGGTTTTTTCACGGAGAACTACGATCATCCTATCATTGACAATGGGGTTTTACTAAAAGATATGATTTATTTGAAACGTAAAATAGGTTTTTAAAAGAGTGGAAAAAGATCAAATACTGAAATATCTCCTAAATTTAAACATTGTTTTCTATCGTTTTTCAATGAAATAGGTGTATCTTTGCACTATGTTAAAAACTCGTATATCGGATTTGGTGTCGTAAACAATCTGTTCTCATAAATAGATTGTTTATTCGTGTATTCTCGGGATATTTTTTCGAGAGCAATTTCATATTACTATAATTTTATTTTTTAATTACACAGGGAGTATGGCTATGCTTTCAGTGTATGTTTAATATATTACGATAATGAATAATGACAACAATACAATTCTAGGATTCGATGTAAATTTGATTTGTGATTTTTTCTTAAATACGGAGCGACAAGGACCCGGAAGTCCCGAAGTAACTCTTAAAGCATTAAGCTTTATAGATAATCTTACCGACAAATCCCTTATTGCCGATCTCGGCTGTGGAACAGGGGGGCAGACAATGATCTTGGCACAACATGCGCCGGGGAAGATTACAGGCATCGACTTTTTCCCGGGATTCATTGAACGTTTCAACAAGAATGCCGAGAAACTGAATCTCCAGAATAGGGTGAAAGGCATAGTCGGTTCGATGGATGACCTTTCTTTTGAAAAGGACTCTTTGGACTTGATCTGGTCGGAAGGAGCCATTTATAATATTGGTTTTGAACGAGGCTTGAAAGAGTGGCGCAACTATTTGAAACCGGGAGGATACCTTGCCGTTTCTGAAAGTGTCTGGTTTACCGATCAACGCCCGGCAGAAATTCATGATTTCTGGATGAGTGCTTATACGGAAATAGATACGGTTCCCAACAAAGTAGCCCAGATACAAAAAGCAGGATATATTCCGGTTGCGACATTCATTCTTCCGGAGAATTGCTGGATAGAACATTATTTTGCTCCTCAAGCTAAAGCCGAGGAAATATTCAGAAGAAAACATGCAGGAAGCAGAATCGTAGAAGAATTGATAACATCCAATCATCATGAGGCTGAGCTATATAGTAAGTATAAAGCATATTATGGCTATGCATTCTTTATCGCAAAAAAGATTCATCCTTTTCAAAGTTAGTGGATGAAGTAAAGAAGCATAAAGCGAATTTCTAAAATATTTTTCAAGCAGTGCAGGTATCTGTTCAAGGGGGCATCTGCACTGCTTATTCTTTGAATGAACTATTTTATTTTTCGGAAGCCATTTCTTGTAAAAATACAAATCAGATAGGAAGGTGTTTAATCCATTATACATGTTTGCGTCATAAATCAAATGGCAACTGCAATAAAGATAGGTAATTTTGCCGGAACATGCATAAGAAGGCTGTTTTTTTGCTTCATCAATTCACAACTACAAACTTTTTATCTTTCCTGTAATAGAAGTCGAAGAGTTTTTTATAGTTTTGCATCAGAACATGAATGTTTCTAAAAGAAAAGATAAAAAGAATACTGAATAGGCAGCCCGAAATGATGAAATCTTCCATCCCCCTCTATACCTTTTATAAAAACAAATATGGCAGTGAATTGCTGATAGACATCGTGGCACTGAAAGATATAAAGAAATATCTGGCCGGGAAAGCAGTTCATACGCTGACTTATTATGATATTACTTTTATAACAGAGGGAGAAGGACGTTTTGTTATCGGTCATCAGACTTACAATGCAGTCTCCCGTGATGTCTTTTTTTCGCGGCCGGGAGAAATCCGCAGTTGGGAGATTAATTGTATAAAGAATGGTTATGCTTTGATTTTTGAAGATGAATTTCTTTCATCGTTCTTTAAAGATACGCAGTTTGTGCAACACCTCTCCTATTTTCATCCCGGAGAAACTTCGCTGAAACTACAGTTGCCCGAAGAACTTTATATCCGTATGCTCCAACTTTTACAGCATATCAAAAAAGAAATTGATACCTATCAGCCTGGCAATGTGCACATGCTGAGGGCACTTCTGTATGAAGCCCTTATGTTATTGGATCGTTGCTATCAAAAAACTCTTTCTGCCATCGGAAACGAAACCCTAACCGGTTCCAAAGAAAACAACAGTCCTTACATCGAGCGGTTTATAAAACTGGTGGAAGAGAACTTGAAAGAGCAGCATTCCGTGCAATTTTATGCCGACTGCCTTTGCATTACTCCCAATTATCTGAATGAACTGGTTCACTCTGTCCTGTATACCAGTGCCAAGCAATACATCCGTAACAAAGTGATGAACGAAGCCCGTAAACTGTTGGCATACACAGATATTCCCGTTTCGGAAATAGCACTCAGCCTTCATTTTTCCACTGTTTCTTACTTCATCCGCAGCTTCCGGCAACATACCGGAAAGACTCCTTTTAATTATCGTCGTGAGCAACAACCATGAAAAGTGATATTTCTCCCATGAAATGTATGGCATCCTTTTTCCGGCTTTTACCTATCTTTACATCTTCATAATCAATTAAATAATCAAGAACATGAAAGATGCAGAAAAGACAATCGGTAACATGATTGACAAACAAACCGTTTCATTTATCGCTTCCATAGATGAGGACGGATTTCCTAACATGAAGGCGATGTTGCAACCACGTAAGCGTGAAGGTATCAAGATCATTTATTTTACTACAAACACTTCTTCCATGCGTGTGGTACAATACAGGAAGAACGACCACGCATCCGTTTATTTTTGTGACAGGCGTTTTTTTCGTGGTGTCATGCTGCGTGGCACGATGGAAGTTCTGACTGATAGCACCAGCAAGGAAATGATTTGGCGTGAGGGGGATACAATGTATTATCCGGAAGGGGTAACGGACCCGGATTATTGTGTATTGAAATTTACAGCTTTCTCTGGAAGGTTTTACAGTGAATTCAAATCGGAAGATTTCTTGGTGGAATAAGAAACAGGCTTTTTCCTATACATCGGTTTGCAACATCCCATCAGGAAATGAACGTCCGTTTTCGGAAAACGAGCGTCTGTTTTCCTGAAATGAATGTCCGTTTTATAAAAACGGATGCCTGTTTTTCCGGGTTCACCTGTAAAAGTATCGGGTTACCCTTTCATGGGGCGAGAAGTTTTTCAGTCCGCAAGCGGGTAAAAAAGACAAGTTCATCTTTTAAAAAGCTAAAAACCTTTTTAAAAGATGAACTTGTCTTTTTCCAACCTGACGGCATAGTCCCGGAAAGTTAATGCCCTAGTTTAAAGGAATTCCAAAGCAGCTTTGGAAAAGTAAGTTAAATTACTTTTGAAGAGAGATTTGTACCTTCCTCACGGCTATATAATGATATTATGAATGAGAATATAAAGCAAAATACTTCCAAAGCGGTGCAGCCATCAATGATTGTTTCACCTCATCATTCAATAACAACGCTTTTACTTCTTCTTCATCCAGCAAATGCACTGTCAGATCTTCAGTTTCTTCCAAATGCTGGGTAGAGATTCGTTCTACCTCCGTAGCCAGATAACAATGAGTGATATTTGTCATGGTGCTGGCATTTGCTGAAATGGTCATAAGTTTTGTCCAATTTCCATTGCCATACCCTGTTTCTTCGTACAATTCGCGTTGGGCAGAAAGCAAAGGTTCTTCTCCGGTTTCACAAACTCCGGCGCAAATTTCATAACGTGTTTCTTTTATTCCGTGACGGTATTGGCGTACTAATACGAATTTACCTTCTTTGGTGATAGCAATTACATTTACCCAATCAGGATATTCCAAAATATAATATTCAGGAATTTCAACTCCTGTAGGTAGTTTAACCCGGTCACGGCGTGCGGTCAGCCAAGGGCGGCGGATAAGATATTCACTTTCAATAATCTCCCATTTTCTATCGTCTGTGCTCATATAATAAGTTTTTTGTTTTATATTCTACATTATAAAATTTATTCTTGCCAGTGGCTTAATTGATTATACCGGCAAAGGTACATTAATCCATTTGCATTAACTATAACACTCCCATTCTTTTTGAAGAAATTCAGGAATGAATTATGTAAATGATGAAAAGACTTTAGCTAACTTTGCAGACAATGATAAATTTTATTCAGACAGAATGGAAAATAGAATAAGTCCGGAGTCTTCTCTATGGAATCCTTGGCATGGCTGCCATAAGCTAAGTACAGGTTGCCGGCATTGTTATGTATATCGCGGAGATAGTAAACATGGGAAAGACAGTTCCATAATAACCAAAACCGGACAATTCAATCTGCCCGTGCGACGGAAAAAGGATAAGACTTACAAGATCCCTTCCGGCAATCTTGTCTATACTTGTTTTACCTCCGATTTTCTGATAGAAGAAGCCGATGAATGGCGTATAGAAGCATGGAAAATGATGCGGGAACGATACGATCTTCATTTCTTGTTTATAACTAAACGCATAGACCGGCTCGGCCAATGTCTGCCTCCGGATTGGGGGGACGGGTATGATAATGTTACCATTTGTTGCACCATGGAAAATCAAGACAGAGTGGATTACCGTCTTCCTCTTTATAAAGCAGCTCCTGTAAAGCATAAAATCATTATCTGTGAACCGTTGTTGTCCGCTATAAACTTCAAGGGAGAACTCGGTACATGGGTAGAACAGATTGTGGTAGGTGGAGAATCGGGCAAAGAAGCGCGTATATGTAATTATGACTGGGTATTGGACATTCGTCGGCAATGTATAGAAAATAATATAAGCTTTTGGTTTAAACAAACCGGATACAGATTACTAAAAGGAGAACGTGAATATAAAATAGCCCGTCAATTTCAACATACACAAGCTAGAAAAGCAGGAATAAACTATTCTGGGAGATCTAACGGCAATAATTATAGTGATTAAGAAAGTGTTTCATTTTGAAAGAGCCCCCTTTTCATTTTGGTAAGCTTTAGTCTTTGATGACACGCTTATGGCATTGTAGCTAAGCCGTTTGTTTTATTGGTATATTCTTTGCCTGTTATAAAAGGACTGATATTAAATATGCGGAAAATTGTTATATTGCCAATATGATAAAGTAACAAATGGAAGACAGAGAAGAAAGTGTACAGCATTTTTTAGATTTGATTAAACGTTCACGGCGTGGAAAGTTTAAAATCTATATCGGAATGATAGCCGGTGTAGGGAAAAGTTATCGTATGCTGCAAGAAGCTCACGAAATGTTGGAGAACGGTGTAGATGTACAGATAGGTTATATTGAAACGCACGGACGTGTAGGAACCGTTGCTATGTTGGAAGGATTGCCTGTTATCTCTCGGAAAAAGATATTTTACAAAGGTAAGGAAGTGGAAGAAATGGATCTTGATGCCATTCTTCAGTTACATCCCGAACTGGTTATAGTAGATGAATTGGCACATACCAACATCGAGGGCAGCCGGAATGAGAAACGTTGGCAAGATGTAATGGAATTGTTGGATGCCGGTATAAACGTAATTTCTGCAGTTAATATCCAGCATATAGAAAGTTTGAATGAAGACGTAAAAGGCATAGCAGGTATAGAGGTTAAGGAACGGATTCCGGACAAGGTGTTGCAGGATGCGGATGAAGTGGTAAATATAGACCTTACTGCCGAAGAACTGATAAACCGGTTGAAAGCCGGGAAAATCTATCGCCCTGAAAAGATTCAGTTGGCACTGAATAACTTTTTTAAGACAGAGAATATTCTTCAGTTACGTGAACTGGCACTAAAAGAAGTGGCCTTTCGAGTCGAGAAAAAAGTTGAAAATGAAATTGTTACAGGCGAAAAGGGCATCCGGCACGAGAAGTTTTTGGCATGTATCAGCAGTAATGAACGGACTCCCCGACATATCATCCGTAAAGCGGCACGGCTTGCTTCCCGGTACAATACGGTCTTTTTTGCCCTTTATGTACAAACGCCTGCCGAAAGTACGGAACGTATTCCATTGGCAACACAGCGGCATTTACTTAATCATTTTAAACTGGTTACCGAGTTGGGCGGTGAAGTTATCCAAGTTTCATCTTCCGATATTATGGGAGAAATAATTAAGACTTGTCGTCAACGTGGAATTACAACTGTCTGTATGGGGCATCCTGCTTTCAAAATGCCCGGTGCATTATTCAGTCTTTCCAAATATCGAAAATTTCTACACTCTTTAGCAGAAATGGACATAGATTTGATTATACTTGCATAAAAAATAAAAGTTATGAATATAAAGTCGAAACTAACCCTCGCCATAGGGATATTGGTGGCAATGATTGTACTGTTGGTTGTACTTTCTGTTGTGAATTTGCAAATACTGACTGCCACGGAACCTGACAGTCCGGCAGCAGGTCCCGGATTACAGCGGGCTTTATTGTGGATATATGTTGTTGGTGCCGCATGTATATGTATTGGTATTGGTATGTGGTTGCGTCTTCCCGCATCAATTGATAATCCTATTAAAGAGCTGACCAACGCTATACAGGAAATTGCAAACCATAATTATGAGAAACGTTTGGAATTGAACAGCAGTGAAGAATTTTCAGAAGTATCTAAAAATTTCAACCGCATGGCCAAACGTCTGGAAGATTATCATGCAAGTACTTTATCCGATATGATGGCATCTAAAAAATATATGGAGACTATCATCAACAGTATCAACGAGCCTATTATCGGTTTAAATAATGATATGGAAATCCTGTTCATCAATGACGAAGCATTGAATGTGATCAACCTGAAGCGTGAAGAAGTTATTAAACATTCTGCACAGGATATTTCCCTGCGCAATGATTTGTTGCGCCGCCTGATTCGTGAATTGGTGGAAATTCCTGGGGAACCAGTCAAAGACAAGGAAAAAGAAAAGAAAGAACCTCTGAAGATTTATGCGGACAATAAAGAGAGTTTTTTCCAAGTAAAATACATGAGTATTTCCCAACCGGGGAAAGATGGGGTTACTATGGAAAAAAAAGGATATGTCATTATGTTGAAGAATATAACCGAATTTAAGGAACTGGATTCGGCCAAGACCACATTTATCTCTACAATCTCACATGAATTGAAGACTCCTATCTCGGCTATTATGATGAGTCTGCAATTATTAGAAGACCAGCGTATCGGAGCTTTAAATGAAGAACAGGAAGATTTGGCAAACAGTATCAAGGAAAATAGCGAACGGCTGCTTAATATCACCGGCGAATTGCTGAATATGACGCAGGTAGAATCAGGAAAACTACAGTTGAAGCCTAAGATAACCAAACCTATAGAGTTGATAGAATATGCAATAAAGGCAAACCGTGTGCAAGCCGAGAAGTTCAACATTCAAATAGAAGTGGAGTACCCTGAAGACAAAATAGGTAAACTGTTTGTCGACAGTGAGAAGATAGCTTGGGTGCTGACCAACCTTCTTTCCAATGCCATCCGGTATTCACCGGAAAACGGTCGTGTAGTAATAGGGGCACGTCAGACAGATGATGGATTCATTGAGATGTTTGTACGGGATTTCGGGAAAGGGATTGATCCACGTTATCATAAAAGCATCTTTGACCATTATTTCCGGGTTCCCGGAACTAAAGTACAAGGAAGCGGCTTAGGTCTGTCTATTTCCCGGGATTTTGTCGAGGCCCATAATGGTACGCTTACAGTAGACAGTAAGTTGGGAGAAGGAAGTACGTTTGTTATGCGGTTAAAAGCATGATCACAGCACAGGGGAGAGAATCTTTCAATAAGCGCTCTCCCCTGCTGCTTTTGAACCAAGCCGGAAAAGCTTACTCCAGCCTATGAACGGTAATATCGCTAAAATCCTGTAATAATGTCAGTAACATACCTTCATCATTGTATTTCTTGGATTTTATAACCATTGTAACATAATAGGTCGTTACTTCTCCCAACCTCTTTTCGTCCAATTGATAGGAAACAATATTGTACTCCTTGGAATTGAATTTCTTGGCCATACGGTTCAGTGTTTCTTTATTGTCTGTAGAGAACTCCACCATGGAACTTTTCATACCTATACTTTTAAAAAGATAGCTAAGTGCCTCAAGACCAATCAGCGTAAGGATTGTTGCTGAGATTCCCAGCCAGTACATACCGGCTCCAATAGCCAGACCGATGCCCGAAGTAGCCCAAATTCCGGCAGCGGTAGTAAGCCCGCGCACGATTTGTTTCTGAAAAATAATAGTACCCGCTCCAATAAAACCGATACCGCTGACAACCTGTGCGGCCACACGACTCGGGTCCAGGTCTATTCCCTCCATCTTCACTACTTCCATAAAACCATATTGTGACACAATCATAATGAGAGCACTTCCCAGTGATACTAGAAAATGGGTACGGTAACCGGCTTCTTTGGCACGATATTCCCTATCCAGACCAATAACAGTACCCAAAGCGCCTGCCACAAACAATCTTAAAATAAAATCCCACGTCATGCTCATCTTTAAGTCCTCCTTGTTTATTCATCGTCCTCATCATCTGTCAGTTCGGGCAAACTCAACATTCGTTGGCTGTCTTCTGCCGGAAGGGCTTCTACCTGGCGTAGTTTACGCTCTATGGCACGAGTACGTTTTCCCATAACTTCCTCTAACTGGTCTCCTGCATTCTGTAGATTTTTCTGTACCTTTTCCAGCAATCCTCCAAACTTTCCGAATTCGGTCTTTACTGCCCCTAACACATTCCATACTTCGCTTGTTCGTTTTTGAATGGCCAGTGTACGGAATCCCATTTGCAAACTATTCAGGATAGCTCCCAGGGTGGTAGGACCTGTAACCACTATCTTCCAGTCTTTTTGCAACATTTCCACCAATGCGGTCCGGCGGATCACTTCTGCATAGATATTTTCGAATGGCAGAAACATAATGGCAAAATCTGTTGTAAAAGGTGGGTCTACATATTTATCGTGAATGTCCTTTGCCATTTTTTTGATTGTAATTTCCAGTTGGCGGGATGAAGTTTCAATCAATGCGGCATCTCCGGCTTCGTATGCATCCTGATATTGCTCATATACATCTTTGGGAAATTTGGCATCCACAGGTAAATATACAGTATCATTACTATTTTCCTTTCCCGGAAGTTTAATGGCGAATTCCACAAATTCCGTTGCATTCTTCTTGGTTTTGACATTCGCTGCATATTGTTCCGGACTCAGCATCTGGTCCAATAAAGCCCCTAATTGTACTTCTCCGAATGTACCCCGTGTCTTCACATTGCTTAAAACTTTTTTCAATCCTCCTACATCCTGTGCCAGACTCTTCATCTCTCCCAATCCTTTCTGTACATTCTCCAGCTGCGAACGTACTATTTCAAAGGATTGTCCTATACGTTCATTCAATGTTTTCTGTAATTTTTCTTCTACCATTTGCCGCATGTCATCCAATCGTTTTTCCGTACTTTTCACCAAGGCTTCCTGTTGCTTGCCCATTGCTTCAAATTTTTCCCGTTGCATTTCATTACCGGTCAGCAGGTTTTTATGCAAAGTATCCTGCATATTGCGGATAGAATAGTTCAAGGTTTGATTCAGTTCATTACGCAGTTCGCGGATATTTCTTCCCAGCTCGTCCCGGTTTTCTTTCATTTCTTCGCGTAGCAATCCTTCCAGACGTTCGGTTTGCAGACGATTGTTTTTAGTAAGTGCGATTACAATATTAATTATCAGCAGGATAATAATTACGGTTAATAAAATTTCTGTCATGATTCTTGTTTATTTTGAGCAAATGTAGCAAAAAGCCATGAATTTAATCGTTATATTTGCAGCGAATTTGGCAAAAGCACTCCATTAAATAGTATATGAAGTATAAATTATTAGTTTTAGACCTAGACGGAACGTTGACCAATCAAAAGAAAGAGGTAACGGAACACACACGTCGTACACTTATCGAAGCGCAAGAGCGCGGAGTAAAAATTGTTTTGGCATCGGGGCGTCCCACATACGGTGTGGCTCCACTGGCCGAGATCTTAGAGTTGCAGAAATACGAAGGTTATATACTTTCGTATAACGGAGGTGAGATCATAGACTGGAAAACCGGTGAGATGATGTACGAGAATGTGCTCGATCCGGATATATTGCCTTACCTGTATAAATGTGCCACCGACAATCATTTTGCTATCGTCACTTACGATGGAAAATATGTATTGACTGAATATCCGGAAGATGAATATGTATTGAAAGAAGCTATTCTGAATGTGATGACTCCCAAGAAAGTGGATCATTTTCTGGAGGCAATAAAATTTCCTATTGCCAAATGTCTGATTGTAGGTGAACCTACGCGGCTTGCAGTGCTTGAAAAAGAAATGTACGAACACTTGAAAGACCGTATGGGCGTATTCCGTTCCGAACCTTATTTTTTGGAATTGGTTCCTAAAGGTATTGATAAAGCACAATCACTGGCCGTATTGCTAAAAGAAATCGGTATGACAAAAGAAGAAATGATTGCCGTTGGTGATGGTTTTAACGATCTTTCTATGATACAATATGCCGGATTGGGGGTAGCAATGGCCAATGCTCAAGAAATAGTCCGTCAAAACGCCGACTACATCACCCTTTCTAACGAAGAAGATGGTGTAGCCGCGGTAGTAGAGAAATTTATTCTTTAGGTTTCCGGTCAAAGAAAGGATTTTTAGAGGATGCACTGACAGGGATGGCATAAACCTGGGTGCATCCTTCCAGCCAGTTCAGACGCTGCGCTGCTAGTCCGGCCGAGAACATGACCCGTGTGTCCACCCTGTTGTCTGCTGCCGTGGCACAAGCTGATCCGATGGCAATGCCCACATCGACACTATTGAGAGCACACGGCACTCCTTCTTTGCGAGACACGCAGGTGGCATATCCACAATGACCACAATTCAATCCTTGCGCCTGTTCGTGGGTACCTATTAACAGGACACATTCCGCATTCAGAATATTTTCCGCATCGCGCAGAAAGAATTTCATTCCATGCTCCGCAACCATTTTCACCATCATTTCCGATAAAATATTGATATCACCATCCGTCACCATGGCTATTTCAATAATGTCAACACCTTTTCCTTTGGGAGCAGTGCGCGCTGCCGTCATCATTTGTCGGGCCACATGCAACACATGCTCATGGCGGCTTTCTCTTTCATTCAATATCATATAAATCTTAGTTATAAGTTAGCTGTTGATACAAAATTAGTGAATATGAATGATATAAGGCTCCTGCTTTAAGCCTAAAAAGTATAAAAAGAGTCACCGGCTAAAAAAATATCAAAATAAAAAGAGAAATATAGTGGATAATCCAATTATTTATCGTTCCTTTGACAACGGAATATAAAAAGATAGTTTTTTCGATTGACTCAATTCATCTCACACTTGAACCGTTTCTATTCTTCTAACTAAATTTTTAAATTCAAAGTTTACTTAATTATTTATTTATCAATTTTTATTTTATGAATTTGTATATTGGAAACCTTAACTATAATGTTAGGGAAGGTGATTTGAGAGGTGTAATGGAAGAGTATGGAACAGTAGCTTCAGTAAAACTTATTACTGACCGTGAAACACGTCGTTCTAAAGGCTTTGCTTTTGTAGAAATGCCTAATGATGACGAAGCCAAAGAAGCTATCAAGCAATTGAACGGTGCAGAATATGTAAACCGTACTATGGTTGTAAAAGAAGCACTTCCTAAAGCATAAGGAATTAGACATTCCACATCACATAATGGCGACAGAGTGAATCTCTATCGCCATTTTTTCTTGAACAGCTTTTGAAAATACATGAAAGGCTTATGAATAAGGAAACGGACATCTGTTTTTGTCAGAATGTCCGTTTCTTGTTTGGTATTTGTTCTTTAGAAAGCCATTTCCGAAGGCGGATTTACTCCACTCCTATTTCGTCAACAAACAAAAACGCTTTTTCGCCAGGCATGGAATGCCATGCGGGAAGTTTCGGAGTAACTTCTGCTATGATTTTAATATAGCGGGCTTTTACTTTGTCAAAAGAGACAGAGTCTTTGCGGCTCTGCATTTTAGTTCCTTTTTCCACAACGGGAAAATCTTCGGAGGCTACCCTGCGGAAATTTTTCCCGTCCTCAGAAACTTCCACCTTCAGACCTGTTGTACCAAAGATAGCATCGCCTGTGTTCAACATTGTGTTTACGAAAACTGAAGACACCTCCTTAGGCTCAAGTAAATCAAGGGTCACATTCATATCTGTCCCGTAGAAACCAATCCAACGCCCTGAGCGATAATTCATATCCCCATATAATCCGTCTATCAAGGTACTTCCTCCTTTAAAAGTATATGATTTATGAGGAATGGTATTCAAGGTAACCGGTTTCATTGTGGCTGCATTAAAATGTATTTCCTCCTTACTTATCTGACTGGCACCCTGCGGACGAACTGCAATGGCTTGTATGATAACATCTTTATCCACTTGTATAGTGTCGGTATACAATGGGGATTGCACATCGGGAACGCTACCGTCCAATGTATAATGTATTTCCGCGTCATCAAACGTCTGAAAAGCAATCCGGGCTTTTCCTTCATCGGGAGCCGGAACAATATCAATGTTCACATCATAAATGTCCTGGCGAAAATCATAACCTCTATCCCGGTAGATAGCCAGCAGAGCCGGTAAACGTTTCAAGAAACTGTCGAAATTTTTATGTGACGGTTCCGTCCATTGAATCTCGGACAAGGCAGCCATACGGGGAAGAATTTGCCATTCCATCTTCAAACTGTCACGCGTCCATTCTGTCCATATGCATCCTTGGGTACCGATGATATATTTTCGTTCATCCTCTGCCAATTCATTAGAAACAGGTTCAAATGTATAGACACGTCCAAGGCTTTTAGTCCCTTTTATCCGGTTGTAAGTAGGATTGCTGAAATAAAGATACTGAATAGGAGTCATAATCGCATCATGGTGCAGACGGGCGGCTTCGATACCACCTTTGACACCGGTCCATGACATCACTGTGGCACCTGGAGCCAATCCTCCCTCCAACATCTCATCCCAGCCCAGCATTTTACGCCCTCTGTCATTGATAACTTTGCCTACCTCGGACATGAAATAGGTCTGTAATTGGTTCTCCTTGCTATGTTTTGGTGTATCTTTCAAACCCAGTTCCCGAATTTTAGCTTGACATACAGGGCATTTTTCCCAACGTACTTTCGGACATTCATCCCCACCAATATGGATATAAGGAGATGGAAAGATATCCATTATTTCATTCAATACATCTTTGGCGAACTGTAAAGTCCGGTCGTTTCCTCCACACAGCACATCAGGGAATACCCCCCATTTACAAGGAATCTCGTATGGACCTCCCGTACAACCTAATTCCGGATAGGAAACCAAAGCTCCCATCATATGTCCCGGAAGGTCAACTTCGGGGATTACAGTAATAAAACGGTCAGCGGCATACTTGACAATTTCTTTTGCTTCTTCCTGTGTATAAAAACCGCTATGAGGAGTTTCATCGTAGGTCTGGGTTTCACGGTCAATCAATGTACGCGGACGCATCGAACCTATTTCCGTAAGTTTGGGATATTTCTTGATTTCAATTCTCCAGCCTTGGTCTTCGGTCAGATGCCAATGAAAATAATTGATATTGTGCAGTGCCAGCATATCAATGATTTGTTTCAGATAAGAAACCGGAAAATAATGGCGGCCCACGTCTACCATGAAACCACGATAACCGAAACGAGGATAGTCATTAACAGTTCCCACCGGGATGGCAGCGGATACCTGTTTGTTTTTGGTCAACGGCAAAGCCTTGTAGAGCGTTTGTATTCCATAAAATACTCCCGACTCACTTCCTCCATTCAAATGGATGTTTTCAGAAGTTACCTCCAGTTGATACCCCTCTTTGTTGGTAATGGAACCGTCAACCGCCAAAATGATGGAGTTCTTCCTTGCGGCTTCAGTTGTTGTCCGGACAGTAATTCCCGTTGCCTCTTTAATATAGGAAGCTAAAAATTCTGCCGTCCGTTGCAACTTTTCATTGCCTTCCGGATAAACAATACCGGTTTGCGGATTAATAACAAAAGGGTGGGCTTGAATGTCTTGACTTACTTCTTGGGGCTGCGGAATGACATTCAGATTTCCAATTTCTGTTTTTGTAGGGGAACATGCGGACAGCCCCAATACCATCCACATTCCCACTCCTGCCCATTGCATCAGTTGTTTTTTCATAGTGGAAAATTTATAATTGCAAGGGCAAAGATACAAAATCCGACTTTATCTGCCAGTATGCCTTAACCGAATCTTGCTTTTTTTCAGCAATGTTTTTCCTCCTATAATCAGAGTTACGGCAGTAATCACCATCAAAATGCCCAGAATAATGCGCGGTGTCAGCTGCTCTCCAAAAATCAGTACTCCGAAGAATAAAGCTGTAACAGGCTCCAAAGCACCCAGAATAGCAGTGGGGGTGGAACCAATGTAGTGTATGGCCTTTGTCATGGTCACCAACGAAATAACAGTAGGAAAAACAGCCAGTGAAACTGCGTTCACCCATAACAAGGGTGTAGGGATAGGCTGCAATCCTGTACAGAACTTCAATCGCACCACATAAACAGACAGGCCGAAAAGCAGGACATAGAAAGTAAGCTTGGCTATAGGCATATCCTTCAGGGAAGAACGGTTTACGCCAACTATATAGATAGCATAAGACAAGGATGATAAAAAGACAAAAGTAATCCCGACCAGGCTGAGTGTCTGTCCTCCCGGACTTTTACAGAGCAAGGAAATTCCCACAAAGGCCAGCGCTATGGAAAACATAGTGACCGGCGATACTTTTTCCTTAAATACTACAGCCATAATAATAGCTACCAGTACCGGGTAGACAAACAGTATGGTGGATGCGATACCGGCATCCATGTAGTTATAACTCATAAAGAGAAACAGGGAAGAGAATGAGAACAGCAGTCCCATGATGCAAAGTGGCAGCACATCCGCTTTCTTAATGGCAAAAGATTGCTTTTGCATCTTCATCATGATACCTAGTACAACTATAGCCAGTGCATAGCGATAAAATAATACCGAGTCTACGCTCATTCCTGCACTATAAAGAGGAAGGGTGAACAGTGGGTTCATGCCGTAGCTGGCTGCTGCGATTGCCCCAAGGAGAAATCCTTTAGTCTTGTTGTTAGTCATCGTTTTTATTACACGCTTTAAAATCGGCGCGAAATTAGATATTTGTCAGCAATAAACAAAGGAAAAATGCTTTATTCTTTCACTCTGACATCTATTTATTTTAATTATACCTAATCAACAAATATAAAAGAATTTATATCACCTGTAGCAGCTGAAAAATTATATGAAATGATTGAACGGACACGGACAGAAAGGGAAATGCAGGTTTGTTCTTTCTGTCCGTGTTCCACTATGGATCAGCTCAGTTTATGAATAACCAATCCCGAACGAAGTTTCGGTTCGAACCAAGTTGTTTTGGGCGGCATGATATTGCCGGTATCAGCAATATCCATTAATTGTTTCATAGAAACAGGGTAAAGGGCCAAAGCCACTTTCATTTCACCGCTGTCCACACGCTTCTTTAATTCCTCCAGGCCACGGATACCACCTACAAAGTCAATCCGTTTGTCGGAACGAAGATCCTTGATTCCCAATATTTCATCCAATATCAAGTTGGAAGAAATAGTCACGTCCAATACTCCGATAGGATCATTGTCATCGTATGTGCCCGGTTTTGCTGTCAAGCTGTACCATTTACCGTCCAGATAGAGAGAGAAATTGTGAAGAGCCTGCGGTCTATAGACCTCAGTTCCTTTCTCTTCTACCACAAAATTCTTGCTGACAGCGGTCAGGAATTGTTCCGGAGACAGCCCGTTCAAGTCTTTTACAACACGGTTGTAATCAATAATAGTCAGCTGGTTGGCCGGGAAACATACAGCCATAAAGTAATTGTACTCCTCATTTCCCTGATGGTTTGCATTTTGCTGCGCTTTTTCGGCGCCTACCAGGGCTGCGGCAGCCGAGCGATGATGACCATCGGCAATATAAAGAGCCGGCATGGCTTCGAAAGCTTTTGTGATAGCTTTTATATCTTCTTCTTTGTCGATCACCCAGAATGAATGTCCGAAGCCGTCACCCGGAGCGATAAAATCATATTCCGGCCGTTGTGAAGTATATTTCTTAACGATAGCATCCAATTCCGCATTATCCGGGTAAGCAAAGAATACCGGTTCTATATTGGCATTATTTACGCGGACATGTTTCATGCGGTCTTCCTCCTTGTCACGACGGGTCAGTTCATGTTTTTTGATGACCCCGTTCATATAATCGGGAACATACGCTCCTACCACCAGTCCATATTGGGTCTTGCCATTCATGGTTTGTGCATATACATAATAATTTTCTTTTTCATCTTGCACCAACCAGCCCTTGTCCTGAAACATCTGGAAATTTTCGGCAGCCTTCTCATATACTTTAGGATCGTGTTCGTCTGTTCCGGCAGGGAAATCAATTTCCGGTTTTATAATATGATAAAGTGACTTTTCATTACCTTTCGCTTCCTCGCGTGCTTCTTCAGAATTCAGTACGTCGTATGGACGTGAAGCTACTTGTTCTACCAATTCTTTCGGAGGGCGGATGCCTTTGAAGGGTTTTATTATTGCCATAAAATAAAGGTATTAGATTTTACTTGCAGGGGCGAATTGCATTCGACCGAAAACATAAGCTATATGCATCCGGTCGGATTCAATCCGCCCCTGCGGTTATTGGATTACTTATTTATTTACTCTGAATTTTTCACAACCATCTTTCAGGAAGCCTACTATTTGTCTGGCAGCAGCGATACCTGCGTTGATATTTGCTTCAGCCGTCTGGGCCCCCATCTTTTTCGGTGTAGCGAAATAACGGCCGGCAAATTTTTCCGAGAACTCTGCATGGGCAACCGGCATGATATCAGTAACATACTTTAAGTCGGTGCGTTCTTCCATCAGTTTGATTAATTCCGCTTCATTGATCACTTCCTTACGGGCAGTATTTACCAATACTCCTCCTTTAGGCATCTTGTTGACCAATTCATAGTTGATGGAATTTTTAGTTTCAGCCGTAGCAGGAATATGCAGGGACACTATATTACAAGCAGCATACAGTTCCTCAGCAGAAGAAACAGCTTTCACACCGTCTTTTTCGATAACTTCTTTCGGGCAGAAAGCGTCAAAAGCATAAATATCCATGCCAAAACCTTTAGCGATACGAGCCACATTGCGACCTACATTGCCGTATGCATGGATACCTAACTTCTTGCCCATCAGTTCAGTACCCGAAGTCCCGTTATAGAAATTGCGGACAGCCATCACCATCATGCCAAAAGCCAGTTCGGCTACTGCATTGGAGTTCTGTCCCGGAGTATTCATAACACACACATTGTGTGCCGTAGCAGCCGCCAAATCCACGTTATCATAACCTGCTCCTGCACGTACTACGATTTTCAGTTCTTTTGCCGCATCCAATACTTCGGCATCAATAATATCACTGCGGATAATGATTGCGTTAACGTCCTTTACAGCTTCCAGTAGTTTAGCTTTTTCACCATATTTTTCCAGCAATACCAGTTCATAACCTGCTGCTTCTATTTCTTTACGGATACCGTCTACTGCAACTTTTGCAAACGGCTTGTCTGTTGCTACTAATACTTTCATGGTCTTATTGTATTAAAAAGGTTCACCACAGATTATCACGGATTATCACAGATTCCATTTATTGTTCCTATCTGTGCAATTCGTATAATCTGTGGTGAACATAATTATTAATGAAGTTTCTCAAATTCCTGCATGCAGTCAATCAAAGCCTGAACGCTTTCCTTCGGCATAGCGTTGTAGCAAGATGCACGGAAACCGCCTACAGAACGGTGTCCCTTAATACCCACCATACCTTTTTCTGTGGCAAATTTCAAGAAATCGGCTTCCAGGTCTTTGTATTCGTCATTCATTACAAAGCAAATGTTCATATAAGAGCGGTCGGCTTTATCCGTTACTGTGCCACGGAACATTTTGTTACGGTCTATTTCAGCATACAGCATGTCTGCCTTCTCTTTAGCACGTTTCTGCATTTCTGCTACACCACCGTTGGCTTTTATCCAGCGTAAAGTCTGCAAAGCGGCATAAATAGGAAGTACAGGAGGTGTGTTGAACATAGAGCCGCCGTCAATGTGAGTCTGATAATTCAGCATAGTAGGAATATAGCGTGATACCTTGCCCACAGCATCGTTCTTTACAATAACGAAAGTGACACCGGCCGGAGCCAAATTCTTCTGCGCACCGCCATAGATACAAATATATTTAGAAACGTCGATAGGACGAGAGAAAATATCAGATGACATATCAGCAATCATAGGAACCGGAGAATCCAGATCTTCATGAAGTTCTGTTCCATAGATTGTGTTATTCGTTGTGACGTGGAAATAATCTGCATCGGCGGGAACCGTATAATCTTTGGGAATATAGGTATAGGTCGCTTCAGCGGAAGATGCCACTTCTACTACCTCGCCGAAAGCCTTGGCTTCTTTCATCGCTTTCTTGGCCCATACGCCTGTGTTCAGGTAAGCAGCTTTTTTTTCGAGGAAGTTGAAAGGTATCATACAGAATTCCAAGCTGGCTCCACCTCCCAAGAATAGTACCGAGTACCCTTCCGGGATGTTCAACAGTTCCTTAAACAAAGCAACAGCTTCGTCTACTACAGGCTGAAAATCTTTAGCACGGTGACTGATTTCCATGATGGAAAGGCCTGACCCATTAAAATCAAGAACGGCTTGTGCTGTCTTCTCAATTACCTCGCGAGGCAAGATAGATGGTCCCGCATTGAAATTATGCTTTTTCATTTGACGTTTGTTTTGGTTATACAATTTGTTTATATCTTACATTGGGCGAAATTACACATTATTTTCAGTTTTCCAAAAAAATCGCTAATAAATTTACGAATTTCCGCATAATTTTCTTTCAAATTAGTTAAATCTGATTTTTTATGCTTTCATTTTGTAACTACATCCCTAGTAAACAATGATCTAAAGCATAAAAAAAATATCTTTTTGAATTATTCTTTAATCATTTTATTTCGAGAATTGACAAATTGTCATTATTTAGCTTCTTCAATAAGTGTTTTTATGCCCTTTATCTTCTCATTTCGTATTAAATTCAAAGTTTGTTTTATCTTTTTGCGAGATACGGCTGCAAAAGAATAGTGGTCTTTTACATCAATCCGTCCTATTTCGTCTTTATTAAGGTTTCCTTTTTTAAAGAGAAATCCCACAATATCTATCTTATTGATTTTATCTTTCTTGCCTTTTCCTATATATAATGTCACATATTCGGGTAAAGAAGGTTTGGGGGTGACTTCGGGTAAGATGAACTCCTCCGGCTCATCGGTTATATATGCGGGCACTGTTTCTTCGGCATGAAGGATAACATAAGAATTACCTTCGGCTTCCCAGCGGGCGGTACGTCCGTTGCGGTGAATGTATCCGTCTTCATTGGCAGGCAGATGATAATGTACTACATTCTCTATTTCGGGGATATCCAGTCCGCGAGCGGCCAGATCGGTAGAAATAAGCACATGGCAACTTCCGTTGCGGAATTTATATAGGGAGCGTTCGCGGTCATCCTGTTCCATGCCGCCATGAAAAATGCCACATTGAAACTTCTGGGATTGAAGATACTTCCCTACCCGTTCCACACTTTCACGGTGATTACAGAAAACCAATGTCGATTGGCTTCCCAAGGTACAAAGCAATTTATATAAGGTTTCAAGTTTGTCTTTTTCCGGAGACAGTACCTTATATAAATGCAGACGGTGGGTAAGCTGCTCTTCCGGATTTAAAAAATTCAATTTAATGGTCTTGTCCAGCCCCGTAAACTGCGGAATCTCTTCCGCATCGGTAGCCGACAACAGAAAACGGCGTTGCAAGTTGGGCAACTGTCCTATGACAGTCGCCATCTCTTCCTGGAAGCCAAACTCCAGGCATTTGTCAAATTCATCGATTACCAGAGTTGTGACCGTATCTGCATCAAAATTCTGTTTGGAAAGATGATCATTCATACGGCCCGGAGTACCGATGATAACTGATGGCTGCACCCCTTTGATGGTACGGTGCTCTTCCATGGCCGGTCGTCCTCCATAACAACTTACAGCCTTGAAGGGTGTGTTCATGGATTTAAATACCTGGTCTATTTGTAAAGCCAGTTCCCGGGAAGGAACCAGCACTATAGCCTGTACGCCTGTTATACCAGGCTTCAAACTCTGCACCAAAGGCAACAGATAAGCTAACGTCTTGCCGGATCCCGTAGGAGACAATAATATTAGGTCTTTTCCCTCTTTCCAAGCATTGATGGACGCCTCTTGCATCGGGTTCAGCCGCTCAATTTTCAAATTGGCTAGTATGTTCTCTATCATATTCATTTTCGTTTTATACAAAAGTAAAGAAAAAGCCCGATAAAAGTTCACTTTTACCGGGCTTATTTTCATTATTAATAAAAGGAGATCCTGATATTATCCTCCGAAGTTGTCGTACATGATAGAAGAAGGCTCAACACCCAGACTATCCAGCATCTTAACAACTGCATTAGACATCGGGCCGGGGCCACACATGTAGTATTCAATATCTTCGGGAGCTTCATGATCCTTCAGATAAGTTTCATACATCACATTGTGAACGAAACCTGCGGTATACTTCACGCCTGCTGCATCGGCTGCGGGATCCGGACGGTCCAAAGCCAGATGGAAGTGGAAGTTCGGGAAGTCTTTTTCCAATTGTTGGAAATCTTGCAGATAGAATACTTCGTTCAATGCACGCGCACCATAGAAATAGTGAAGTTCACGGTCGGTAGTGTGCAGTGTCTTGGTCATGTGCATAATCTGCGCACGCAACGGAGCCATACCGGCACCACCACCTACCCAAATCATTTCCTTCTTAGAATCGAAGATCGGGTGGAAGTCTCCGTAAGGACCACTCATCGTTACCTTGTCACCCGGTTTCAGCGTGAAAATGTAAGATGAAGCGATACCCGGATTCACATCCATAAAGCCGGGACCCTGATCTTTCGGTTTGAACGGAGGAGTAGCGATACGCACTGTCAGCATGATACGGTCACCCTCGGCAGGATAGTTGGCCATAGAGTAAGCACGGATGGTTTCTTCCGTATTCTTACATTTCAAGCCGAACAGACCGAATTTTTCCCATGCGGGCAGATACTCCGGACCGATAAGGTCTTTATCGATATCCTTGTTGTAGTCCATTTCAAATTTAGGAATCTTAATCTGAGCGTATGAACCCGGAACGAAGTCCATGTGTTCACCTTTCGGCAAAGCCACAATAAACTCTTTGATGAAAGTGGCAACGTTCTTGTTGCTGATTACTTCGCATTCCCATTCCTTAACACCCAGTACAGATTCATCAATCTTGATGCCCAGGTCACCTTTTACTTTCACCTGGCAACCCAGACGCCAATGATCCTGTTGTTGTTTACGGCTGAAATGTCCCTTTTCAGAAGGAAGAATCTCACCGCCGCCTTCTACAACCTGGCATTTACATTGACCGCAAGAACCTTTACCACCACAAGCCGATGACAGGTAGATGCCATTGACAGACAGGGTGTTCAGCAAAGTTGAACCTTGTTCTACTTCCAGTTCTTTCTCTCCATTGATAGTTATCTTTACTTTGCCGCTCGGAGTAAGATACTGCTTAGCTACCAGCAAAATAACAACGAGCAGAAGGATAATTCCAAGGAATACTCCAATACTAGCTAATATTAAATTCATATCCATTGTCTTATTCCTTTCCTTTTAGATTTTCAAACCAGAGAAACACATAAATGCCATTGCCATCAAACCTACAGTGATGAAAGTGATACCCAGACCTTTCAAAGGAGCGGGAACATCAGAGTAAGCCATTTTTTCACGGATGGCAGCCAGACCGATAATAGCCAGTGCCCAACCGATACCTGAGCCCAAAGCGTAAGTAGTTGCCTCGCCAATGTTGATGAAATGACGTTGCTGCATAAACAATGAAGCACCCATGATGGCACAGTTTACAGCAATCAGCGGAAGGAAGATACCCAATGAAGCATAGAGCGACGGGCTGAAACGTTCAACCGCCATTTCCACCAACTGAACGATACCGGCAATAACGGCAATAAACAGGATAAAGCTCAAGAAGCTGAGGTCTACTCCATCAATCAGCGCATTAGGTGCCAGTACGTAATTTTCCAGCAAATAGTTCACCGGCAGAGTTACAATCAACACGAAAGTAACGGCTGCACCCAGACCTACGGCTGTCTTTACGTTCTTCGATACTGCCAGGTAAGAACACATCCCCAGGAAGTATGCGAAAATCATATTGTCCACAAAGATGGACTTTACAAACAAACTTAAATATTCCATATTCTTTTCGTTTTATAACGGGGATTAATTATTACTTTCCTGCAATTCTTTGTGTTTTGCACGTTGGTACCAAATGATACAAGCACAGATAATCAACGCCATAGGAGGCATCAGCATCAAGCCGTTGTTCAGGTAGCCCAAGTCATAAACAGCCTGCGGGATAACCTGGAAGCCAAACAATGTACCGGCTCCCAGCAGTTCACGGAAGAATGCCACGATAATCAGGATTTTGGCATAACCCAATCCGTTACCGATACCATCCAGGAATGATTCCCAAGGACCGTTCATCATAGCAAACGCTTCCAGACGTCCCATCAGGATACAGTTTGTAATAATCAAACCTACATATACAGAAAGCTGCACACTTACATCGTATGCGAACGCTTTCAAAATTTCACTAACGATAGTTACCAATGCGGCAACAACCACCAACTGGACGATGATACGGATACGGTTGGGAATGGTGTTACGCAACAAGGAGATAACGAAGTTCGAGAAGGCTGTAATAATGGTTACGGAAAGACCCATCACGATAGCCGGTTCCAGCTGAGCCGTTACAGCCAGTGCAGAACAGATACCGAGCACCTGTACGGTGACAGGGTTATTCAAACCCAGCGGAGTTAAAAGAACTTCTCTATTCTTTTTAGAAAATAATGCGCTCATATTCTATTTACCCTCCTCTTATTTATTAGTTAAAAATGAATTGTACATGCTCAGGCAATCCTTAATCATCGCATCTACACCCTTAGAAGTGATAGTACCACCTGAGATACCGTCTACCTGATAATCGGGTTTTGCCACCTTGCCGTGTTTCTCAACGCCTAAAGCTACAGTACCGTTTTCCAACACATGCTTGCCAAGGAATTGGTCCTGAAACTTAGAAGTACTGATTTCGGCACCCAATCCCGGAGTTTCACTTGCATGTGAGAAATACACTCCGTATACAGTGTCTTTATCTTCATTCAATGCGATGTATCCCCAAATCGGTCCCCAAAGTCCGGCACCGTAAACAGGAAGCACATATTTTGTCTGTCCGTCAACGTCGCAAACAAATACATGAAGACGTCCGTTGGCGATTTCACCTTTGTAAGATGTCTGGAATGCACCATCATTAGGAGACAAAGCACCGTCAGATTGCACCAGCATATCCTCCTTTACATATTTATTATATTCTGCATCGGCATCTTTTACGTCATAAATGTTCAGGGCAGCCAAGATTTGCTTCTTTGTGTCCAACTCTACATTCTGATATTGTTTTTCTTTCAGAGAAGAAGAAACGAATGCCAACAGGAATGCTACGATAACAACCATTATCGAAGCATAGATGATAGTATAACTATTACTATTAGTATTCATAATGTCCGATATTTTAGTTGTTAGTTGATTTTAATCTGTTTTCGCGGGCTGTGATGTTCTTCTGTACGATACAGTAGTCAATCAGCGGAGCGAAGATGTTCATCAGCAGGATGGCAAGCATCATACCTTCGGGATAACCCGGATTCAACACACGGATAACGATAGCCATCACACCGATCAGGAAGCCGTAGATGAACTTACCCTTTTCCGTACGTGCGGAAGTCACAGGGTCGGTAGCCATGAACACGGCGCCGAAGCAGAAACCGCCCAATACGATGTGTTCGTACCAAGGCAACTGAGCCATCATGTTATCTGTAGAGCCGAATACATTGAAGATCAATCCCATCACGATACCACCGGCAAAGACAGAGAACATGGTCTTCCAACTTGCCACGCCTGTCCACAACAGGATGATGGCACCCAGTGCGATAGCGATAACGCTGGTTTCACCGATAGAACCCGGAATCAAACCTACAACCATATCCCACATGGTAGCGGGAGTACCGTTCACATTAATCAGTTCGCTTGCACCCGGAGCGGCTGTAGCAGCCTGTCCCAACATCGTAGCGCCGGTAAAACCGTCCACTACCTGTCCGCCACCGATACCGAAAATGCTGTCAGTGCTTACCCAAACGGCATCACCGGACATTTTGGTAGGATAAGCGAAGAACAAGAAAGCACGGGTAATCAATGCAGGGTTGAAGATATTCATACCTGTACCGCCGAATACTTCCTTAGCGAAGATAACAGAGAATGCTGTAGCGACAGCCAGAATCCACAACGGACATTCCACAGGAACGATCATCGGGATCAACAGACCGGATACCAGGAAACCTTCCTGAATTTCTTCGTTCTTCCATTGTGCCACCACAAATTCGATTCCCAGACCGACTACGTATGATACGATAATCTTAGGCAGAACAGCCAGGAAACCATAAATGAACTTTTCAAAGAAACCTGCCTCCTGGCCTACAGCCAAGAAGTGCTGGTAACCTACGTTGTACATACCGAACAACAGGGCCGGTATCAACGCAATAACCACCATTGACATGATACGCTTGCTGTCAATCGCATCATGAATGTGAACTCCTGTTTTCGAAGTGCTGTTGGGTACGAACAAGAATGTTTCGAAACCGTCGAACACCGAACGAAACGCGTGGAGTTTGCCGCCCTCTTCAAAGTTTGGCTTTATCTTGTCGAGATAATTTCTTAACGCTTTCATTAACTTTTAATTCTTAGTTTTTAATTATTTAGCACATTTCCTTGCGAAGCATGTCCAAGCCCTGACGTACGATGCGTTGCAATTCCAATTTGGAAGAGTCAACGAATTCACATACAGCGAAGTCTTCGGGAGCCACTTCGTAAATACCAAGTGCTTCCATGCGGTCAATATCGCCGGCAATGATAGCTTTAATTAAATATTCGGGGAAAATGCTCATCGGGAATACTTTGTCATACTCGCCGGACATGATCATGTGGCGTTCGCCACCTTTGATACGGGCATCCAGTGTGTATTCCTTGTTACCGCACAACCAGCTGAAATAACTGCGGTTGGCACTGTACTGATCGGTACGCGGCATGATAAAGCCCAGGAATTCGTGCCGGTCATCCCCTTCGGGAATCACAGTAAGACTTGTAGCGTGCGCACCCAGGAATCCGTTTGGCTTCACCAAAGTTCCGGTCAGCACGTTACCGTTAATGTAGCGTAAGTTTTTACCTCCGTTCACACGTCCTGCAAAAATATCTGTCAGCAAGGCTCCTACTTTCAGCTTGCAATAAGCCGGTTTCTTCACTTCCGAACCGGTCAGGGCGATAGTACGGGTAAGGTCTACGCGACCTGTGTTGAACAGGCGTCCGATGAAGATCACTTCTTCCGCACGGAGCGTCCAAACAATTTCGCCTTTGTTGATAGGACTGATGTGGTTAATCTGAACGCCTACGTTTCCGGCGGGGTTAGGACCGTCGAAGGCAGTTACAGTTACATTTTTGGCGTTGGTCAGTGCAGGGCTCTTCTGCTCTACGCTGATATTCAGATACGTCTTTGCCATCTTTGCCAGTGCGTCCAGACCAGTCTGGAAATCTTTTTCCTGGCCTTTCAGAACAAATTCGAAATCAGCAGCCAATGGGTTAGTGTCAAATGCAGAAACGAAGATGCCTTTCGGCTTGGCATTCGGATCAGCCACCACGATGTAGGGGCGCTGGATAATGAATGAAAAAAGTCCGGCTTCCAGCAGGGCGGCTTTTACCTGCTCGCCTGTCAGAGTCGAAACATCCTTCTTTCCAAACTCTTCGTAGTCTTGCTCCTTTGCAGCTGCAATGGAGATGCTTAAGACTTTACGACGTTCGCCTCTCTCCACGCTGGTAACGACACCGCTTACCGGAGATACGAACTTCACTTCGGGGTGGTTCTTGTCAACAAACAATGTTCCCCCGGCCGTCACATATTCCTGTTCCTTGACCACGACTTTAGGAGTCACGCCATGAAAATCATCGGGCACTATCGCATAGATGTCCGGCTGCTTCACGTCAAAGAACTCCTGAGCAGGTTTCCCTTTCAGGTTGATGTTCAAGCCTTTGTGTAATTTAATCACATTTGCCATATTGGGTTATAAAAAATGGTTTTTAAATTTGAGCGCAAAAGTACAGAAAAAAAATGTGAAAAAAGAAAGAAATGGTGCTTATTATGGAAAAAATTCTGTAATAATAGAAACCTTTCTGAATGTATGTGCAAACTCAGGCAGATGCTCACTTTTTTTTTAGAACACAAATGACGCGAATGGCATAAATTTATCTTGATTTTTAATTTATGTCATTCGCGTCATTTGTGTTTCATTCCGGAAACACTTACAGTTTGACGGTCTTCACTTTGCCGGGAATGACGGTCAGGTGTACCGTGCCGTTGTTTTCTATATCCACCTCCTGGTAGCGGGCTTCCACCATCACTTTCCCGTCCAGTGCCATCACCCCCCACCGGCAGGCGCTCTCTTCAAAAGCACAATAAACGCCCACAGGAGGAAGAATCTTTCTGTATTTGGGAGGAACGATGATACGTTCCCCCAGTTTCAAGCCCCATTTCATGCCCATACGGTACGGAAGGGCATCTCTTATCTCCTCCAGCCTCTTCCGCCTTTTCGCTTCCTCGTTCCTTCTCTTCTGCCGGTCCGTTTCCTCTGCCCGCTGTCCGGCTTCCTCTTTCAGCTTCTTTACAGCCGTGTCGAAGTTCTGCTCACCGGGTTCGGGAAGGTTAGCGGCAATGTACCGCTTCCTCTTTCCTTTTTCCACATGGTAATACCTTCCGGCCCCGTCCATCACCACGATGCTCCGGTCGGCCAGACGGCCGCAGCACCAATAAACTTCCTCGTCATCCCCTGCCAACAAGCAGGCGAACACATCAAACACCGTGGACCATACGGAATCCACCAGCTTGCAGGACTTCGGTACGCGATAATCCGGTATCTTCAAGTAATATTCATAAAAGCAGATGCTGTCTTTATGCAGCCCGTTCATGGAAGCGTATGCTTTTTTTGTACGGCTATGGAAAGTCTCCCCTACCCTCAGCAATTCCACACCGCCATAGGAAAACACCACCGGCTTCTCCCGGTAAGTGCGGCCTGTTTTCATGTCCATGTAGGAAACCGTGCCGGCAGTATCCGTAACAGCCAGCAGTTCCTCTTTCAGGAACTTCAATCTCCGGCAATACCCAAGTATCACTTCCGGCTCCCCGGAGGCACTCACCACTCCGGCCTGTCCATCTTTCAAACGGACTGCCGCACGGTTTCCCTGAATGTCAAAGACTTGCAGATAACAGGGGGATACTGTTATCTTGTTTCCACGCTTCAGCCCCCACAGGCTACTCCGCCGGTCGGGACAAGATTTCAAGGCGGCTTGTGATTCCTTTCCCTCTTCTGCTTCCTCCCGGTTCCGGATGGCTTCCATCAGCCGGTCGTGCGTTATCACCATCTCCAGTTCATCCTCCCGTTGTCTTTCCTCCTCCGGCAGCGGACCGGATACGGACAGCCTGCCTGTTTCCGCCCGTGCCCGGGACAGCGCGTTGCCAATCATCCGCCCCTCGAACATCGCCGCCCAGTCATGGTTCCGGGCGGGCAGACCGAAGATGCGGTACAGACCCACATTGTCTATCAGCATACAGGACGCCTTGTCGGCCGACCTCCTCAGCCCACGCCCCACCTGTTGCAGGTATTTCGCCAGGGAAAGCGTGGGACGTGCCAGCTGCACGAACTCCACATCGGGACAGTCGAAGCCTTCGGAAAAGATATCCACATTGACCAGCACTTTCACCTTCCCCCGTCTGAAATCCTCCACCAGTTCCCGGCGTTCCGAAGCCGGAGTCCTGCTGTCGATAGCCACAGCCTCCAGTCCGTGTGCGCTATAACAAGCCGCTATCCGGCGGGCATGGGCGATGCTGACAGCATATACGATTCCTTTCTTTCCGCGGGCATATCGTTCCACGCTCTCATACAGCCGGCCGATACTTGTCTCCCGGTTCAGCACCTCGTTCATCTCCTTTACCTGGTAGTCCCCGTCCGCACCCCGTTTCTTCAGCGAGTCTATCAATCGCTGTTCCCTGCTGTTCGCACGGATGGACACATAGTCAAAGGATGACAACCAACCCTTTCCGATGAATTCCGCGACAGTCCACGAAGTGATCAGGCTGTCGAACAAGTCCGTGAATCCCTTGCCGTTCAGCCGGCAGGGAGTGGCGGTCATACCCAGTTTCCTTGCCTCCGGATAGTTCTCCCAAAGTATCCGGTAGGTTTCCGCCAGGGCGTGATGCGCCTCGTCGATAACGATCAGATCCGGCTCTTCGTCCATGTGCTTCCGGTTTCGTGACAGCCACTGGATGGACATCACCCTCACCCTTCCGTCCTCTTTGCTCATCCCGTGCCGGGACACGGTTTCCTCTATCTGCTCCACCAGCTCCCGGCGGTGCGCCACGATCCATACCCGGCTGCCGGAACCACGCAGGAATTCCCTTACTATGGCGGCCAGCAGATGCGTCTTGCCCGTACCGGTAGGCATCTGTACCATCACATTCCGATGAAACTCCCACTCCTCAAAGAGGCGGAGCTTCATCTCCTGCTGGTAATCACGAAGAGTGTCGTTTGGGTAATACATAAGCGGATGCCGGCCACCACCAGCAATAAAATCCCCATGGGGCGATAAACTACGTACAAGCGGTCTATGATTTCCACAGCAACAGTGCGGATAATAAGAAAAATCATCCCGGCAAAGGCGTGGAACGTTCCGGCAAGGAGCCGGTACGAGCTTGTTTCCTCTCGTAGGACGAGGAAACGTTGATACGGAGGGAGATTAAAAATTGAGAATTTAAAGATGGCAGTTCACATCGGCTCTCCCAAGCAGGGACAGTGGGGACAGCAGGGACAGACCCCAATTTCTCACACACGCACGCGCGATATAATTAGGTGGGAAAATCATCTTTCCCCTGCCTTTCCACAGGATTATGTCCGGCCGGAACTTCTGAAAAAAAACGCACGACAGGGAGGATAACCGAAAGCACCGTCCTCATCAGACTCAAACGTTTCACCAAATAAGAAGTATCGGTAAGTGTGGACGGCAAGGGAATATATCATCCCACTTATCCTCCCTTTATAGGTACACGCATACGTGTGTGAGGAAAAAAGGGGGTGTCCCCACTGTCCCCGTGTCCCCGTAAACTCCCTGCAATCCGCCAAGGGGTCAGAAGAGATCACACCGCACGGACGTGAAGTTATCTTTGCAATGTTCAAAGGAACTAGCCGTCACCCGCCACAAGATTACAAAAACTTTGGTACAAGATTCCGCGGATCTTGTACCAAGTTTCACCGGATATTGCAGCAGTGTGCACCTCTTTTCTTCGGACTCTGTTTCCTTTCTACATTTCATTCTTCTACTATCCACTTTTCGATATTGCGGGTTTCAGCACTGAAGTTCACCCCTATTTAAAAGAGCTTCCGTCCGTCCGAAGCAAAGGGAAGCGCGTAATGCTTGTCATGAATCTGTTGCAAAGCCTCCTCGGCCATGCCGTCCAGCTTGAATTCCATCACATAGATAAGCTTGTCAGTCTGCAGGACAAGGTCAATGCGTCCTTTACTCGTATGATATTCCACTTGGGTATAGAAGCCGACAAGCTTGAATACGATGAAAAACACATTCTCATAATGCAGTTCCTGTTCGCGGATCACTTCGTAGGTAGTATTCGCAAAGAAACTTTGCAGACGGCGGAAGAAGGAGTCATAATCACCGAAACGCACCTCACGGACAAATTTCTGAATCTCAAAGGGAGATTCCACCTTATTTACGTTCGCGTAAAAAGGGAACAGGAAACGTACAACCCCCTCTTCCACTTCCCGGTTCGGAAAACCTAAACGGTACATTCCAAATTCTTCATCATATCCCTTTATAGTGAGGTATCCGCTCTGATAGAGCACCGGAATGGGATTGGTGGATTCCGAATCTATACTGTTCAGCACCTAGGAGTCCGTTTCCTCGTGGGCCATCCGTTCCAAGTCGTAATGATGCTTCTTCAGCAGTTTCACCAGATAGGTAGGAGTACCCGTCTCGAACCAATAACTGCCGAATTCCTTATATTTGAACGCATTGAGCAAACTAAACGGATTGTACATGCCGATAGAATGATGTGTAAAGTGATAGCCGTCATAATATGCTTTCAAATCGTCACAAAGCTTGTCGTATGACACTCCTCTCGCTTCAGCAAACTCATGCAGTTCGGCATCCAGATTATCATGCAGTTCCCTGTCACTGACACCGCAGATTCCCACATATTCCTTCCGCACCTATAATATCACAGACACTTCCGGAAGCTATAGATATCACTTCCTCATTCATTATCATTTTTTTGCAGTAGCATTCTGAATAAGTCTTTTTTCCGAATGAGCACTGCTTTATAAAGAAATTCGTGCACGCCGTTACAGCTTATCAATTTCTTCCGGCGAGAGTTCGGCAATCCGGGCAATATCCGCTATGGAAAAGCCACTGTCTTTCAGTTTACGGGCGATCTCCAGACGGCCTTCCAAACGACCTTCTGCACGGCCTTCTGCCTCTCCTATCGCTTTTCCTTCCGCGATAGCCTGTTCACGGATATCATTTTCCACAATACGGCTCACGTTATAACGGTCCACCGCCTTATCATAAGCGATACGGTCGCCCTCAGACAGGTGAGCTTTGGCGGCAAGGCGGTCAAGATGGCTGAAAACCTGTTCTTTCAGCGCATCGGGCATTCTGTTCCAGTTGTTCATATTCTTCAGTGCATACATTAGTTTATCGGATAAAGTAGAACATTCGTCCAGTTCCTTCGTAAAATAAGGAAACTGGAGATAAATCTGACGGAAATTCCGGTTCACCACACGGCCGCTGTCCCGGTCGGAAACCACCGTATCGGTACGGAACTTGCTTTCCAGACCATCCTCCTTGAAATTCATCAGGAAAACGCCGTACACAGCAGGAAGCCTGTAACGGAGACCGTAAGAAGCCTCCTCCTCCCTGAGCATACCGCAATCCTCCTCCAACGGAGTGTCGGGAACACACACCTCCTTGGAGGATGGATTCTCCATCTGGCGGCTCACCGCACGGCATACATAATAAAGCGTACGGTCCAGGAAATGGCTATGCCAGCGGTTCTGCATCTCCACGATGATGTACTCGCCCGTAGAGGTACGGCAGTAAAGGTCATAGATGATACCCTTGTCGTGAATATTCTCCGAACGGTCCTCCTTGTCCAGAAACGTCAGGTCTTCAATGTGATGCTCACCCGACAGCAGTTCGTTAAGCAGGATTATCAGCAGATCCTTGCTGGCGGGCTGTCCGAAGATTATCTTGAAGCCGAGATCCGTGAAAGGGTTTACAAAGCGGGATGACATAATAAAGATGATTTTATGGTTTCTGACCGCAAAGAAACGAATTCTATCTGGAAATTCCTATGAATGAGCGCTTTTTATTATTTTAAATGGATTTTGAAGACTAAGCCACCGGAAAAGTACTTGCAACGGTTTAGTTCTACTACGGCGTTGATATAGTCTTTCCAGAAGGAATAGTGAAATCCGACATTAACACTCTCACTATCATACTCAGCCATTAGGTTCAAGCCATTAAGAGCGCTTCTAGTCCATGTTCCATTATCCGGCAAATCAAATTGATAATTCATTCCCACACATAAACCTTTAATATTCCGCTGCCTACCTTTCAATTCGTCAATCCGCTTCATTTTCCAAGCGTATGCCACATGAACTCCCAATTGCCCATACTGCTGAAAATTGATATGCTTTGTCGCTGCTACATAATACCGACAGAAGAAACCGTTTGTTCTCTGATCAAAACTAGACGCACCGCCCTCCCATGATCCGGATCCCGGGTCATTCAACCCGAACACTACCTGTGGGGTCCAGTCCTTCCACCAGCTTTCTTTCCAAACCCTCAACCGCCCATGAAAGGAACGATCCTGGTTAACGAATTTTCCATAAGTGGAAGGTACCCAATGATAAATTCCAGGTTTAGCTTTCACCAGTACACAATCATACCCTATTTCCAACCAAGGAAAAACAGTTATATTTATGTAATAGTTAAACGTATAATAATTTCCCCACCATTCTTTAGAAGGTATGATTTGAGGTGCCAAAACACTTCCCCCTATCATAAAAGTCTTATCACGTTGCATGTCAGCACTAGGCATCTGAAGCAAACCAGTCGTACCATACATGTATTGACCATATGTCACCAACATATTTCCCAAAAGGAATAGCAATACTCCCCACCTCTTTATTGGTAAACTCCATTTACACACTTGCATTGTATTGTTTTCCATACAGCTTGGCCTTCAAGAATGCTCCCACTTTCTTCCAAAAATGATAAGGACCTATAGGGACATACTTAATTTCTTTATATTTCAATTGATTGGCTTCTATCCAAACATCTAATAATAATTCACTTACCCGTCCAAATAATCTAGCTTGAAACGAATCCATTCCTCTCAAATCTATCCGTTTTTCCAATTGAGACAAAATGTCAAATAACCATGTACAATACTTATCTACCCATTCTTTTTTCATCACAAACATATTAAACATATGTGCACTCCGTCGCTTCAATACCTTATCATAAGTTAATAAATATTGAGGATAATCTGTTGCTATAATTTCTCGAGTAAGTTCCAAATGACGGATATCATGAGTATGACAATAGTGAGAAGCTAGCGTTTCTATCCAATAACGACGTTTCACCGGGAGAATTATATCATAATTTTGACATAGATATTCCGCTTGCTTCCTTGTTAGTACACTTTCCCAATTGTTCCCTATGCGTTTTAAGCAAAAGTGTCTTCGATAGTGAACTAGTCCAATATAGTCTGAATTCAAATTTTTCCATCCCCAATATAAGGCTGTCAATTCACAATAATACGGATTTTTTTCTGAAATGTTCTCACCCGTGTCATCTCCCTGAAAACGTCCTTCTAAACGAGACAGAGCATTGCCCACCTTTATCGGCAGATACAATCCGTCATCATGAGGCATGAAGTAGTCCTTGTGCGTGGCCACTAAAATTTTGATATCCATAAATTAAGTATTAAAGTACTTTATTCAATTTCTACCTGCAATGCCCGTTCCACTACAGGAGCCATATCATAATAACGATAATCGGCAAGCCTTCCTCCGAAGATTACATTTTTCTCTTTGCCAGCCAAAGAACGATACTTGTCTGCCAATTCATTATTATAAGTGTCATTTACAGGATAATATGGTTCCATACCAGGCTTCCATTCAGTACTATACTCCCTACTGATGACAGTTTTCGGACATCGATCAAGTTCAGAACCAAACATTTCAAAATGTTTGTGTTCTATAATTCGAGTGTAAGGAATAGCACTATCTGTATAATTTACAACAGCATTACCTTGATAATTAGATATATTTTCAACGATTGTCTCAAAAGATATGGTTCGGTATTTCAAATGACCATAACAATAATCATAAAATTCATCTATCGCTCCAGTATAAACAATTTTATTAGTCAGCTCTATCCATTTTTTCCTATCTGCAAAAAAATCCGTATTCAATTGAACTTCTATTCCATCCAGTAACCCTTCAATCAATTTGTTATAGCCACCTATGGGAACACCTTGATAAGTATCGTTAAAATAATTATTATCAAAGACAAACCGGACAGGTAAACGACGAATAATAAAAGCTGGCAGCTCCGTACATTTACGCCCCCATTGTTTCTCGGTATATCCTTTTATCAATTTTTCATAGATGTCTTTACCTATCAATACCTGAGCCTGTTCTTCCAAATTGCGAGGCTCTTCTACCCCGTCAGCTTTCATCCTTGCTACCGCTTCAGACTTTTGTTCCTCTATTTTAGCCATTGCGTCAGCAGGAGTAGTCACCCCCCACATCTGATGAAATGTATTCATATTGAAAGGTAAATTATAAAATTTCCCTTTATAATTGGCAACAGGAGAATTAGTATAACGATTGAACTCTACAATAGAATTCACAAATTCCCAAACCTGTTTATTGGAAGTATGAAAAATATGGGCCCCATACTTATGGACATTGATTCCTTCTATATTTTCACAATATATATTCCCTCCCAAATGTGAACGCTTATCTATTACCAAACATTTCTTTCCCTGTTGACTGGCACGATAAGCAAATGTAGAGCCAAAAAGACCGGCACCTACGACAAGATAATCATAATGGTTCTTAACCATAACAACATACTTTAAATTATTGATATATTCTAACAATAGTAAAATTCAGTAATTTTATTCATAACCTTTATGAAATATGAAACCACAAGGAATTCTCCCATCTTTTTATCCATATTATTCTTACTGATATATGTGACCTATTTTCTGCATTTCACTTGATTCTTATCAATTCATACATCAAGTAAATGCTCAAATATATAACCGACAAATCTAGTTTGGAAAGAATCCATACTTTTCAAATCATAACATACTTTGCCTTCTTTTTTGCCCGACAGGCAAATGTGGAGCCATACAAACCTGAAGTATTTACTATCAAATAATCATAATGTTTCATCTATAGTATAGATTTCCAAAATCAGTAAATAAGATTCCAATATCCTTGATCATTTCCTTAGTAACAGCTGATTGTTCACCTTGCAAATTCTCTAATGCAATACCAAAACCATGGGAAATAATCCTTTCCATATATTCTTTTGAATAAATAGAAACATCAATATCAATATAGCAATTAGGCAAAAATCTTTCAAATGATAATAACTCTTTATCACTTAATTGTTTAAAAGCGTATCCACTTAACACCTTTAGCTTATCATTTCCATATAATGTCACTGCCTTATCCATGTTTCGAGATGATTCAAAAAGAATTACATTATCCAACAATTTCGCATTCTTTATATGACTATATAAATCATTGATGCTTATATCTTTTCTATGAGGCATTAATAAAAATTTATTTCGTCTCAAACTTTTGAGATATTTTTCTAAAGTCGGTATTTTCTCTTTGCGCCTATTTCCCTTGCGAGAGACCAATTTATATTTCTTCACTTCTTTCAAAGACATCTGTTTTACATTCATCTTACCTTCATATTCAGTTGTTCTTGATATTGAAGCATCGTGTAAAACTATATACTTACCATCTGCTGTTTTCCTAATATCAAATTCAACGCCCTGTACACCATAAGATTTCAATTTGGACAAATCTTTTATACTATTTTCCAATAACTGAACAGAAGTCCCTTTAACATAACCGCGATGAGCTATAATAATAGGAGTCTGACCCCATGCTTTCCAACAAAAGCAACAAGAAAATAGAATGCAAAATATTAATTTATTCACGACAATTGCTGTTTGATATATTCATATATGTAAAGAGATGCATTACCCGACTTCGGTCGAATATAGTTCTCTATAAATTTCAATCTTTGTTCTAACATGGAATCCTGACCGGCAATTACCACATTCTGAATAAAATCCTCTACCCCAGCACCTTTATCCGAAAGATAGAGATGACTGGCTATTGCCTTACCACATTCATTCCATCCTGCAATAACTTCCTTATTAGCTTCCATAAACAACATAGGTTTTCCTGTAGCCAAATATTCTGCTGTAAAAGAACCACAATCTTGTATTAATGCGTCAGAAGTTAGAAACATATCTATATAATCTCCCAATTCTATTTGTGTGTTCGGCATATTTTCCCATACAGAATAATATTCTTTACGTTTCTGTTCATTCCATCCAGATACGCAAAAATCAAGTTTTTTGGCTAATTCCGGATGGGGACGAAAGATGAACTGAACTTCATTTTCATATTTTTTTGCCAACTGAATCATCAGATCATATACAAATAAAAAATTTGCACATCTATTTTTCTCATATATATGATGATGTGGTGCCCATATTATACGTTTCTTCCTTTTCCCCTGTTTTTTCCAAATCGAATCATTTGGTACATAATTGGAATCAAAAAAAACATCTAGCATTGGATATCCACTCGACACTGCATTAATACCTTTATTTATGGCATATTGTTTCGACATATTTACGTGCAAAGGAGTTTCATAAAATATTTTCCACATACAATTATGAAAATCACGATTAAAATGTTCAATATACCTTGCACTAATCATCCAAGCATAAGGCACATAAGCCTGTAATTTATCCCAATTATGACGATATGAGAATTGCTTGTATTTTCCACACTCATGCCAACAATTCATGTAAAAAATAAGATCCGGTTCAAACTCTGTTCCTCGTATATCAAAAATTTTTTTAGAATTTGCATCATAAGGCAGACAAACCTTATGTGTCGTTTTAAAATATGAATATGTTTTCATCATATTTTCTTCAACATTATATCCGGTCACGCTACCTGCCGCAAAAGGTACGATCACAATATAAGGATTGAAACGTTCGTCTTTTTCAAAACAACGATAAACACCTTCATATTTCCACTTGGCTGCATCATGAATAAAAAAGGCAACATTAATTTTCTTTTTTTCAATCAAATTATTTCTTATTGATTCATAAGATTTTGGCAAGTGTTTGTATCGAAATCTAAAAACATAATTTCGACATAATTGATATGTCTTTGTCAATACAATTTTATTATATACAACAATCAAGCAGTACCTTAAATTCCATTTCATAAAACTAATGATTTAATTAGTCTGTCATACATATCCCTTAAACTCAAGCGAGGTTTCCAGCCTAATTTTTCCAATTTGGCAGACGTCATACGAGTTTTTGTTACCGGAGCATATCCTCTGTCCTCACATTCTTCCACATGTTTTACCTTTAATTGTGGTCGAAATTCACGGCATATCATTTCAGCCATTTCTTTTATGGAAATATAAGTTTCATCATTCGCTACATTATAAGCCTCTCCATTCCGTCCTTTTAACAAAACATACAATATACCACTTATAGCGTCTGTCAAATAAAGATATTGACGTTTCAACTTCCCATCAGTATGCAGTATAATGTCTTTGCCAACAATCACACTTTTAGCAAACTGAGCAAAAACCCGATTATCAGAAGCAGCAATGCCTGCACCAAAAGTCTGTGCCAAACGTGCTATTTTAACAGGAACTCCATATTCTTTATAAGCTGACACACACATACATTCACACATTCGTTTACCCATGGAATAACTGCTGCGTACATTCAGAGGATCCACATATCCTTGCATTTCTTCGGTCAAAGGCATTTCGTCATCAAAAATTTGCCCATAGCATTCCAAGGAAGATAAATAGACCAAACTTTTTACATTGTTCCGCATTGCATAATTTATCACAGAGCGGGTTCCGTTTAAAGCTATATCAATTGTCTCTACAGGATGTTCCACAAAATACATTGAGGCAGTAGGACTAGCAGCATGTATCACATAATCTATATTTTTTGTGTTTATACACTCATTATTATCCATAAAATCATAATTGAGAATAGTCACTTCATATTCCTCAAACATCAACCTTGCTTTTTCTGTATTTCGAACTAGGCAATCAATATGGATATTTAAATCATACCTATGATTCAAGGCTATCAAGCCATAAACTAATTCAGAACCTATCAGACCTGTAGCTCCTGTTACCATAAATGATTTGTTTCGCAGACATTCATACAAATTAAATGTATCAGCAAATAATGTAATGTCTTCTTTCTGTATCTTGTTCATTTTTACTATTATTAAAATCCAAAAATTTGCTGATTTTCATGTAATTCAACCATTGCCCGAAAAATAAAGAAGTCAGTGGGTGTTGTAATTTTAATATTTTCAACAGGACCGTTTACTAACCCCAATCTATATCCATAATAATTCATCAAAGTACAACTATCTATAAAGTCTCGTTTTCCTTCCCTTTGAGCCTTTCTATGAGCATCCAAAATATCTCTCAAATAAAAGCTTTGAGGTGCACGTGCTATTAACGAATCACAACGTTGAGGAATTTCCAACTTTTCATCATCATGTTTTACCACGAATGTTTCATAAGCTGGAATACAAGTAATACAACTTCCACATTCTTTCACTTTAGTTATATTATCCGTAATCGTTTCTTCAGTAATCAAAGGACGAACCCCGTCGTGTATCAAGACAACAACATCTTTACTGCTATTTTCATCTGCATATTTTTCTGCTGCACACAAACCATTATATATAGACTCTTGCCCTGTTTCTCCTCCAGAAACAATATTCACTACTTTATAGATTTCGAACTTATTTAACATTTTCTTTAAAAACGGAATCCACTTCTCCACGCACACTACAACAATGGCATCTATTTGGGGATGATTGTCAAATAATTCTAATGTGTATATAATGACAGGTTTACCATTCAATTCCAAAAATTGCTTAGGCCGAGACTTTGTATGCATCCGTGAGCCCACTCCTCCTGCAAAAATTATGGCTACATTCATATAAAAAGATATTTATTATTTTTGCCTTTTCAACTGCTTAGGCATTCGAGGAACTGACATATTATAAGTATACTTGTGAAATTTCTCAAGCAAAATAAGCGCAGCCAACATTACAGTATGCGCTTTGTAAGAAGAGTTACGCCAATTGCGTATAAATTTCCAATTAACAAAATTTACAGATGTACAAGTACATAAACTAAAAATTCTAGTTGATCTCTCTTTTACATATAAATCAAACTCTTTTATTTGTCTATTTCCTTCTGGAGTATTATGTTTCACCAAATAAAAATAATATAATGGCTTTAACCTTTGGACAAGTTTATGTTCCATAAACTTACGTGCCTCCTCAGATGAACGTTCATATAATTCTTCATATCCTTTAACCATAGCTTTAGCTACCTTGATACGCATATCAAAACTACGAAGTAATATTTTTGGATCAAAAGTCTGCCCTTCCCTTCCTCGCAAATACTGATACATATCATGAGGAAAATAACACACCTTTTTCACCATTGACATAGGCAATAACACCCATTCATCGTCCGTGTACGAAATGTTCTCTGTCTGGTGATATTGAATCTTATCAAAAATACTACTGCTATACGTCATGGCATGATGCCAAATCCATTCATGAATGCCTTTAGGAAAATCCGATAAAGTAAATGACTTACTAGCAGGAAGATTAAAATTATACTCTTCCAATCGTTTAGCTTCCTCATCTACTATACTAAAATCATTGATAACCAAATCAACATTCTGTTTCTTAAGAAAAGAAATAAATTCATCAAAAACTTGTGTATCAAAATAATCATCAGCATCAAGCACCTTAACGTATTTTCCCGTTATTTCTTTAAGTCCCCGATTAATACAAGATCCATAATTCCCATTTTCTTTATCAATAACACGAAAGGTATTTGGATAGTATTTTTCATATTTATGGGCTATACTGCTGGAATTATCCTTACTTCCATCATTTATAACCAAGACTTCCAATAAAGTCATATTTTCATCAGATATAATAAGAGAAGTCAGACACTTGTCAAGATACTTCTCCATATTATATGTTGGAATTATAATTGTTAATGTTTTATTTATCTGCATTTATATTAATATTTAAATAATTTTGATGTATCAATATACTCTCTTCCTTTCGCATCCCATACAAACATTGTATACCACTTATTTTCAGGTATATATAATCTAAACATAGCATATAATTGCACAGAAAAAGATAAAGTGATAAACAAAACTGTTAACCGAGAAATATGAAATATAGATTTTACATATATCCCATAAAAACTATATGCAAGAAATATGCATATATATATTATCATCACCTGATTAAATCTATCGGCCAATTCTATTCTATGCATCATAGGATATAATACAAATCCTAGTATTAGAAGATTATAAAAAGGAAGCAATTCTTTTTTCCTCCGAATAACCAAACGCCCATAATATAAAGCTGGCATATATATCATTAACATTTTTATAACAGTAGTAATGTTAATCACGACTTCTCTACGGTTACTTCCTGTCAACCATACCTCTGCATTATCAGCATACCCAGAATATGATTCAAAAAAAGAAGAAAAGGATTCTATAATAAACAACAAATTTACCATATATTCATTTTGCCATATGATATATAATCCACAAAATAACAGGAAAGCCAACCATACAGATAATATAATTTTGTCAATTCTATATAATACTATTATAAATAGTATCATAGGCATAAACATAGCATGTGTTCCTATTGAAAGCAATACGAACATAATAGACTTTGCATACTTATTTTCCTTAAAAGCACAATATGCTAACAAAAAAAAAGAAAAAGCACCATACCATTTGAATAGATTCTCTGCCGAATAACAGAGAAACACAAATATCGGTAATGAAAACATCATGACCTCTTTATATCTCAAAAGAAATTTCAGTCCACTATAAATCAGCAGAAAACTAAATGACATTACAAATATCTGATAAGAAAAGTCCAAATGATATAATAACATAGCATATAATGTAAAAATAGGATTTTTATCAATTTTGCTACCAAACCCAGCTATTGCAACCCATTCTTGTGCATAAATATTATAATCGATTCCTCGTCCAAATCTTAAACCTTCAATCAGTGTAAATGTAATAACAATAATCCAAAAACATATTTTCGAAGATTTATTTTTCGATAAATAATATCCACCAATTGTACATACGACAATCAGTGATATTTGCAAACTAAAGTAAACAAGCATAAATTATTTATTGTTTCTTTAAATCAATAGTTCACTAAACTTTATGTAGCATACATAACAATATTTTGCAAATCTAATCCCCCTTCCCATAACTTTTGATTTGTTTCCTTCTCAGACTTAATCCTTAAAATGAAAATAAATCATTGCATGAGAAAAATGTTGTAACTACAACTTTTAAAAATGCTATCAGAAGTACATCCTTCCTTTCTAAAGCTTTTGCTTTGACTATATTGGCACTTGTCAATGTATGTACCATAAAATGGAAATGTTGTTCGTTCAAGTCTTGACTTTGCCAATCAGTCAATCCTATAACCTATTTCACATCCTAGAAATAAAATTCAATCTGTAAGTTTACATCTGTTTTTTTTGAATAATTTACACTTTTCGATTATATATATCACTATATACGCACCTACCATAGTCGTTAAAAGCCTGACAATGTATATAAAAAATGTAAAAGAATTAAAAACAAACAGATCAGACAAAGAATATACTGTTATAATATAAATAATCACATAATTAATCGGATCAGAATAAAGATATAATCCATAACTGTTAGTACTAATCTGTTTAATGTACTTCATATAACATACAGGAGTAATTAATAAGATTTTGTAACATAAAATATATGTAAGAAACATTCCAATAACAGCTAAAGGATAATAAGAAAAACAACACAAATCATAAGGTAATTTTGTATTATAAAAAACCATTATAGGATAAAACGCTCCAATTATTAATAAAACCCTCCAACCTATATGCTCTTTTATATAACTGTTAATTTGTATACGTTCTTTTTCAAAGAAAAACCCAACATAAAACCAAATAAAGTAAACAAAAGCTGTTTGAATATTCAAAAAACAAACATGATGAAAAAAGTCAAAATATTTAGCTACAAACGAAACTAATACTAATATGCTAATAAATTGTATTTTGTATTTTCTTAAGTCAAATTTCTCTACAATATAAGCTAAAATAAATATTAAAAAAAGAGTTTGAAGAAACCAAAGATGAGAGTTATAACTACCAGACATTAAAATTTGCCCAAAGAAAATTTGATAAACTATTTCTTGAAAAGAGCCATGCCAATAACCAGATAAATATTTTAATGGTATTGACCAAAAGAGAGTAACAAATAAAAAGGGTAGCAGAAGACGATTAGCTTTATTCTTAACTAAAGATCTAAATGTTGGAACACCTTTATCTTGAATAATTACTGCCCATAAACTTCCACTCAAAGCTATAAAAAGAGGCATATGAAAGGCATAAAGCGTTAATGTAATCAAATTTAAAATTTTACCAACTATGGATTGTCCTGCATTTATACCGTAATCGATACCTCCATTTAAAGTCATTATTTTATAATAAGTGCAATGTCCGAGTATTACTAGTAATACCGCTACAGCTCTTATATAATCATATTCAATTATTGTTCTTTTCATTTTTCATCAATTGGTTATCCAACTACAATTACCAACACAATCAAAATGTTTTTAATCTATATTATTAAATTCCGAAAGTTCTAAAATCTTTTATAATGATAAATAACGTGAGTTCGAAATAAAATCAAAAAATAGCAAGTTGTCCGTCATTGA
>ERZ791785.266-NODE-266-length-53477-cov-6.345607_pt1 | contig 53477 bp, 39 predicted proteins | sample MGYA00509947_ERZ791785 | MGnify/ENA primary metagenome ERZ791785 (study PRJEB30046, sample SAMN00791982) | human gut metagenome | study: EMG produced TPA metagenomics assembly of the A metagenome-wide association study of gut microbiota in type 2... | reverse complement strand
GCCCAAGATAGTTCGCTGGAAACGGCGCGTGAAAATAGGTAGTCGCCGACTTAAACAAAACCCCTGAGGAAGAAATTCCTTGGGGGTTTGTTGTTTTTGTGCGGTAATTTCTTTCACTGGCAAAGAAATTACCAAAAGTTTCTATTTTTGCCTGATTTTTTCGTACGGTGTGCTATCATAAGGCTGGAAACGCTTTTGGGAGAAACGCGTTCCCATGCAAAAAACAGTTGACAAAGGATCGGCCTGCTGTTTGACCACCACTTTTCGATCATGTGAGCATGAACTGGAAAGGAGCAGAAGAAAAATGACAAACAAGAAATTCAAGTTGGCAGCAATGTCGCTGGCCACTGCGGTTGCAGTGAGCGCAGTTGGCCCCAGTGCTTCTGCGGTGACGTATTATCTGGGCGATGGCAGTGTAACTGTTGACAAGGATGAGGAACGCGGCGCGTACAGTTATCAGGGTGAGGACGGAAGTGAGAAGCACCGCACCTACGTCAATGAGGATAAAGCGGAAACTGGCGATGGTACGATCTACGTCCAGGACGGCCACGCGCCAACCACTGATAACTCCAACAATGGCACAGAGGTACCCACACCTACGGATAATGACACACAATCCACCGATGCTTCTGGCAACAACACAGAGAACAGTTCCACGTCTGAGACCACAACTGGAAATACCATCACGGTCAAAGAAGATGTAAAAGATGCAACCATCGTGGTTGACGGCGTGAATGTGGACACCAGCACCCAGACTGAAGCACTCCCAGATACCGGGAGCACAGGGGATAAAACCATCATCAAGGTGGGCGAGGGTGCAGATGTTGACCTGACAGTCAAGAATTCCAACCTGACCACCGGCGGCAACGGCATTGATATCGGTGTGAATCTGAAAGATGATGATGATAACAAAGAAACCAACGTTGACCTGACGCTGGATAATACCAAAGTCAACCTGACACAAAACGGAAAGGCGGGTATCAACGTACAGGACAATTCTGATGTGAATCTTACCCTGAAGGGCGAGAATGCCATTGATGGCTCCAAGGCAATTGAAAACGAGGACCTTAAAAAGAATGTCAATGTCGAGGGTATCCGTGTGGGCGGTGGCGGCGCAGGTGACGGTTCGGGCGCCAGCGAGGGTGCAAAAACGCACCTGACTATCAGCGGCGGTGTAGAAAAGACCGAAACTGCGGAAGCAGACACAGAAGAAACGGAAAGCCCCGCTGGCGGCTCACTGACCATCAGTAAGACCACAGGCGGTCTGGTAATGGCAGATGGCTCGGACGTGGAAATCACGGACGGCGCTGATGTGACCATTGAGGATACTAAGACCTCCAGTTCCACTCAGGCAGGCCGCGCTGTTACCCAGCACGGTGATCTGACCCTCTCCGGCGGCTCTTCCCTAACGATAGACGGTGGGAAGGACAATAAAGCGCCGCATACCGGTATTGGTATTGCCAGCTGGGATGATATCACAGTCGAGGATGGCAGTACGCTGGATATCAGTGGTGCTGCGACCGGTATTTACGGACATCAAGGCTCGGATGCAAACCTGACTGTGGAGGATAGTACGCTGAATATCAGCGATGTTAAAAAAGCCATTGAGTACGAGGGTGCAGGTGTAGACAAGGAGGGAAAGGCACTCAAATCTGCCGGTGATATTACGTTTGAAAAGGCAAAGGTTAATATTGATGCTGGCAATATCGGTATTATGACCGGAAACAACGGTACTTCTTCCATTAAACTTGACGATACAGAAGCTAAAATAACCGTAGGCGCAGGAGGCACTGCAATTTATGGCCCGGAAAAAGGCGGTAAGGGCGATTTGAATATCGCTCACAGTAAGCTCGATATTGATGCCAGCGCATTTTATGGTTATGGTATTAGGGCGGGATATAAGAATGTGAATATTCGAGATGGAAGCGTTGTGAATTCCAACTCGAGTGCAGCAGGCATCATCCTGACCGGTAGTGAAGGGAATGCGACTAAACTGAATGTTTCAAACAGTTTGTATAATTTGACGACCGCTTTTCATTATGGCGTATGGGCATGTGTAGCAGATGGTGCATACCAAGGAAAGCCGACTCATACGATTCTGGTCAACGATAATGGTGCAATGAACATCAGTGATACGGCCGGTTCACCATATGTTGCTTCTGCGGGTATTATGATGGACGATGGGGTCTCTTTGATTGCTGATAACGGCGTTATAACCACAAACGGTAAGTATCTGTATGGTGGCATCAATGCCTATGGTAATGATATCAATATCCGTTTCAAGGACAATTCGCATGTAGATGTTGAATCGATTACGTATGACGCTGAGCATAAAAACCGGAACCTCATCGTGACCGGCGGCACACTGACCTATGATTATAGCGCCGACAACACCCTGTGGCCGGTGAACGAGCAGGGCGACAAGCTGACCAATTTCCTGCTGACCAAGGATGATACCCACGCAAACTTCGATGCCCTTTCCTATAAAGGCCAGACCTACACCTACCTCTCTGACCTGAACAAGGAGACCGGGAAGCAGTATCTCTCCGTGTGGGTGCCCGCCGCCGCACTGAACTATATGCTGGATGTGGACGGTTCCCATGACCCGGAGATCATCGGCAAGGTGCTGGAAGAGCTGAAGCAGGCCGGATACAATTTCGACACTGCCTACCAGACCGCTGAGAATGGCGATCAGGTCGTTATTCTGCGGGATATGGTGGTGAACGGCAAGAGCCTGAACTTCACCAAGACCACCGATGCAGAGGGCAACACCAAGCTCATCTGGGGCAACTACGAAAAGCAGGCAGAGGGTGCTCCCAGCGCCTATGACATGGTCTATGGCACCGAGTACGAGTATGAGGGCAAGACCTATACCATCGTCTGGGGCTATGAGAGCCAGAACAACCCCAACACCACCGCAGCAGCGGGTGTGCTGGATGCCTTTGGCCCGGATTCCAACGTGAAGGTCACCGGTGATACCATCGACGGCACCGACTCCGCACGGTATACTGTGACCATTTACGGTGCTCTGCGGGAAGTGACCGACCCTGTGATCCCCACGAATCCGGCTCCGGAAACGCCCAAGGACTCCGATCCTACTCCTCCGGCTCCGGAAACGCCCGAGGACTCCGCTCCTACTCCTCCGGCTTCCACTACGCCGACTACCCCGGCTTTCACTACGCCGACTACCCAGGCTGTGCAGAATGCACGGCCCACCACTCCCACCGTGGAGCAGGCAGTCGCTAAGACCACGCCCGCCCCGGAGAGCGGCAAGCTGATCCAGACCGGTACCACCAACTGGATGGCAGAGGTTCTGGTGCGTGCAGGCGGTGTCCTGCTGGCTGCCGGTTATCTGCTGGAGCGTAAGCGCAAGAGCATGTTCCATAAGGCACAGCACTGAACACGTTCTTGTAGATGACGTAAAAAGGTAAAACATTAAACTGGCTTGGGGCCGCTGCACAATTTTTTGTGGGGCGGCCCCACTTTTTGCAGAAAAAGGCGCTCTCGTCTCGTATTAGGGGATGAAAGCGCTTTTGATTTTGCAAAAAAGGATGAGAACGAGAATGAAAGATTCATCGCGCCGCCGGAAGCACCGGCGCAGACCCTTCCGGCGGCTGTTCTGGCTGCTGGTGCTGGCAACCCTGCTTCTGCTGCTGTGGCCCCGGCGGCTCACGCTGGATGGGCTGAACAGTCCCCATGCCATTTTACTGCAGGCCGACAGCGGGGAGGTGCTGGCCGAAAAGGATGCCGACAGCACGATCTATCCGGCTTCCATGACCAAGATGATGACGGCGCTGCTGGCCATAGAAGCAAACACGGACCTCGACACGCCCGTGACCCTGCCGGAGGAGATCTTTCCGGCTCTGCAGGCCCAGAATGCCTCGCTGGCGGGGTTTCAGGCCGGGGAAACAGCCACGGTGCTGGATCTGCTGTACGGGGCCATGCTGCCCTCGGGGGCCGAGTGCTGCGAAGCACTGGCCCGGGAGGTGAGCGGCAGCGAGGAAGCCTTTGTGGCCCGGATGAACCAGAAAGCGGCAGAGCTGGGGATGACCGGCACGCATTTCTGCAACCCCACGGGCCTGCACGACCCAGAACATGTTTCCACCGTGCGGGATATGGCCCGGCTGACAGAAGCAGCCCTGCAGAACGAGACCTTCCGCAAGCTGTTTACCACGGAGCGGTATACCGTTCCGGCCACCAACTGCCACCCGCAGGGGTTCACGATGCACAGCACCCTGCTGAGCCAGCTGGACGGCACAGAGCTGCACAGCGGCCGGATCCTGGGCGGTAAGACCGGTTACACCGGGGAGGCAGGGCTCTGCCTTGCCAGTCTGGCCGAGGTGAAGGGCAGGGAATACATTCTGGTCACGGCCGGGGCAGGGGGAAACCACAGCACCGCGCCCTACCACATTGAGGATGCCGTAACGGCCTACCGCCGTGTGAGCCGGGGGTCCTGAACAGGGGAGCGGATGCGCTCCCTTTTTCTGTGCCCGGCTTTGTGGTACAATGGAACAAAACCATTCACAGAACAGGAGAACCATCATGCTCAAGGATTCACAGGTCGATCTCTGCGGCCGCACCGATTTTACCCGCACCGCGCCCCTGCTTGCCCGGGACGAGGCGTTTTCGTTTGCCTGCGCGGGCTGCGGCGGCTGCTGCCGGGGGCGGGAAGATATCGTGCTGTCGGGCTTTGACCTGTGGCGCATCGCGGCCCGCCTGCGCCTGCCGCCCCGCACCGTGGCCCGGGCGTTCTGCCGGGGAAGCATCGGGCGGGTCAGCCGCCTGCCGGTGCTGCGGCTGGCCCCGGTGAAGGAGGAGCGCGGTAACTGCCCCTTCCTCACCGGGAACCACTGCGCCATCCACGATGCCGAGCCGCTGGTCTGCGCCCTTTACCCGCTGGCGCAGGAGATCACGAAGGAGGGGCAGGTGTCCTACTTTTTGCAGCCCACCCAGTGCGGCGGGCAGGTCATTGCGGCAAGGGTGGGGGATTATCTGGCCCGTTACGATGTGCCCGCCCGGGAGGCCACCGATGTGCGCTGGGCGCAGGTGTGCATGGAGCTGGAGGATACCGTGGAGCGGCTGGACGCTCTGTTTGAGCCGGTGTTTGCCCGGCGGATGCAGGAAAAGCTGTGGCAGGCGCTGTATTACCGGTACGACTTTGCAAAAGAGTACCGCCCCCAGCTGGAAGAAAATCTGCTCTGGCTGGACGGTGAGCTGAAAAAGCTTGAAGGGATGCAGATGCGGCACAGAGCCATCGAAAAAAGTGATAGATAAAATTACTTTGATTGATAATTCGGGCTGTTTCCCGGTTGTTTTGGAGCGGAAAGTGTGATATACTTCACGAGTGTAAAGCGGCAGCGCGATGCGACAGGCCGCTTGAATACTGACTTTCATGCGGTGTCCTGCTGCCGCGAAAGTAGAATTGAGGGAGTAATATCATGCGTAAAATTTCTCGTCGTTCGTTCCTGTCTGCCGCTGCTGTCTGCGGCGCAGCTGCTGCCCTGACTGCCTGCGGCGGTTCCTCCAGCTCCACGGCTGCTTCTTCCACCGCTTCCTCTGCTGCGGCTTCTTCCGCAGCGGCTGACGGCCAGAAGTATACCGTTGGCATCTGCCAGCTGGTGGAGCACGCCGCTCTGGACGCTGCCACTCAGGGCTTTGAGGATGCCCTGACCGCACAGTTCGGCGAGAATGTCACCTTTGACTTCCAGAACGCCCAGAACGATTCCGCAACCTGCGCCACCATCGCCAACGGCTTTGTTTCTGCAGGCGTTGACCTGATCATGGCAAACGCTACCCCCGCCCTGCAGGCCGCACAGGCTGCCACCGACAGCATCCCCATTCTGGGCACCTCCGTCACCGAGTACGGTGTTGCTCTGGGTCTGACCGATTTCGATGGCACCGTGGGCGGCAATGTCTCCGGCACCTCTGATCTGGCTCCGCTGGATCAGCAGGCGGATATGATCACCGAGTGGATGCCCGAGGCCACCAAGGTGGGCCTGCTCTACTGCTCTGCCGAGGCAAACAGCCAGTATCAGGTAGACGAGGTCCAGAAGTACCTTGAGGCCAAGGGCGTTACCGCTACCCAGTACGCTTTCTCTGATTCCAACGATCTGGCTTCTGTCTGCCAGAAGGCTGCCGACGAGAACGACGCAGTGTATGTCCCCACCGATAACACCTGCGCCGCCAACACCGGCATCATCGATGGCATCTGCCGCCCGGCCAAGAAGCCCGTGTTCGCCGGTGAGGAGGGCATCTGCTCCGGCTGCGGCGTGGCGACCCTGTCCATCAGCTACTATGATCTGGGCTACACCACCGGTGAGATGGCGGCCAAGATCCTGACCGGTGAGGCCGATATCTCCACCATGCCCGTTGAGTACACCAACGTGACCAAGAAGTACAACAAGACCATCTGCGATGATCTGGGCATGACCGTTCCCGAGGGTTACGAGGCCATTGCGGAATAACAAGTGCTCTGTCTGTTTCGCAGACAGCTCCCCTGACAGGGAAGCCTGGTCCACGCTGCGGTGACGGAGAGGCTTTACAATAAAATAAGCGGAGAAGAGCGAATTTTTGCTCTTCTCCGCTTTCCCGTATCAGAAAAAAGTGTAGTTACAGGAGGAAAACGTTTTGGATATTCTTGCAAGACTTGCCAACCTGCCCGGTGCCTTGCCCGGTGCCTGTGCGCAGGGCCTCATCTGGGGCATCATGGCCATTGGCGTGTACCTGACCTACCGCATCCTGGATGTGGCTGACCTGACCGTGGACGGTTCCTTTGGCACCGGCGGCGCGGTCTGCGTTATGTGCCTGCTCTCCGGCATGAACGTCTGGGCAGCGCTCTTCATCGCCCTGCTGGCCGGTCTGGCCACCGGCCTTGTCACCGGCCTGCTCCACACCTTTATGGGCATCCCGGCCATTCTGGCTGGTATTCTGACCCAGCTGGCCCTCTACTCCATCAACCTGAAGATCATGGGCAAGGCCAACCAGTCCATCAATGTGGATAAGTACGACCTGCTCATCTCCCTGCGCTGGGTCAAGGAGCTTGCCCTGCACAACCCCATCATCATGGTCATTCTGGTCAGCGCCGTGGTCATCGGCGTGCTGTATTGGTTCTTTGGCACCGAGCTGGGCTGCGGCATCCGCGCCACCGGTTCCAACCCCGCCATGAGCCGCGCCCAGGGCATCAACACCAGCTTCAATGTGGTGCTGGGTCTGGCGGTCTCCAACGGTCTGGTGGCCCTGTCCGGCGCACTGCTGAGCCAGTATCAGGGCTTTGCCGATGTCAGTATGGGCCGTGGTGCCATCGTCATCGGTCTGGCCGCTGTCATCATCGGCGAGGCCCTGTTCAGCCGCATCTTCCACAACTTTGCCCTCAAGCTGGTGTCCGTCTCGCTGGGTGCCATCATCTACTACATCGTCATCCAGCTGGTGCTGACCCTCGGCTTTGACGCAAACCTGCTCAAGCTGCTGAGCGCCTCTGTGGTGGCCGTGTTCCTGGCCGTGCCCTATTGGAAGAGCAAATACTTTGCAAAGCCTGCGGCAAAGAAGGCACAGAAGGAGGATGCAAAAAATGCTTGAGATCCAGAATGTTTCCAAGACCTTCAACGCCGGTACCGTCAACGAGAAAACGGCCCTGAACGGTCTGAACCTGAAATTGAACGAAGGTGATTTTGTCACCGTCATCGGCGGCAACGGTGCGGGCAAATCCACCATGCTGAACGCTGTGGCCGGTGTGTGGCCCGTGGACAGCGGCAGGATCATCATTGACGGCACCGATGTGACCAAACTGGGGGAGCACCAGCGCGCCGCCTATATCGGCCGCGTGTTCCAGGACCCCATGACCGGCACCGCCGCCACCATGCAGATCGAGGAGAACCTTGCCCTGGCCGCCCGGCGCGGTAAGCGCCGCGGCCTGAGGATCGGCATCACCAAGGCCGAACGGGAGCGCTACCGTGAACTGCTCAAGAGCCTGGACCTGGGCCTGGAGGACCGCCTGACCGCCCGCGTGGGCCTGCTGTCCGGCGGTCAGCGTCAGGCACTGACCCTGCTTATGGCTACCATGAACAAGCCCAAGCTCCTGCTGCTGGATGAGCACACCGCCGCTCTGGACCCCAAGACGGCGCTCAAGGTGCTGACCCTCTCGGCCAGGATCGTGGAGGAGAACCACCTGACCACCATGATGATCACCCACAACATGAAGGATGCCATCAGGTACGGCAACCGCCTAATCATGATGCACGAGGGCCACATCATCTATGATGTCTCCGGGGAAGAAAAGAAGAACCTGCATGTCTCCGACCTGCTGGCCAAGTTCCAGATCGCGTCCGGCGGCGAGTTCGCCAACGACCGCATGATTCTTTCCTGATGCATTTCTGATATGGAAAATCCCCTCCGGTGTGTGAGTATCGGAGGGGATCTTTGCATCTTGTGCACCTTTGCAGGGTGTGCTACACTGAGAGAAAGAGGAGGTGTCTCTCGTGCGAAAAATCATCCGGCAGGCAGCTGCTGTGCTGTTGTCTGCGGCTCTGCTGCTGACGGGAACGGCTTCGGCAGCAGCCCAGATTGACCCGGTTGAGGAACGGCTTGCTGCCATGTCTCTGCGGGAAAAGGTGGGGCAGCTGTTCGTGGTGCGGGTCGAGGCACTGGACCCCAGTGGACAGTCTGATAGCACAAGGCTGACCTGGACAGAACGGCAGGGGCTGAAAGAGTATCCGGTGGGCGGCATTGTGGTGTTTCGGCAGAATGTGAAAAGCCCGGAGCAGTTGAAAAAGCTTCTGGCAGATTTTCAGGCAGCATCCGGGACCGGTCTGTTGACCGCCGTGGACGAGGAGGGCGGCAGCGTGGCCCGGTTGGCCAATGCTTCCGGCTTTGATCTGCCCCAATACCAGAGTGCCCAGGCAGTAGGTACAACTGGGGACCCGGCCAATGCCCGTGCCATGGGGCAGATCGTCGGAGGCTACCTCAAAACCTACGGCCTGAATCTTGACTTTGCTCCAGTGGCAGATGTGAACACCAATCCGGCCAATACCGTGATCGGGAACCGAGCATTTTCGTCGGATCCGGCAGTGGCGGCACAGATGGTGGCCTCCGCTGTACAAGGGTTTCACGATGCGGGCATACTCTGCACACTCAAGCATTTCCCGGGCCACGGAGATACCGCAGAGGACAGCCACTACGGCACGGCCAGCAGCACCAAGACTTGGACAGAGATGCGGGAGACGGAGCTGAAGCCTTTTGCGGCTGGAATCGCAGCTGGGGCCGACGTAGTAATGACCGCCCACATCACCACCCCCAATGCAACGCAGGACGGCCTGCCTGCGTCGCTCTCCTACACTATGCTGACCGAGCGTCTGCGGGGGGAGCTGGGCTTTACTGGGGTCATCTGCACCGATTCGCTGTCCATGCAAGCCATTCGTGACCACTATTCTGCAGCAGAAGCGGCTGTAGCGGCGCTGAACGCCGGGGCTGATCTTCTGCTGATGCCGCCCGACCTGCCGGAAGCCTTTGACGGTGTACTGGAGGCTGTGCAGAATGGCACCATCAGCGAGGAACGCCTCAACGAGAGCGTCCGCCGCATCCTGATACTGAAACAGAAAGCCGGGTTGGAGCTTGACACCCGCACCCCGCTGGAAAAGATGCTGGATGTGTTTCTGTAAGATTGAAGCATAATAAGAAGATCCCCTCCGGTGTGCGCGTACCGGAGGGGATCTTTGCGTATAAAGGAATGTTACCGCTTGATGTCGTAGTTCATGTTCATCAGGTTGCGGATGGAGCTGACATCGTCGGTGATGTTGGCATCGCCGTGGATGGTGTGCTTGATGGCGCTGCTTGCCACGGCAAAGTTGATCATGTCCATGGCGCGGTAGTTGTGGAGCATGGCGTAGATCAGACCGCTGGCAAAGGCATCGCCGCCGCCCACGCGGTCCAGAATATTAAAGGTGTAGAGCTTGCTCTCAAAGGTGTGGCCGTCGTACCACATAAAGGCCTTGAGGCTGTTCTCGCTGCCGCTGTGGGCATAGCGCACATGGCGGGCAATGCACTTGAGGTTGGGGTAGCGGGCAATGAAATGCTGGAAGATCTCGTCCTGCTGCTCATAGCTGGGCTGCAGGGGCACGCCGTCCTTCCAGTCGCCCTTGCTGTGATCGTTGTCATCCTTCCACAGGTGGTAGGGCTCAATGCCCAGCAGAACGTCAACATAAGGCAAGCACTCGGTGCAGAAATCGCGGGCTTCCTCCCAGCTCCACAGGGTAGAGCGGAAGTTGCCATCAAAGCTGACAGTCAGGCCCTTCCTTTTGGCCACCTTGAGCATATCGATGATGAGGCCGCGGCAGTTGGGGCCCAGTGCCGGGGTAATGCCGCTCAGGTGCAGCCAGTCGTAGCCGTCCAGCAGAGCGTCCAGATCGACCTGGGAGAAATCGTACTCGGTAATGGCACTGTGCTTGCGGTCGTAGATGACCTTGGAAGCGCGGATGCCGTAGCCGGTCTCCAGATAATAAGTACCCAGCCGGTTGGAGGGGGTCTCGTTGGGCTCGGTCAGGATCATGGGGGTGCAATGCACATCGTTGGAGCGCAGCCAGCGCACCGCGCTCTTGCCCAGGCTGTTGTTGGGCACTACGCTGAAGAAGGTGCTGTCCACACCCAGGTTGGCCAGGGCCAGTGCGATGTTGGCCTCGCTGCCGCCGTAGCTGGCTTCAAAGCTGGATGCCATACGGATCTTTTCGTAGTTCGGCGGGGTCAGACGGAGCATGATCTCGCCGCAGGTGATAAATTTCTGGCCGTTGGGCTCGCTGCCGAGGATGGGATTGTAGTGTTCCATAACGCTCCTCCTAAAAAGTCGTTTCCGGGATCCATTTCATGTGAGAACACATTGTTGTATCCATTATACCGCACAGCGCACCGGATAGCAAGCAAATGCTGTTTCGGCCGAGAGAAAAAGAAAAAGAAATTTTGGTTGTTTTGACGAAAGAACCCCTCAGTCACCTGCGGTGACAGCCCCCCTAATAGTGGAGCCCCTGGCATCCCGTAGGGATGACGGTGGGGTTCACACCCCCGTCAGATCAAAGCTGGGCGTATACTCTTCCTTTGCACTGCTCTTCTGCTGCATATAGCCAGAGCTGAGACCCAGATCCATGGCGTAGTTGACCACCCGGCGGTATTCGTAGGTGGTAATGCGCCGCCCGATGCCGTGGTCTGCCGCCTGATAGAAGGGGGTATACTGGCTCATCACGCTGGGCAGGAAGCACCCGGGGTCGGCCTTGTTCCAGGCCGCCATCTGATCGAGCACGGCAAAGCTGTCATCCACATGGCCGGGCAGGGCAAGGTGGCGCAGGATCACGCCCCGCTGCAGGATGCCCTCACTGTCAAAAACGGGGTGGCCGGCCTGGGCCATCATGGCTTCAATGGCGGGCCTGGCCTGTGCAAAATAGTCCGGCGCGGCGGAAAGCTCTGCCGAAAGGGCAGGAGAAACATATTTCAGGTCGGCCAGCCAGATGTCGATAAAGCCGCGCCAGGCGTGCACGCTCTCCACGGTCTCGTAGCCGCCGGTGTTGCAGACGATGGGCAGATGCAGCCCCTGCGCCCGGGCCAGGTCGAGGGCGGCGATGATCCAGGGCCGCCACTGCCCGGGTGTGACAAGGTTGATGTTGTGGGCTCCCTGCGTCTGCAGGTCCAGAAAGATCTCAGCCAGGCGCTCTACGGTGATCTCCTTGCCCAGTCCCTCGGCGCTGATGGGGTAGTTCTGGCAGAAGCAGCACTTGAGGGTGCAGCCGGAGAAGAACACCGTGCCGCTGCCCCGGGTGCCGCTGATGCAGGGCTCCTCCCAGAAGTGCAGGGCCGCGCGGGCCGCTTTCAGGGTGCGGCCCTCCCCGCAAAAGCCCGTCTGCCCGGCGGCCCGGTCGGCTTTGCACTGCCGGGGGCAGAGAGTGCAGGCTTCCGGCACGGCAACAGAAATGGTTTTGGGCATAATATCCAAGTCCTTTGCAAAAGATTTGACAGAATTACTTTCGTTTATTATACCATTTATGACATGGAATGTGGTATACTATGATAGAATATTATATATTATGCAAAAATACTACATATTGGACGGAGGATATCATGCGCACCGAAAACGAGGAGATCCGGGATCATTTGAAATATCTCTCCCTGCTGTCACGGGATTATCCCTCGCAGGCGGCCGCCGCCAGTGAGATCATCAGCACCCAGGCCCTGCTCAAGCTGCCCAAGGGCACCGAACATTTTATGAGCGACCTGCACGGTGAAAACGAGGCCTTTGTCCACATCCTGAACTCGGCTTCGGGTGTTATCCGGGAAAAGGTGGACATCGTGCTGGGGGAGAGCGTGCCGGAACAGACCCGTGCAGAGCTGGCAACGCTCATCTATTACCCCAACGAGAAGCTGCCCCGGCTCAAAGCCGAGTGCACGGATGAGGAAGCGCTTGACCACTGGTACACAGAGACCCTGCTTCAGCTCATTGATATCTGCCGGTTGGTGTCCTCCAAGCATACCCGGCAGCATGTGCGCTCCTGCCTGCCGTCCAGCTGCGGGTATATTCTGGATGAGCTGCTCCATGCCCACTTTGAGGACCACGACAAGGACCTTTATTACGGGCAGATCGTGGGCAGCATCATCGAAAATGGCCGTGCCGACCGGTTCATCGTCCGGCTGTGTGAGCTCATCAAGCGGCTGGCTGTGGACAAGCTGCACATCGTGGGGGACCTGTTTGACCGCGGCCCACGGCCTGATATCATTCTGGATCAGCTCATGCGCCACCACCATGTGGATATCCAGTGGGGCAACCATGACGTGGTCTGGATGGGTGCCGCCGCCGGAAGTCCCATCTGCGTCTGCACTGTGCTCAAAACGACACTGGCCTACCACAACCATGCCATGCTTGAGGACTGCTACGGCATCAACCTGCGGCACCTGCAGCGGATGGCCGAGCAGTTCTACGGAAATGACGATCTGACCCTCTGGATGCCCCACACCGATGCGGCGCGCGGCCCTTACACCGAAGGAATGCTCCACCGCTGTGCCGTGATGCACAAGGCCGTGACCATTCTGATGCTCAAGATGGAGTGCAAGGTCATCGACCGCAACCCGGATTTCAAGATGCAGGGTCGGGATTTCCTGCGGCACATCGATTGGAAAAAGGGAACAGTGACCCTGAACGGGCAGGCATACCCCCTGCGGGACACCAGCTTCCCCACTGTGGACCCGGCAGACCCCGCCGCCCTGAATGAGGATGAGCGGCTGGTGCTTCGCAAGCTGGTGGAATCCTTCCGGCAGAGTGAGCGCTTGCAGCAGCATGTGGAATTTTTGTACGCCAAGGGCAGCGTTTACCACATCGAGAACGGCAACCTGCTCTACCACGGCGTGGTGCCCATGACCAAAAACGGCAGCTTTGCCGTGGAGCGGTTCGAGGGACACAACTACTCGGGCCGCGGCTTGATGGACTACTGTGACGAGCGGGCACGCCGCGGTTACTTTGCTCCCGAGGGAAGCGCTGCCCGGCGGAGCGGTCAGGACTTTTTGTGGTATCTGTGGTGCGGCAAGCTGTCGCCGTTGTTCGGCCGCAGCGCCATGACCACCTTTGAGCGGCTGTATATTGCCGACCCCGCAACCCACGAGGAAGTCAAGGACCCCTATTATACATGGTACAATGAAGAGGCCGCCTGCCGCCGTATCCTGGCGGAATTCGGTCTGCCCGGCACCAGCCACATCGTCAACGGCCATGTGCCGGTGCGGGAGAAGAGCGGCGAGAGCCCCATCAAGGGCGGGGGCCGTCTGGTCGTTATTGACGGCGGGTTCTGCCGCGCCTACCATGAAAAGACCGGCATTGCAGGGTACACGCTGGTGTACTCCAGCCGCACCATGTCCCTGCGGACCCATCAGCCCTTTGTCAGTGCCGAAAAGGCCGTGAACGAAAACATCGACATCGTGTCGCAGAAGAACATTCTGGAAACGGAGAACCACCGCATTCTGGTGGAAGAGACGGACGAGGGCGAGATCCTGCGGGAGCGGGTGCATGACCTGAAACAGCTGGTCAAGGCCTATCAGCTGGGCTGGATCAAGGAGACCTGCAGCGAGGATTGCGTCTGGTAAGGGGCGCTGATTGTAAAATTTTTGAAATAAGAAACAAAAATATCGAATATTTCCGCAGATTCTGGGCAAAACAGAAAATAATCCGGCAGGGGAAAAGGGGGCTTTGCTTTTTGCCCGAAGTTGTGTATAATAAGATAGCTGTATCGTGAGGGTGTGTACCCAGCGGTGCGCGGAGAGATCAAGTAAGAACCCTGAGTGGCCCTGCCGCTGGCGGGCCTGCGACAAGGAGATTATAAAATTGGAAAAGTTTGTTATTACGGGCGGCAAGCCCCTGCATGGCGAAGTCACCATTTCCGGTGCAAAAAATGCGGCTGTGGGCATTCTGCCTGCCACCATTCTGGCGGCAGATGTCTGTGTGATCGAAAATCTGCCGGACATCAGTGATGTGGCAGTCAGTCTGAAGATCCTGAGCACCCTGGGTGCCGGCATCAAGATGCTGAACCGCAATACCTACGAGATCGACACCACCCACCTGAACTGCACCAACGTCCCGGACGATCTGTCCCGCCAGATGCGTGCCAGCTACTACTTCCTGGGGGCGCTGCTCTCCCGCTTTGGCAAGGCACAAGTGGCCATGCCCGGCGGCTGCAATCTGGGCCCCCGTCCCATCGACCAGCACCTCAAGGTGTTCAGCGCACTGGGTGCAGAGGACAGCGTGGACTACGGCATGATCACCGTGCGTGCCAAGGAACTGAACGGTGCCCATATCTTCTTTGATAAGGTCAGCGTGGGCGCTACCATGAACGGTATGCTCTCCGCTGTGATGGCACAGGGCCAGACCATTCTGGAAAACTGCGCCAAGGAGCCCCATGTCGTTGATCTGGCAAACTTCCTGAATATGTGCGGCGCGGATGTGCGCGGTGCCGGCACCGATGTGATCAAGGTGCGCGGCGTGGAAAAGATGCACGGCTGCACTTACAGCATCATCCCTGACCAGATCGAGGCGGGCAGCTACATGGTTGCCGCTGCTGCCACCGGCGGCGACGTTCTGATCAAAAATGTCACCCCCAAGCATCTGGAACCCATCACGGCAAAGCTCCGCCGTGCCGGTGTGGATGTGGAGGAATTCGATGATTCCGTCCGCGTCTCCCGCAAGGGCGATATCCTGCCGCTGAAGATCAACACCATGCCTCACCCGGGCTTCCCTACCGATATGCAGCCCCTGATGGGGGTGCTGCTCAGCGTGGCAAAGGGCACCTCCACCATCACCGAGAGCGTGTGGGATAACCGCTTCCGCTATGTGGACGAGCTGCGCAAGATGGGCGCAGTGGTGCAGGTGGACGGTCAGGTGGCCGTGTTTGAGGGTGTGGACAAGCTGAACCCTGCCCCCCTGCGTGCTTCTGACCTGCGTGCCGGTGCGGCCATGGTCGTTGCTGCCCTGATGGCAGACGGCACCAGCGAGATCGAGGAGATCGGCCACATTGAGCGCGGCTACGAGAACATTGTGGAAAAGCTGCGCGGCCTGGGCGCTGAGATCAGCAAGGTGGATCGGATGCCTGCCGCACTGGAATCGGCAATGTGATCATTCAGAACCTCTCAGTCTGTTTTGCAGAAGTTTTCCTGACAGGGAGCTTTTGTGAAGCAATGACGGAGAGGTTCGTTTCTTGAGGTTTGAAATGTCTGAATTCATCTCGTTATACTCTGGTTCCTCCGGCAACTGCAGCGTGGTGCGCACGGGGGAAAAGTACATCATCATCGATATGGGAAAGGGCGTGCGCACCACCTCGGCGGCGCTCAAGGAGCTGGGCCTGAACATCAGCGATTGTGCGGGCATTCTGGTCACCCACGAGCACTCTGACCACGTCAAGGGGCTGGCCACCTTCCTCAAAAAGAATCCGCTGCCGGTATACGGCGCAGACGATACGCTGGATTTCCTGGATGCAAATGGTATCGTGCCCGCCAGCTGTGCGCTGCGCACCCTGTCCGGCGGGGAAGAGGATGTGGGAGATTTCGGCGTGACGATGTTCCCCACCAGCCACGACGTGCCCTGCGTGGGCTACCGCATCCGCACCCCGGACAACAAGACCATGACCATTGCCACCGACCTGGGAGTCCTGACCCCGCCGGTGCATCAGGCCCTGAGCGGCTGTGACCTGGTGGCATTGGAAAGCAACTACGACCTCCACATGCTCCGCAGCGGGCGGTATCCCTACTACCTGCGCTCCCGCATCGAGTCCAACCGGGGCCACCTCTCCAACGATGAGTGCTCGGCAAAGCTGCTGGAGCTGATCCAGGAGGGATGCAAAAAGTTTGCCCTCTGCCATCTCTCGCAGGAGAATAACACCCCGGCACTTGCCTTGCAGACCATGTTCAACACCCTGGGCGCGGCAGGTGTCGTGCCGGAAAAGGACTGCATCGTGCAGGCCCAGCGCCGCAATGAGATCAGCCCCGCGCTTACATTTTAAGAAAAAATGACCCTCTCCATCATTGCTTTGCAAAGCATGACGGACAGGGCCATTTTTGTTGTTATGCCAGATCCGGCAGGATATCGGGCCAGAGGGCCTGCTCCTGCCGCAGGTCGGTGAAAACGCAGTCCAGATAGATCTTGTTCACAGCCGAGATGATGGTACTGCGCAGGAGCTTGCGTGCATCATCAACATCCGGCTCCAGCTCGGAAAAGCTTTTGGTCAGGCCGAACACATAGGGCAGGTAATTCTCCAGCTCATCGCAAAAGGTATCATACGCCTGCGCGGAGGTATAATGCGCCCGCTGCATCTTGAACAGACTGTCGATGTTTTCCATGGACAGGACATTTTTAGAAACCACGATGTAGATCAGGCAGGCCAGCTGATCCCGGGTATACTTCTTTTTGATGGGGTGGCTGATGATCCCTTTCTTAACGTAGTTGCTCACCATGGAAGCGGTGAGCTCCACCCCCTGAAATGTGCGGAAACACCCGTTGACAAACTGTACACTCTGATCCAGATAAAGCCCTACGGTGGGGAGTTCTGCATACCGGGGCAGGGCAAACCCTGCGGCGCAGGCCGCAACGCGGCGGTTTGATTCTAATTTCATGCGGACAGTATACCATGTTTTGGAAATGCGGTCAACAGGAAATTGAAAACTTTTGAAATAATTCAATAAAACAGTTGACAGGGTTTTGAAAAGCTGATATAGTGATTCAGACAACAGGAAAAACTGCGGCATCCGCTGCCGCCGGAATGGAGATAAATGCTTATGAACACCAAGATTGTTGTGGATTCCTCCGCCAGCCTGTACACCTTGCAGGGCGTGGATTTTGAATGCGTTCCCCTGAAGATCATCACCGACGATGCCGAATATCTAGACAACGGCACGGTGGATGCCGTGGGCATGGCCCAGACCCTGCGTACCTATAAGGGCAAGACCTCGACCTCCTGCCCCAACGTCAGCGATTGGCTGGCCGCCTACGAGGGAGCCGACGAGGTGTATGCCATCACCATCACGGGCACTCTGTCCGGCAGCTACAATGCCGCCCAGCTGGCCGCCGAGGAATACCAGCAGGAGAACCCCGGCAAGCGGGTGTTCGTGCTGGACAGCCTTTCCACCGGCCCGGAGCAGCGCCTGCTGGCCGAGCATCTGCGGGATCTGCTGGCTGAGGGCAAGGAGTTTGACGAGGTCTGTGAAGAGATGCTCCGCTACCACAAGCACACCCATCTGCTCTTCTCGCTGGAATCGCTGGCCAATCTGGCCCGCAATGGCCGCGTGAAGCCTGCCGTTGCTGCTGTGGCGCGGATGCTGGGCATCCGGGTCATCGGACAGGCAAGTGAGGCCGGAGAGCTGGATGTTCTCTGCAAGACCCGTGGCGAGCATGGTGCGCTGGAGCGCATCGTGCTGGAACTCAAGGAGCACGGCTACACCAACGGCAGGCTCCATATCTCTCACTGCGGCAATCCCGCCGCCGCCGAGCGCCTGAAGCACATGGTACAGGCTGTGTTTGATGGAGCAAAGGTGGACATCAGCGAATGCGGCGGTCTGTGCAGCTATTATGCAGAGCTGGGCGGTCTGCTGGTTGGTTATGAGGATGCGGAAGCATAAGCGGACAACCCTCGGAAAACTTCTGCCCACGATCGAATAGGCGCTCATAGCGGGGAAAGCCGTTGTGGGCGCTTTTTTGTTTGCAAAATCTTCCGCTCTGCGCTATACTAACAGCATCAAAATCGCCGTTGGCGGCAGGGGAGGGATACCGCATGTTCAGATTGCCTATCGTCAAGTTTTTTAACCGCATCTTCAACCGTGTCACGATCACAGTGGTGCTGGTGGCTCTACAGGTGCTCTGGCTGCTCTGGGCGTTCTGGTCGTTCACGGCGGGGCGGGTCTGGCTGAACGGTGCCCTGAAGGCGCTGAGCATCATGATCGTGCTGTATCTGGTGCGCAAGGATGAAAACAGTGCTTATAAGATCGGCTGGATCGTTCTGATCGGTCTTCTGCCCCTGTTGGGCGGCGCGCTTTATCTGGCTTTTGGCAACAAGGCCCCCGCCAAGTATCTGCGGGAGCGGATGCAGAAGGTGGAACAGGCCCATCAGACCGAGCTTGCCCAGCCCGAGGGACAGACCGATGCGCTGGATATCTCCAGCCGGAACCTGAGCCGCTACGTGGCAAAGTTCGGGCCGTATCCGGCCTGGAAGGATACCGCTGCTCACTACTTTTCCTGCGGGGAGGAGATGTATCCCCAGCTGCTGGCGGATCTGGACAAGGCGGAAAAATTTATCTTTCTGGAATTTTTTATCCTCCGTTCCGGCAAAATGTGGGACGGTGTGGAGCAGATCCTCCGCCGCAAGGCCGCCCAGGGCGTGGATGTGCGGCTGATCTACGATGATTTTGGCAGCCTGCTGGGCCTGCCCAGTGATTTTGTCATCCGCATGGAGAAGGCGCACATCCGCTGCATCCCCTTCAACCCGGTGGTGCCGCTGGTCTCGCTGGTGATGAACCACCGCGACCACCGCAAGATCGTGGTGGTTGACGGCAATGTGGCCTACACCGGCGGCGTGAATCTGGCGGATGAGTATATCAATGCCGAGCAGCGCTTCGGCTACTGGAAGGATGCGGCCATCCGGTTGGAAGGAGCCGCTGTCTGGAACTTTACCGTGATGTTCCTCAATGTATGGAACGCCTTCCGCCCGCAGGAGACCGATTACACCGCCTTTGCGCCCACCCGCCTGCCCGCAGTGCAGGATGGCGTGATGCAGCCCTACGCGGACAGCCCGCTGGATGAGGAACCGCTGGCCGAGACGGTCTATCTGGACATCCTCTCTCAGGCCCAGAGATATGTTTATATCTATACGCCCTACCTGGCCGTGGGCGAAGAGATGCTGGATGCTCTGAAAAATGCGGCCAAGCGCGGGGTGGACGTGCGGCTCATCCTGCCCGGGATCCCGGATAAGAAGCTGGTGTTCCGGCTCAGCCGTTCCTACTATCTGCCCCTGCTCAGAGCGGGTGTGCGCATTTATGAATTCACGCCCGGTTTCCTCCACGCCAAGTGCTATGTCAGCGATGACCGTGTCGCCGTGGTGGGCAGCATCAATATGGATTACCGGAGCCTGTTCCTCCACTTTGAATGCGGAACACTGCTCTTCCATAACAGCCAGATCGCCGCACTGCGGAAGGATGTGGAGCGCACCCTGCCGCAGTGCCGGGAGATCATGCGCTCCGACTGCCGCACCAATCTGCCGGGCACAGCACTGGACAGCGTGCTGCGGCTGCTGAGCCCGTTGATGTGAACGGCTGCGCGCAGCACTCGGGGAGCTTTTCCACGCAAGCGAAACGGGCCATTCCATCGCCCGCCCTATTGCCTGCGGCAACAGGGTCCCACCCCAGCGGACACTTGCTTTGGAAAACTCCCGTCGGCTGCGTAATCTTACGCTCTTCTGGACATACTATGGGGCAAAGGCCCAACGGGCCGTGTGGAAAGGGAGCGTATCTATGAATCAGAACCATCGGGCTCTTTGGAGCTGTGCCATGGCGGCGGCGCTGCTGCTGACCGCCTGCGGCAAAACGAACGCCGGGTCGGGCAGCCCCGGCAGCATGAGCGGAAGCAGCGGCACATCCTCCGCACAGACCCAGACAGCGGCATGGAAAACCGGTCTGGGTGTGGTGACAGAGGCCACCGATCAGGACAGGGCAGGGAAAATTGAACTGGCAGCGGCCGCTGTCCTGCTGGATGGCGAGGGGAAACTGGAGAGTGTTCTGCTGGACGAGCTGGAAGTGTCTGTTTCGGCGGACAGCACCGGCCATGTGACCCTGCCCACCGACTGGCGCACCAAACGTCAGAAGGGGGACGATTACCCGCTGGCCGAGGCCTCTTCCCTGAAAAAGGGATGGGCGGAACAGGCGGATGCCTTTGCCAGTTACCTGATCGGCATGACCCCGGAACAGGTCTCCATGCTCAAAGTGGATAAGGATGGCAAGCCCACGGATGCCGACCTGCTGAGCGGTTGCACCATTGCAGTGGACCGTTACCGGGATGCCGTGACCCGGGCCTGCACCAATGCCAGGGCACTGGGTGCCGCCAAGGGCGACAGGGCCGCGCTGGGCATCGAAGCGGTGAACGGGACTTCGGACATCACCGCCACCGATGACAAGGATGTGAATGCGCAGGTGGATGTGAGCATCGTGGCACTGACCACCGATACAGACCGCCGCGTGACCAGTGCCATTGCGGATATGGCCGAGCCGGCCCTGACGGTGGTGTCGGACGGCGGTGTGACAGCCCCGGACCTCGTCAAGACCAAGCTGGAGCTGGGCGAGGACTATGGGATGCGCGGCGCATCGGCGCTGGGTAAGGAGTGGTATGAGCACAGCGAAGGCTTCTGCGATGCCCTCAAGGGCAAGACCCGCACCGAGATCGCCGGGCTTTCCGGCGGCGATGCCGACCTGAAGGCTTTGTGTACCATTGACATCACCGATCTGCAAAAGGCGGCGCTGAATGCCCTGAACTGAGGAGGAAACCCTTTTCGGTCTCGCAATCGCGCACCGGCTCTCCCGGATAGGGGGGGCGGTGGCATTCCGCTGCGTTTTCAGAGAAAAACATCTCGCCGCGTTTGGCAGCTGCCGACGCGGCGATTTTGATTTGTCAAAATGACCGCTTTGCCGTGGTAAAGCGGTAAAGATTTGAGCAAACTGCGAAAAATCAGTTTTCCCTCTTGCCAAATGGCAGAAAACGCGCTATTCTATAACCACAGTTTAGCGATTTAGCATGGTAAAGCAATAAAACAAGGCTGTTTGCCACTGAGGGAGGAACCGTATATGAAACGTCTTGTATCTGCATTCCTGGCCGGTGCCATGGCACTGAGCCTTGCCGCCTGCGGCGGTGCCGCTTCCACTTCCACTGCCGCATCTGCCTCTGCTTCTGCTTCCGGCAGTGCTGCCGCTTCCCAGACCGCAGGCAGCGATCTGGATTACATCAAGGGCAAGGGCAAGCTGGTCATTGGCTACACCGTTTACGAACCCATGAACTACACCGATGCGGATGGCAACTTCACCGGTTTTGATACCGAGCTGGCCACTGCTGTCTGCGAAAAGCTGGGCGTGGAGCCGGAGTTTGTGGAGATCAACTGGGATACCAAGGTCGTGGAGCTGGATGCCAAGAGCATCGACTGCATCTGGAACGGCATGACCCTGACCGATGACATCATGCAGAACACCGCTACCACCAAGGCTTATGCAAAGAATGCACAGGTGGTCGTTGTGAAAGATGGCACCGATTATACCTCTACCGCTGACCTGGTGGGTAAGACCGTGGTCGCCGAGGCTGGTTCCGCCGGTGAGGCCGCCATTGAGGGGGACGAGAACCTGGCACAGGCTGATTACGTTTCCAAGAGCGTTCAGACCGACTGCCTGATGGAAGTTGCCGCAGGCACTGCCGATGCCGCTGTACTTGACCTGACCCTGGCCAACGCCATGATCGGTGAGGGCACTGACTATGCCGACCTGAAGATCGTGGACGAGCTGAACGCCGAGGAGTACGGCGTGGCATTCCGCAAGGGCAGTGATGCTGCCGCCGCTGTGGATGAGGCCTTTGATGCACTGAAAGCCGATGGTACCATGCAGGCACTGGCCGACAAGTACGATCTGGCACTGGCCGACTGAGTGTGTTGTAAATCTTCTTCCGTCATCGCTATGCGATGCAACCTCCCTCGGTGAGGGAGGCTTTTTGTTGCCGATGCGTGAAAGGCTCCCGAGCAGAGGGAACTTTCACCGGCTGTGATGGAAGGGGAATATGGATTCTGAATAAAAAAGGTGTGTTTTTGTGTCTGTGATTCTTATGCGCCTGTCCGACGCGTTCCTGCTTAATTGTGAGCTCTTTGCCCTGACACTGCTGTTTGCACTGCCGCTGGGGCTGGTGGTCTCATTTGGCTCCATGAGCCGCTGCAAGCCGCTGGCCGGGCTGGTCAAGACCTTTGTCTGGATCATCCGCGGCACCCCGCTGATGCTGCAGATCATCGTGATCTATCTGGGCCCCGGCCTGCTGGGCATGAACAACCCCTGGCCCTCCGGCTCCGGCGGACGGATGGTGGCGGCGGTGGTGGCCTTTGCCATCAACTATGCCTGCTATTTTTCTGAGATCTACCGCGGCGGCATTGAAGCAGTGCCCAAGGGGCAGACTGAGGCCGGGCAGGTGCTTGGCATGACCAAAACGCAGATCTTTTTCAAAGTGACCTTGCTTCAGGTCGTCAAGCGCATCCTGCCCCCCATGGGCAATGAGATCATCACGCTGGTCAAGGATACCTCGCTGGCAAACACCATTGCCAACAAGGAAATCATTATGATGGCCAAGGAGTACAGCGCAAAGGGCCTGATCTGGCCGCTGTTCTCCACCGCGCTCTTCTTCCTGGTGTTTGTGGGCGCGCTGACCATCCTGTTCAACTGGGCTGAAAAAAAGCTCGATTATTTCCGCTGCTAAGGAGGCAGATAGATTATGGCGTTGCTCGAAGCTTCCGGTATCGGAAAAAATTTTGGCGAGACCCATGTGCTGAAGGACATCTCCCTGGATCTGGAGCAGGGTGAAGCGCTGGCGATCATCGGCTCGTCCGGTTCCGGCAAAACGACGCTGCTGCGCTGCCTGAACTTTCTGGAACGGCCTGACACGGGTGTGATCAAGGTGAACGGCGAGACCATGTGGGATGCCGCCGACCCTGCCACCCAGAAGGAAAGCGAGATCCGCAAAAAGCGGCTCCACTTTGGTCTGGTGTTCCAGAACTTCAACCTGTTCCCGCAGTACACGGCCTTGCAGAACGTGATGCTGGCAGGGGAGCTGCTGGCAAAGGAACGCCCGGAGTATCAGGCGAATAAAAAAGTCATCCACGCGGAGCTGGAACAGCAGGCAAGAGAGCTGCTGGCGCAGATGGGCCTTTCGGAGCGGGCCGGCCACTACCCGCATCAGCTCTCCGGCGGCCAGCAGCAGCGCGTGGCCATTGCCCGCGCGCTGGCGCTTCACCCGGATATCCTCTGTTTTGATGAGCCCACCAGCGCCCTCGACCCGGAGCTGACCGGCGAGGTGCTGAAGGTCCTGCGTGATCTTGCTGACCGCAAGACCACGATGATCATTGTCACCCATGAGATGCACTTTGCCCGCGATGTGGCCGACCGCATCCTGTTCATGGATGGCGGCGTGGTCGTGGAGGAGGGCCCTGCCAAACAGCTCATCGACCACCCCCGGGAAGAGCGTACCAGACAGTTCCTCGCACATTATTCAGAATGACCCGCCGCTGAGCATTCCGGATGAGGATACCCCGCCTTCGGGCAATGCCGGAACGGGTTTCTGGAGCGTTTTGTTCCAGCTGCTGAAGCATCTGGCCGGGAAGCACTGAGAAATTTGAAAAAGCCTCTTGAAAATTCATCACAACCTGATATAATACCCACATGAACAAAAACGTCCTGCCCATTGCGCGGCAGGGCGTTTTTGTCGGAAAAAATTCGTGTGATAAGGTCTGTGATGCTTTCCCAAGGAGGAACGTGCGTATGACGAAAGATATGACGCAGGGCAGCCCGCTCAAGCTGATCCTTGCCTTTGCGGTGCCGCTGATGCTGGGCAGCCTGTTCCAGCAGTTCTATAATCTGGCGGATACCATCATCGTGGGCCGCTTTGTGGGCGTGGAGGCCCTGGCAGCGGTCGGCAGTGTGGGCGGTCTGAACTATCTGGTGCTGGGCTTTGTCAACGGCATTGCCTGCGGCTTCTCCATCCCCATCTCGTGGACATTCGGTGCAAAAGACTATGCGGAGATGCGCCGCTACACCGCCAATGCCGTCTGGCTGAGCGTCTTTTTTGCCGCAGTGCTTACCGTGGTCACGGTGGCCATGACCCGTTCCATTCTGGTCTGGACCAATACCCCGGACAACATCATTGATCTGGCAGATATCTACATCCGCACCATCTTTATCGGCATCCCGTTCACTCTGCTGTATAACATGACCAGCGCCCTGATGCGCGCTCTGGGTGACAGCAAGCGGCCTCTGTATTTCCTGCTGGTGGCAAGTTTTCTGAACATCGGGCTGGACCTGCTTTGCATCATCACCTTCAAGATGGGCGTGTTCGGTGCGGCGTTCGCCACCGTGTTCAGTCAGGCAGTGGCCGGTCTGGGCAGCCTGTGGTACATCCTCAAGCATTATAATGAACTGCGCTGGAACAAAGAAGAAAGCCGCCTGAGCAGACAGCACTGTGTCAAGCTGTGCGGCATGGGCATCCCCATGGGCCTGCAGTGCAGCATCACGGCCATCGGTTCCGTTGTGCTGCAGGGTGCAGTCAATGGTCTGGGCAGCGACATCGTGGCAGCGCAGACTGCAGGCGGCAAGGCGGCACAGTTCCTGTCCGTCCCGCTGGAGAGCATTGGCACGGCCATGACCACCTACGCCAGCCAGAACATGGGTGCCAACGACCTGAACCGTGTGAACAAGGGCGTGAACACCGCCTTGGGCATCGGCTGTGTGTACAGTGTGGCATCCTTCCTGATCCTGCGCGTGCTGGATAAGGCTTTGATCGGCCTGTTCCTTGAGAGCAGCCAGACCGAGATCATGGCCAACGCCCAGAGCTTCATCTTCTGGAACAGCGTGTTCTATATCCCGCTGGCGGTCCTTATCATTTACCGCTACACCATTCAGGGGCTGGGTTATTCCAGCCTGGCCATGTTTGCGGGTGTGGCGGAGATGATCGCCCGTGCTCTGGTGGGTTTCCTGTTTGTGCCGCTGTGGGGCTATTTTGCCGCCTGTATTGCAAACCCGGTGGCATGGTTCTTTGCCTGCTTCTTCCTGATCCCGGCGTATATCGTTGTGTTCCGGAAGCTGAAACAGGAAAAAGCAAGACCGCACGCAAATTTATAAAGATCGAGCCGCTCTTTTGCGAAACCGCAGAAGGGCGGCTCTTTTGCTGCCTAGCAGGGGAGGCCTTGGCGAAGAGGGAAAGCCTCACGCAACGCCAAAGCTGAGAGGTTGTATAGAGCAGGGCCTGCCCAATTCCTTTACAAATAACACCAAAACGATTATACTATAAATAATTATGTCACAAGGGGGTGAGGAGCATGGAGCTGGAACAGATCGAGGGCACGGTGGAGGATATCATCTACGAAAACCCGGACAACGGCTACACGGTGTTTGAAATTTCCGGCGGCGGCACGGTGACCGTGGTGTGCGGGATCGTGGGCGAGCTCCATGCGGGCGAGAGCGTGGTCTGCCGCGGTAAATATGAGAACCACACCACCTATGGCCGCCAGTTCCACGCCCAGGAGTGCGAGACCGATATGCCGAAGGATCTGGAAGCGGTATACGCCTTCCTTGCCAGCGGCTCCCTGCCTTACATCGGGGCACGCACGGCCAATAAGATCATCGATAAATTCGGCGCGGCGGCGCTGGAAGTGATCGCCAACGATCCCGCCCAGCTCACCCTGATCCCCGGCATCTCGGCGGACAAAGCTGACCGCATCCAGCAGGAGTTCAAGCGGATGTTCGGAATGCGGGAGCTGATCGCCTATCTGGCGCAGTTCGAGATCAGCCCCCGCCGCGCCATGGAGGTATTCCGCGTCTTTGGCCCCGGTGCCATGCAGGCCATCTCCCAGAACCCTTATCTGCTCTGTGGGGAACCCCTGCAGCTGGATTTCCGCCATGCCGACAGCATTGCACAGTATTACCACATGGAAGGGGACTGCACCCAGCGGCTGGAAGCAGCGCTTCTCCGCACCCTGCGCCACAACGCGGGCAACGGTCACACCTGTCTGCCCCGTGCGCAGCTGCTGGACACGGCATCCCACTTCATCCAGCAGCCGCCCGAAAAGCTGGCCCGTGCGCTGGACCACTGCATTGAGACCGGGCAGCTTGGCGTAAAGATGCTGGAGGCGGTGCCGTATATCTATCTGCCTGACCTGCTGGAAGCAGAACAGGCCATTGCCGACCGGCTGGCCCTGCTGGCGAAGCGGGAAAAGCAGACGGTGCGGGACCTTGATAAAAACGTTCAGGTGCTGGAGCTGACCCAGGGCTTTTCCTATGCGCCCCTGCAGCGGGAAGCCATCCGCAAGGCCATGACCGAAAACTGCCTTGTGCTGACCGGCGGCCCCGGCACCGGTAAGACCACTACGGTCAACGCCATCCTGCAGCTGCTGGAGCATCAGGCAGACCGGGTGGCACTTTGTGCTCCCACGGGCCGTGCGGCCAAACGGCTGAGTGAACTGACCGGCCGCAAGGCCTCTACCATCCACCGCCTGCTGGAGGTGGACTACTCCGGCGGCGTGGTCAGCTTTATCCACAATGACAAGAACCTGCTCAAATGCGATGTGGTCATTCTGGATGAGATGAGTATGGTGGATGTGAAGCTGTTTCAGGCGCTCATTGCAGCCCTGCGGTACAGCTGCCGCATTATTATGGTGGGCGATGCCGACCAGCTGCCCAGCGTGGGGCCCGGCAACATTCTGGGCGAGGTCATCCGCTCCGGGCTGGTGCCCACCGTCTGCCTGAACGAGATCTTCCGGCAGGCTAAACGCAGCCTTATTGTGGAGAACGCCCACCATATCATCAGCAGTGAGCCGCTGCAGAAAGGCGGCAAGACAGACGATTTCTTCTTTCTGGAATCGGACGGCGATGCGGCGCAGAAACTGGTGTGCGATCTTGTCACTACCCGCCTGCCCCGGAGCTATGGCTTTGACCCTGTCCGGGATATTCAGGTGCTCTGCCCCACCAAGCTGGGACCCACCGGCACCCAGGCGCTGAATGTGGAGCTGCAGAACCTGCTCAACCCGGAGCAGAAGGGCAAACCCCAGCTCCAGAGCGCCTCCCGGGTGTTCCGGGTGGGCGATAAGGTGATGCAGGTGCGGAACAACTACGAGATCGTCTGGAACCGCATTGGGGGGGAGCAGGGCGTGGGAGCCTATAACGGTGATATCGGCATTGTGGAATCCATCAACATGCGCGACCGCTCCATGGTGGTGCGGATGGATGACCGCCGCCTGCTCTACCCGGCGGAAAACCTGAACGAGCTGGAGATCGCCTACGCCATCACGGTGCACAAGAGCCAGGGCAGCGAGTTCCCAGCGGTGGTGCTGCCGGTGGCGCAGGTGCCGCCAAGGCTCTGCTACCGCAACCTCTTCTACACCGGCGTGACCCGCGCCCGTAAATTGTGCATCGTGGCCGGGCGGCGGGATGTGGTGAACCGGATGATGTCCAATGTCCGGCAGAACCTGCGGTACAGCGGCCTGTGCGAATTGCTGAAAGAGAATCTGCCGCCGGAACAGATGGCGGCGGAATAACCTCTCAGGCGCTTTGCGCCAGCTCTCCTACTAGGAGAGGTTTGGTCTATACTTTTTTACTGGCTTATGCTACAATATAAATTGATTTGATTTCCCGCCCGAACGGGCATTTACGATAGAAAACAGGGGAGCAGAGAAAGGAACGTTTCATTATGGCACAGAATGACATCGGCATCGATCTGGGCACAACGACCATTATCATTGCACAGGCAGGGCAGGGGGTCGTGCTCAACCAGCCCAGCGTGGTGGCAATGGATACCCGCAAGAACTCCGTGCTGGAGGTGGGCGACAAGGCCCTGGCCATGGTAGGCCGCACCCCCAACTATATTTCCGCCATTTTCCCGCTGAAGGACGGTGTCATCAGCGACCACACCATGACCCGGGAGCTGATCTGCCGGTTTGTGAATCAGGTGTACAGCTCCCACATGGTCAAGCCCCGGGTGGCTGTCTGCGTGCCCGCTGCCATCACCGGCATTGAGAGCGATGCCGTGGTGGAGGCCGTGATGGCCGCCGGTGCCCGTCAGGTCTACCTGATCGATGAGCCCATTGCCGCTGCACTGGGTTCCGGCATCGACATCACCCAGCCCGATGGCCGGATGATCATTGATATCGGCGGCGGCACCACCGATATCGCTGTCCTGTCTCTGGGCGGCAAGGTCAAGGCCACCAGTGTCCGTGTGGCGGGCAACCACTATGATGACGAGATCCTGAAGCATGTCCGCAACAAGTTCAGCATTGCCATCGGCCAGCGTACCGCAGAGCAGCTGAAAAAGAATGTCGCCTGCTGCCCCCAGAAGGCTGATTTTGACGAGACGATGGAGGTCAAGGGCCGCAGCCTGCTGACCGGCCTGCCCATCAAGGTGAATGTTTCCACCAGCGACCTCTACGAGCCTGTGATGATGCTGAGTGAGCAGATCGGCACTGCCGCCCATCAGGTGCTGGAAAAGACCCCGCCCGAGCTGGCAGGTGATATCTTCCGCAATGGTGTGGTGCTGACCGGCGGCGGCGCACAGCTGCACGGCCTGCCCGAATACCTGAGCCAGGAGCTCAAGGTGGATGTGACCGTCTCGCCCGATCCCGTGAACTGCGTGGCATTGGGCACTGCCATGAGCCTGGGCCTGAACGATAAGCTGGAGACCGGCTTCCTGGATGCGACCCCCCGCATGGGCCGCCGTTAACCGGGGCCCTGACCCGGCTCGTTAAGAAATTGGAAAAGTTGCAACAAAATTTTGTTCATACTTGTTGAATCAGGTCGGGAAATATTGTATAATATTTTCAAATCGCTTTTTGCGCGCCGGGGTCTGCTCCGGAGTGCGGAGTAAATTATTATTAGGAGGAAGACCATGAATCTGGGTTCTGATGTGGTTATCACCATTACCGGTATCGTGCTGGTGTTTGCCATCCTCGTCCTGCTGATGCTCATCATCATGCTGGAAGGCAAGATCTTCGACGGTATGGCCGCCAAGAAGAAGGCAGCCAAGGAGCCTGCTGCTCCCAAGGCTGCCGCAAAGCCCGCTGCCCCCGTACAGCAGGCTGCTCCTGCCCCGGTGGTGGAGGAAGGCATCCCCGGCGATGTGGTTGCCGCAATTATGGCTGCCATCCATGCCATGGGCAATGGCAAGTACACCCTGAAGGCCGTGCGCCGTGCTGCAAATGGCTGGAGCAAGGCTGGTGTCAACGACACCACCGCACCTTTTTAACACAGGAGGAAAAACATGACACAGTTTATCGATACTCTGGTCGGTATTTTCCAGAGTTCCGGTTTTGCACGGTTCGGTGAGCCGGGCGGCTACCTCTACGCGATCATGATCTGCGTGGGCTGCTTCCTGCTGTACCTGGCCATCGTGAAGGAATTTGAGCCCCTGATCCTGCTGCCCATGGCATTCGGTATGATCCTTGCCAACCTGCCCGGTAGCGGCATTATCCACATGCAGTACTTCGTTGGTGATGGTCTCGAGCACCCGATGTGGATCGAGATCCTGAACAACGGTGGTCTGGCCGATATGCTTTACATGGGTGTTAAGCTGGGCATTTACCCCCCGCTGATCTTCCTGGGCATCGGCACCATGACCGACTTTGCCCCCCTGATCTCCAACCCCAAGAGCCTGCTGCTGGGCGCTGCCGCTCAGTTCGGTATCTTTGGCACTTACATGGGCGCTCGTCTGCTGGCTGCTACCGGCATTGTGGATTTCACCCAGAAGCAGTCCGCTGCAATCTCCATCATCGGCGGTGCAGACGGCCCTACTGCCATCTTTGTTACCTCCCGTCTGGCACCTGAGCTGCTGGGCAGCATCGCTGTTGCGGCGTACAGCTACATGGCTCTGGTGCCCGTGATCCAGCCGCCCATTATGAAGGCGCTCACCACCAAGAAAGAGCGCACAGTCGTGATGAAGCAGCTGCGCACCGTGTCCAAGACCGAGAGGATCATCTTCCCCATCATGGTCACCATCGTTGTTTCTCTGATCGTTCCCGATGCAGCCGTTCTGGTCGGTATGCTGATGCTGGGCAACCTGATGAAAGAGTCCGGCGTTGTGGATCGTATCCAGAAGACTGCCGGCAATGAACTGATGAACATCATCACCATTTTCCTGGCTCTGTCTGTTGGCTGCACCACCTCTGCAAACACCTTCCTGAACAGCCGCACCCTGTTCATCATCGTGCTGGGTCTGATCGCCTTCTCCTTTGGTACCGCTGCAGGCGTTCTGTGCGGCAAGGTGATGTACGCCCTGACCGGCGGTCAGGTCAACCCCCTGATCGGCTCCGCTGGTGTTTCCGCTGTTCCCATGGCCGCCCGTGTTTCTCAGAAGGTCGGCCAGAGCGAGAACCCCTCCAACTTCCTGCTGATGCACGCCATGGGCCCCAACGTCGCTGGCGTTATCGGCTCCGCTGTTGCTGCCGGTATCCTGATCAACATCTTCGGCTAAGCTTTATCTGAACACTGCCGCCCCTCCTGTGCTGTACAGGAAGGGCGGTTTTTTATGTACAACCCTCTTGAATTGTGATATACTTATAAAGTAAGTGATTTTATAGAAGAACAGGTGAAACAATGGCAGCAAGTCTCCAACAGGAATTCTGCGCTCTGCGCGATACCTATATTGAAAAGCAGTTTGGCCGCCTGAACGATATGCAGCGGCAGGCGGTGTTTACCACCGATGGCCCGCTGCTCATTCTGGCCGGTGCAGGCAGCGGCAAGACCACTGTTCTGGTCAACCGCATCGCAAACCTGATCCGGTTTGGCTCAGCCCATGGCTCTGACTGGACCCCCCGTGAGGTGACAGAGGAGGATGTCAAGGCTCTGAAAACGGCAATTATGACCGGCACCGATGCGCCCGCCTGGCTGGACGGGATGCTGCGGCAGAACGCTGTCCGCAGTTGGAACGTGATGGCCATCACCTTTACCAACAAGGCGGCAGGGGAGCTGAAGGAGCGCCTGCGCAATATGCTGGGCGGCGAAGAGGGGGACGAGGTGTTTGCCTCCACTTTCCATTCGGCCTGTGTGCGCATCCTGCGCCGCTGGGCAGAATCCATCGGCTACCCCCGCAGCTTTACCATCTATGATACCGATGACTCCCAGCGGGTGATGAAGGCGGTCTATAAGGAACTGAGCATCGACGATAAGTTCTTCCCGATCAAGAGTGCCATCAACCAGATGAGCCGCTGGAAGGATCAGCTGGTCAGCCCGGAGGAGGCGCTGCGCACCCCGGCCCGGGACACCAAGGGAGCCATTGCCGCCAAAGTCTACGCCGCCTACGAAAAAAAGCTCAGGGAGGCAGGAGCCTTCGACTTCGACGACCTGATCTACCAGACCGTGCAGCTGCTGGCGGAGCACGAGGATGTGCGGGAGTTCTACCAGAACAAGTACCGCTACCTGCTGGTGGACGAGTATCAGGATACCAGCGTGGCCCAGTTCCGGCTGGTCAGCCTGCTCACCGGCCCGGAAAAGAATATCTGCGTTGTCGGTGACGATGACCAGAGCATCTACCGTTTCCGCGGTGCCACCATTGAGAACATTCTGAACTTTGAGCGCATCTTCCCCGGTACCAAGACCATCCGTCTGGAGCAGAATTACCGCTCCACCTCCAACATCCTGAATGCTGCCAACTGCGTCATCCAGCACAACACCGAGCGCAAGGGCAAGACCCTGTGGACCCGGAACGACGAGGGCGACAAGGTGCAGGTCTATACTGCCGAGAATGAGCAGGACGAAGCCATGCACATTGCGGATGTCATCGGTGAGCACCTGAAAGAGGGCGGGCATCTGGCGGACCATGCGGTGCTCTACCGCATGAATGCCCAGTCGGCCCCCATCGAAAGCTACTTTACCCGCGCGGGCATTCCCCATAAGATCGTGGGCGGCCAGCGCTTCAATGACCGCAAAGAGGTCAAGGACATCCACTCCTATATGTCCATCGTGGCGAACGCCCGGGATGATGTGCGCCTGCGCCGCATCATCAACGAGCCTGCCCGGAAGATCGGCAATACCACTGTTGACGTGATCGCCGACCTTGCCGCCCAGCAGGGAATCAGTATGCTGGAAGTCATCTCCCACGCGGATGCATACGCCAAACTCAGCCGTGCCATCATGCCGCTGCTGAAATTCTGGCAGATCTACGAAAAACTGCAGGAATCGCTGGAAACCAGGACACTGGACGAATTTGCCCAGGATGTCATTGAGGTGACCGGCTACAAGGCCATGCTGGAAGCCGATGCGGCCAAGGGCCACGAGGATGCGGCAGACCGCCTGCAGAACCTGGGCCAGCTGGTCAACAACGTCAAGAACTACTGCGACCAGCACGGCGAGGATGCTTCACTGGAAGGCTACCTGGAGGATATCGCCCTCATCAGCGACATTGACAGCTACAACGAGAGCGCTGATCAGGTGGTTCTGATGACCATCCACTCTGCAAAGGGTCTGGAATTCCCCTATGTGTTCCTCATTGGCATGGAGGAGGGGGTGTTCCCCAGCGAGATGAGCAAATACTCCGAGGCAGATCTGGAGGAAGAGCGCCGTCTGGCCTATGTCGGCATCACCCGCGCCAAGAAGGAGCTGTATATCTCCAACAGCGTCTCCCGGATGCTCTACGGCCGCACCCAGCGCAACGAACCCAGCCGCTTCCTGCGCGAGATCGAGCCGGAGTATATAGAAGAGACCCGCAGCCCGGCGTTGGAACGCCGTTCTTCCATGAGCTGGGGTTCCAGTTACAGTGATACCGTTCCCGGCGGGGCCTCGGGCTACTCCGGCGCGTCTGGCTGGGGCCGCAATTCCAGCAGCTTCGGCGGCCGCACCGGCAGCAGCTACCTCAACCGTGAATACAATGCCTCTGAGCGCGGCGGCTTCGGCTCCGGTTATGCAGGCCGTGGCAGCAGTGCTTCCGGGTTTGGCAGCGGAAGCAGCGCCCCGCGCACGTCCGGCTCCTCCGGTTTTGGTGTGGGCTATGGCCGCCCCGCGGCCCCCAAGGCAGCGTCCAAACCCGTGAGCTTTCCGGGGAGCCCGGCAGCTTCCCGCCCGGCATCCACCGGCCCAAAGCATTACGAGGTGGGCGACATTGTGGAGCACAAGGTCTTTGGCCGGGGCAAGGTGCTGGCGGTCAAGGCCGCTGCAGGAGACCAGATCGTGGAGATCAACTTTGAAAAAGTCGGTGTGAAGAAAACCATGGCAAATTTTGCGCCGTTGACGAAAATTACGGAGGAATGAGAAAACTATGATGACCGTTCGATTGATCGCACATACCCCGGAACCGGAAAAGGTGGTGGCGGCAGCGGCCAAGCTCTGCTACTCCGATGCCCATATCACCGACCTGCTGGACGGCCTGACCGAGGAGAAAACGGCCAAGTTCCTGACCATGCTCAGCGACCTGGGCCATGCCAGCCCCATTGAACATGCCAGCTTCACCTTTGGCATTGAGGGCGTGAGCCGCACCCTGCTGGCCCAGATCACCCGGCACCGTATCGCATCCTTCAGTGTCCAGAGCCAGCGGTATGTCCGGCTGGACGACTTCCACTATGTCATCCCGCCGGAGATCGAGGCCATCCCTGAGGCAAAGACAGCCTTTCTTGAGAGCATGGATGAGGATGCGAAGCGCTACCTGGACCTTGCAAAAAAGCTGGAGGACGGCCACACTGCCCGCCTGATGGCGGAGGGAATGCCCGAAAAGCAGGCCCGTGCCAAGGCCTCCAAACAGGCCAATGAGGATGCCCGTTTTGTGCTGCCCAACGCCTGCGAGACGAAGATGGTCGTGACCATGAACGCCCGCAGTCTGCAGAATTTCTTCCATCTGCGCTGCTGCTCCCGTGCTCAGTGGGAGATCCGTCAGCTGGCTGAGGAGATGTTCCGGCTGGTCTACCCGGTGGCACCCCATATCTTTGCCAAGGCCGGCCCGGCCTGTGTCAGCGGCCCCTGCCCCGAGGGCAAGATGTGCTGCGGCAGAACTGCCGAAGTCCGCGCAAAGTATGAGGCCATCAAGCAGGAGGCTGGTGTATGAGCAAAGGCAAGCTGATTGTTCTGGAAGGGCTGGACGGCAGCGGCAAGGGCACGCAGGCCAAACTGCTTGCAGAGCACCTGACGGTGACGGATCATCTGGTAAGAGAGATCACCTTCCCGGATTATGACAGTGATTCCAGTGCGCTGGTCAAGATGTATCTGGCCGGGCAGTTTGGTGACAAGCCTGACGATGTCAACGCCTACGCGGCATCCAGCTTTTATGCGGTGGACCGCTATGCGGGGTATAAGTCGGACTGGGGCAAGTTCTACGAGGAAGGCGGCATCCTGATCGCTGACCGCTACACCACCTCCAACGCCGTGCATCAGTGCTCGAAGCTTCCGCCGGAGCAGTGGGACACATTCCTGCAGTGGCTCTTTGACTATGAATACCACCTGCTGGGCCTGCCTGCACCGGATAAGGTGATCTATCTGCAGGTTGACCCGGCGGTGAGTCAGCGGCTGATGACTGCCCGCTACCATGGCGACGAGACCAGGAAGGATGTCCATGAAAAGGACACCGAATATCTGGCCCGCAGCCGCCGGGCGGCAGAATACTGTGCCGCACACCTCAGCTGGGATACCGTCCACTGCACGGCAGGGGAGAAGATGCGGAGCATTGAGGATATTCAGGAAGAGGTCAGGACTCTTGCTCTCGCTGTTATTTGAAACAAAAGGAGGCATCCTATATCATGTACCGTTTGATGCAGCCGTCCGATTGGGCGGAGGTGCTGGCCCTGTGGCAGGCCCAGCGCGGCGACACGGAGGAGTTTGTCCGTGGCGCTGTGGAGCGCTTTGCCGGGGTGCAGAATGTCTACGTCGCGGAGGAAAACGACCACATTGAGGCTGTGGCACTGGCTGTGCCGGTGACCCTGCAGGGTCGCCCGGGCAGCTATCTGTTCGGTTTGTGCGGGCAGGGCAGCCTGCTCCTTGCGGGCCTGGTGGATACCCTGTGCGCCCAGCAGAAACTGCGGGGCGCAGGCTTTGTGGTGGCAGTGCCCACCAGCCCGGAACAGTCAACGCTGCTGCAGGATAAAGGCTTCCAGAAAGCCTTTGCCCTGCGCTGCCTGCCCCGGGAGGTGGAGCGCAACCTGTGGAGCCAGGCGGAATTCGATTCCGTGACGGCGAAAAAACTCTGCGAGCTGCGGGCAAAATACTGGCCCGACACCGTTCAGCTGCCGCCGGAGCAGATGGGGGAAGTTCTGCGGGACCTGTATTCCCGGGGCGCGACCATCGTATCCAGTGAGCAGGGCTACGGCATCTATTTCCGCAGGGAGGATACCCTTTACTTTGTGGAGATGATGGCGGAAAATGACCGTGCCGCCGAGGTGCTGATGGAAGCCGCCCGGGAGAAAGAGGTCATTGTGGAAAAGGCTGTCATCACGGTGGGAGCTGCCCAGAATCTGTTCCTGGGCGAGGGAACCCGGCAGGAGTATGGCCTCATCCGCTTTGAAGGAGAACCTTTTGATGTTTCGGAGAGCTACATGCGCCTGATGATGGACTGAAAGGAACGTGGATATGGCAGAGAAACACCAGAAAAAGAAAAAAGGCAGTGCGCTGAGGATCCTGTTGGTCGTGCTGTTGCTGCTGGTACTGACAGTCGGTGCGGCAGGTGTGTTTGCGTATAACGAGATCAACGGCAATGGAGGAAAGCCCGGTGCAGAGGTGACCGTCAGCATCCCCCAGGGCAGCGGCGTTGCTGCCATCGCAAAGGAGCTGAAGGAGGCTGGAGTGATCCGTTCGGCCTATCTGTTCCGCTGGTATGTGGGGCACAAGGGTGCCGCCGGAAAACTGCAGTACGGTGATTTTACGCTGCAAACCGGCGGATATTCCTACGATGGCCTGATCACAGAGTTGTCCACGTATGCCAAGGCGGATTCGGTGCGTCTGACTTTCCCGGAGGGAACCACTGCCATTGCCATTGCCCGGAAAATGGAGGAAGCCGGTCTATGTACTGCCGAGGAGTTTCTGGAAGAAGCCAACACCGGAGATTTCAGTGAGTACACCTTCTGGCAGTATGTCCCGGACGATGCCCCCAATCGCTTTATGAAGTGTGAGGGCTACCTCTTTCCGGACACCTATGAGTTTTTGACGGACGATACCGTGCATCATTATGTTGCAACGTTCTATGCACACTTCGATAAACAGTTCACAGCTGAGATGTACAGGGAACTGGAAAAGCAGGAGCTGACCCTGCCCGAGGTCATTACACTGGCCTCTTTTGTGCAGGAGGAAGCGGGCAACGATCAGGATTCCAATGTGGCGCAGGTGTTCCGCAACCGTCTGGCCGAGGGTTCGCCTTACCCCAAGCTTCAGAGCAACACCTCCAGCTATGTCCAGAGCGATGAGGACAACAACTACCTCTGGAACTGGGTGGCTCCGTATTATGGCGGCTGGGAGGATATCCCCGAGAACATCCGGAATGCCTACGATACCTACACCTGCACCGGCCTGCCCGCCGGGCCCATCTCGAACCCGGGCCTTGCCGCGATCCAGGCTGCTCTGGCACCTCAGTGTGATGAGGAAGTCAGGGACTGCTATTTCTTTGTTACGGACCTTTCCGGTCACTACTATTACGCCAAGACCTATGCTGAACATCAGGCCAACTGCCGGAAAGCGGCTGAAGTCAATCAGAGTTTGAAGAAGTAAGTCTCTCTCAGTCGGCTTCGCTGACAGCTCTCCCAAGGGGAGTGCCAATTGCGGCTCCGGAGTCAGGTTTGCAGAAACCGATCCGGTGAGGCGGCATCGCGTCAGCGATGACAGAGAGGGTGCTAAAAAGAGAGGACGATTTTATGTTACAGATCCCGGAACTGCTGGCCCCGGCAGGCGACTTAGAGCGCCTGCGTTATGCCATCAACTATGGAGCAGACGCTGTTTATTGCAGCCTGCCGGAGTTCGGTATGCGGTCGGCTCCTGCCAATTTTACGCCGGAGCAGCTGACCGAGGGTGTGATCTATGCCCATGCCCGCGGCCGCAAGGTCTATCTGACCATGAACACGCTGCCCACCAATGAGGAAGCTGACCGCCTGCCCGAAGCCATCAAGGCTGCTGCTGCCGCCGGTGTGGATGCCTTTATCGTGGCCGATCTGGGTGTGCTGGAAGCCTGTAAGCAGTTCGCCCCGGAGATCGATGTCCACATGTCCACCCAGACCGGCATCACCAACTGGGCCGCTGCGCGTGCCGCTTACAACATGGGTGCAAAGCGTGTGGTGCTGGCCCGTGAGATGAGCCTGCAGGATATCGCCACCCTGCGCGATAAGACCCCGCCGGAGCTGGAGATCGAGGCGTTTGTCCACGGAGCCATGTGCATGAGCATTTCGGGCCGGTGCCTGCTCTCCAATTACATGGCAGGCCGGGATGCAAACCGGGGCCAGTGCGCCCAGCCCTGCCGCTGGAAGTATTACCTGAGCGAGGAGACCCGCCCGGGCCAGCTGTATGAGATCGGCGAAAATGAGAACGGCAGCTATATCCTCAATGCAAACGATCTGTGCACCGCTCCCTTCATCGACCTCATCTGCAAGGCAGGTGTGGACAGCCTGAAGATCGAGGGCCGCGCCAAGACGTTCTACTATGTCGCCAGCGTCACCGCCGCCTACCGCAAAGCTCTGGATCAGTATCTGGCCGACCCGCTCAACGATAACTTTGAGCTGAGCGATGACGTTCTGGCCGAGCTGACCCGTACCAGCCACCGGCACTACTCCCCGGGCTTCTACTTTGGTCGTGAGCAGGCCCGTCAGGCAACCGACAGCGCTACTTATATCCGTGAGTGGGAGTTTGTGGGCACTGTGGAAAGCTGGGAGAATGGTGTTGCCTCCTGCCAGCAGCGCGGCAAATGGAGCCTTGGGGATACGTTGGAGGTGCTCTGCCCGGATGGGCGCAGCATCCCGCTGCACCCGGAGTGGATCAAAAACGAGGCAGGGGAGAGCGTGGAATCCACCCCCCACGCCATGGAAAAGTACACCATCCCTACCCCGGAGCTGCCCCCCATGAGTCTGCTTCGCCGGAAGGTAGAAACTCTTGACAAATGATTCCAGAAGCAGTAAAATAATAAAGTCAAAATGAACGATGTCCTCTGGCTCTAGTGGTCAGAGGACAGATGAGGGCTCGTAGCTCAGTTGGGATGAGCGTTCGGTTCGCATCCGAAAGGTCGAGGGTTCGACTCCCTTCGAGTCCATACAATAGAAAACCGCTCTGTCGTAGCTATACGGCAGGGCGGTTTTCTTGTTCGCAGTTCTATGAGACGGTGAAGATTATTCTGGCTGATCTGGAGCCGGTTCAAAGGTGGAAAATTACTGCTCCTCAAACCTTGAAAGTACTAGAAATCAAGGATTTATGCGGGTTAATGCCGTGATACATTCGCAATGGCTTGAGGGTTGCGTTTGTTACATCGTTTTGGTATAACAACTCACAACCTCCACGTGACTTCCATTGTCCAAACACAAATCCGCGCCATTTTCGATGATAGGCAGTCGGAATTTGATGGACTTGAGCCACTGGCCGTTGGGCTGACGCTCCGGGTAGATCTGAATTTCGGAAATCAGGTGCTCCATCAGCTTTTTGCGTTCGACAGGATTCATCACATTGTAGAGCTTTTCAAAGCAGACGAGAACCTTGTAAATGTTGTCGCCGGTGATTTTGTCTGCTTCGATGGCCTGTTTCTTGGCACGAGCCGTCACAAGCTGATTCTCGGTACCCTCGATTTTATCGTACATCTTGTAGAGCCGTTCGTCAAGGTCGGATTTGCGCATGATGTAGTGCCGGTCATCCGGGTCAAGGGTGTCGATTTCATCCATGAGTTTGGATTTGACGGAGTAATACTGGCGCAGTTGCTTTTCGGCGGCTGCGATTTCCTGTTCAATGGCAGTGGTGTCTACTTTGCTGTTGATCTTTTCCTGCATCATGGCGGCAAACTTTGGATTGCTGACCAGTTTGATGATAACCTCCACCACGGCGTTGTCCAGAACTTCTTCCTGAATTTGCTTGTTGAAATCGCATTTTTGCCCACGCTGCATCTTGCGATGCTTGCAACTGTAATAAGAGAAAGATTTATAGGGTGTGCCATCTTTCTTTCGTTTGGTGCATTTGTTGCTGTACATTCCAGCACCGCAAATGGGGCACTTGATAAGGGCGGATAATAAATGCGCCTGTTCCGTCTTGCTGCGGTTGACTGGTTCGTATCGTTTAGACTGCGCCAACAGCTTGACCTGTGCGGCGTTCCACAATTCTTCTGATACGATGCCCTTGTGCAGGCCGTCCACCAGCAAATAATTCTCCTGTGGAACCTGATGATATTCGTTCCGGGTGCCGTGGATCTTTTCGAGTTTGCGGCGACCAAAGGCGATTTTTCCGCAGTAGACGGGGTTCTTCAGGATGGCACGAATCAATGTTGCACTGAAAAGGGGAGAGGTGCCATTTTGACGAGCAAGTTTCTGAAAGCCGTGGGTCTCCAGATATTTGGAAAGACCATTTGCACCTGTGTCCGTGTTTACATATTGCTCAAAAATCGTGCGAATGGCAGGGGATTCATCCTCATTGATTTGCAGCACACCGTCAACCAAACGATAGCCATAAGGCGCAAAACCGCCGTTCCAGCGACCTTCCCGTGCCTTCTGAATGCGGCCTTCCATGGTTTGGACACGGATGTTCTCACGTTCGATTTCAGCGACAGCGGACAGAACGGAGATCATCAGTTTGCCAGCGTCTTTAGAAGAATCAATGCCGTCCTCCACGCAAATCAGGTTCACACCAAAATCCTGCATTACCTGCAAGGTAGACAGTACATCGGCAGTATTGCGGCCAAACCGGGAGAGCTTGAACACCAGCACATAGGCAACACCATCCTTGCCGGATTTGATGTCATCCATCATCTTGCAAAAGGAAGCACGGCCTTCAATAGATTTTCCCGATTTGCCTGCATCCTCATATTCGCCAACGATCTGGTAATTGTTGAAGTCTGCATAGGCTTTCATGCGAGCTTTCTGTGCATCCAGCGAATAGTCATCGATTTGCATGGTGGTAGATACACGAGTGTAAATATAAACTTTTGTCTTTCCCTGTGACATAAGAAATCCTCACGGCTACCGTTATTTCTTGTCGATTTTCTGCTCTAAGAACTGGATGGAATCCAGGTAGTCTTGTTCCACGTCGCTGAGCGTTTTAGCCTTGTATTTCCGATATTCAGTGGTGGCTTTGTCCACGGCCTGCTTGTGCGTCACAGTGCCGTTTCCGACAAGCAACTGCTCACCGCTCATTGTCAGAATGCGGTCAAGGTGATTGGCCCAATCCTGCATGGTCATGGGCTGTTCGCGCTCTGCCTGACGCTCTGCGAAATCCAGATAACCGGAAACAAGCTGTCCCATGGCGCGAAGCTCTTTCTCGTTCAGATAGTTTTTGGCAATGGTAGCTTCTCGTAAGGTGGGCTGATTTCCTGCAAAAGTAGTCAGACCCATAAATTCCTTTTCGGCATCTGCACGGTTGTAAATGACCTCGGCGGCAGTCTGACCGTGGATGGCATAATGAATTTTATTCTGGACTTTTTTGAAGAACTGGACGGAGATTTCTGCTTTTGGGTCGTAGTCAATGCTGGTTGCATAGATTTCCAGAACCTGACGATAAAACACTTTTTCGGAAGCACGGATGTCACGGATGCGTTCTAACAGCTCTTTGAAATATCCACCGCCGCCCAGATTTTTCAGGCGTTCGTCATCCAGCGCAAATCCCTTGCGCATATATTCCTTCAGGATGCCAGTTGCCCAGATACGGAACTGTGTGCCTCGTTTGGATTTGACACGATAACCAACAGAAATAATGACGTCAAGATTGTAGAATTCGACCTGATAGGTCTTTCCGTCTGCGGCAGTTGTTGCAAATTTTGCAACAACTGAATCTCGTTCAAGCTCACCCTCTGCAAAAATGTTTTTGATGTGACGGGAAATTGTGGATTTGTCACGTTGGAACAACTCAGCCATCTGGTCAATGGAAAGCCAGACAGTGTCACCGTCAAAGGTAGTATCGATTTTGGTCAGTCCATCTTCCGTGGTGTAAATGAGGATGGAATTTTTAGGAGAGTCATCTGGACGATTCATTTTCGTACCTCGTTCAAAATATGGAACATGGTGAGAGAATCTCACCATGTGTTTGGACAGCGATTACAAGAACATTATATCATGCTGCAAGAAGTTCATCAACAGCAATTTGCCCGGTTTCGATTTCTGGGATTAAAATTTCTGCATATTTTTCGATCATATCGGCCAGAAAGCCCGCCAAGGCACTCCATTCATCAAAGTTGGACGTGCAGGCGGAAACAGGAAAGATATCTTTTTCGCTAGCGGGATATTTTTTCAATAGGCGGCTCCATTTCCTTGTAGCTGGACAGCGTGTACCAGCGATTTTATCAAACTTCCTTTCAAACTTATCCCATCAATTCTTTCAGCCGTTCCAGCTTTTCCTGTGCGGTCTCCTTGAGAAAGCTGACCCCGATGCAGGAGATGGGAACGCACATCTCTAGCAGGCGGTCATAGATACGGGCATGGGCGGTATCCTGCGGATGCCGGATTTCGTCCAGCGTCAGATTCGTGGTAACGATTAAAGGCTTCCGGCTGCGGTAACGGCTGTCTACAATGCTGTAAATTTGTTCCAGAGCATACTCCGTACCACGCTCCATGCCAAAATCATCAATGATGAGAAGAGGATAGCGGCATAGCCTGCCCACCACCTCATTCCGCCCGGAGAAGCTGTTGTTCAGTTCGTTCAGGATGCGGGCAAAGTTCGTCATGCGCACAGGCACTTCCTGAACCATCAGAGCATTCGCAATACACCCGGCAAGGAAACTTTTTCCTGTGCCGACACCGCCCCAGAGGAGCAGCCCGATGTTCTCTGAGCGCATGGTCCGCCACTGCTCCACATAGCGGTGTGCATGGTGCATCTGTGGGCTGCGCCCATTGTCGTTTGCAAATGTCCAGTCCAGCATAGCTGAATCAGAAAAGCCGTCTGCTTTCAGCCGCCGCACAAGGTCGAGATGCTTCCGTTCATTAATCGCTGCTTCCTGCTGTTCCCGCTCGGCTTTATGGCAGGCACATTCTACCGGATGAATGTTCTTTCCCATCAAGACAAGACCATTGGCAAAGAAGGTTTCTTTTGGAGTGCGGCACTTGCCGCAGTAGAGCAGGCCATCTGCATCATAATAATCGGTGGCATTTTGGGGAATGCTGGAAACAGACTGTTCTAAAATCTTCTCAAGCGTCTTTATAGGCTTTCTCCTTCCGCAAAGGTGTAGTCCGGGATACCCGGTGCTGTCTTTTTCTCCGCATTCTGCCGCTTCGCCCAGATACGCAGCGTTGCGGCATGGTTGGCATACTTCTTTCCAGTAGATTGGATATAAGCGGATAACTGCTCGATCAGGCCATCCAACCCTGCAAAGTCAGCCTTGAGCCGTTTGTACTCCTTTTCCGTCAGAAAAACATTCTGGTATTCTCCCAATGAAAGACGAGAGCTGTTTGTTCTTATCAGGTGGTTATCATTCAGGTTGTTCTTATTACGTTGGTTAGATGTGCATTTTTGCATGATCATGCTGGTCATTTCTGCACAGTCGGACTGCGCACTGGTGCATACTGTGACTGCGCAATTCTGCGCAGTATGGGGAATCCTGAGCAGAATGTGGCTGGGCTTGGAAAAGCCACTGCGGATACGTTCCACGAGCTGTGCGTTTTCCAGTTCGGAGAAAGAGCGCGTTACACTGGAAATGCTGCATCTCAAGTCTTTTGACAGATGAGAAAGCGGATAGACTACATAAATGCGATCCTGTGCATCGATCCAGTTGTTCTTTTGAGAAAGCGTTGCTCGGTCCAGCAGCAGGGTGTAGAGTAGTTTTGCTGTGTGGCTCAGGTTGGTATCCAGCAGAAAGCGGGGATAGGGTAGATATTGTGGCAAGGGCGTAGTGACAGTCAGGTAGTTGGAAATAAAATTCACCTCCAGTGTTTTTTCATCAAACAAATTTTGGGAAAGCATTTTACTGGCGGTTGGTAGTCTCCAGAAGATGCTGCCGATGCTGCTCTTTCAGATGCACAATATAGCTTTCTGCCTTTTGCAAAGCCGCAATAACTTTTGCTTCAATCTCTACATTTGTCAGAAAGTCGGGATACAGAGCAAAGCATTGTTCGAGACGGAAAATAAAGCTATCAGAGGCACTGTTGATTTCACTGAACATTCCTTCGGCATCGGCGACATGATCAACCGTTGCCATCTTTTCTCCTAGCTCACGAATGGTCTGGAGTTCGGTGCTGCGCTTACTCGATGAAATAAAAGGTCGATTCTCCGAGAGCGGATCAGCCGTTTGGATCTTCGATGTGGCAGCACTAGAGAAATTGCGTTCGATGACCTTGGAAAGTAATTCTAAATTCTCATAGGTGTCTGCACTATCGTCTGGTTTACCGTTCAGCTTTTCCTCTCGCCATGTTGATACCACGGTGGGCAATGCTTCTGTGGGAGTTCCACGGATAATGGTAGCCTCTCGCTGGGATAGCTTAAGTTTGCCGGATAAGATTTCTTCCTGAATGCCGGGGCAGTATTTTTCCATCAGCTCAACGGTTTTCATGAACTGCTCGGCACGAATTACAAAAGAGGGACTTACATTATTTTCTTTGGCGATTCGTTCGGTCGTGTTTTCTACCGATGGCAAATTGTCAATTTGACAGTTTGCCACCTGCGTGTACTGATTGCCATGGTTTCCCCCACGAGTGGATTTTTCAGAGTGATACTGCTTTCCAATCAGAAACTTTTTCTGCTCGGGTGTCAGATTCCGACGACCCAGCTGATGTTTGCAGATCCATGCCAGAACATCTTCACGGGTTTCGCAGGTGCAGGAAATCGAACGGGTGGTATAAGGAATTTCCGGGTGCTGCTGGAGAATCTTATAACGATTATGACCATCAACAAGAATGTTGCCCCAGACGATCAGGGGAGACAGGACTTCGCCCTCTGAAAGGATGTTTTCTTTCAGTTGCTGAAATTCTTCATCGGTCAATGCAGGAATCTGAGATTGAAATTCGGAATCAATGATAAATTCAAACTTGTTTTTCTTCATAGGCAAAATCTCCTTTCAAAAATATATTGGTAGTTCAGCCGTTATCCCCGCATGGATTTCCTGCCCCCTTCCGGCGGCGTCTTCCGGCTCGCTCTTGTGAGATCATCGCCGGGTATTCCATGCGAACGGTCATTTGGTTCTCAAGGTTCGATGAAGGTTTGTAGAAAGCATACCATAACCAAGAAGAAATTTTTAGGAAGCATTCCTTCCGGTTTTCAGTGGATTTCAGGAGGATCCCAAGGAGAAAACGGAAGGGATGCTTCCGCTTCTTGGAAAATGCTCTGGATAGAGCATATCATAATAACGTTCAAATTTTTAGGAAGTGATACTTCCGCTTTTTACCTTCAAAACCGGAAGTAATAGTTCCGGTTTTTTACAATATTGAATGAATCAACGACGATTTTTCGGAAACGATTTTTTCTACAAGAAATTTGCTTATTCAGCGTCCGTTAAGGTGCGGAACTAGCGTATTCTTGTGCTGAATACCTGCTTGCTGCAGATGCAAATGCAAAAACTTCCCGAGCAGAAAAATAACCGTCCACTTCAAGTTGAACTTGAAAACGGACGGTCCTGATTGCAAAATGATTTTCAATTTTGGAAAGCACGTTGAGAGGTTTCATAGCATCCGCGGGGCAGACGTATATACAACGTCTGCATTTGCAAGCAATGTGTCTGTCTATACAAACACCATTTGCGTTGCAAAATACTTGTTGGGGACACCCAAACCCTTAAACTGCATCCGATGAATGCAGGATTAGCGTCTCCAAATGAGAAAGTATATGGTTCTAACACATTGTCAGCCATTGGTAAACAACTTTTTCCGGTCAAAAAAGAAAATAGCGATGATTAAAGATGAACATTGCAGAAAAATGTGATACAATAGAAAATGAAAATCCAAACAACAGGAGGAACCCCCTCGTGGCAAATAATGTGAACGTCAAAAAACTGGAAGCTGACCTGTGGGAGTCGGCAGATCTGCTGCGTGCAGGCTCTAAACTCACCTCGAACCAATACTGTATGCCGGTACTGGGACTGATTTTTCTGCGGTATGCGTACAGCCGCTTCAAACTGGTGGAGCGGGAGATTCTGAAAGACCGTCCCATGCGCGGTGGCCGGGTGCTGCCGGTGGAGCAAAGCGACTTTGCCGAAAAGAGTGCACTGTTTCTGCCCAAGGAGGCGCAGTACAATTACTTAGTCAATTTGCCCGCCAACATCCCGGAGCAGGGGCTGACCGGCATTGAGGGCAATCCTCTGAACAGTCTGGGCGAAGTGGTGAACAACGCCATGGAACTGGTGGAGCAGCAGAGCGAGCAGCTGCAGGGCGTTCTGCCGAAGGACTACACCATCTTCTCGGATGAACTGCTGGGGGAACTGCTGCGCATCTTCAACAATGATGCGTTGGACGATGTGGGCGGCGATGTGATCGGCCGTATCTACGAGTACTTTTTGAATAAGTTTGCCAAGAACGTGGCACAGGATGACGGCGTGTTCTTTACGCCGAAATCGCTGGTGAAGATGATCGTCAATGTGCTGGAGCCTGCCCACGGTGTTCTGCTGGACCCGGCTTGCGGCAGCGGCGGTATGTTTGTGCAGACCGGCGACTTTGTAAACCATGCGGGCATGATCGCCAACAACACCATGACTTTCTACGGACAGGAAAAGGTGGAATACAACGCCAAACTCTGCCTGATGAACATGGCCGTGCATGGCCTGACCGGCGTGATCAAGTCCGGCGATGAAGCCAATACCTTCTATCACGATGCCCACAACCTGAACGGCTGCTGCGACTATGTGATGGCAAATCCGCCGTTTAACGTGGACAAGGTCAAGTCGGAGTCGGCGCAGAGTGCCGGGCGGTTGCCCTTTGGCCTGCCCGGCGTGAACAAGGCCAAGGAAATCGGCAACGCAAACTATCTGTGGGTGTCCTATTTCTACTCCTACCTGAACGAGCACGGCCGCGCGGGTTTTGTGATGGCGTCCTCGGCTACCGACAGTCAGGGCAAAGACAAGGACATCCGTGAAAAACTTATCCAGACCGGCCATGTGGACGTGATGATGAGCGTGGGCAACAACTTCTTCTATACCAAGAGCCTGCCCTGTTCGCTGTGGTTTTTGGATAAGGGCAAGCCGGAACAGCTGCTGGACACGGTGCTGTTCATTGATGCCCGCAATTACTATACCGTGGTGGACCGCACCCAGAACGAGTGGAGCGACTGGCAGCTGAAGAACCTCAACGCCATTGTCTGGCTCTATCGTGGCGAGGTGGACAAGTACAAGGGGCTTTTGGCGGAGTATCACGCAGAACTGGCAGACGACCGCCCCTTTGCAGAGATTCAGGCCGCACTGGAACAAAACGTGCAGGCCAAGCGGGAAGAAGCCAAAGCCGCTGTGGAGGCAGCACCCCGCAAGGAGCGCAAAGCCACGCAGGAAAAGTTCGACAAGGAGCTGGAAGCCCTCAACGAGAAGCTGACCGTTGCCAAGGAGGCCGTCTGGCTCACCGAAAAGTTTGGCGAGGGCGTTTATCAGAATATCCCCGGCCTGTGCAAGGTGGCCAGCCGCGACACCATCCTCAACGAAAAAGGCGCATCCTTGACGCCCGGTGCCTATGTGGGCGTTGCACCCGTGGAGGATGACGGCGTGGATTTTGCCCAGCGGATGAAAGAAATCCACAAGGAACTGCTGGAATTGCAGGCAGAGTCCAACCGCCTGATGGAAACCATCTCGAAGAATCTGGAGGAGATGGGGGTATGAAGTGGGAAAAAGTGAAACTGGGAGATGTTTGTGAAATAACATCAAGTAAGCGCATTTTTTACTCAGAATATGTTGATGATGGAGTGCCATTTTATAGATCAAAAGAGATTATTGAAAGTGACGAGGGAAAAATAATAGAAAATCCACTTTATATTTCAGTGGATAAGTATAATGAAATAAAAGAAAAATTTGGTGTTCCGCAGACGGGCGATATGCTCTTAACATCGGTAGGAACGATTGGGATTCCTTATATCATAAAAAAGAAGGATTGCTTTTATTTCAAAGATGGAAATTTAACGTGGTTTAGAGATTTTAGAGAAGGTTTGAATTCTAAATATTTATATTATTGGATAAAATCTTCTGAAGGGACAGGAACCCTTTATAATACTACGATTGGATCATCACAGAAGGCATTGACAATATCAGCACTCAAAAATATAAAGGTTTCGCTCCCGCCGAGAAGTGTGCAGGATAAAATTGTTGAAGTTGTTTCTGTCTACGATGACCTGATTGAAAACAACCAGAAACAAATCAAATTGCTGGAAGAAGCAGCCCAACGGCTTTATAAAGAGTGGTTTGTGGATTTGAACTTTCCGGGGCATGAAAACACAAAAATTGTGGACGGTGTGCCGGAGGGGTGGAATATTTGTCCATTCAGTAGCAAAGTAGATATTATGAGCGGGGGAACACCTAAAACCTCAATTCCAGACTACTATAATGGGAGAATACCGTTCTATACCCCCAAAGATAGCGATGGCGCGTTTTTTGCATATAAAACTCAAATGAATATTACTGAAGGTGGGCTGAAAAATTGTAATAGCAGATTATACCCGCCCAAAACAGTTATCATTACAGCGCGTGGAACAGTAGGAAAAACGACCATACTTGCAGTTCCAATGGCGATGAATCAATCTTGCTATGCTCTAAAAATGAAAGAGAATGATGCGCCGTATTATTTGTTCTTTGCACTTAACAATGAAATTAAAGCACTGCAAACTATGGCAAATGGTGGAGTATTTAATACGATAATTGGCAAAACCTTTGATAGTATCAATATTCAAATTCCAAAAGACCCTTTGATTTATGGATTTGAAGAGACTGTAAGGCCGTTTATGGAGCAAATAAAGAATAAGCTACAAGCAAATTCAAAGCTTGTCGAAGCTCGGAATAGACTGTTGCTGAAAATGATGAATGGGGAAGTGGAGGTGTAAGATGCAACAACTATATGTGGCTGAATTGAGTGATAATGGCATTGAAGTGTTACATGAAGTATCACAGGAAGAATTAGATGAGCTGAAGACATCATATCCAAATTTCAAGGCATTTCATAGAATGACAGAACTAAAGGATATTGTCATTGAGAATGGAATGGACTTTAAAGAGTGGATGCAAAAAGATAATATAGAAAAATGCTATTTCAACCATATACCGACAGAAAAGTTGGTTCAAACATCGAATAAACTAGCGTTTAATTTTGGAGCATCAGTAGGAACATTTCTTTACACAGAAGAAAAACTGTTGAAAAAATATAAACCGGGAATGGAAATCAAACTAGAAAAACTAGAAAGGTCTTTCTATGATGACAATATAGAGTATCGATTTTGGGCTCGATTTAGAAATTATGTAGTACATTATGCTCTTCCATATACTGGATTGGAAGCGGATGGGGCAAATGGTATACAGATTGTTTGCAAGAAAAAACATTTGTTAGAGTATGAAAAGTGGAATCAAGTTAGAAATGACATCGAGAATATGGATGAAAATGTAAATCTCCCTATAATGGTAGAAAAAATGAATGTGTTGATAGATGCTCTTTATATACATTTTTATACTTATTTTGCGGAAGAAATTGGAAGTGCAACAATTAAATTTGGAGAATTTTGCAAAAAACATGGGACACAAAATCCCGTAATTGTAAAAGCAGAGGACCTACGGAAGATGAAAGGCATTTGTGTGCTACCGTTACCGAAAAAGGAATTGTTTCAAGCGTTAAAAATGCTAAAGGAAAATCCAAATGTAAAAGTGGAAAGTATAAAGATATAATGCTAGGGCGATGATAGTTTGAAAACTAATATTTTAAGAATCCGATTTGAGCTTTTTGGTAGTGTATTGTTTGCGGTAATAGCTTATGCGGTCTCTGTGAACATGGAAATTGGCTTCTTTGAGCCTAATTGGTGGTGGATGTCAAACAATTTTGCGTTAACTGTTTCTGGTGGTGTTTTTACAGGCTTTTTAGTTGCGCTTTTAAGTGAAGTACGAGAATATGAAGAAAAGAAAGTAGAGGTGGAAAGCAAAATTGTATACAATGCAAGAGAAGTATATAAACTGCTGGGAAAGATACATAATAAAGCACATGAATGTCTGGAGAGCGCAGATATAATATTTGAAGAAAATATATTTCAAAGGGAGGAAAAAGAACTTGACCTTTTTGTAAATAACTTGAGAGAAATTGAAAGTACAACGCGATGGCTACTCCAAAAAGATGATGAACGAAAGAGAACAAGCCTTATAAAAATTGCAGTAATAAATTTTGGCTTTTTTGATCAGATTGAAATGGCTCGAATAAAAATAAAAATGGATAGAATACACAATGAAAAGGCAGAAAAACTAAGAGGAGAGTTGGAAAAAATAAAAGAAAATGCGATTTTTAATATGCATGAAATAGAAATAAATTTAAGAAACTTTTCAGAGAATTGAGGAGGAATAGAAAATGAGCCGCGAATACTCCGAAAATGTCCTTGTCCAGAACAGCGCAGGCAACCTGCTGCAAAATGTTCTGGGCTGGGAGGTGGTGCTGGCTTACAACTCCGAAAAGCTGGGGCCGGATGGGACGTTGGGCCGCACCAGCTATGGGGAAGTGTTGCTGACTCGGTATTTTCGGCAGGCACTTTTGCGGCTGAACCCGTGGCTCACTCCGAACCAGCTGGACGAGGTGCAAAAGAAATTCACGGCACACGTTTCCACCGCATCCCTGATGCAGATCAATGAGGAAAAGTATTTTCTGCTGCGGGATGGCATCCCGGTGACGGTCAAGCGGCCGGATGGCCGCACCGAAACGCGAAGCGCGGCGGTGATCGACTTCAAAAACCCGGAAAACAATCATTTCCTTGCCGTAAAAGAAATGAAGATCCACTCGCAGCTGTACCGCTGCCGGACAGACATTGTGGGCTTTGTCAATGGCATTCCGCTGCTGTTCATCGAGCTGAAAAAGCCTACCGTGGATGTGCAGAACGCCTACATAGACAATTACCGAAATTATCTCGATACCATTCCGCAGCTGTTCTATTACAATGCCTTCCTTATGCTGTCCAATGGATTGGAAGCCAAGGTGGGCACGCTTGGCAGCAAGTACGAGTTCTTCCACGAGTGGAAGCGTCTGAAGGAGAGCGATGCAGGCAGAGTGGAGCTGGAAACCATGCTGCGGGGCATCTGCGAGAAAAAGACCTTCCTCGATCTGCTGGAAAACTTCATCCTTTACGACCATTCCGGTGGGCGCACCACCAAGATTCTGGCCCGCAACCACCAGTATCTCGGCGTCAACGAGGCCGTCAGTGCTTACGAGAACCGCAAGCTGAAAGACGGCAGGCTGGGCGTGTTCTGGCACACGCAGGGGTCAGGCAAAAGCTACTCTATGGTCTTTCTGGCGCAGAAGATCCGGCGCAAGTTTGCAGGCTCGCCCACCATTGTGGTTCTGACCGACCGTGACGAGCTGAACCGGCAGATCAGCGATACCTTTGAAAACTGCGGTCTGCTAGGCAAAACCAAGGCTTCGCAGTTCATTGCATCCAGCGGTACAGACCTTGTAAAAAAGCTGCAGGGCAACCCCAGCTTTGTGTTTACCCTGATCCAAAAGTTCAATCTGCCCAAGGAGCCGCCCATCTACCCGGATCACGACATCCTGATTTTGTCGGATGAAGCCCACCGCAGCCAGTACGGCATTTTTGCAGACAACATGATGCACCTGCTGCCCACGGCATCCCGCATCGGCTTTACCGGTACGCCGCTGCTGGCGGATGACCATATCACCGAGCGCACCTTTGGCGGGTATCTGTCGGTGTATGATTTCAAGCGGGCGGTGGAGGACGGCGCAACGGTGCCGCTGTACTATGAGAACCGTGCGGATAAGATCGCCCAGTTGGACAAGCCGGAGATCACCGGGCGGATCCTGGATGCCATTGAAGCTGCCGACCTTGATCCTTCGCAGGAGGAAAAGCTGGAACGCGAGTTTGCAAAGGAGATCCATATTCTCACCGCAGATGAACGGCTGCGCTCCATTGCAAAGGATTTTGTGGAGCATTACTCTGACCTTTGGACCAGCGGTAAGGCGATGTTTGTCTGCCTGAATAAGGTCACCTGTGTGCGGATGTATAACTATGTGCAGGAATGCTGGCGGGCAAAGATCAGGGAACTGGAAGCCCGGCAGGGCACAGCGACCCAGCAGGAAGCACAGGAACTTGCCCGCAAACTGGCATGGATGAAAGAAACCGAAATGGCAGTGGTGATCAGTCAGGAGCAGAACGAGGTGCAGACCTTCAAAAAGTGGGGGCTGGATATTCTGCCGCACCGTGCCAAAATGGAAAAGCGGGAGCTGGATAAAGAATTCAAGGACAGTAAGAATCCGTTCCGGGTGGTGTTCGTCTGTGCCATGTGGCTGACGGGCTTTGATGTAAAGTGTCTGTCCTGTCTGTATCTGGACAAGCCGTTGAAAGCCCATACCCTGATGCAGACTATTGCTCGTGCAAACCGTGTTTCGGAGGGCAAGAGCAACGGCCTGATCGTGGACTATATTGGTATCGTAAAGGCGCTGCGCAAGGCTCTGGCAGATTATACGGTCAGCAAGAACAGCCCGGCGGGCATTGACCCAACGGTGGACAAAACGGAGCTGATTCAGCGTATTTGCACGGTCATCGGAAAAACGGACGGCTTTCTGGCAGAACACGGGTTCCGGCTGCAGGAACTGGTGGATGCACAGGACTTTGAGAAGATGAGCCTTGTGCAGGATGCAGTCAACGTGATGTGCGAGACGTTGGAAACCAAGAAAACCTTCCAGACCTATGCGTCTGAACTGGCGCGGCTGTTCCGCTACGCAGACCGTGACGATGTGGACGATACCGTGCGCGCCCGGAAAAACGCAATTCTCGCCATCTACGAGGGCTTGCAGCAGAAGCGGAAACACGCGGACAATACCGACCTGATGGTGCAGATCAACGGCATCGTCAACGAGTACATCCATGTGGAAAAGCCGGATCAGGAGGCTGTACCATCCCGGCAGTTTGACATCAGCAAAATTGACTTTGACCTGTTGAGCCGGGAGTTTGCCCACACCCGGCGGAAGAATCTCTTGCTGCGCGATCTGGATGAACTGGTGAATCAGCAATTGGCGAAAATGCTGTTTGCAAACCCGCACCGCATGGATTATTATGACCGCTATCAGGAGATCATCGATGCCTACAATGCGGAGCAGAACCGGGCAACCATTGAGAAAACCTTCATGGATCTGATGGAACTTGCAAATTCACTGGACACGGAGCAGCAGCGCTACGTGCGTGAGGGCTTTTCTAGCGATGAGGAGCTTTCGGTGTATGATTTGCTGTTTTCGGAGAACCTCACGAAGCAGGAAATTGAAACGATCAAGAAGGTGTCCGTGGACTTGCTGACAAAAATCAAACAGCAGATCGCCAAACTCGATCATTGGACAGACAAGCAGGAAACTAAGGCGATTGTGGATAACCTGATTCGCAATACCCTTTGGCAAGAACTTCCCAATAGCTATGATGTAAGCGATATCCAGACCTACCAGAAGAAAATCTACGAATATGTATATATGCGCTACCCGGAAGTAGCATAACGCAAAAATCACCCCAGAGAGAACGCACAAGAGGCTATTCTCTCTGGGGTGATTGCGTATCAAATCATCTGAAAATGCTTCAAAGCCTCCACAATCGCATCCTCTTTCTCCTTCGGACACTTGGGCTGCTTCGCATTTTCATTTTTCGCTTTATTGTAATTCTCTCGCTCAATAATGCCGTACTTCTGCTTCACCTGTGCGATATAGAGATTGGAGACCTTAAGCTGATGACGCTCCCACACATAATCCCGAATCTCATTGTAAGTTGCCTTGCTCTCTGCGGCAGTCACATCCAGCTCATCCATACTGACGTCCACTTCGATGTGCCGCTCGACATTGAGTTTGGTCAAAAGGAGAACCGCTTCAACAGTTGTTTCAGTTTCCAAGGGAAGTTCTTTCACTTCCTCACCATCAACAGGCACAGGAAAATTGAATACGATCTTCTTTATCCAGCTTCCATCTTTCCTTTTCTCCGGGAACATCTCAATTCGCTCGATAAAGGCCTTCATAAAC
>ERZ791785.252-NODE-252-length-55224-cov-4.435770_pt1 | contig 55224 bp, 58 predicted proteins | sample MGYA00509947_ERZ791785 | MGnify/ENA primary metagenome ERZ791785 (study PRJEB30046, sample SAMN00791982) | human gut metagenome | study: EMG produced TPA metagenomics assembly of the A metagenome-wide association study of gut microbiota in type 2... | reverse complement strand
ACCGCCAAGCCTGATAGGAACCCCTGATGTGAGAGCATCGGGGGTTTTTGCTTTTTACAGCATAGGAATTTTATGAGAAAAAGGCTACAATAACGCACTTATTTTAAATTCTAAGAGAAATTATGACAGTTTTAAACGTACTTATTTACCCAGAAGAACATCTGAAAGTTGTTTGCGATCCTGTGTTGGATGTGAATGATGATACCCGCAAAATTATTGATGATATGTTTGACACTATGTATCAAGAAGAAGGCATTGGTTTAGCCGCGCCTCAGGTCGATATTTTACAGCGTATTATTACTATCGACATTGAAGGTGACAAACAAAATCAATTGGTATTGATTAACCCTGAAATTTTGGATTCCGAAGGTGAGACCGGTATTGAAGAAGGTTGTTTATCTATTCCGGGATTTCGCGCTTTAGTGCCTCGTAAAGAAAAAGTCACCGTCAAAGCTTTGGATCGTGATGGTAAAGAATTTACCTTAAAAGCCGATGGTTTACTGGCCATTTGTATCCAGCATGAGATTGATCATCTTAACGGCATCCTTTTCGTAGATTATCTTTCTCCGTTGAAACGTCAACGCATCAAAGAGAAGCTGATGAAAGTGAAAAAACAAATGGAAAAGCAAAAATAATTGTGAATCCTCCAGAAGTGCGGTAATTTTTAGCCGCACTTTTATTTATCTATGACGTAGAACATTATGAAACCACTCAATATTATCTTTGCCGGCACGCCGGACTTTGCTGCACAGCATTTACAAGCTTTACTCAATTCTTCCCATAACGTTATTGCTGTTTACACCCAGCCGGATAAACCTGCCGGGCGTGGTAAAAAATTGCAAGCCAGCCCTGTGAAACAGTTAGCCGAGCAACATCAGATTCCTGTCTATCAACCAAAATCCTTACGGAAGCCGGAAGCGCAATTAGAATTGAGCGCACTGAATGCGGATGTGATGGTTGTGGTGGCTTATGGTTTGATTTTACCTCAAGCCGTCTTAGATGCACCAACCTATGGTTGTTTAAATGTGCACGGTTCTTTGTTGCCGCGTTGGCGTGGTGCTGCACCGATTCAACGATCAATTTGGGCAGGCGATACACAGACCGGCGTCACGATTATGCAAATGGATGCCGGTTTGGACACGGGCGATATGCTGCACAAAGTGTATTGTGATATTTTGCCGACAGAAACGTCCACAAGCCTTTATCACAAACTGGCAGAGCTTGCGCCGTCGGCGTTAATTGATGTATTGGATAATTTAGGAACCGGTAGATTCACCGCGGAAAAACAAGATGACACCCAAAGCAATTATGCCGACAAACTTTCCAAAGAAGAAGCCAAGTTAAATTGGCAGCTATCGGCAGCGCAGTTGGAACGCAACATTCGCGCATTTAATCCTTGGCCGATGGTTTATTTGGAATTAATGGATGGACAGAATCATCCGCAAACGCTGAAAGTGTATCAAGCAACCGTGTTGCCCCATGTGAATAAAACACCGGGGACGATTTTAGCCGCTGATAAACAGGGTATCCAAATCGCGACAGCGGATGGCGTACTGAATTTATTGCAATTACAACCGGCGGGTAAGAAACCGATGTCGGCGCAGGATTTATTAAACGGACGTGCCGATTGGTTCCAAGTGGGTAAGGTGCTGGCCTAATGGAAAAACAATACTCATCTACAAAAAAGCCGCCAAAAACAACCGCACTTTCTACGCGTGCGATGGCGGCGAAAGTGATTTTGCAAGTGTTGGATGAAGGTAAATCCTTGTCCACGTTGATACCGGAAGCACAATCCTCGGTGAAAGCGCAAGATTTGCCGTTATTGCAAGAAATCTGTTTTGGTGTATGTCGCGTACTGCCTCGTTTGGAACAAATTATCAAACGCCTTGTGGATAAACCACTTAAAGGCAAAACGCGCATTGTGCATTGTTTGCTATTGGTCGGTTTATATCAGCTGCTTTATATGCGAATCCCTGCGCATGCTGCGGTAGATGAAGTGGTGAATGCGACGAAATCTTTAAAATCCGACAGTTTTCGTGGTTTGGTGAATGGGGTACTGCGTCGATTTTTGCGCGAACAAGATGATATTCTTGCGATTGTGGATAAACATTGGCAAACGCTGCATCCTGATTGGTTTGTGAATAAACTGAAAAAGGTTTATCCGAACTGGCGCGAGATCATTGAAGCCAATAATCAAAAGCCACCAATGTGGTTGCGGGTGAATACGCAAAAAAACAGCTTGGAAACTTACCGCACTTTATTAGCGACACAGCAAATGGAAACGCAGGTGACGTCTCATCCGCAGGCGCTGGGGTTAACTCAGCCGACCGCCGTGCAAAATTTACCGTTGTTTGCCGAAGGTGGTGTGACAGTCCAAGATCTTCATGCGCAATGGGCGGCGTTATTATTACAGCCACAAAATCATGAGGTGATTTTAGATGCCTGTGCAGCACCGGGTGGCAAAACCACCCATATTTTAGAACTGGCGCCGCAGGCTGATGTGATGGCATTGGATGTGGAAGAAAATCGTTTGCAGCGCGTGAAAGAAAATTTAGCACGGATGCAACAGCAGGCGACTGTCGTGTGTGGCGACGCGGCGAATCCACAAGCATGGCTAGACAAATTGGGCAAAAGTGCGGTGCGTTTTGATCGCATTTTATTAGATGCGCCTTGTTCCGCCACTGGGGTAATTCGCCGTCACCCGGATATTAAATGGCTGCGTCAAGAGATCGATATCGATCAGTTGGTTACCTTGCAAAGGCAGATTTTAGACACCCTGTGGCATTATTTAAAACCGAACGGGATATTGTTGTATGCCACTTGTTCTGTGCTTGCGGAAGAAAATAGTCAGCAAATTGAGCGCTTTTTGCAAAATACACCTGATGCGCAATTGCTCCCGTTGGATTTACCGCCTGATGTGCTTGCGTGTAATCAAAGTGCGGTCGGTTTTCAGTTTATTCCACAGATAAACGGTGGCGACGGTTTTTATTACGCGAAATTGGTGAAACGTCAGGGCTAATGTTAGCCATGGAGAGAATCAAATGAAGATAATTATTTTAGGCGCAGGGCAAGTCGGTTCTACCTTGGCAGCCAATTTGGTCAGTGAAGACAATGATATTACCTTGGTTGACGATGAATCCTTGCGTTTGGAGCATTTACGCGATAAACACGATTTGCGGGTGATGCAAGGGTTAGCCTCTTCACCAAAGATGTTGCGTGATGCCGGTGCGCCTGATGCGGATTTATTAATTGCAGTGACCAGTTCCGATGAAATTAACATGGTTGCCTGCCAAATTGCGTATACCTTGTTTAATACGCCAACCAAAATTGCCCGTATTCGTAATAGTGAATATTTGAAGGAGAAAGAGAAATTATTTTCTGACGAGGCGTTTCCTATTGATCACATTATTTCCCCGGAAAATTTGGTGACGCAGGATATTGTTCGTTTAATTAGCTATCCCGGCGCATTACAAGTGGCGCATTTAGCGAAAGATAAGATCAGTTTGGTTGTGGTGAAAGCCTATTACGGTGGGCCGTTGGTTGGTTATTCTATTTCCACGCTGAAAGAACATTTGCCGCATATTGATTGCCGCATTGTGTCGATTTTGCGCCAAGATAAAGTGATTCGTCCACAGGGGTCAACAATCATTGAAGCCGGCGATGAAATTACGTTTATTTGTGCCACCGTGCATATTAAAGCGGTGATGAGTGAGCTACAACGCCTCGAAAAACCCTATAAGCGCGTAATGATTGTGGGCGGAGGAAATATTGCTACCGGCGTGGCAAAATTGTTAGAAGACCATTGCACCGTGAAACTCATTGAGCGTAATGCTGAACGGGCGGCGGTCCTTGCGGAAAGATTATCAAAAACGTTGGTGTTCAACGGAGATGCGTCCGATCAATCTTTGCTGTTTGAAGAGCACATTGAAAATATCGATGTATTCCTTTCTCTTTCAAGTGATGATGAAGCCAATATTATGTCGGCGTTATTGGCAAAACGGCTTGGCGCGAAAAAAGCCATGGTGTTGATTCAGCGCATTGCGTACATCAATTTGATTCAAGGCGGCACCATTGATATTGCGATTTCTCCACAGCAAGCGACGATTTCTGCGTTGCTTGGTCATGTGCGTAAAGGGGATGTAGCAAATGTTGTTTCTTTGCGACACGGACTGGCGGAAGTGCTTGAAATCATTATTCATGGTGAAGAAAGTAGCTCTCATGTTATTGGTCGCATGGTTAATGAATTAAAAATGCCTACGGGCGCGGTGATTGGTGCGATCTTACGAGGCAATGACGTGTTGATTGGGGATTCAAGAACCGTTATTCAAGCAGGCGATCATGTTGTGGTGTATTTAAGCGAGAAAAAATATATTTCCGATGTCGAGAAGCTATTCCAGCCAACCGCATTTTTTATTTGAATAAAAATTGTTATTTCTGCGCAAACTCACTATAATGTGCGCCTTTTTTAACCAATCGGAAAATATTTTGCCGTTGATATTTTGATTTATCTTAGGAGAGCGTTTATGAGTTTTATTAAAGAATTTCGTGAATTTGCCATGCGTGGCAATGTTGTTGATATGGCAGTCGGTGTGATCATCGGTGGTGCATTCGGCAAAATCGTCAGTTCATTAGTGGCAGATATTTTTATGCCGGTATTAGGTATTTTAACCGGTGGGATTGATTTTAAAGACCTTAAACTCACCTTAGCAGAAGCGGCTGGCGATATTCCGGCGGTGACATTAAATTATGGTGTCTTTATTCAAAATGTATTTGATTTTATCATCATTGCGTTTGCAATTTTTATGATGATTAAAGCATTGAACAAATTGAAGAAACCAGTCGAAGCAGTCAAAGAACCTAGCGCTGAAGAAAAATTATTGACTGAAATCCGCGATTTACTTAAAAAATAATTTTTATTAGATAAAATCTTCTCCTTGTGAGAAGATTTTTCTTTATTCCCTTTTCTATTCCATTCTTCTTATTTTTCAGTAAGGAAAAATTATGAGCGATTTAATTGAATTACAAAACGAAACCCGCGAGATCATCACTGATTTATTAAATGATGGTAGTGATCCGGATGCGCTTTATATTATTGAACACCACATTTCTCATCATAATTTTGATCTGCTCGAGAAAATTGCCATGGAGGCGTTTAAAGCAGGGTATGAAGTGTCTGAAGCGGAAGAGTTTGAAGAGGAAAATGGCAAGGCGATTTTCTGCTGTGACATCATCAGCGAAGTGGAATTGAAACCGGAAATTATTGATGCGCAACAAAAAGAATTATTGCCATTGTTGGAAAAGTATAAAGGCAATTATGATGGTTGGGGTACCTATTTTGAAGATCCCGATGCAGATGACGATGAATACGGCGATGACGGCGAGTTTTTTGATGATGAAGATGAGTTAGATGATGACGAAGAAGCGTTCGTTAAGCATTAAAAAACGATCTGAAAATCGACCGCACTTTTATCTGTAGGAGACACTTATGAAATTAAAACATTTCGCTTTATTGCTTTTGCCTTTAAGTATGGCCTTGACTGCCAATGCGGAAACAAAACCCACTGATGATCTGGAAAAAACGGTGATTTCTTTTAGTACGGAAGTGACTAAAGAAGTGGATTATGATGTCATGGAAGTGACGCTTTTCATCAAAGATGAAAATAAAAATTTAAAAGAATTAAACCAAACTATTAATCAGAAAGCGAATGCCGCGCTAGAGGTGATTAAAAAACAAAGTGCGGTGGAAATTAAGAAAAATACACGTAGCACACAGGTACGTTATGATAGCAAAGGTAAGCAATCTGGATGGATTGAGCGTGCCGATTTAGTGTTGGAGAGCAAGGATTTTGTGGCGCTATCTCAAGTGATTTCTGACTTAAATGATACTTTTGCGATTGCCGATGTGGTTCATAAGCTATCTAAAGAAGCCACAGCAAAATTTGAAGATGAAATAATTAAAGACGTCTTGGCTCAATTCCAACATAAAGTGCAGTTGATCCAAACTTCCCTGAATGCGAAAGGTTATGAAGTGGCAAATTTGAATCTGGATAGCAAAAATGAGATACCGTATTTGTATGAAGGTATGAAATCGGTTCCTAAAATGAAATCTTTTTCTTCAGAGGTGGCTGATGAAGTGAATCTGAATAATAACGGTAAAGTGGAATTAAAAGCCTCAGTGAGTGCACAAATTTACTTATTAAACTAATCCCTTTTTCCCGAATGAGATTTTTTATAAAATGACAACGCTTTTCTGCGGTTAAGATTGACGCAGAAATTCTCTTTTAAAACAAACGAGGTAAACAATGAAAGTTGCAAAAAATGTGGTGGTAAGCATCGCTTATCAAGTTCGTACGGAAGACGGTGTGTTGGTAGATGAAGCACCGGTAAATCAACCGTTACAATATTTACAAGGTCATAATAACCTTGTTGTGGGTTTAGAAAATGCTTTGGAAGGCAAATCTGTGGGCGATAAATTTGAAGTTCGCGTGAAACCGGAGGAAGGTTACGGTGAATACAACGAAAATATGGTGCAACGTGTACCAAAAGATGTTTTTGTTGGCGTGGAAGATTTAGAAGTCGGTATGCGTTTCATTGCCGATACGGATATGGGTCCATTGCCAGTAGTGATTACTGAAGTGGGCGATACAGATGTTGTTGTTGATGGTAACCATATGTTAGCCGGTCAAGAATTACATTTCACCGTGGAAGTAGTGGATACCCGTGAGGCGACATTGGAAGAAATCGCACACGGTCATTTACACCAAGAAGGCGGTTGTTGTGGCGGCCACGACCATGATAGCGATGAAGAAGGTCATGGTTGCGGTTGTGGCGGCCATCATCACCACCACCATCATCATGATCACGATCATCACCATGAAGGTTGCTGCGGTGGTCATGGTCACCATCATGATCACGACCATCACCATGACGGTGGTTGCGGCTGTGGCGGCAAACACTAAAAATGTCCATAAAAAAGACCGCACTTTAATGCGGTCTTTTGTTTTTATGCTCGTTTATTTTGCGCTGGCCTTTTTCAAGACTTCGTACATTGCATCTTTCAAACGTAGTTTTTCCTTTTTCAACATTTCTACTTCATTGTGCGTACCCAATTCAATATTGGATTCGATGTTTTTAATACGTTGGTCTAGTTCATTATGTTTATCAAATAAATTTGCAAAGTAAGCATCTTCAACTTTCAGTTTGGTAATTAGATCTCTAAATTCTGGAAACATAGTGGAAATACCTCATTATAAATTTTACACGGCATAACGGCAGTTATGCTGGTAATTATCTTACCGAATCCACGGCGAAATAAACGTGCGAGAGATCACAAAATGCATGTATCAAATTAACATTTCTATCACAAATGATGTTTTTGACGAATTTTGGTTAACAAGGCATCGCAACATTGATCTAACAAGGCATAAGTTTGCTGAAAGTTCTTGGTGTACCAAGGATCCGGAATGTGATCGATGCCTAAATCAGGACAAAGTGCGGTGATTTGAAACAGTTTTTCCGGATGATGTCCAAATAGCTTTTCCAAATCCCGTAAATTTTCATTGTCCATGGCAATCAGATAATCAAAATCTGCCCAATCTTTTGACCGCACTTTACGGCTGACAAAATCATTTGAAGCGATTTTATGTTGATCCAGTATGTCGGCCGTGCCGCAGTGCATGCCTTCGCCGTCGTGCCACCCGGAGGTGCCGGCGCTGGCAGTCAGGATTTTGTGCTGCAAATGGGCTTGTTTGATTTTTTCCCGCATAACATATTCCGCCATCGGGGAACGACAAATATTGCCTAAACAGACGAAAAGGATTTTGATTGGTTGCATTTTTTTCTCTCTCAAAAGTCATAAAAAAATCCTCATGGCGAGGATTTTTGTTGAAGGGATTAACAGGTTCCCCATAAATCGTATTCATCAGCATCCGTAATATGCACAGAAATTACATCTCCAATATTGATCGCACTTTGGCTTTGATTATCTACATACACCAAGCCGTCAATTTCCGGCGCATCCGCCATGGAACGACCAATAATGCCTTCTTCGTTGATGTTATCTACAATCACTTTCAATGTTTTGCCGATTTTTTGTTGTAAGCGAGCCGCGGAAATGGCTTGTTGGAGTTGCATGAAACGATGATAACGTTCTTCTTTCACGTCTTCCGGTACTTGATCCGGCATATCTGTCGCCGGCGCACCTTCTACCGGGCTGAATTTGAAACAGCCCACGCGGTCTAGCTGTGCTTCTTTCAAGAAATCCAACAGCATTTGGAAATCTTCTTCTGTTTCCCCCGGGAAACCAACGATAAAGGTCGAGCGCAAGGTTAATTCCGGGCAAATTTCACGCCAAGCTTTAATGCGCTCTAAAGTGCGGTCGATTTTGCCGGGTCTTTTCATGGCTTTCAGAATTTTCGGGCTGGCGTGTTGCAATGGAATGTCCAAATAAGGCAACAGCTTGCCTTCCGCCATCAGTGGAATCAATTCGTCCACATGTGGATACGGATAAACATAGTGCAAGCGAACCCAAATGCCCAAATTGCCTAATTGGCGACATAAGCTGATTAAATTGTTTTTAATTGGCATGCCGTTCCAGAAGACGGTTTTATTCTGATTTTCTTTGGTTTGGTCTAAGGCATAAGCGGACGTGTCTTGGGACACGATTAACAGCTCTTTTACGCCGGCATCCACCAAACGTTTGGCTTCATCCAAAACTTGAGTAATCGGACGGCTGTCTAAATCGCCACGCATAGATGGGATAATACAGAACGTGCAACGATGGTCGCAGCCTTCGGAAATTTTTAAATAGGCGTAATGTTTTGGCGTAAGTTTCACACCTTGCGCCGGCAGCAGGCTTTCATACGGATTATAGGCCGGTTTCGGTACGTATTTTTGTACCTGATTCATCACGGTTTCATAACTGTGCGGGCCGCTGATTTCCAACACTTTTGGATGAACTTGGCGAATTTGATCTTCTTTTGCGCCAAGGCAGCCGGTCACAATCACTTTGCCGTTTTCTTCCAACGCTTCGCCAATGGCTTCCAAAGATTCTTGTACGGCACTGTCAATAAAGCCGCAAGTATTCACGATCACTAAATCGGCGTTTTCATAGCTTGGAATAATGTTATAACCGTTGGAACGTAATTCCGTCAGAATACGTTCTGAATCCACTAAATTTTTCGGACAGCCAAGGCTGACAAAGCCGATGTTTGGGGTAGAACTCATAAATTTTCTCAAAAAGTCTATCGAGGGTAATAAAAAAGGGGCTAATTCTACCTTTTTTTGTACAAAAAGGCGACAGTGAAATGCCAATAAAAATTGGGTTTTCACGTTTTGCTTTCCGTGCAATGACTTTTCATTTCAGCGGAATCCGCTATAATGTGTGCCGTTTTTTAGCCCTTAAAAAACACATTCTATTTTTATTTATAAGAGGAAAAAATCATGGCAAAACAAAAACATGCCTTGCAGACACCGCCTCAAAATTCGCAAGGAACGATGACCTATCAGCATCAGCGCGGTGTGATTAAAGAGAATGCAATTCAAGCGTTATTACACGATAAACTCTTTCGCCAACGCGTTGAACGAAATAAGAAAGGCAAAGGCAGCTATCAACGTCAAGCGAAACACGCAAATCGCTATTACGAAAAGCCCGATAATAAGATTTCTATGATAAGAGATTTTATTATCGGGCTTTTTTCTACTCGTAAAGTTTATGTAATGTATTGATATGAATGAGGTTATTATGACAGTGAAAACAGAAATTTTATTTAACAACACATGGAACGTCAGAATCAGCGATCCGGGCGAAGAAGGCGCGAAAAGCCACTTTTTTGAGACCATTTATGTGACCTTAGAAGCACACATCAACGGCAATGAAACAAACTATACCTTTACCCGCAAAGTAGAAGATCAAATTAAAATCAAAAAAGACTTCACCGATTTGGATGAATTATTCATTTATTTAAGCGAGCAAATCTCTCCGGTGGCATTAGGGCATTTAGGGATTAAAATCGGCAATTTAGGGCTTGCGAAAGATTAACCAATAAAAAATAAACCCGACATAGAATCGGGTTTATTTTTGTTTGCTTACACCATAAAGTGCGGTCACAAAATCCAACGAATTTTTAACGGCGATTTTTATAAAATCGCTAATACGCTTTCCGGTGGGCGTCCGATTTTCGCTTTATTGCCGTTTACCACAATCGGGCGTTCCAATAATTCAGAATGTTGTGCAATGGCGTTAAGTAAATCCAGTGCTGTCAGACTTGGGTTGTCCAAACCCAATGTTTTATACAACTCATCCTTGGTTCGCATCATTTGGCGAATATCTGTAATGCCCAATTTATCTGCAATGCTTTGTAGCGTTTCAACATCGTAGTTGTGTTGTAAATACAGTTCGATGGTCGGTTGAATATGATGGCTTTCCAACAAGGCTAATGTTTCACGGCTTTTGGAACAACGAGGGTTGTGGTAGATAGTAATCGACATAGAAATTCCTTCTGCTTAATGTGTGATTTGCATAGATTTTACCTTATAATCAGGCAGGTTTTATAGAGGAATCAAACATGATTGAAATGTTTAAAAGTTGGTATAACCGACGCTTCACCGATCCGCAAGCCATGGGATTGGCGGCGATTTTGCTGTTCGGTTTCGTGTCCATTTATTTTTTCAGCGACCTTATTGCGCCGTTGTTGGTAGCGATTGTGTTGGCCTATTTATTGGAATGGCCGGTACGCTTATTAAATGAAAAATTGAAGTGTCCTCGGTTATTGGCTGTGACTTTAGCGCTGGGGAGTTTTATCGGCTTAGTTTTTGTCGTTGTATTAATTTTGATTCCGAATTTATGGGCACAGTTAGCGAATTTATTAAGCGATTTACCTCACATGTTTAATCGCTTTAATGAATGGCTTTTATCTTTGCCGGAACGCTATCCGGAACTGATTGATGCGCAAACCGTGGAATCTATTTTCGGTACGGTAAAAGAGAAAATTCTCAGTTTGGGTGAATCGGCATTAAAACTCTCTCTGGCATCTATCATGAACTTGGTGACGCTTGGGATTTATGCTTTCTTAGTACCGTTAATGGTGTTTTTCCTACTTAAAGATAAACGTCAGCTGATTGATGGCGTCAGCCGTTTTCTGCCGCGTAATCGTACACTTGCTTCAAAAGTTTGGGTGGAAATGCAACAGCAAATTGCCAATTATATTCGCGGTAAATTGGTAGAAATTTTAGTGGTTACCGCTGTCACTTACGCCATCTTCTTAACTTTCGGTTTGAATTATCCGTTGCTATTGGCAGTGGCGGTTGGGTTTTCCGTCTTGGTGCCTTACATTGGGGCAGTATTGGTCACCATTCCGGTCGTGTTGGTCGCGATTTTCCAATTCGGCGACACTCACACATTCTGGTATATCCTGATTGCTTTTGTTGTTTCCCAATTATTAGACGGAAATCTCCTCGTGCCGTTTTTATTTTCCGAAGTCGTCAACCTTCATCCATTAATTATCATCATCGCCGTGTTGATTTTTGGCGGTTTATGGGGATTCTGGGGCGTCTTTTTTGCTATTCCACTGGCAACCCTCGTGAAAGCCGTGGTCAATGCTTGGCCTTCCAACGAAACCCTTTAAAAGGGTGAGATTGTCACCGTAAAAACGTTAGAAAAAAAGACCGCACTTTTGGGGAAGATGCGGTGAGTTTTTAGGTAAGCTCAAGAAGATAAGGGTGCTGCAAGAGCGGGTAAGGTTATATTTTATTAATGGACTGATATAGTTTAATGATTGCGTTGTAATTATGAAATCGTGCATAACTGCTTTTTTTATTTAAATCTTTTAATTCAAATAATGCTTCATGCCAGTATGCAATTAATGCACGTCGTACTCCTGGTAACTGTAAAAATTCTAATGTATCTTGAAAGTCTCCTTTAAAATATAAGGATATAGCTCTAGGTAGAGAAGTTTTATAATCATTTTCTAAGAATTTCCCTTCATGCTGTTTAATCCAATAAACTACATTTGGAAAATCAAGGATTAATCTATCCACTAAAATCATGTGTTCGCTTAGATTGTCTTGTTTGTTTAATGTACTGAATGCAACTTCGTGAGCTCCTATACTTAAAGTGAAGTACCGACCTCCCGAAGTTGATGGAAATAATACAAACGTCCAAATTCCCTGATATTCAAGCCAATGAGTTAATCCTGAAAAAATAAAAAGTTGTTGTAAATAATTAAATAATTGTTTGTCATTGAACATTCTATCTACCTTAGGTTTATTAATAATTAGACTTTCATCCACTTTGTTTAAAGCATCCGATGCTTCTTTAATTGATAGATAAAACAATTCTTTCTGATTTTTTTGTTGCCGGTTTAATTTACTACGAAACATATAATGTAGCTGATATTCTACCTTTCTCCAGTTAGTTACTTGCCTAAAATCAGCTAACTCCCATTTTCCTAAACTTTTGTAGGGCTCAGTAATATTAATCTCTTTAATTCTTTTTAATGGAGGATAATCGCTTCCTCCGATTTTGATACATTCACAATTCCTAGAAACTAGTATATAAACATACCCTTGCATATTTGTTTTCATAGCTTTTCCTTTTTATAGTATTGAACCCATATAAACACACATTACTACTCAATCCAACTCATTGTAATCCACTATAGAAAATACTCATGGCAACCATACAAAATACTTTTTCTAATGAGAAAATGCCACTTTATTACTTTTTTCTAAGGAAAGTGAAATTCACTCAAAAAACGACCGCACTTTAAACTTAAAAGTGCGGCCTTTTTTACGCTGAATTTTAATTAGGTTTACTTCCCAAACACCCGATTCAATACCAGCGCAATGCCGTCTTCGTTATTCGTGGCGGTGACTTCTTTTGCCACTTGTTTTATGGCATCGGGGGCGTTGCCCATGGCGATGCTAAGGCCGGCGTATTGCAACATATCCAAGTCGTTAAAATTGTCTCCGAAAGCGATAACTTGCTCGGCATTGATGCCCAAATGTTGCGTCATAAATTGAATGGCTTTCGCTTTGGTCGCAGCAGGGTTCATGATTTCCAAATATTCGTCTTTAGAGCGGTGAATGCTTAAGTGTGGCAGAGCTTGTTTCAGCACGGGTTCCACCCTTTGGATTTCTTCAGCACTGCCCATGACTAATATTTTGTGTACTTCCGTGAGGTTGCCTTGCAGCAACTTGGCGCTTAAGCCCGTAATTTCGCTTTCTTGCTTGATCCAATTATTGTTCACATCATTGCAAAACCAATCCAAACCGGCGTAGTAGCTAATGGAAAGAGGCATAAAGTTGGCTAAAAGCTCATTGAGTTTTTGTAAGTCCTGCGGTTCTAAAGTTACGCTATAAAGTGCGGTCAGATTTTTATCTAAAATTAATGCCCCACTGTAACAAATCATGCCATGTTGTGCGCCGAGCTGTTCTGTGTAAAGCGTGATGGCATAAGGCGGTCGGGCGGAAACAGGAATAAACGGAATACCTTGTTTTAGCACATTCTTAATGGCTTCTTCCGTTTTTGGTGTGATCTGATGTTGGCTGTTGAGCAGTGTGCCATCGATGTCGCTGAATACCGCTTTGTATGGTGAGGAGGGTGCCAAAGCGGTTTCGGCAAACTTCAGCAAGCGGGCGAGTTCTTTTTTGCCTTTGTCCGATAACACTTTATTGTCGTTCAAAATTTGTGTGGCGCGGGCTTGGATGAAACGCGCGTAATCGGCGTTTTGCGTTTGTGCGAATTGCTTTTCAGCAAACTGCATGTCGGCGAAATCTTTGTTGGTTTGCCCAATGAGCATCTTTTGCCCGAATAACACGATAAGCGCTGCCGCTAAGGCAATGACGGAGCCGTAGCCGTTGGTGGGGTAATAAAGGATGCCGGCGAGAATAAAAAGTGCGGTCACTAAATTCGATGAATTTTTGATGTAGCCTTCGGCAGGTGGTGCTTTGATGAGATCCTTGAGTTTCATTGAAAATCCGCTTATTGAACCGTGTTTTGTCTAAATAAAACAGGCACGCGCCAAAAGACGCGCGCCATGATTATGTGAGGTTAAATTATGCTAACACACCAAAATGATAGCCGAGGATACCCACGCCGAATAGCGCAAAAATGATATACATGGCGTTGATTTTTTTGCGGAGCAAATACATACACAAGAAGGTGAGTAGTAGTGCTGCCAAGCCCGGGAGCAAATCGTTTAATACGCTTTGCACGGTCGTGACCACTTCTTCACCCATTTGGTTTTTATAGCGTGACAATTCTAACGGAATGTTGATGCTGGTCCATTTTGACACTAGCGAGCCCATCACAAAGAGACCGAGGATAGACGCCCCCTGCGTCAATTTTTGTAAGCGACCGCCACCCATGTCGTTAACGATTTCTGTCCCTTTTTCGTAGCCGTATTTGAAACCATACCAACGGGTTAAGGCACGGCAAAGGTTAATACCGATGAAGAATAGTAGAGGTCCTAGTAGGCTACCGGTAATGGCTAAACCGGCACCAAGTGCTGCAAGCACCGGACGTAGCGTTCCCCAGAAAATCGGGTCGCCCACACCGGCAAGCGGCCCCATGAGACCCACTTTCACGCCGCTGATGGCTGAGTCGTCAATGTCTTTGGCACCGTTGGCACGTTCTTGTTCCATTGCGGCAGTTACGCCAATGATCGGAGACGCCACCCAAGGCTGGGTGTTGAAGAATTCCAAGTGGCGTTTTAAGGCGGCCGCTTGATCTTCTTTTTTGCTGTAGAGGCGTTTAATGGTTGGAATCATGGAAACGCAGAACCCCATGGCTTGCATCCGTTCAAAGTTAAATGAACCTAAAAGGAAGGTGGAACGCCAATAAGTGCTGCGAATATCTTTTTTCGTTAATGCTAATTTAGTTTGTTCAGTCATGATCGTATTCCTTATAGTCCTTCAAGTTCATCATCAGCCAATTTGCGTTTGCTGCCGGTTTGTGGCAAGGGTGCTTGGTTAAAGCGAGGGTTTAATTGAATGTAAACGATGGCTAAGCAGGTGCCTAACATACCCAAGCCTACTAAGTTATAGCCGGAGAAGGAGGCAATCACGAAACCAAGGAAGAAGAACGGCATTAACGCACCGGCACGCATCATGTTGATCACCATGGCGTAACCCACGACCACGATAAAGCCACCGGCGATTTGTAACCCGCGAGTGACCACTTCCGGAATGGAGTTCAAGGCGTGAGTCACAGTGTCTGTACCGGCTACAAGTGCGACGAAGAAAGTTGGAATGGCAACTCGTAAGGCTTGCAAGGAAAGACCGGCAAAGTGACAGAATTCAATGCCGCGGAAATTGGCTTGTGCCGCATAATCATCGGCTTTGTGTTGCAAGAAGATGGTGAGGGTACGCACGAAAATCGTTAATACCTGACCGGCCGCAGCAACAGGAATGGCGATGGCTAAGGCGCTGCCTTTGTCTTGACCGCCTTTGATCACCAAGATTGCGGCGATTACGCTGGCAAGCGCAGCATCCGGTGCCATTGCTGCACCCACGTTCATCCAACCGAGGGCGACTAATTCCAAGGTACCACCCACGATAATCCCGGTTTCTAAATCACCGAGTACCAATCCGATAAGGGTACAGGCGACTAACGGACGATGGGTTTGACGTTCGTCTAACACGCTTCCCATACCGCAAATGGCGGCAACCAGCGTGACTAAAATAATTTCCATTGTTGTCATGGTAAAGAGTCCTCTAATTAAAATTTAACGGCATCAAGTTCTTTGTGAGTCAGCATCACTTTCGGATTGGCAGCCACTTGTTGCAAGCTTAATTCCACGCCTTTATCTAAAAGTTGTTTGAATGCTTCTACATCGGTTGGATCAACGGCAACGGCTTGGGAAAGCAATTTATTGCCTTCGCGATAAGTCATACCGCCTACGTTAACCTTGTCGATTCTCACGCCGCCATCAATTAATCGCACGATGTCTGACGGATTGGTCACTAGCCACAGAATATTTTTGCCTGCATATTTCGGGTTGTGATACACCTTAATGGCTTTTTCTACCGGAATGACATAGGCTTTCAAATGAGGCGGAGCGACTTGGAGTAACAAGTCTCGGCGGAGCGGATCGTTTGCCACATCATCGTTAACGGCAAAAATGGCTTCGCATTTCACGGCTTTTGCCCAAGAGGTCGCCACTTGACCGTGAATTAAACGGCTGTCGATACGTAACAAGGTGATATTCATGTTGCCGGTAAGTGCGGTCGTTTTTTCCGGTGTTTTTTCAGGTTCTGCCGGTTTGGCTAAGGCTTGTGTTGAGGGGGATGGGGAGGCTTCTTCTTTTGGTTGGCGGAAGGATTTTACTGCTGCAACGCCCACTTCTTTGGCGGTTTCTACCAGTTCTGCTAGGCTTGCGCTGTCTTTTGCATCTAATACTTCCAACAACATCGGCAAACTGATGCCGGTCACAATATCCGTATTTTCGCGCCCTGTTGCCACTCGTGCCGCTGCGTTATACGGGCTGCCGCCGAATAAGTCGACTAAAAAGAGTATCGGCTCGTTTTCCGGCAAGGTCGCGATAATGGCGTTGTATTTTTCCACCAAGTGCTCACCGCCTTCACCGGGCAGAAAAGTAACCACATGGCAGTTTTCATCTTCACCAAACACCATTGCGGCGGAATTGACGATTTCTTCTGAAAACTTACCGTGCGTTGCAACGATAATGTGGGTCATTCAAACCTCCTTTAATCTGGTTAAAAAATCAAGCATTAACGTTTCAGCAAGACTAATAGGACTACGTAAACGTTTGCGTGATGAACTAAGTGTATTCCTTTCAAATATGTCGTCAAATGGAGAGTGAGAAAATTATGATGATGATCAGGTGGTATGAGGAGTGTGTTTTTTTTATACAAAAAAATATAAATGAAACGTGAATTAATAGGGTGAAATCTTAAGAAAATGTTGTGAAGTTGTTGCGATTTTAGCGAAAAAAAAGCGGAGATTACTCCGCTTGATATAACCGATAACTTACTTGCCCGCTGTCTTTTTGTTTTAATACATGCCAGTTTTCCGGTACGTTCGGTTCCTTACCTTTTTCCGTTTCTACATAGACCAAGGCTTGCGGACGCAGCCAGTTGTTTTGCGCTAATAGAGCAATGGCTTGTTCGGCTAAATTAAAATGAAAGGGCGGATCGAGAAAGACCACATCAAAGTGCGGTTGATTTTGCGGCTGATTTAAAAAGTGCAGGCTATTTTGATTGACCACTTGCGCGCGCTCGGCACATTTTAAGGTTTGAATATTCTTGTTTAACTGCTGCGCCACGGCTTTTTCCAATTCCAGAAACGTCACCTTTGCCGCTTGGCGCGAAAGTGCTTCAAAGCCAAGAGAACCGCTACCGGCAAACCCGTCTAAGCATTCACTGTCAACAATGTAGGGCATTAGCCAGTTAAATAGCGTTTCTTTTACACGATCTCCGGTAGGGCGTAAGCCTTGGGATGGCAGTACAGGTAATTTTCGTCCGCGCCATAAGCCGGCGATAATGCGCACTTCGCCTTTTGTGCTTTGTTGTGTTGTTGCTTTTTTCATATAAATCGGCAGGAAAATGATGTGTTTTTTTGCTAGAATGAGCGGCATTTTATCAAGTTTAAAACAAGAGTGGGCAATTTATGTCAGATGAAAAGAAAAAAGGCGGATTTTGGTCTTGGTTCGGATTAGGCAAAAATAAACAGGAAGCATCAACGGAACCGAAAGAACCGGAATCAAAAGAACAGCTCCCTAATGAATCTGAAGTGCAAGAAACGGCAGAAAAAACGACCGCACTTTCAGATGAAGCAGAGACCGAAAATACATTAACGGAAGATACATCAATGGCGCAAGCGTCCACGCTTGTGCCTGAAAGCCATGACGTTCAAGTAGAGACCTCTCAAGAGGAAAACCCAGCGGCACAAGCGTGGACGCTTGCGCCATCAGATGAGTCAACTCAATCTATTGAAGAAACGCTGGAAAATTCAACCGCACTTTCTGAGAGCGAAGCAGAAGTACAAGTCGAAAGTACGGTGGATATTGAAGATGAATCTGTCGTGGAAACGGAAGAACACGAAGAAGAAAGTACCGTTGCCGATATGGTAGAAACACAGGAAAAGCCAAGCGAAGGTGGTTTCTTTAGCCGATTACTCAAAGGTTTGGTGAAAACCAAACAAAATATTGGGGCAGGCTTTCGCAGTTTCTTTCTTGGTAAAAAAATCGATGATGAATTGTTTGAAGAATTGGAAGAACAACTTCTCATTGCCGATATCGGTGTGCCGACAACCACAAAAATTATCAACAATTTAACGCAACATGCGACCCGTCAGCAGTTACAAAACGCAGATACCTTATACCAACAACTTAAACTGGAAATGGGCGAGATCTTAAAACCGGTGGCGCAACCATTACGCATTGATGGCAGCAAAAAACCTTATGTGATTTTAATGGTGGGGGTGAATGGCGTAGGGAAAACCACCACCATCGGCAAACTGGCGCGTAAATTCCAAATGGAAGGCAAATCTGTCATGTTGGCGGCAGGTGATACCTTCCGTGCGGCGGCGGTGGAGCAGTTGCAAGTGTGGGGGGAGCGTAATCACATTCCGGTGGTGGCGCAAAGTACCGGCTCTGATTCGGCATCGGTAATTTTTGATGCGATGCAATCAGCGGCGGCACGTAATATTGATGTCCTCATTGCTGATACCGCCGGTCGTTTACAAAATAAAAATAACTTGATGGACGAGCTGAAGAAAATCGTGCGCGTGATGAAAAAATACGATGAAAGTGCACCGCATGAAATTATGCTGACGTTGGATGCGGGTACCGGTCAAAACGCCATTAGCCAAGCTAAGTTATTTAACGAAGCCGTTGGGCTTACCGGCATCAGCTTAACTAAATTGGATGGCACAGCCAAAGGCGGCGTGATTTTTGCCATTGCCGACCAGTTTAATTTGCCGATCCGCTATATCGGTGTAGGTGAAAAAATTGAAGATTTACGCGAATTTAACGCAGAAGAATTTATTGACGCTTTATTTGCTCATGAAGAGGAATAAAGTGCGGTTCAAAAATGACGTGTTTTTTTAGAGAAGAAAAATGATTCGATTTGCAAATGTGAGTAAAGCGTATTTGGGCGGAAAACCGGCGCTGCAAGGGTTAAGCTTTCATTTACCGGTGGGCAGCATGACCTATTTGGTGGGGCATTCCGGTGCGGGGAAAAGTACCCTGCTGAAATTAATTATGGGCATGGAACGCGCCAATGGCGGGCAAATTTGGTTCAACGGCCATGATATTACCCGCTTATCCCGTCATGAAGTGCCGTTTTTACGCCGTCAAATCGGCATGGTGCATCAAGATTATCGCTTATTGTCCGATCGTTCAGTGTTGGATAACGTGGCATTGCCGTTGATTATTGGCGGACAACATCCAAAAGATGCCAATAGCCGTGCGTTGGCGGCATTGGATCGTGTGGGATTGCGTGATCGTGCAAATCACTTGCCGGCACACTTGTCCGGCGGTGAGCAACAACGCATTGATATTGCGCGTGCCGTGGTTCATAAACCGCAATTATTGTTAGCCGATGAACCCACCGGCAACTTAGATAGTGCACTCTCCCTAGAGATCTTCAATTTATTTGAAGAATTCAATCGCCTCGGCATGACGGTGTTAATCGCCACCCATGACATGGGTATCGTGCAACAAAAACCAAAACCTTGCTTGGTGCTTGAGCAAGGTTATTTACGCTAGGAGATAACATGAGTTTTCGTCTGAATTTCCCTTTTGGCGTGCAAAGTGTGTACGTGCTGCGTGCGGTGTTGGCGGACTTACTGAAACGTAAGTTTGCGACATTGCTAACCGTGTTGGTGATAGCCGTCTCTTTAACGATTCCGACCGTGAGCTATTTGCTTTGGAAAAATATTCATCACGCCACCACGCAGTTTTACCCCGAAAGTGAACTAACCGTGTATTTACATAAAAACTTGTCGGAAGAGGATGCCAATTTGGTGGTGGAAAAAATCCGTCAGCAAGAAGGGGTTGAATCACTAAATTATATTTCCCGTCAGGAAAGTTTGAACGAGTTTCGCCATTGGTCCGGTTTTAGCGAAGAGTTGGACGTGTTGGATGACAACCCGTTGCCGGCAGTGGTGATGATTAAACCAAGCAAAGCGTTTAACGAGTCGCAACAACGCAATGAATTACGGGAAAACTTGGATAAAATCAAAGGTGTTCAAGAAGTGCGTTTGGATAACGATTGGCTGGAAAAACTGACCGCCCTGACTTGGTTGGTGGCACATGTGGCCATTTTCTGTACCGTGCTGATGGCAATTGCCGTTTTCTTGGTGATCGGCAACAGCATTCGCGCTGACGTTTACAGCAATCAAGCAAACATTGAAGTGATGAAATTGCTCGGCGCTACCGATCAATTCATCCTTCGACCATTCCTCTATACAGGCATGATTTATGCCGTGCTCGGCGGTTTCTTCGCGTGTATTTTCAGTAGCCTCACCATTGGCTATTTCACCGGTGCAGTGAAATACGTGACTGATATCTTTGCCGTCAATTTCAACTTGAACGGCTTAGGATTGGTGGAATTCCTTTTCTTACTCGTGGTTTGCATCATTATGGGCTACATCGGCGCATGGTTATCGGCCACACGTTATATTCGCTTGTTGGATAAGAAAGGTTAGAGGATAAAAACACAAAAGAAAAAGACCGCACTTGATAAAAAGTGCGGTCTTTTTTGTTACAGTTTTTTAATGTTGGTGTGGTGTTGTATCAAAATGCGATTCATTGTTTCGTAATGCTTTAAAGGCTTGATAGACAACAGAGGCACCGCTTCGCAATATTAGTAGGCTTAAAATACTGCTGGCGACAAGGTCAACCCATTGCCAGTTTAGTAGCCATGCGCTTAATCCGGCGATAATTGCCACCAGAGAGCCAAATAGGTCAGCTAATACGTGTAAATAGGCGGCTTTGATGTTTAAGTTTTCATGATCGCCTTTCATCATTAGCCAAGCTACGAAAATGTTTACCAAGAGTCCAGTGATGGCAACACCTAGCATAGGCAACGCCAACATTGTCGTTGGGTATTGCCAACGTTCTGTCGCTTCCACCAAAATCCATATTGCCACCACAATCAGAGAAGTGCCATTTAACAGCGCGAACCTTTTTTGGGTTTGTGCATTTAAAAACAAAGCAATGAGGGCGAGGAGCAACGATAGGCTGTCATTTGCCATATGCCCGGCGTCAGCCATTAAGGCGAGGCTATTAAAATAATAGCCACCTAAAAACTCGATGATCATATAGCTGCTGATAATGACCAAACTGGTGCTTAAAATCTTTTTATTTGTTGGTGTATGAGCGTGTGAATGTTCGTGTTTGTGTTGATGTAGCATCTCGTTCCTTCCTTCCTTCCTTCCTTCCTTACTTACTTAATTTGTTTGAGTGCAGAACAGCTTAAAGCCCGTAGGGACTACGGGATCAAGTATTTTTTGTTAGAATGGTAAATATTTGGGGAGAGGAAGAAATGAAAGTCAATGAGCTGAGTAAACGTACCGGGATTCACTTAGAAACCATTCGTTACTATGAAAAACAAGGCGTCTTACCGGAACCAAAACGACAGGCTAACGGTTATCGATCGTATGACGAAGAAAGCATAACGCAGCTTATTTTTATTAAAAACTGCCGTACGCTAGGTTTTTCTTTAGAAGATATTAAACAACTCAATGCACTCAAATTTCACACTGCTAATCATTATTACGCTGACAAATTGGTGCTTAAGCAACTGACGCTGGTGGAAGAAAAAATTTCACAATTACAAGATATTAAAGTGTTTTTACAATCTATCGCCATTAAGGGAAAACATAGTAAGTCAGAATGCAAAGCCATAGCAGGGCTTCAGGCAAAAATAAAGGAGACGGTTTAAATCATCTCCTAATAAAATATTACGCTTTGTTTTAGCTCATTTTTTGTTTCATAAACTCCCCCCCTCCTTTCTCTCCATTTGCGAAAGTAAAGTGCGGTCAGTTTTGACTACGTTTTTAATTAAATAACATGAATGCCCAGGTTATCGCGACAATAACCAGCGCAACAAACACGGCGGCAGAGCCTTGATCTTTGGCTCGGCCGGAGAGTTCGTGGCGTTCTGTACCAATGCGATCCACCACTGCTTCGATGGCGCTATTGAGCAGTTCTACCACCAAGACTAACAAGACGCTGCCGATCATCAGCGCTTTTTCAATGGCATCATCGCCAAGCCATAATGCCAAGGGAATCATGAAAAGGCAGCAGAAAAGCTCGTGGCGAAAAGCCGTTTCATATTTAACCGCACTTTTTAAGCCTTGCATGGAATATTGGGTCGATTTAATTAAGTGGGTTAGCCCCTTCGTTTTGTCCATTAGGTTTTCCTTTGTTTATTGTTATTAGAGGCGTTTAGCTTCAATGACATCATCCAGTTTTTCCAAACGGGATAGAATCTTACTCAACATTTCCACGTTGTTCAGCTCAATTTGCATGTCGATGTTTGCCACTTGGCGTTTTGTATCCGTACGGGAAGACACGCCGAGTACACTGATTTTGTCATTTGCCAGCACGGTGGTGATATCGCGTAATAAACCGTTACGATCTGACGCCACAATGCGAATGTTGAGATGGAAGCCGTTAGAATAATTATCGCCCCAACGGGATTCGACTACACGTTCCGGGTGAGCGCTTTGCAGCTCAAGGAATTGCTCGCAATCACAACGGTGAATGGAAATGCCACGCCCCATGGTGATGTAACCCACAATGCTGTCGCCCGGAATCGGTTGGCAACAACGTGCAATATGGTGCATCAAGTTTCCAACGCCTTCGACGATAACGCAATCTTTGCGTTCCGTTTTTTGTTGGGCATTAGCCGCACTTTTGGTGCTGACGTGACGCAAGATTTCTTCATCCACTTCCTGCGCAGAAATTTTAATGAATTTGTTTTGCAGGAAGTTGATTAACGGTCCGATACGAATATCACCACCGCCGATGCCTGCATATAAATCGTCGAGGTTTTTCAGGTTATAACGCGGCAAGGCTTGTTGTTCCACTTGTTTTAAGCTGATGCCCAGGCGGTTAATTTCGCTTTCCAACAATTCTTTGCCGGCCGGAATATTTTTATCACGATCCTGTTTTTTGAACCACGCGTGTATTTTTGCACGGGCTTTTGCCGTGTGGGTAAAGCCGAGGTTCGGATTCAGCCAGTCACGACTTGGGTTCGGGTTTTTCTGAGTGATAATGTCTACCTGATCGCCCATTTGGAGCTGATAGGTGAACGGCACAATGCGTCCGCCCACTTTGGCGCCGATACAACGATGGCCGATTTCACTGTGAATAGCGTAGGCAAAATCGAGTGGTGTTGAGCCTGTTGGTAAATCCACGACTTCGCCTTTCGGTGTAAAGACATACACGCGATCATCGAACACTTGGCTGCGTAATTCCGCCATGACTTCGCCGGAATCGGTAATATCGTCTTGCCACGCCAAGAGTTTGCGTAGCCAGGCGATTTTTTCTTCGTAACCGGAACGGCCAGCGCTGGCGCCTTCTTTGTATTTCCAGTGCGCCGCAACACCAAGTTCGGCATCATCGTGCATTTGTTGGGTACGAATTTGTACCTCGATCGGTTTGCCACCTTTACCCAACACTACGGTGTGAATAGATTGGTAGCCGTTCGGTTTTGGATTGGCAACATAATCGTCGAATTCTTTTGGCAGATGTTTGAAGTGGGTGTGTACAATGCCAAGTGCGGTGTAACAATCTTGCAATTTTTGCACGACGATGCGCACCGCGCGGACGTCATATAAGCCACTGAATTCTAAGTGTTTTTTCTGCATTTTTCGCCAAATGCTGTAAATGTGTTTCGGGCGACCGTACACTTCGACTTGTGGGATATTTTCTTGTAAATAACCGGAAAGCTCGGAGACAAAATCGGCGATGTATTGTTCGCGGTCAAGACGACGTTCTTTTAATAATTTGGCGATGGCGCGATATTGTTCCGGGTGCAGATAACGGAAACAGTAATCTTCCAGTTCCCATTTGAGCTGTCCGATGCCTAAGCGGTTGGCAAGCGGGGCGTAAATATTGGCACATTCTTTAGCGGCGAGGACACGTTCTTCTTCCGTGTAATTTTTTTCGGCATCACGCAAAAAGGCGATACGCTCCGCTAATTTGATAATCACACAGCGGAAATCATCCACCATGGCGAGCAACATACGGCGCACGTTATCCACCTGCAAGCTGCTGGCAGAATGGGTGATGTTGAGTTGGCGGATATTATCCATTTCGATAACACCGCGTACCAGTTTGCTGATATTAGCACCGAAATCTTCTTCAATTTGGGCTAAATCCACCAGTTGATCGCGGACAATAGGGAAGAGCATGGCGGTGAACAAGCTATCGGCATCCATGTTTAAGCTGTTGAGGATTTCCACCATTTCCACGCCGAACGTCAGCAAATGGGCTTCTTCCTGCTGATGCTCGGCACGCAAGGTCATTTTCTGTTGCGAATAATGCCATGCCGTCATTAAGTTGGCTTTGACATTTTCCGCTACATTCAAGTTAGCGCACCATTTTTCAATCTCAAAATCTTTAGGATTTAATAAATGAGATTCTCTCACAGCGACCATAACGAATCCTTATCTTTTTCGAAATAAACTTATAGACTCCAAATGACCGGTTTGCGGGAACATATCGATCATAGCCACTTTATCTAATTGGTAGCTTGCGTCAAGCAAGATTTCCGTATCTCGCACGAGCGTCGCAGGATTGCAAGAAACATACAGGATGCTTTCAGCCTGTAACTGACAGAGCGCATTTAAAGCAAATGCCGCACCTGTGCGTGGTGGGTCGAGCAAGATTTTATTGAACGATTGCCGTGCCCACGGTTGACTGATAAAGGATTTATCCAAATCAGTCCGGTAAAATTGGACATTATGACAACCGTTTCGTTCGGCATTGGCGCGGGCTTTTTCTACCATCGCAGAAACGCCTTCAATGCCTACCGCACTTTTTACTTTTCGACTCAGCGGTAAGGTGAAGTTACCCATACCACAGAATAAATCTAACACATGATCTTGTGGATTAAGCTCCAACCAGTCTAATGCCGTTGCGATCATTTGACGGTTTAATTCTGTATTAATTTGAATGAAATCGCGAATATCAAATTGCAAGGTGATGTCATCGCCCAAACGGTAATAAGGCTGTTCGCCATACCAATGTTCAATGCTGTCATGTTCTTGTACAAATAACATGAGTTGCTGTTGTTCGGCAAACCGTAATAATAAAGTGCGGTCGGTTTCACCAATGTTTTTTATATGGCGTAATAACATAGCGATGCCATTGTCTGCCGCAACCAGTTCAATATGCCCTAGCTGTTGTGGCATTGACCATTGCGCGAAAAGTGCGGTCAGTTTGGGCAATAAATCATTCAGGGGCTGTTCCAGCACCAAGCAATGTTCAATCGGAATAATTTGCTGTGAATTTTTACGTCGTAAGCCGATATTCAGTTTACGATTTTTACTGTCAAACAATACGCTTAAACGTACCCGACGACGGTAATGCCAAGGTTCACCTTGCAATAGCGGCATGAAATGAATGGGTTCCGGCTGTAAACGGGATAGGCGTTGAACCAATGCAGTTTGTTTGGCAGAACGTTGTAATTCAATGGGAATATGTTGATTTTGGCACCCCCCGCATTGTTCAAAATAAACGCATGGCGGTGTTTGGCGCTGAGGACTTGGACGTAAAATACGCTGCGCTACACCTTGACCGTATTGGCGTTTTTCTTCCAATACGCGAACCTCTACGCGTTCCTGCGGCAGCGCGTTTTCAATAAACCAAGTTTTGCCGTTGATTTTAGTCACGCCTAAGCCTTGATAATCCAAATCAAGAATGTGTGCGGTGAAATTTTCGGTCTTTTTCTTTGGTTTGGTGTCGCTGTAAAGTAATGCCATGTTATTTTGAATATAAGCTGTGTTGGGTAAATAATTCTCGGCTTTTCAAGGGCTTGTCGCCTAAATACGGTTTTAATGCAATGCGCGTGAAGCGTTTGGCTGCCGATAATACAGAGGGTTCGTCAAATTGGGTTTGTTCAAAGGCCAATAATTCCCGCCCGTAAAAGGTTAAATTATCTTTGATTAAGGAAGCAATAAAGCCTTTTTCTTCGCGGTAACGATAGGTCATGTCCGCTTCCACGGCTTTGCCGGAGCCTGCACAATGAGTGAAATCAATGCCATAGCCTAAGGTGCGCAATAATTGAAATTCAAAGGTGCGTAGCGCAGGTTCTACATTGGTTTGTGATACGGCTAAGTGCGTTAAACACTGCAAATAGTGTTGGAACAATTGCGGATAGGCTGTTTCCGGTTCCAATACGCGGCAAATGAGTTCGTTTAAATAAAAGCCACTGTATAAGGCGACATTTTGTAAGGGTAAGGCAATGGCAGCAGGTTCTGCTTTGGTGAGTATTTTCAGATCGCCGCGACCGCTCCAACGTAGCAGTAGAGGCGTAAAGGGTTGTAACACGCCTTTTAGCATAGAGCGCTTTGCCCGTGCGCCTTTTGCCAATACGCTGATACGCCCGAAATCTTCGGTCAGTAAATCTACCAATAAGCTGGTTTCGCTGTAAGATTTGCGATGTAGTACGAAACCGCGTTGCCAATTTTCGATGATGTCGCCCTTTCGTCGATAAAAAACTGGCGTTTATTTTAGCAGATTTCCCACCGCACTTTGTGGGATTTTGTAGGCTATTTTAGAAGAAAAGGAAATGGGATATAACAGAATTGCTGCAAGGAGGATTTCGGAACAACAGGCAATAAAAAAGCAGGCTTTGACACCTGCTTTTTTGCTCAAATGTTCAATTAAGCTTTGGACATTGCCGCTACTTCTGCAGCGAAGTCGGTTTCCACTTTCTCGATACCTTCGCCCACTTCTAAGCGGATGAAGTTAGAGATGTCGGCACCTTTTTCTTTTAATAGATCGCCAACAGATTTAGACGGATCCATAACGAATGGTTGGCCAGTCAAAGAAACTTCGCCGGTGAATTTCTTCATGCGACCTTCAACCATTTTTTCTGCGATTTCGCGTGGTTTACCGGATTGCATTGCGATATCCACTTGGATGTTACGCTCATGTTCAACCACTTCAGCCGGAACGTCGCTTGGGTTAACGTAGTCTGGACGGCTTGCTGCAACGTGCATTGCGATGTGTTTTAACAATTCATCGTCTGCGCCTTTACCCGCTACTAATACACCGATTTTCGCGCCGTGTAAGTAAGAACCTACAACATCGCCTTCGATGTAAGCAACACGACGGATGGTCATGTTTTCACCGATTTTCGCCACTAATGCAGCACGTTTTTCTTCAAATTGTGCTTGAAGTTGTTCGATAGTTGCGCCTTTGTTTGCTGCTGCGAAATCAGCTACTTCGTTAGCTAAGCCTAAGAAACCGGCATCTTTTGCTACGAAGTCAGTTTCACAGTTCATTTCAACTAATACGCCGAAACCATTTTGTACGCGAGCAAGGATAACACCTTCAGCTGCAACACGACCTGCTTTTTTCGCCGCTTTTGCTTGACCAGATTTACGCATGTTGTCGATGGCTAATTCGATGTCACCGTTTGCTTCAACTAATGCTTTTTTACATTCCATCATGCCTGCGCCGGTACGTTCACGCAGTTCTTTTACTAATGATGCTGTGATTTCAGCCATTTTAAAATCCTCTGTCGGTTAAAGTGCGGTGGAAAAAGACCACACTTTTAGCTCTAAAAAATACAGGGAGCTATTTAGCCCCCTGCTCATTAATTAATCGTGTGATTAATAAGGGCTTACGCCTTATCGCAATCGCCAGAATTATTCTGCGGCTTGCGCTAATTCTTCAGCAACCGCTGCTTCGTTACCACGACCTTCTTTGATCGCTGCAACAGCAGAAGAAAGATAAAGTTGAATTGCACGTGCTGCGTCATCGTTACCTGGGATAACGAAATCTACGCCGTCCGGGCTAGAGTTAGTATCAACGATAGCAAATACAGGAATACCCAAGTTGTTTGCTTCTTTTACTGCGATATGTTCGTGGTCTGCACCGATCACGAATAATGCATCTGGAAGACCGCCCATCTCTTTGATACCGCCAAGGCTTAATTCAAGTTTTTCCATCTCACGGGTACGCATTAACGCTTCTTTTTTGGTTAATTTGTCGAAAGTGCCGTCTTGAGATTGAGTTTCTAAATCTTTTAAACGTTTGATGGATTGACGAACTGTTTTCCAGTTGGTCAACATACCGCCTAACCAACGGTGGTTTACATAGTATTGTTGACAGTCTAATGCTGCTGCTTGCACTGCATCGGTCGCTGCGCGTTTGGTACCAACGAATAATACTTTACCGTTGTTGCTCGCAATGCGGGTTAACTCAGCTAATGCTGCGTTGAACATTGGAACGGTTTTTTCAAGGTTGATGATATGAACGCCGTTGCGTGGTCCGAAAATGAATGGTTTCATTTTTGGGTTCCAGTAACGAGTTTGGTGACCGAAGTGAACGCCTGCTTGAAGCATATCGCGCATAGAAACTTGTGCCATAATAATTTTCCTTTTGTTTGGGGTTTAGCCTCCACATATCCAGCCAATCGACCGTTTGGCACCCCGATTTAGCCTTTCTGATATGTGTGTGTTTTAGTAAATTGATTAAAAAATAAACGTTACTTTTAAACAGCAAAATAACGGCGTGCTTTATACCATAAAGTGCGGTTGGTTTCCAGCGGATTTTGTCGTGAGAGGCAAATTGGCATGCAAAAACAGGTAAAAAAACGACCGCACTTTAGGGCATAAAGTGCGGTCTGTTTTTGCGATGTTTTATTCCTCTTCTTTTTCTTTTGCTCTCAGAATGATTTCCTGAATATCGGCCGCCATTTTTTGATCGCATTCGCGGGCAATATCACGCATGAGCGGGTTTTGGAATAACCCCATGTTGGGATCATAAACCTGTGACATGAGGGCGACTTCATGGCGATCCGCATCAAAATAATAGTCGCCGATTTCCTTCACCAATTCCGGTTCCATGCCTAATGTTTCCAGTGCGCGTTTACCCGCACGCACGGCGGCATCGAAGGTTTCACGGATAATTTCGTCTGCGCCGGCTTCATGTAAGGCAAAGGTGCTGAAACGGTCGTAAGCACGAGCAATGATTTTAATGTTCGGATTCACTTCACGAGCAAAGTGCACGATGTTTTCTGCTTGTTCTTTATTATTAATGGCGATGACTAACATGTCTGCTTGTTCTAGACCGGCGGCAATCAGAAACTCGCGGCGGGAAGCGTCCCCGAAATAGGATTTAATGCCGTATTCATTGAAGCCTTTGATCATGTTCGGGTTCAAATCAACAATGGTGGTGGCGTAGCCGCTTAAGCGTAATAAGTCATTCACGATTTGACCAAAACGTCCCATGCCGACGATGAGAATCGGATGTTGTTCGTCGATTTTATCGGCAGGTAATTCTTCTGCAGTGGGTTTGGGAGCGAATTTTTCATACAAAACTAACATAATGGGGGTTAACACCATGGACAGTACCACGATTGCGGTCATGTTGGCATTGATGGTTTCATCAATCACTTTTTGGTTGAAGGCTTGAGCAAACAAAACAAAAGCAAATTCTCCGCCTTGAGCCATGAGCAAAGCACGTTCCATGGCCGTTTTGTGCGTGCTTTTCGCTGCGCGGGCAACGAGATAAATACAGATGCCTTTTGTCAGCATTAAGGCGAATACACCGATGCCAATTAGCATCCAGTTTTCAGCCACGACGGTGAGATTTAGTGACATTCCCACCCCGAGGAAAAATAGCCCTAGCAATAAACCACGGAACGGTTCAATGTCTGCTTCCAATTGGTGGCGGAAAGCCGATTCTGACAGCATGACGCCGGCAACAAAAGCGCCCATGGCTTGTGATAAGCCTGCTTCTTCCATCAGTAATGCTGAGCCTAATACCACAAATAAGGCGGCGGCGGTCATCACTTCGCGCGCTTTGGAATCGGCTAAAATACGGAATACCGGATTCAAAATGAAACGTCCAATAAGCACAAGGATGGCTAACGCGACTAAGGCGATTGTGGCGGATTCCCACCAAGAAATGGTGCTTTCGGTTTCGAGTGGGGAAAGGTAGGTCACGATAGCCAGTAACGGCACGATCAGCAAATCTTCAAATAATAAGATCGACACCATTTTTTGCCCCGGGCGGGTAGACAGGCGTTTACGTTCTCCCAACACTTGCATTACGATGGCGGTAGAGGTAAGCACGAACCCGGAAGAACAAATAAAGGCCACTTCCCAAGAAATGCCGAATTGTACGGAAACGAGGGTCATTAACAGAGCGGAGATCACCACTTGTAAACTACCGAGCCCGAAAATTTGTTTGCGTAAGCTCCATAAATGGGACGGTTTCATTTCCAAACCGATCATGAACAGGAACATCACCACGCCAAATTCTGCAATGTGCAAAATGGCGTGAGAATCGGTCACTAATTTCAACCCGAAGGGGCCGATAATTAAGCCGGCGGCTAAATACCCCAGCACTGAACCTAAACCGATACGTTTAAATAATGGCACCGCTACAACAGCCGCACCTAATAACGTGACAACGCGAATTAAATCACCCGCCCCCTGAGCTTCCATCTTGTTCCCCCGAAATAAATGTGTTGTGATGAATCTTAAAAAAAAGCGGCCTATTCTAGCGTTTTTTCGTGTGATGTGTTGAGGAAATGTGCAAATTTTGTGATAGGTTTAGTCAATTTTTTAAAGGACTTATCTCATGCTTTCTTTTGGGAAAAAATAAAGCCCGTATAAAACGGGCTTTTGTTTTTTGAACATTGATTAGCGTTGAATCAAATAGCGTAATTTGGTGCCATCTTGTTCTACGCTTAATAAGGTATAACCATGGTTTTTGGTGTCCACCGGAATGTTGTTGATGGATTGTGCGCAGTCGCTTAACAATTCCAATACTTCCCCTTCTTTGAGCTCAGGCATGCTTTCCAGCATGACGATAGCCGGGTATGGGCAAGGTTCGCCTACGGTGTCGATGGTGTAATCCGGAACGATGTCTTTTGGATCTTTATCTAATTTGTGCACAACGGTAAATGCCATAATGTGTTTTCCTTCTGTGAAATAAAAATAACGTCAAATCAAACCGCACTTTTACGCCTGTGCGAGAGCGGCGATTTTGGCTTTTGCTTTGGCAAGAAAGCGTTTTTCCCACCAGACGACAGCGATTAAGCAGACGATCAATAAACCGTAGTTCACCAATAATCCACCCACCGGACCAAATTCTTTCAGTAAGTTCAGTTTTTCGTAGTCAAGCGCCAATGCCGGTGCCAAATCATCCCAAGCATAGGCGAGATAGGTAGAGCCGATCACGTTGCCGATCCCCACCCACATAAAATGTACTTGGCCTTCCATCGCACGGTACATCCAACCGGTTTCACAACCGCCGGCTAATACAATGCCGAAACCGAACAATAAACCGCCGATAATCGCATTCGGACCTGCCCACATGATTTTTGCCGGAACGCCTAATTGAATGTAGCTGAAGACGCCGATAGTGCCGGCAAGAATGCCGAAAATAATGGCTTTTGCCATGTAAGCGCGACCGGTCACCCAGAGATCACGGAACGCGGAAGTGAAGCAGATTTGCGCACGTTCGATAAGTAAACCGAAAGCTAAACCACACAACATGGCGAAGCCTAATTTGACGGACTGAGTCATCACATAAAAGGAGGCGATGAGGTAAGCGAAGAAAACTACCATACCGATCCAAAAACGGCGTTGTGCTCTTTTCGGATCTGTTTCTTGTAATTTTGCGGCGCCTTTTTTCAATTCCAATTTCACACGGAACATCGGCAATAAAGTGACTTTTACGCCGGCGTAAGTGCCAAGTGCTGTGGCAATGGTGAAAAACCAAGCGTGCACGGAAAATTGTGGGATACCGGTAAATAGCGAGGCAAGGTTACAGCCCATCGCCAAACGTGCGCCGAAGCCGGCAATGGCGCCACCGATTAAGGCTTGTACAATGCGACGTTTATGTGGCTGGTTTCGCCATTTCACGTTGTTTGCCCACAAGGCCGCGGAGATACAACCGGCAAACATGCCTAAGATCATCACGCCATCAACACGGGTGAAAATCGTGCCTTGCATACCCATGATTTTGTAGTAGCTCCAATCGGACACATCAACGCCCAAGGCTTGTAATGCATGGCCACCCCAACGGGTAAACTCGCCGGTAACCGCCCAGTAGGTGCCGGTAACGCCGAAATAATAGGCCGAGATTAAACCGGCAGCGATAACGGCGATGACGGGATTCCAATATTTAATTAAATATTGTTGTTTGAACTGTTGTAAAACTTCGTTCATTTTTAATCCTATTAAAGTGAATGAAAGTATTACAAGGAAGGTATAACAATGAGAAAAGACTCAAAAGAAAGGCTTTGTCATTTCCTATACACAAACTTGCGATATAAATGAAATTACAAATTAGATTTGCGGGCGCTAGTCTAAAGAATTGTTAATATTTCTGCAACAACATTTTGTGCAGAAAATCGGTAAAAGTGCGGTAGATTTTTCCTATGTTTTCACTTGGTCAAATAGGCTTTTAGGGCCGGTAGAATGTCTTGCCCGTCACGCACTCCTAAGTCATACATTGCCTGCACTTTGGCGACGTCTTTTTCAATACGGCGAATAGGCAGAGTGACAGAAGGGCGAATGACAAAGATTTCGCCTTGTTCGTTAAGACGAATGACATCTTCCACTGCACGGTTATAGTCGGCATAGCGATTGGTCAGGCGTTCGACCAGTTTTGGGTAACGGCGATAAAAAGCATTAAAAATCAGCGGATTGGTCGGCGTTTTGCGGTAATCCAATGGGCGGGTGAGAATGACGATGATTTTGTCGTAGCCCAACTGTTGACAGAAACGCAACGGAATACTGTCCGCAATGCCGCCGTCTAAATATTTTTTGCCGTTGATTTCTACCATTTTGGACACGAAAGGCATGGCGGAGGTGGCACGCAGGGTTTCCATTTGCTCAAAGGCATCGTAGATTTTCACATATTCCGCTTCGCCGCTTTCCACGTTGGTTAACACCGTGTAGAAGTCGATGCCGGAACGGGCGAATGCTTCTTGATCGAATACGTCCAATTCAAAAGGCAATTGATAGAAGGCAAAGTCTTTGTTGACGATATTGCCCGTGGTGAACAGGCTGTGCCAACCCATGTAGCGTTTGTCATTGAGGTATTTTTTGTTGTAACGCAACACGCGGCCACGTTGTTTGGAAGGTAAATTTACGCCGAACAGCGCTCCGGCAGACACACTAACGATGCCGTCAATGTGAATCTGTTCATCCAAGAAGACATCCAACACGCCGGCGGTGAACATCCCGCGCATGGCGCCACCTTCTAATACCAATCCGACTTTCATCAACTTAACTCATAAGGCAAGGGTTGCATGTCGAGCAAGGTTTGGCTGTTCGGCAAGCGGAATGCCTGACCTTCTTCCAACGGCGTATTTAACACGGCCTGCAACCATAAAACGCCGTGAAAATTGACCGCACTTGTGATGGTACCCGTGGCGCGCCAATTGTCACCAAGTGCCATTTCCAATGCAGAACCGATGTCCGGCAGACTTTGTGTTTGTGCTGCGAAAATAAATAAAGCGCGTTTATTGGCACCACGATATTTGGCGCGCGCCACGGTTTCCTGCCCGATGTAACACCCCTTGTGGAAGGAAATCGCCTGTTCGACACTTTGTAGGTTTAACGCTTGCGGAATAAATTCTAGTTGAGTCGCTGCCGCTAAACCAGGCACGCCATCTTGAATATCCAATAAATCCCAAGCCTCTGCTTCAACAGTAGGTTCGAGGGCTAAGCGGGTCGGGTTGAGTAAAATCACCCGCGGTTGTTGCCCATTTACATCAATGCGAATTTGCGCAGAAAATTGACCGCACTTTTCGATGCCTTTTGTGCCGGCTGCGCCGAGAATTTGCCAATCTAACGAAGTAAAAGTGACTTTGGAAAACACCGCATATTTTTTCAGTTGATCTAGCGCCGATGGCAATAACGCACTTTTTAACAGCATATAAAAGGTCTGTTCATCTTGACGAATTAAACGGAACAGCGAGCTCATTTTGCCTTTCGGATCGCAATGGGCGGTAAGAGTGGATTCACCGGCTGCCAATTTGGTCACATCGCAAGTGAGTTGCCCCTGCAAATATTTTTCCGCCTCTGTGCCTTCAATTTGAATCAGCGAGTAGTGCGTTAACGGGCAAATAATGTCATCTTGTTGTGCCGTTAAAAGGGAATAGGCCATCGTACTTTCCTTAAAAAATATCAATCAATTACTCAAGATTTTGAATTTGTTCGCGCATTTGCTCAATTAACACTTTTAGCTCAATAGCGGAATTAGTCACATCAACATTGATGGACTTGGATGCCAAAGTATTGGATTCGCGGTTGAGCTCTTGCATCATGAAATCCAACTTGCGTCCCACCGCACCGCCTTTGCGCAGAATGTTTTGCGTTTCTTTGACGTGTAATTGCAAACGATCTAATTCTTCTGCCACATCAATGCGTTGTGCCAACATAATCAGCTCTTGTTCTAAACGTTGTGGATCCGGTTGCAGTTGGACTTCTTCAAAGCGTTGCAACATGCGCTCGCGTTGCCATTGTAAAATCTCCGGCATTTTGGACCGCACTTTTTGCTGTTCTTCATTGATGGCTTCAAGGCGTTGTGTCAGTAACGTGTGGATTTTTTCCCCTTCGCGTTGGCGCATAGCGATAAATTCCTCGACCACTTGGTCAAACGCCGCCAATAAATCTTGGCTGATTAAATCTACATCCTGTTCCGGCACTTCCACTACACCCGGGTAGCGTAATACATCGGTTAAATTGAGTTCACCTTCGCCTGCTTGCTGTTTTAGCCATTGTAAAGATTGCAATACTTGCGTGGCGAGTTCTTGGTTAATGTGTAATTCTGTCGCGGCTTGCTTTTTGTTATCAATACGCAGGGTACATTCGATTTTGCCACGAGTGAGTTTTTGACGCAGGGTTTCGCGTAAGGTGTTTTCCAAGCTGCGGAATTGTTCCGGCAGGCGGAAAAAGGTTTCTAAATAACGTTGATTGACCGAACGGATTTCCCAAACTGCGTTTCCCCAGTCTTTTTTGATTTCCAAACTGGCGAATGCCGTCATGCTATAAATCATAATAATTCCTTCATTTTTAGGCGCTAAAATTTGCGTGCTATTGTACTGCCAAATTTCGTTTCTGTCAGTTTGCGTGCTAAAATGGCGCGATTTTTTATTGCTTAACGAGGAATTTTTCATGCGTCCGAATCAACGTGCCAACAACCAAACCCGCCCGATTAAAATCACCCGTCATTACACCAAACACGCGGAAGGTTCCGTGCTGGTGGAGTTTGGCGATACCAAAGTGTTGTGTACTGCCACCGTAGAAGACGGCGTGCCGCGCTTTTTAAAAGGACTGGGACAAGGTTGGGTCACCGCGGAATACGGCATGTTGCCACGTTCCACCCACAGCCGTATGCAACGTGAAGCGGCAAAAGGCAAACAAGGCGGCCGTACTTTGGAAATTCAACGTTTAATCGCCCGTTCTTTGCGCGCTATGGTGGATTTGGAAGCCCTCGGCGAACGTTGTATTACATTGGACTGTGATGTGATCCAAGCGGACGGCAGCACTCGCACCGCTTCCATTACCGGCGCTTGCGTGGCGTTATGTGATGCATTGAACGGTTTAGTGGCAAACGGCACATTGAGCAAAAATCCGTTAAAAGGCTTGGTGGCGGCGATTTCTGTCGGCATCGTAAACGGCGACGCAGTATGCGATTTGGAATATGTAGAAGATTCTGCCGCAGAAACGGACATGAATGTGGTCATGATGGAAGATGGGCGCATGATTGAAGTACAAGGTACCGCAGAAGGCGAACCGTTTAGCCACGAGGAATTATTAACCTTATTAGATCTCGCCAAACAAGGTTGTGAGGTCATTTTCCAAACCCAACGTGCAGCGTTAGCAGAATAAGGATAGGAAGATGGAAAACTATAAACAACAGTTTATTGAATTCGCCCTTGCCCGTCAGGTTTTAAAATTTGGTGAGTTCACCTTGAAATCCGGCCGTGTGAGCCCTTATTTCTTTAACGCCGGTTTATTTAACCAAGGCGCCGATCTTGCCCGTTTAGGTGAATTTTATGCGGCAGCCTTACAAGATGCCGGTTTGCAATACGACATGATTTTTGGCCCTGCATATAAAGGCATTCCCATTGCCACTGCGGTATCCATTGCGTTATTCAACCGCTTTGACATCAATAAACCGGTATGCTTTAACCGCAAAGAAACCAAAGATCACGGCGAAGGTGGCAATTTAATCGGCAGTCCGTTGCGTGGCAAGGTGTTGTTAGTGGACGATGTGATCACTGCCGGTACGGCAATTCGTGAATCCATGCAAATTATTCAAGCTAATGAAGCGCAATTAAGCGCGGTATTGATTGCCTTGAATCGTCAAGAACGTGGCAATGGCGAGCTGTCTGCTATTCAAGAAGTCGAGCGCGATTACCAATGCGACGTGTTATCTATCATTGATTTTGCCGATTTGATGGCGTTCATTGAAACTCAACCGGAATACCAACAATATTTACCGGCAATGCGCGCTTATCGTGAGCAATACGGCATTAAATAAAGCGAAAGTGCGGTTGTTTTTCCACGCGTTTTTCAATTTGCTGAGAAAAGCCACCGCACTTTTTTGACCCTAACGGAGCGACAATGAATTTTATTGGGAAATTTTTAGGTGCCTTAATCGGCTTTCGATTGGGCGGTTTTTTTGGCATGTTGGCGGGAGTGTTTCTCGGTCATCTTGCAGACAAAAAACTGTATGAACTGGGCACAGTCAATTCTTCTTTCTTCAAAACGAAAACCACCCGTCAACTGTTGTTTATGCAAACCACCTTTGCGGTGTTGGGACATTTAAGCAAAGCCAAAGGACGCGTGACGGAGAATGACATTCTGTTAGCGACCCATTTAATGGATCAAATGCAACTGGACGATGCCGGTCGTCGTTTAGCGCAAGAGGCATTTAACCGTGGCAAACAGACAGATTTCCCGATTCGTCAGGTGATTCGTGAATTTCGTCTTGGTTGCGGACAACGTGCGGATTTATTGCGGGCATTTTTATCCGTGCAAATTCAAGCCGCCTTTTCTGACGATCATTTACATGACAATGAAAAAGACGTGCTGTTTATTGTTGCCGAAGAACTGGGCTTATCCCGCGTTCAATTTGAGCAAATGTTGGCAATGGAAATGGCGGCGCGTCATTTTGCACGCGGCGGTTTCTATCAACAAGGCGGCTACTACGAGCAACATTCCGGCTCCCAAGGCGGCTATCAACAGCAATCGCAATCTTCTTCCGGCCCGACCTTAAACGATGCTTATCAAGTGCTTGGTGTCAGCGCGACAGACGATCAGCCCACAGTGAAACGTGCCTATCGTCGTTTAATGAATGAAAATCATCCGGATAAATTAGTGGCAAAAGGGTTGCCACCGGAAATGATGGAAATGGCGAAAGAGAAAACCCAGCAAATTCAAGCCGCATACGACTTGATTTGCAAAGCCAAAGGCTGGAAATAACCTTTGCGCGTCATTTTAGCCCCGATGCAGGGCGTGCTTGATCCTCTCGTGCGTCAATTATTAACGGAAGTGAACGATTACGATTTGTGCATTTCCGAATTTGTCCGCGTGGTGGATCAACGCCTCCCACCGAAAGTCTTTTATCGTCTTTGCCCTGAATTACTCCAACAGGGCTACACGCCAAGCGGTACGCCGGTACGTGTGCAATTGCTCGGTCAACATCCTCAATGGCTGGCGGAAAATGCCGAACTTGCCATTCAATTAGGTTCCCACGGCGTTGATTTAAATTGTGGCTGCCCGTCGAAAACCGTCAACGGCAGCAACGGCGGCGCGTCTTTGTTAAAACAACCGGAACTTATTTACCAAGCCACCAAAGCCATTCGTCAAGCCGTCCCACCAGAACAGGTAGTGAGTGTCAAAGTGCGCTTAGGCTGGGATTCCACCGACTTTGCTTACGACATTGCTGACGCGGTGCAACAAGGTGGTGCGACAGAAATTGCGATTCACGGCCGCACCAAAGCGGATGGTTATCGCGCTGATCGTATCAACTGGCAAAAAATTGGTGAAATCCGGCAAAAACTCCATATTCCTGTGATCGCTAATGGCGAAATTTGGCGTTGGGAAGATGGGCAACGATGCTTAGAAATGACCGGCTGTGAAGATTTAATGGTTGGTCGTGGGGCGCTTAATATGCCTAATTTAAGCCGTGTGCTAAAACATAACGATGCGCCGTTAAGCTGGTCTGAAATCCTGCCGATTTTGCGCAAATACGCCACATTAGAAAATTGCCACGACAGCGGTTTTTACCACGTGGCACGCATTAAGCAATGGCTACAGTATTTAAAATACGAATATGAAGAAGCCACCGCGTTGTTCGAGGTGGTGAAACGGTGCCATGATGGAGATGAATTAAGAGCGTTATTGGAAGCGTACTTGGGCTAGCTTCCTGTTTGAAAAATAACTGAAAAATGAACTGCACTTTTTAACTCATATGCTCATGAATAGCGCTTTTTTTACCTACAACGTAAATTGTAAGCGCCATAAAGCCAACGCTTATTCCCCATAAAACAAGCCCGTGCCATATAAATACACCTCAACCTTATCTCCCACATACAACTCAATTCCGTGGTGTTCCTCTAATTCAATTTCGAAGCCATTTATTTCAATTTGAATCGCCGTAATTTTGCCTTTGAATTCCACGTGGCGGACGATGGCGTTAAAAAGTGCGGTCGAATTTTGCGGTGTTTTTGACAAACAGAATTGTTCCGGACGGAGAAGTAGCGTGCCGCTTTGTTGCCCTTGGCTTTTGTCTATGATGGCAATGTCACCTAATTGGCAATGCGCCGTTGAAGGTGAATTTAAGGTTGCCGGCAACACAATGCTTTCGCCGATAAAGGTGGCAGTGGAAAGGTGTTTTGGTGACCAATAAAGCGTACGTGGGTTGGCAATTTGTAAGATTTCTCCATTTTGCAACACTGCGATTTTATCGGCATAACGCAAAGCCTCGTCACGATCATGGGTGACGAAAATGGCGGAGGTGCCACTTTGGCGCAGTGCTTGCAACATATCATGACGGATTTGTTGTCGCAGATGTTCATCTAAGGCGCTAAAAGGTTCGTCTAATAAAATCAGTTCAGGATTTGGCGCAATGGCGCGTGCCAAGGCGACACGTTGTTGTTGCCCACCGGAAAGTTGGTGTGGAAAACGGTCGGCGAGCGCACAAATGCCGGTGAGCGCCATTACTTCGTCAATGCGTTGTCGTTCTTCAGGGGAGCGACCTTTGCCATCGCCCAACCCGTAAGCAATATTGCGATACACATTCAAGTGTGGAAATAACACGCCTTCCTGCACCACATAACCTAGCCGACGCTGTTGCGGTGGAATATTGCAATTTGAGCCAAAAATCAACCGCTCTTTTAGGTAAATTTCACCGTTATCAGGTTGTTCAAAACCGGCAATAGCACGTAGCAAAGTCGTTTTCCCACAACCGGAAGCACCGAGTAAAAACAAGATTTCGCCACTGTGCAATTCAAGGGAAATATCACGTAGCACATGCGTCTGCCCGAAATGTTTATTGAGGCAGTGGATTTGGAGGAGTGGTATTGTTTGCATGGAAGTTTGTATTGTCATTATTTAAACGCATATTTTTTCAATAAAAACACCGGAATGCCGGAAAATAGCATGAGCATTATGGCATAAGGTGTGGCGGCTGCATATTGGGCATCGCTAGTGTATTCCCAAACGGCGATGGATAAGGTTTTGATGTCGTTTGGGGTGAGCAATAAGGTGGCGGTGAGCTCTTTCATCAGGTTTAAAAACACCAACGCAAAGGCACCGGTAATGCCCGGTAACATGGCGGGAATGGTGAGCGTACGGAAAATATAAAAATGACTACGCCCAAGGCTTTGCCCTACTTTTTCGACGTTATCGGAGATTTGTTCCAAGGAGCTACGCAACGTGGTTTGTGCCAAGGGTAAATACAACATGAAATAGGCGACCACGACCATGAGGAAGGTTTGGTAGAAAGAATAGGCGTAGTTAATAGTGAAATACACCAAGGACAAGGCAATTACCAAACCTGGCATCGCATGCAATAAATATGGCAGGCGGTCAATCCACACAGTGAGGCGGCTACGATAACGCACAGCACTCCAAACCAGTGGCAGCGCGCAAAGTACGGTGAGTCCCGCGCCTAAACCGGAAACCAACAAAGAATTGCTGAAGGCTTCGAAAAAGGCGGAAAAATCCACCGCACTTTCAATAGACGTGCCCACAAACATCCAGTGAATCAACATAATGAGTGGTACACCGATGCTGAGGATAAAAATTGTGAGGAAAAAAATAACAGCCAAGAGTTGCTTGCCGGCGGGTAAATTTTTCACCGGATAAGGGCGAGTCACGCCTTTGCCGCTGTTATACAGGATTTGTTGTCCACGAAAGAAAATTTCGCCGAACACGATCAAGGCACAAATAACCATTAACACCGCCGACAGTAACGCCGCCGTATTGTTATTAAAGGCCATTTCATACTCTTGGAAAATAGCCGTGGTGAAGGTTTGATAATTCAAAATAGACACGGCACCGAATTCCACCAATGTATGTAACGCTATGAGTAAAATACTGCTGCCGATAGCCGGTTTTAACTGGGGGAATATGGCATACCAAAAGGTATCGCGACGGCTTTTACCGAGAGAAAGACTGACTTCCTCCAATGACCGATCCAGCCGTTTTAACGTGGCGGCAACAGGCAAATAGGCAAGCGGAAAATAGCTTAAGGTCATAATGCCAATCGTGCCCCAAAAGCCCTCGACGCTAAAAGTGAGACTAATCCAGGTGAAACAGCTGACAAAGGCAGGAATACAAAGCGGCAAGGTCATTGCTACTTGAAAAAAGGGTTTACCCCAAAAGCGATAGCGTTCCAATAAAAAGGCGCAAACTGTGCCGAGAATGATGGAAAATGTCGTCACACACACCATCAGCAATAACGTGTTGCTCAACAGCTCCCACATACGCGGCCGCCAAAGCAATTCAATACTGCGCACCCAACCCACATCAACCGCCCGAACCACCACATAGAGAAACGGTAGAATCAACGGCAAGCTGATAAGAATAATCAAGGCGGTCAGCCAAAACGGAGGATTACGGTTCAAGGGCTTGTCCTTTTTAGTATTGGGTTAAAATTAATGGCTCGGGTGAAGGGGGGATTTTATGATAAGGGAGGATAATAAAACAACTGAATGTTACGTTCCAATTCCGTATCAACAACTCTGACCACCATATACAAAAACAATAGAGTTGGTAGCATTCAGATAAGTATAGTGAAAACAATAAGATAGTTTATTTATTCTCACAAAGAAAAGGTTGTCATCCTATGAAATGCTCGGTATGCTTCAGAGCACTTTCTGTTGATAAATTCAAGAGGATTAAAAATGAAAATTAACTATTTGGAAATTAAAGGATTTAAAAGTATCCACAATGTAGAGCTAAAAGATGTTTCTTCTTTTATGGTTTTAGCGGGGGCAAATGGTTCGGGTAAAAGCAATTTTGTCGATGCCTTGGCATTTTTATCAAAAGTGATTGATATGGGAGTGAGCAAGGCAGTATCTGAGTTTGGTGGTATAGAAAATTTAATTGGCCCAAAACATAATAGTGGAAACATTAGCTACAAAATAAAATTTGAGATTGAAGAGCAAGTATATGAATATGAAATAGATATTCTTCTAAGTAAATCATCGTTACTCCCCTCATTGCCTACAGTGCCTGTGTCGGTGAAACATGAATATTTGAAAATTTTTAAAAATGGAGAAACTATTTTTGACAGTAGTGAGGAAGCTCGAAAGTTAGAATTAAAGAAAAAAGAAGGAAATGAAAATAAGTTTGCAGAATATCTATCCTCAATTTTATTAGGGATAACTGGTGGAACTGTTTTGGGGGCATTAAAAAATAGTGATGAAATGAGTAAGGAAATCGCTAAAGGTGCAATGACGGGTATTATTCTTAAATTTTTAAATGATAATAAAAATTCATTAGATACCAGCATATTGCACCAAAATAATTCATTTAATTTACTTAAAGATGTAAAGATATTTCGTATAGATCCGTTTAAAATCAAAGATCTTCGCAATAATGCCAATAACCCTGAAAAGCTAAATACAGACGGTAGCAATATTGCTGCAGTGTTAGAACATCTTGAGGATAACGAAGAATTACGCGAGCAAATCATTGAATGGATGAGCGTGATTGTCCCCGAAATGCAGGAACTCTCTGTGCAACCGCAAAAAATTGATGACTCAAAAGGGTTATTTTTCGAGGAAGACAGCGGTAATCGTTTCCCCGCTCATATGGTTTCGGACGGCACAATTTATGCCTTATGTTTGTTGGTTGCCGTTTTAACGCGTGTAAAACAGCCTGGCATTACGATCATTGAAGAACCTGAACGGGGCTTGCATCCGAAAGCTATCAGCGAACTAATTAGCTTTATTCGCGAACATGTAAGTCCCTTCCATCCTATTATTCTGACAACTCATAGTGAATCGGTAGTGCGTAGCCTGGAATTGGAAGAGTTATATTTTGTCAGTAAATCTCAAGGCAAAACCCAAATTAAAGATGTTCGGAAGTCGGGTGTCGATAAAAACAAAATTCCGTTAGATACAGCTTGGCTGACTAATCTGCTGGGGGGAGGATTGCCATGGTAAAAGTTGGATTTATTGTTGAAGGGTCATGCGAAAAGATTATTATCGAATCAGAGGCATTTAAGAACTTTTTACACAGGAATGGTTTTGAGTTGGTTGAGCCTGTTATTGATGCCAAGGGCGGCAGTAATTTATTGCCCCAGCATATTGAACCCTTTATCAGTGCGTTGGAAACGCAGGGGGCAAAAAAATTGTATATTTTGACGGATTCTGAAGGAGCGCATGTTGAGGAAGTTAAGGAAAGAATTCGTCATGAGAAAATTACCAAAAGTTTTATTGCAGTTAAAGCGATTGAAGCATGGTTTCTGGCAGATATCGAAGCTATGAGAAGATTTTTACAACTTGAAGATTTCACGGGAGAAGATTACCCAGAGGAAACTCCAAAATTACCTTGGGAGAGAATTAAAGAAATTGTCGAAGAAACCAGATCTGTTAAAGGACGAGGAAAAAACAAAGTTGTCTTTGCAAAGAGAATGATTACACATTGGGGATTTTCAATTGAAAATGCTGCACAGCATCCAAACTGTCCGAGTGCAAAAAATTTTGTTGAATATTTTCAATTAAATCAATAAATTCCTATTTGTATAACTAGTTTCCTAACGTGTTTTTCTTTTGCTTATTATATCTGAATACAAAAAAGCCACCCGAAAAACGTGTCAAAAAACGACCGCACTTTCAGGTGGCTTTTTATATTTTTAACTGTACCCACGGTATTTCACGTTGAGAGATACTGTGGTGATACGATTATTTCAATCCCGCTTGCTCAATTAATTTATTGGCTTTTTCTTTGTCTTGCGCAGTTGTTGCAGTGACTTCAGGGGCTTCTAATTTTGCGTAAGGTTCCATGTTGAATGGGGAAACTACGTCAGCGCGCAATGGGTATTCTGCGCGGGCAGCTACAAGCGCTTCTTGGCCTTTTTTGCTGGCTAAGAATTCGACGAATTTTTTCGCTTCTTCTTTATTTTTGGAGCCTTTTAACACAGCAGCACCGGAGTAGGTGACTAATGCGCCCGGATCTTGGTGGCGAATGAAATACAAACGAGAGTTTAATTTATCTTCGCCTTTTTCTTTTGCTAAGGCATACCAATAATAGTTGTTAATCAACGCAGCCGGCACTTCGCCATTTTCAACGGCTTGTAATGCCACGCTGTTTTTCGCATAGAGTTTGCCATTTTCTTTCAAGCCTTTTAACCAGTCTAAAGCCGCTTGTTCGCTTTTTAGTTTGGTGATGGCTACAACTTGTTCTAAGAACGCACCGGAAGTTGGCACATAACCGATTTTATCTTTCCATTTCGGCGTGGCGTAATCTAACACGGATTTTTCCATGTCTTTTTCGGAGAGTTTATTTTTGTCATAAACCACCACACGGGAACGACCGCTTAAGGCAATCCAGTCTTTTTTCGGGGCTACCGGTACGCCTTTATATTGAGTTTGTTTAATGATGTCTGCAGAGAGGGGTTCAAGTAGATCTGCGTCGGATAATCCAACAAAGGAGGCGACTTGTTCGGTATAGAATACATCAGCCGGGGTTTTGTCGCCTTCTTCTTTTAACTGACCGGCAAGCTGTTCGCTTTTGGCGCTGTTTAAGGTCACTTTGATGCCGGTTTCTTGGGTAAAGGCTTCGGTGACGGCTTTGGCCGCTTCTTTGTGTTGACCGTTATACACGGTAATGTCAGCGAAAGTGGCGCTAGAGAATGCCAATGCTGCGGTAAGTGTTGCTAGTTTTAATGCGTTAAGTTTCATAAATGCTCCTTTTAAAAGATGTTTATTCAAATAGATTTTGCCTAAATGGCAAATTTGAACTTTGTCTATTCTAGGGTGATGAGTTTATAAATGCAAATTATTCTCAATATTTAGATTTGATCATGAGACTGGAAAGTGCGGTCGTTTTTTTTCGTGAATTTTGGACCGAGAAAAGCGTAAAAAGAAAAACGGTCGTATTTGATACGACCGTTTTTTAATGATGTTACAGTTTTTCCACTAACTGTACTGCCGCGCCGATATAGCTTGCCGGTGTAAGTTGTTGCAAGCGTGCTTTTTCTTCTGCCGGAATGTCTAATTTCTCAATGAAATCAAACATCGCTTTGGCATCGACGCGTTTGCCGCGGGTGAGTTCTTTCAGTTTTTCGTACGGTTTTTCAATGCCGTAACGACGCATCACGGTTTGAATCGGTTCGGCGAGCACTTCCCAGTTTTGATCCAATTCTTCACGTAAATGGGCTTCATTCACTTCTAATTTGCTGATGCCTTTTTGGGTCGCCGCATAGGCGATTAAGCAGTAGCCTAAACCCACGCCAAGGTTACGCAACACGGTGGAATCCGTTAAATCGCGCTGCCAGCGGGAAATCGGTAATTTGCTGCCTAGGTGTGCCATTACGGCGTTTGCCAAACCAAGGTTGCCTTCGGAGTTTTCGAAGTCGATTGGGTTGACTTTGTGTGGCATGGTAGAAGAGCCGATTTCACCGGCGATGGTGCGTTGTTTGAAGTGATTTAGCGCGATGTAACCCCATAAGTCGCGGTCGAAGTCGATCACAATCGTGTTAAAACGCGCTACGCAATCAAACAATTCGGCGATGTAGTCATGCGGTTCGATTTGGGTCGTGTACGGGTTCCATGTGATTCCTAAAGAAGTCACAAATTCTTCGCTGAAGGTATGCCAATCAATATTTGGGTAAGCGGATAAATGGGCGTTATAGTTGCCCACGGCGCCGTTGATTTTGCCAAGAATATCGATTTGTTGTAACTGTTTGTATTGGCGTCTTAAACGATACACCACGTTGGCCATTTCTTTGCCCACGGTGGTTGGCGATGCCGGTTGACCGTGTGTGCGGGAAAGCAATGGAATGGTTTTATATTGCTCGGCAAGTGCGGTGATTTTTTCGATTAAATTTTGCCACTCCGGCAACAAGACTTCTTCGCGTGCGGTTTTTAACATTAATGCGTGGGAAAGGTTGTTGATGTCTTCGGAGGTACAGGCGAAGTGAATAAATTCGCTGATTGCCGCTAATTCAGGCAATGCCGCGCTTTTTTCTTTAAGGAAATATTCCACCGCTTTTACATCGTGGTTAGTGGTTTTTTCGATTTCTTTAATGCGCTCGGCATCTTCAATAGCAAAATTAGCGACAATTTGGTTAAGGTAATCGTTTGCTTCTTTTGACAAAGAAGGAACTTCGGTGATTTGTGCGGTCGCTGCCAATTTTTGTAACCAACGAACTTCCACCGTAACGCGGAATTTTAATAAACCGAATTCGCTGAAAATATGACGTAAACGGGCGGTTTTGTCTTGATAACGACCATCAATCGGGGAAAGTGCGGTTAGCGCGCTAAGTTGCATAGATGAAAGCTCCATATTAAAGAGAAGAGAGAATGTGTTGTGCCGTAGTGGCGATTTTGCGACGGAAAAACAGCAGTTGCCATTTGGTGCCGCCCACTTGTTGCCACAAAATAGCGGAACGGATGCCGGCTAATAACGCGGCGCGAATGCGATTTTGTGTGCCTAAATGTTGTAAATATTGAGTAACGCCGGTTACTTGAATTCGGCGACCTAACGGGCTGATAACGTCCACATAAATGCCGGCAAGGTTAGACAACATCTGTTCGTCGAGTAAGTGGTAATGTTCCAGCTGTGTGGGTAAATATTGAATGCGGCGCGCCAATTCTTGTTTGGCTTCCGGAGTTTTGTTGAGTTTCGCTGCCAATGCTAACAGACTGAGCCAATAACGACCTAGTTCCGGCTCACTGCCGTTAAGCTGTTCGCAAAGTGTGGTTAACCCCAATTTCAGGTTGTTTAGCTCGCCGCCAAAAACATCCAATGTCGTATCCGGTGCAGTTTGTAGCAAACTGTTTAAACCGGTTTCTAATGCCGTTGAGTCCGCTTCACCATTTAACGCCAGTTGTTGCACTAATTTTGCCGCTTGGCAGACGCCGGCTAGGGCGAGTGTAATGTCGTAATAATTTGCCATTGAGGTTTTAGAATTGCATAAAAATAGGTATGAAAAAGTGGGCGGTAATATAGCATTTTTCTGCTATAGTTTAAAGGCAATCGGCAATGCCGACGAAATCAATAAGAAATGAAAAAGGAGAAAACGATGCGACGTATTTTTAAAACGTTGTTTTTTATGACCGCACTTTTGCCTCTTGGCACGTTGGCAAAAATCAGTGTGACCAATCCGATCATTTTTGCAACCCAACAGGCGGGGGAGCCAACGGCTGTTTTTATGGAATTGCATAATGACGGTAACGAAGCCGTTAATCTTGCGATGGTGCAGAGCAGTCAGCCGGCAAATTTGGTTTTGCACGGCACACAAAACGGCAAAATGATCACCTCGGACGGCATTGAAATTCCTGCTAAAGGTAACGTAAAACTGAAGCCGGGCGGTTTGCATATTATGGTGTTTGATTCTGCTACGGCTTTGCAGGCTGGGGGACATTTTCCGCTGACGTTGCTGTTTGATAATGGTGAGAAAATTCAAGTTAAGGCGAATGTCGTTAAGTATTCACAGTAATATTCTGTAAAAAGACTTAAAAAAATGACCGCACTTTTTATTGCTCTTTGTGAGCGCAGAAAGTGCGGTCTGTTTTTTAGCTATTTTTAATAGCGATTATTTTGTTGGGTAATCCCACCAAATATCAAATAATTCGCTAACTTCCACTTGTTGTAAGCCGTTTTGCGTTAACCAGTTTTTCACTAATTCTTGGTGAGACGCATCGCATTTACCGATTTTTTCTAAGCACACTAAACCTTCCCAGTGTAAGTAGCCGCTGCCTTCGTAAGCCAAACCGTTTTGTTGGATCACTTCGCTGATGAAGCGGTCAACGGTGCTGTCGATTTGTTCTACGGAAGTGCCTTCAGCAAATTGCCATTGCACTAAAAAGCCTAATTCTTGGAATTCGGCGATATGCATTTTTTTGCGTTGTCTTTGGTTACGTTTAATAGCCATGATGATTTCCTTCTATTGAGGTGGATGAAATTAAGATTTGATGAAATACAGATCCCATACGCCGTGCCCAAGACGGTGACCGCGTTGTTCAAATTTGGTCAGAGGGCGAAAATCAGGGCGAGGGATGTAGTCGTTTGTGTCTGAAGTATTGCGCAGTTGCGGATATTGTTGCAACACGTCCAGCATATGTTCTGCATAGTTTTGCCAGTCGGTTGCCATATGAATGAAAGCACCCGCCTGTAATTTATTCAATAAACGGTCGATAAAGTGCGGTTGCACGATACGGCGTTTGTGATGTCTCGCTTTGTGCCACGGATCCGGGAAAAACAGTTGTAACCCACTGAGACTTTGATCGGCAATGCTGTCACGCAGAATTTCAGTGGCATCGTGGCAAATCACGCGTAAATTGGTGACGCCTTTTTCTACGGCATAAGCGATACAAGCGCCTACACCCGGTGTATGCACTTCAATGCCTAAGTAATTTTTATCAGGATTTTGTGCCGCCATTTCCACCAACGAACTGCCCATGCCGAAGCCAATTTCCAAAATGACAGGATTGTCGTTGCCATAAATTGCATTGAAATCAAATGGCTGCGGTTGATAGTCTAAGCCGAGCGCCGCCCAGTTTTGGTTCATGGCGTTTTTTTGATAATCGCTTAAGCGTCCGGTGCGTAACACGAAGCTGCGCACTTTGCGTTTATAACGTCCGTCTTCGGTAAACTCGGCAGCCTCAACGGTTTTGCGTTTTTGGTCGGCAAAAGTCGGTTGAATGGAATGTTCTGATTGCGTTTCTAACATGAATTCTTTGAAGTTGAAATTATTGTCTGCGGAAAATTTTAGCGGCTGATTATAGGCTGTTTCCAATACATTAGCAATTTAGCCCGGTTAAACCTTAAGGGATTTCTTGAAGTTTGCTGAAGGTGCATTGTACTTTGTGATAAACTTTGCCGGTTTTTATGTTATCAAGCGGTTGAAAAACAGCGAATATTTTACACACAATCGAATTAAGTTCGGTTGTTTGCCCCCTTGGATTGGCGGCAAATTGACGCTTAAAAACATTGTTTTTTACGACCGCACTTTTATGAATATATCAGGATTTATGCTCGCTCAATCATCTCCCCATGCGCCTTTTGCACATGCCGTACTGTCATGGTATGCAAAGTTCGGGCGGAAAAATTTGCCGTGGCAACAACATAAAACCTTGTATGGTGTTTGGTTGTCCGAAGTGATGTTGCAGCAAACGCAGGTAGCAACGGTCATTCCGTATTTTGAACGTTTTGTTAAAACGTTTCCTAATTTGACCGCACTTGCTGATGCGCCGTTAGATGAGGTACTGCATTTGTGGACGGGCTTGGGTTATTACGCGCGGGCGCGAAATTTGCATAAAGCCGCGCAAATCATGCGTGATCAATATGGCGGCATATTTCCGACAGAATTTGAACAAGTCTGGGCATTGCCCGGTGTGGGGCGAAGTACGGCGGGGGCGGTGTTGTCTTCTTGTTTGAATGCGCCTTATCCTATTTTGGACGGTAACCTGAAGCGGGTGTTATCCCGTTATTTTGCTGTGGACGGTTGGCCGGGTGAGAAAAAAACGGAAGATCGTTTGTGGCAATTGACAGCACAGGTGACACCAACGGAACAGGTGGCGGATTTTAATCAGGCAATGATGGATCTTGGTGCAATGGTGTGTACGCGAACCAAGCCAAAGTGCGATCTTTGCCCGCTAAAAAAGGATTGTCGAGCAAATGCCGAACAAAATTGGCTGGCTTACCCCGGCAAAAAACCGAAAAAAACGCTACCGGAACGGGAAAGTTATTTCTTGTTATTAGAACAAAATGGCAAGATTGCGTTGGAACAACGGGAAAATAGCGGTTTGTGGGGCGGGTTGTATTGTTTCCCACAATTTACTGAAAAGCAGGCGTTGCTAGCTTATTTGGCGGCAAACGGGATTAAGCAATATCAGGAGTGGCCGGCATTTCGCCATACATTTAGCCATTTTCATTTAGATATTTATCCAATTTATGCGCAAGTTGGCAGCTTAACCGAGACCGCAGATGAGGATTGTTCCCCTTGGAAAAAAGTGCCGAAAAAAACGGAGGAATATCAATCAGACCTATTAAGTGCGGTCAAATATTGGTATGATCCGCAACATCCTGAACCTATCGGGTTGGCAACGCCCGTGAAGAATTTATTAACTCAATATGTAAGGAATCATTATGGCAAGAATGGTGTTTTGTGAACGTTTAAAACAAGAAGCCGAAGGGTTGGATTTTCAGTTGTATCCGGGTGAATTGGGTAAACGCATTTTTGATTCTATTAGTAAACAAGCATGGGGCGAATGGATGAAAAAACAAACCATGTTGGTGAATGAGAAAAAATTAAACATGATGAATGCGGATCATCGTAAGTTATTGGAACAGGAAATGGTGGGCTTTCTTTTTGAAGGCAAAGATGTGCATATTGAAGGTTACACTCCTCCTGAAGCGAAATAAAAAATGAAGAAGTATTTAATTTTAGCCCTTATCCCTTTTTTATATGCTTGTGGCGGCGGTTCGCATCATCGGGGATTGGATTACGATGAAGCCTTTGCAAAAGATACCCGTGGCTTGGATATTTTAACCGGACAATTTGCCAATAATATCGACCGCATTTGGGGGGTAAACGAGCTGTTAGTGGCGAGCCGTAAAGACTATGTAAAATATACGGATCGTTATTTCACCCGTAGCCATGTGAGTTTTGATGAGGGCTTGATTACTATCGAAACGCAGGCAGATTTAAACCGTTTACATAATGCTATCGTCCATACATTATTGATGGGCTCTGATGCGAATGGCATCGATTTATTTGCCTCCGGTGATGTGCCGATTAGTTCTCGTCCTTTCTTGGTTGGACAGGTGATCGATAACCGTGGCGGCTCTATTGCAGATCAGTTTGCCGCAAGTAATTTCGCCACGTATTTAATTCAAAATAAATTGCAAACGCGTCGTTTATCGAATGGCAATCAAGTGCAATTTGTGGTGATTCCAATGATTGCTAATCACGTGGAAGTACGTGCACAAAAATATTTACCGATTGTGCGTAAAGTTGCGCGTCGTTATGGATTGGATGAAAGTTTAATTCTGGGCATTATGCAAACGGAATCGAGCTTTAACCCGTATGCGATAAGCTATGCTAACGCCATGGGCTTAATGCAAGTGGTGCCGCACACCGCAGGACGCGATGTGTTTCAAATGAAAGGCATGAGTGGTCAACCAAGTAAAAATTATTTGTTTGATCCTGAGAAAAACATTGATGCCGGTGCGGCGTATTTATGGTTGCTACAAAATAAATACTTAGATGGTATTACGAATCCGACATCAAAACGCTTTGCCATGATTTCGGCGTATAACAGCGGTGCCGGTGCGGTATTGCGCGTATTTAACGATGATAAAGAGATGGCCATGATGAAAATTAACCAGCTTTATCCGGAACAAGTGTATCGTATTTTGACTACTAGTCACCCATCCGCGCAGGCGCGAAATTATTTGGTGAAAGTTGATAAAGCGCAAAAGAGCTATCGTGTCAGACGTTAATCGCAATCTTTTGTGAAATTTATTGCCCGCTTAATAAATATTGAGCGGGCTTTCTTTTTATATAAGAAGTAAATATTTTTCGATAAATGTAGCATTTATGTACGTTTCGGTTGTTAAATGTGCAAACAAGTTAATTATTTCGTATTTTTTAAAAATAGATGTTGACTTGAAATTCAAAAAAACGTTTAATACGCACCACTGATGAGTTGCCTCGATAGCTCAGTCGGTAGAGCAGGGGATTGAAAATCCCCGTGTCGGTGGTTCGATTCCGCCTCGAGGCACCACTATTCCTCCTTAGTTCAGTCGGTAGAACGGTGGACTGTTAATCCATATGTCGCAGGTTCGAGTCCCGCAGGAGGAGCCAAATTCTAGAAAGCCGCTAAGTAATTAGCGGCTTTTGTTTTTTCTGATTTTGTATTTTGCAAAGCAAAAAATAACGCATAAATCGGAATCAAATTTATGCGTTATTCTTATCTTTGGTATTGTGACCTAAAAACACTTGGTTTTTGTACCGCTCTTTTCTGAACTCAGCTAGAAAGAGCGGTGGTTTTTCACTGTGTTTTTAGTTAGCGTATTGATTAATTGCCTGAGTGACTTCTTGGTCTTTATAAATAGATTGAACAATGTCATTAAAGGTTTCACCTAACACCTTTTGGATCTCTGAGTTTTTGGCAGAGAATGCACCCGAGTGGCTACGTGTTGTACCAATATTTTTGGTGAATTGACCTTTAGCACCTTGCACATGAATGGCTAACTGGATTTTGCTATCGATATCATAGCGTAAGTTTCCTTGATTGACTTTAGCAAAAAACTCTTGCACGTTTACGGTGACTGCCGCATTCGCGTTATTTGCCGTGCCGATGCGAAATCCTTTACTGATAAGGTTTTGTTGTTCAACTTGTTGGAATAGCTCGGTGACACTTGGCATAGCCGATAATTTGACGAGTTTCCCATCGGCAACATAACTGGAAATCTCAGGGGCTTGGCGCATATCGCGAGTGGTGACGTAAACAACCGCGGATTGGTTTACATTCATGCTCGCTTGTGGCGCAGCCGGTGTAAAACGTAACGTGTTGGATTCACTTTGGCAACCAGTCAATAATGCACTTGAAAGTAAGACTGAACCGAGTATTAAGGTTTTCATGTTAAATTTCATAATATCCTCATAAGTTTAAATAAATTTGCATTATTCTTACAAAGTTATAACTGATTGTATAGTCTCCCATTTAATTTAATCATTTGTTTTAGGAAGAAAGAAATATGTCAAAACAACAAGAATTAGAGCAACGATTACGCCAAGAATTTCAACCGCACTTTATTGCCGTCGAAAACGAAAGTTATATGCATAGTTCTGGCCGTGGTGCAGATTCACATTTTAAAATCGTATTAGTAAGTGACGCCTTTGAGGGGAGTAGCAAAGTTGCTCGTCACCGCAAAATTTATCAATTACTCTCTCAAGATTTACAAAATGGCATTCATGCCTTGGCATTGCATCTTTACACCAAGCAAGAATGGGATGAATTGGGGCAACAATTCCCAAAATCACCTGATTGTGCGGGTGTTGGGCAATAAGTCCCTTACCTCTTTGTAATTACCCAATAAAAATTAAAAAATTGATTTTTGGCAAATAATGTGAAGTTTTTCACAAAAATACATAAACAATCGGCTTTCAAAGTGGTAAGAACGTTATTATTTGGTTAAAATAAGCTAATTTTTTTAGCAAAAATTTAACGTTTTTACGGACGAAAATGTCCGTAAAATTGAAACAGAATTTGAGTTTTATTTTTATCGGTTGGAGAGTGGTTATTTAGGCATAGCGGTGTTTTGCCGTTTTCTTCTTTAATCATTTCAACAACTATCACTCAAGACGAGGTAATAACCTTAGGGTTATTGCTGTATTTTTAATCTAACAAAAGTAGTGCAAACAATATGATTACGATTAAAAAAGGCTTGGATCTTCCTATTGCAGGAAAACCGGAGCAGGTAATCCATAACGGGAATACCGTTACTGAAGTTGCTTTGCTTGGTGAAGAGTATGTGGGAATGCGCCCTTCTATGAAGGTTCGCGAAGGTGATGCAGTGAAAAAAGGTCAGGTGCTTTTTGAAGACAAAAAGAATCCTGGTGTCATTTTCACCGCGCCTGCGAGTGGCACGATCACAGCAATTCATCGTGGCGAAAAGCGTGTATTGCAATCTGTGGTAATTAAAGTTGAAGGCGATGAAGCGCTTTCTTTCGATAAATACCCGGTAGCTGAATTGAACACGTTAAGTGCCGAGCAAGTGCGTAAAAATTTACAGGAATCTGGTTTGTGGACAGCGTTCCGTACCCGTCCATTCAGCAAAGTGCCTGCGATTGATGGCGTACCTTCATCCATTTTCGTTAATGCGATGGACACGAATCCGTTAGCGGCAGATCCTGCGGTTATTATTGCTGCGTCTGAAAATGATTTCGTCAATGGTTTAACCGTGTTAAGTCGTTTACATGACGGCAACATTCACTTATGTAAAGCGCCTGATAATAAAATTCCGGCATCACATGCGAGTAATGTGGTGATTAATGAATTTGCAGGTCCTCATCCGGCGGGTTTAAGTGGTACTCATATCCACTTTATTGATCCTGTAGGAATGAATAAAACCGTTTGGTATATCAACTATCAAGATGTGATTGCTATCGGTAAATTATTCACAACCGGCGAGCTTAATCTAGAACGTGTGGTTTCTCTTGCAGGACCTCAAGTCAAATCGCCACGTTTAGTGCGTACGGTTATTGGGGCTAACCTTTCCCAATTAACGAAGGACGAGTTAAGTGCGGGTGAAAATCGCGTTATTTCTGGTTCGGTACTTTGTGGTCAAACGGCAAAAGGCCCGCATGACTATCTCGGTCGTTATGCATTACAAGTTTCTGTGATCGAAGAAGGTAACGAGAAAGAATTTTTCGGCTGGATTACACCACAACCGAATAAATATTCGATTACCCGTACAGTGCTTGGTCATTTCGGTAAAAAATTATTCAACTTTACTACCGCAGAAAATGGTGGTGAGCGTGCGATGGTACCAATCGGTAGTTATGAGCGTGTCATGCCGTTGGATATTTTACCGACATTATTATTACGTGATTTAATCGTGGGCGATACCGATGGTGCACAAGCGTTAGGTTGTCTTGAATTAGATGAAGAAGACTTAGCGTTATGTTCTTTCGTTTGCCCGGGCAAATATGAATACGGTTCAATCTTGCGTCAAGTATTAGATAAGATTGAGAAGGAAGGTTAAAAATGGGTTTAAAAAATCTTTTTGAAAAAATGGAACCCGCGTTTTTACCAGGCGGTAAATACAGCAAGCTTTATCCGATCTTTGAATCGATTTATACCTTGCTTTATACACCGGGTACAGTAACGCACAAAAACACACACGTTCGCGATGCGTTAGACTCAAAACGTATGATGATTACGGTTTTCCTAGCATTGTTCCCTGCGATTTTCTACGGGATGTATAATGTGGGTAACCAAGCGATCCCTGCCTTAAATCAATTAGGCAATTTAGAACAATTAATTGCGAGTGATTGGCACTATGCCCTTGCAAGTTCATTAGGTTTAGATTTAACCACGAATGCAACTTGGGGCTCCAAAATGGCATTAGGGGCGATTTTCTTCTTACCAATTTACTTAGTGGTATTTACCGTATGTACGATGTGGGAATTATTATTCTCAGTTGTGCGTGGCCACGAAGTGAATGAAGGGATGTTCGTTTCTACCATTTTATTTGCCTTAATCGTTCCGCCGACATTGCCATTATGGCAAGCAGCACTTGGTATCAGCTTTGGTATTGTTGTTGCAAAAGAAATCTTTGGTGGTGTA
>ERZ791785.243-NODE-243-length-56975-cov-3.179146_pt1 | contig 56975 bp, 55 predicted proteins | sample MGYA00509947_ERZ791785 | MGnify/ENA primary metagenome ERZ791785 (study PRJEB30046, sample SAMN00791982) | human gut metagenome | study: EMG produced TPA metagenomics assembly of the A metagenome-wide association study of gut microbiota in type 2... | reverse complement strand
CCACTGTATCTTTATCAATCATAGTTCCATTTGAATTTATTTTTATTATAAATCCCATTTTGCATAATTCTTCATATAATACCCTAAAATCTTTTAATAAAAAAGGCTCTCCACCTGTAATTAAAAGAAATAACATTCCTTCCTCTTTACATTGCCTTGCTAATTCTAACCATTCATCTAAAGTTTTTTCTTTATAACCACTATCTTCTATTTCTTGTTTCGTCATTCTAACATAACACATCTTACAATTTAAATTGCATCTTGGTGTTAATTCAAACGTACCACTTAGAGGTATATTTTTTAAACAAGCTTTTCTATATAGGTATTCAGTAATTTGTGGTTGTTTTGCTTTATTTTTCATAAATTTTATCCCCCAACTTAAGTTCCTTCTATATAATCTTTTAATACTTTAACAGCATCTTCATCTGGTAAACACGTAAATTCTATTATTTTAACAGAATTTATTAAGTCTAATACTATATCTGATACTTTATTAAAAAATTCTTGATCCCAAATATTTATAGTAACTTCACTTATTATTTTTTTATAAGCCTCACTTTTTGAAATCTCCCTAATATTATTATAATTACCTTGTTTTAAATATACTATAATTCTAATAGGATATTTTTCATTTTCGCATATTTTTGAAGAACCACAAAATGGAATTCCCATTGCAAAATATTTGCCATCAATTTTTTTGATAAGTGTTTTATCACCATTAATTATCTTTGTATTTAATACTTTATTCCATAAGCCAGCTTGAGTAGACTTTCCTGTACCTGAAGGAGCAGTAAAAAGTACACTTTTATTTTCAAACATCACATTTGATGAGTGTAAAATTATACCTTTATTTTTTAAAAATACATCTTCCATAACCAATAATTCTAATAATTGTTTTGTGCTATAAAAAGCTTTTTCTTTTCCTTTATATATATTGCATATATACTCACTACTATCTCTTTCGATTTCTACACAAGCATAATCTCCAAATAAATCATTTGTCCCATATATCCTAAATATTTTTTCACCATAATCATATATTTTAATATTCCCATTTTTGTAAATTAATTTTTCTTCATCTAATATATATGGCTCTGATATTCTAATTTTATAAATAACTCCTTTTTCCATTTTATCATTATATCTAAACTTTTCCATTATATTATATTTATTCAATCTTATCTCCGAATCAATAGTTATAAATATATCACCTATTTTATAGAAACCCATTTATTTACTCCTCCATGCATCTTCTATGAAAAATATGGCCATACCAAAAGGTATGACCATATCTTAACTTTGATATACTAAATAAAATTCTATGAAGTGAAAAAGTTATTATCTTCTGGAGCATGATAGCATATACCGTCATAAACACCTGCATCATCTATATGTCCTGCATTACATGATGCATTTCCAGAGCTAAATAGATAACCTACTATAATATTTCCATCATCATCTATATCATCAAATTCTGCCCAAGAATGACATGTTAAACCACTACTAAAATTTACTTTCTGCTCACATGGACTAGTTGCAAATAATTCTGTCATATTATAATCTTCTATTAAAATTTCAGGCTTTTCATAGTTCTTTTTCATTAATAATCCCCTCCTTCTGACTATATTTTAATATTTAGACTATTTTCTAAACATATTTTTTATAGAATCAATAAAGTTTTTAAGGGCATTAACTATATTTGTTTGTTGTTCATTATCTTGATTATCGCTTGATCCTTGATCTTCGCTTGATGTATTATCTCCATCCTCATTGCCAGTATTTTCATCTGTACTTTCAACAGCATTTCTACTTAATGTCATTCTTACAGCATAATTTGCACTTTCTTCATTCGATAATATAGAAGGTGTAATTACAGGTGTTGTTTCAAAAGTAAATTTAATCTTTGTTAAAGATACTATTGTGTCAGTATTACCTGTATTTGTTATTACAACATATGCTTCATTATTTTGATCAAATACTATGCTATCTGTAACATCATAATACATAGATGTAGCACTACTTAATTCTATTTCCTTAGATGAATCTTTATTAGAACCAATAGTAACTTTACTTGCTACTCCTTCTGGAGTTTTTAAACCAACTTTTATAGCCGCTGGTTGAGAAGATTTTAATTTAAATCCTATAGAATTACCTTTTTTAAGATATACTTCATTATTAGGCCCTAAATTTTCATAATCAGCAATAGTAGATGTATTTCCTTTTGAATCTACAAATACTATACCATTTGCATCGTTTCCAGAAGTTAAACTATTCTTATCAAGTAATAAATTTCTTATTTCATAAACTACTTCGTTTGCTTCTTTATCTTCTGTATATTTATTATTCGCTTCTTCGGCATCTATGCTGTTTGGATCTATTGGGTTATAGATACGAACACCATCAATATATACGGTACTTGAATGTTCTACACCATCTTGATCTTTTATTCCTGTAACTATAATAACAACTTTATATTGTCCATATTCTAAACCATCAACTGATATTACAGGTATTTGATATAATACACCATCTTTAGTTTCATAAACAGTATTACATGGTATATTTTTCACTAATTCATTTTCAGAATTATATACTTTAACAGTCATCATACCTGTACTATTATCAGTTCTACTAATTATTTCAAATCCAGTACCTTTAAATGTAAATTTAGCTGAAGCAGGCGCACCTTTTTGAGCTGTTACTACATGAGCAGATCCATAACTGAATGTATTATCATTAGCATATGAAGAATCTTGTCCATAAGTAGTATTTGGTCCTTGTTCAGAATCTTGTTCTTCTTTACCTTCAGTTGAGTAGTTTTTATCTGTAACTGTTGTCCATACATTTTCTCCATTGAAAACTATTCCATTTGTAGTTCCATCTTCATTATTAGTTCCACTAGAGAAATTATCTTCGTAGTAAACTGATGTCGCTGGTATTACATTTATAGAAGAATATTTATAGAAATCTGCGTCTTGCCCTTCATCATCAGTTGTTTTACCTTTTACTTCATAATAGAACTTATCTATTCCATCAATATATTTTGATAATGTATAAGTTACATCACCTTTTTGATCTTTAACTTCAACTTTTCCATATTTACCAGTATCAGATTCTATAAATTTGTCATTATGTGTATACGTAAGTGCTGTATTTAAGTCAACCCCTATAGTTGTTCCTTCTTGTTTTGCAACACCATTTAATGTTATATTTTTTAATCCATCATTTTTTAATACATTAAACGTTACTGGTTTACCATAATCAAGAACTATTGAATCTGGTGCTAAATCAGTAGTAGTCATTACACCAAATGCTACAGAAGATGTAGTATATGGTGAATTAGTATTTGATACAACTGTACTTTTATCATCATTTGAATATTCCCTAGTTGCACCATTTTGTCCAACATTTGTTATTTTATAAAATGCATCTTTATTATGCAATGTGTATCCAGCTGGTACATTATCTTTTGCTTTTATATCTACAAGTTGTCCTTTAGATAATGGCTTAGTTTCTTCAGAAACTGTAACTCTATAAGCATAAGGTATAACTTTACCTGCTGTATTTATAGGTTGACCATCTTCATTAACTAAGTAATATTCTATATGAACATTGGCACTCTTCCATGGTAACTGTGGTTTATAAAAATCTTTATGCCAATTTTTATCATTTATATTCTTATACTCTAATATAGCAGATTCATTAGTATAATAATTTCCAGCAGGTCTAGTTCCTTCCATAGAACCTTCTAAATATACTGGATAGCTTAATACTACTTCTTCTTCAGTTATATCGCCTATATTCCAAACAAATGTTTCTGTAGTTAAATCATAAGTAAAATATTTAGCTTGTATTTTATTATCTACAATAATATTTTGATCTGATTTTTGATCTGATGTAGCTGTTTTACCATCTTTACTAAATGTAACTGTTTCTAAATTTGTAACCTTATTTGTACGATTACCTTCAGAATTTAATTTATAACTTAAAACTTTTATTGTAGTATCAAAATCAGTTGGGAATGATACTTGAGTTACTCCTGAAGGATATTGTTGTCCCATTTGTAAATTAAACTCAGAACCCATTTTATCAGTTACTTTAGCTTCAGTTCCTGCTTTTTTAATTGATGTTCCTATTTTTACAAAAGCATCACTTAATTCTTCTGCACTTTGAACAGAATAGAAAGTATCTGCTGATGTAGCCATCCAATCTCTCAATATAGTTTCTGTCTGAGCTTTAGAAAATCCACCATAATCTGCTAAACCAAATCCAACTGTATACATAGTAGCTGGAAGATTTTTAACATTTGTAGAATATTTATGCTCTTTCATTACTCCTTTCTTTGATAATTGTTCATAAGTAGCATCTTCATATGACCAACTTACCCAAGAACTTTCATCACTTTTTACATTACAATCATTATATCCATTTTGTGGAGCTCCATCACTTAAAAACAATACTGCTTGTTCTCTGTTATAGCCCTCTTGACTTTTAGCATTATTTAAAATATTATATGCAGCTTTTACACCAGCATCATAATTTGTATTTCCACTGTCTACTTTATTAGTTAAACTATTTATCGCATTTTTCAAAGTAGTCTCATTATCGCTTAAAGCTACTAATTCAATAGCTTCATCATTAAAAGTTACTATAGCGATACGATTATTTGAAAAACTTCCATCTGCATTATCTTCTAAAACTTTTTCAATAAACTCAATAGATGCTTCCTTGGCAACTTGTGCTCTAGTTTTACTAGTTCCACTAACTGTAGTATTCATACTACGTGATCTATCAAATACTAATACAGCATCTACACCTTTTTTAGATGGTACACCTGTTACTCCAAGTTCAAGTCTAGCAAGACCTGTATTTTCAAAGCTTTCTTTTGTTTCATCAGTAACATCTTTAGTTATTCTTACTGATCCTTGACCAGGATAATCCGCATCATCTTCTATAGATGGATCTATTGGAGTTGTTGATGATTCAACTACATTAATGCTATAATTAAATGTTTGACCTTTATATTTTACAGTTATAGCTTTTTCTCCTACTGTAGATGTATCAAATCCACTTATTTCAACATTAGAATCGTTTAATGATATTTCTTTAGTAGTTCCATCTTCGTACGTTGCTGTTATTTTACCACCAGCTAATTTTATAGCTTGACCTATTCTATAAACCTTTTTAGTTGGCTCTGTAAAAGTATAAGTTACATTAATAGTTTCACCTTCTACTTGCTTATAAATTGTCATTTTATAGCTTGCATCACTAGAAGCATAAGTTTTATATCCTGTAAATGCAGTATTTCTATATTTTAAGTAATAATAATTATAATTATAATAATTATAATATATATTAAAATATTCACCATCTTTAACTACTACTAAATCATCTCCAGGATTATTCATGCTTATTGAGCCATTATTAACTTGAAGCTGTTGATTAGAAGCTTTATTAGTAATATTTACATTTGACGTACTACTAGTGATCGTCTTACTAAAGTTCCATAATACACTATCATCAACATTAGTAATATCATAATCTCCATCACTTCTAGGTGTTATAGACACACTAGTATCATTATCAGTACTATTACCCTTATTATTTAATGCTACACTAGTGTTTCCATTTTGATAAACAATTAAATAATTTGCTGTTGTACTATCTATTTTATCTACCTTTTTATATTTATAGACAGTTTCTGTTGATTGAGCTTTTGGTTCCGCTGCTTTTAAATTTGTATCTGCAAATGATGCTATAGTACTAACAGGTATCATTGCAATCGTCATTACAATTGTAACTAAAAGACTCACTACTCTTTTAAAAATTTTACCCATCTTAAATTCCTCCTTTCAATTATTCTCGTCTATCTATAAAAAATACTCTATCCCCCTTTACAATATTTTTGACAGACTATATCAAATAATTTTATTTATAAATAATCAACCATATATAAAATTGAATATTTAACCCATTAATAAGCATCCACCATCAATATGTCACTGAAGTCTTTAGAATAATGACTTGTCTTTTCTTCAACTGTCTGACCTGCTTTTACATTTTCAAATTTAACCCTATATGTAATACCGCCTAAATAAGCTCCACCTTCTTGGAAGTATTTATAGTAAACATATACAGTTCCCAAATCCTTGCCTGATATGTTCTTAATACCTATTACTCCATCTTCTTGTTTTGTAATTTGTACCTTGTCTTTCATAAGTGACATATTGTCTAGTTTTGCTTGTATTGAATCAACATATTTGTACTTATCATCTTTATTAAACTCGATTTTTCCTGTAGACTCCATAACTAAAGTCGATGTTTTTGGTGGTAAGTTTGTAACTTTAAATACTGCATTTTTGTTTCCGTTTACTTTGATGTTAATTTCTCCATATTGAACTACTTTGTCTGAATTGTTTTTTACTAATAATGATAATACATTTGCTACAGGTTTATCGCTTCCATCTTCAATAAATTGGCCAGTGTATTGACCTATATTTTCAATAACTAAATCTGTTTTTTCTACGCTATATGGTAGTTTAAGTCCTCCTACTTTTTTTTCATCTTCATAATTAAATCCTGCTATTTTATCTACTTCTGCAGAATCCTTTGTAGGTTTTTTAACTTCTTTTGATTCTACCTTTGTTTTATTGTTTGTTAGCTTGTCCACTTCTTCATCTGTTAATTTGTTCATTTCTTCTTCAGATAAGTTATAATCTTCTTTTACTTTATTCCTAGCCTCTTCCTTTTTACTTTTATTAACATAAAACCCAATTCCTATTGCTGCTATACACACAACTGCTATTATGCCAACCTTCTTTTTGTTCATTGAAATGTCCCCCTCTCACTTGTATAAAACTTTAAGTTGATTTATATAGTTATATTAATATTTTTACACAATTTCAACTCACCGCCATAAATGTTCAAAACACCCATAACTGTGACTTGTCCATATTTTCTTAAATTGTAGAATAAAATCTAATCTAGTTGGATGGAAACAGATAGAAAATTTATTGAAATGATACTTGACTGTATATCAAATTCCCCCACAATTTTAAGATATCTTATAGACAAGTTGAAAATATATTAGTTCTATATACAAATTAATGTATTAAAACCCACTTTGAAAAAAACTTATATCAAATAAATTCGATAAATTAAGACAAATTCCTTTTATAAAATTAATTTGATATATATAATAAATTTACCCCTACTCATTTAAAAAACAATCTTGGCTTTCACCAAAAATTAATAATTCCTTTCACCCTTTATTTTTTTATTATATACTCTTTTGGTTTATTTTTCCATATTCTTGGTATTTTTTCTTATTATTTTATGAAATATCTTTATTTTGGGTAATTAAAAAGATTTTTTTTAACTATATACGTATAATAACGAACTTTTTCCCTGCTTTTGTAATAAAAAAAGAGCCAAACCCTGCAAAACAAAGTCCAGCTCTAACAATTTACTTCTATATAATCTCATTTTCCTTAAGCACAGCCAAAAACTCGTCCAGATCTGTTTTGGCAACGTCCTCGTCGACTTCGTATTCGTCCAAAACAAATTTTAGCAGTTCGTCTTCGTTTGATGCTTTTTCGTAGTTTTCCCATATAAATTTGCCCAATTCGTTGACTGACATCAGCCCGTTGAATTGTGCTGCTGTTGCGCCTGTTGGAATAAGGACTGCCTCTCCAACGATTTCTCTTAGTATAAATTCTTTTTTAAATTCCATATTTCCTCCATAAAGCACTTTATTGCGCTGTTGTGTAAGTCTTTATCATCATTATCTCGCCGCCGTCTGAGTCGAAGTGAGATGGATAGATTGTTTGACTTTCTTTAGCTTTTATGTTGTTGATTTTGGCAGTGTAAGTTATTCCGCCGATGTAGTATCCCTCGCTTGATTTATATTTGTAGAAAATACGCACACAAGGTATATTTTTGTTGGATTTATTTGTAACTTTTATGCCGTTGTTGTCGATTTTTTGGTATTTGATTGTCGCATCTTTTTCTAATTTATTTGTGTAGCCTCCTGTTGTTCCGCCATAAGTTATGCTTTTGCTTTTGTCTAATGGGGCTTTGTTTTTTTCCATTATTATTGCTGACGAATTTGCAGGAAGTGATGACACATCAAACACGAGCTTTTTGTCTCCGTTATAAATTTGAATTTGGGCGAATTCCAACGCCTTCTTTGATGTATTTTTTACTTGTATTGCTGCGACATTGTCGACCTCAACATCAGAACCATCCTCGATAAAGATTCCCGAATATGAGTTTATGTGTTGGATTTTGATATCCGCATCGTTCACCTCGTAATTATCTTTTATAGTTTCGCCTGTATTGTCGAAATCTGTTATACTACCATCGCCTGAAACTCCGCCTGTATTTTGGTTGCCACTGTTGGAATTTCCTCCGACATTGTTTTGATTTCCGACATTATTTTGATCTGTTTCATTATTATTGATATTTGAACCAGAATAATTATTTCCGTTTGGGCTATTGCTATCTTGATTCTTTCCATCTGAAACACTATCTTTGCTCGAACCTGAACCTATATTTCCATCTATATTATTAGTGTCACCTAATTTGCCATTTTCAGCATCATTTTTTGAACTATTTGCCTTAAAATTCTCCGCTATTTTAAACTTATCATCAAAATTAAATTTCCCTCTTCCGACTGGTATTGCTATTGCCAAGCATATAGCAAGTACCGCCGCAACTCCTATTATCTTCTTTTTTTTGTTCACTCTAATCACTCCAATTTATATAAATCTTAAAATTCACCTTTTAAATTTGTACCATTTCATCTTCCAATTCACAAAGCACCCTTTTACATGCATCTTGATAAAAATTCGTCATCTCGCATCTATATTGTGGAACTTTATCATAACTTCCCGTTTCCGTATAAACCATTGCTGCACAAGCTTTGCATCTTTCTTTTTTGCCACAGCCTGCACATTCAACTGGCAATTTTATATCTTTTACGATATTTTTCGCATTTTCCCATGCAGAATCAAATCCGACTTCCCAAGGATCTTTTCCCTCGTCTGGAATCATTCCACAAGGCAACATCTTTCCTTCCCATGTCATCCAAAAGCTTGTAATCCCTGCGCGACAACGCATTGAATCTCCTTCAACTACACCGCAGTCGTCGTCTGTGTCATATAATTCAATTTGGCCAGATTCTACGTATGCTTTAAAGTTGTCAAATCCGTTGCTATATGCACTTATATATGCTCCGTAAAGCGATGCGTCATTTGGCGAAAATCTGTTATTTTGACCGATTTGAGTCGAATCCTTCCTTAATGGTGGGAACATGTATGAAGTCGCTTGGATTACTAGGTCGTTATCTTGTGCAAATTTCATCATTTTTCTCAAATCATCCTTATTATAAGGTGTAACGCTGCAATTTAGCTTAACTTGTATGTTATTTTCCTTTAATAAACCAAGTGCGGCTTTAACTTGTGTAAACCCCTTTGGATTATCACAAAGCCTTGCATAAGTCTCATCACTCGCCCCATAAAGCGTCATGTTGATTCTTGTCGGAGGATAATGTTTTAGCCACTTTATCACCTCTTCATTAATCATCGTCCCGTTCGAATTTATCGACAAACAGAATCCCATTTTGTGTAGTTCGATATAAAGTTCTTTAAAATCCTTCACTAAAAACGGCTCCCCACCAGTCAAAAGTAAAAATAACATTCCCCTATCCTTCGCATCTTTAGCAAGTTCAAGCCACTCGTCATTTGTTCTAAGCCTTGCGATGCTTTCTTGTTTTTCTTTCGACATTTTTATATAACACATTTTGCAATCCATGTTGCATAATGGCGATAATTCGAATGTTCCACTTATCGGCGTGCTTGTAATAGATGCCTTTCTGTGAAGAAATTCTGTCAATCTCGGTTCTATTAGTCTTTGTTTCATTTTTTCCCTCTTTGTAAATTGTATAACTAAGTATTTTTTAGTCTTATTTTGTTACCTCTTTATAATTTTTCTATTTTAATTTTATAATTTATTATCTTTTATTATCTGTTCTTTTAAAAATTCGACAGCGCTCTCATCTGGCAAACACTCGTATAAATACACGGGCACATTTTGTACCAAATCCGAAATCATATTTAGTATGTTGTTTTGGAACTCATCATCCCAAGTGTGAATTGTCGTCTCGCTATAAATTTTTATAAATGCATCCCTCGGTGATAATCGTGTTAATTTATTTTCCGTGCCTTGTCTTAAAACGATTATATGCGAAATTTGTGCTTTTTTGTTTTTATAAATACCCGATGAACCAGCAACCGGAAGCCCATACGCACTCCAAACACCGTCGACATTCCTAACTCCTGCCCTGTCGCCGTTTATAATTTCCGCATTTTCATGCTTGTTCCATAAATCAGCTTGTGTCGATTTTCCAGTGCCAGATGGTGCGGAAAATAGGATTCCGTTATTTTGCCAATTTATAAATGAGCTGTGAAGTATAAATCCATTAAATTTATTTAGCACATTTTCTATATTCATAATATCTATTATATTTCTCGAATAATCTATACACTTTTCTTCTCCTATTAAATACAAAACCTCATAATGATGTTTATTAACAGGTATAACCCAAGTATATGGATCATAATTTTTCGCTGGATGCAATTGGTGCATAATCCCCAAATCTGTTTTATAAAACTTTATTTCATAATCATACAATAAAGTCCCTTCGATTTTAATAGGTTCCTTAACTCCGATATATTCTAAAAATATATCATCACCTTCATCACAAGAAATAAAGTCTTCACTCTCTACACCTATATTTATTTTAAAAGGCGATTTTACATGTATTTTTATATCTGCTATTTTTAAATAGTAATTATTCATATTTCTCCCATATATCAATATGGCCATGCAACCAGCATGACCATATATTTTTTGTATCTTTTATTTTAAGAACCAAAAATTGAGATTCCTCCGTCTGGGTTGTTATAGCATATATCTTCAAATCTTTCACCTGGCATAATTGGTATTTCACAATTGAAATTTGAATCTGTAAATACAGCTACATCTTCAACCATCCATGTGCAAACATCTTGATATGCATGGGTATGCTTATGTCCACCAGCATTTCCACAATTTGATGCTATATTTTGTGCTATAGCAAAATCTTCAATAATTATTCCCGGTTTACTATATTGCTTCTTCATTATGTCTCCTCTATTAATTATTTTCCAAACCAAATTTTAATACTTTCCATAATTTTTTGCCAAATTGAAACAGGTTTAACTGCCTCATCATTTTTATCCTCAGGATTTTCAATATCTATATCATCTTTACCAAGACTATCATCTTTGTTGTTGTCTTGTTTCACAGATAATGAATCAAATTTTTCAACATAAGACATTAATTCTGGCGTACTTATTAATGAATTTTTAATAGTCGTAGCATTTTTAGAAGTTATTCTAACTTTTGTTATAGATAATAAATTATCTGTCATGTTTTGAATTACAACATTTCCATCTTCATTTGGTGTAATTTCATAATATAAATGCAGAACTTAAGTTTATATATTGTATATGTTCTCCGCTAGTAACTTTTACTCTTACATCTTTTCCTTGTGGTGATTTTAATCCTATAAACACCTTGTTGTTGTCTAAATCGTATTCTTTTATTTTGAATGCGACACCTTGATTTTCTTTAACATATACTTCATTTTTTGGACCATAATCTTTATATGTCCCTATATCATCTGTTCTATCTCCAACTTTGTTTTCTGATTTATCGATAAATAAAGAGCCGTTTATGCTTGATTCTAAATCATTAACTTTTGTGCTGTCTAATAAATCTTTTCTAACTGATATATATTGAGCGTTCGATTCACCTGCTTCACTATATGCTTTTCCCGCAACTGAATTTGCATCAACATTTCCTAATGGATTGTATACACGAATACCATCTAAATAATATAGACCTCTTTTTTCCCCAGAAACAACAGGCACTACTTGTATTGAAACTTCATACGTACCATATTCTAAATCACCAAAGTTTAATGTTGGTATTTGATAATAATCTCCTGATACAGATAAATTATCAATAGATCTTGTTAGTAAATTCTTTATCGTTTCTTTTCCATCTGAATTTTTCTCAACTTTTTTAAGTCTAGCAATTATTTTACCAACATTACCATTTGTTCTACTATATACATCTACCTCAGTTCCAAAGTCATCTTCATAATAAACAGAAGTCGCAGGAAGTACATTCACAGTACCATAAGCATATCTAGTGTCTTGTTTATTTCCGTTTCCAACTTGATAAGAAACAACATAATTCGCCTTATCAACGCTGTTCATAAATCTTGTTGGCGTATATTCAACAACACCATCTTCGTCTATTTTAATTTTACCGTTGTGTAAATCGACATCTGTATCTAATTTTGAATATCCAGTTGCACTTTCAACATTTTTCGCTAAATCTCCAGAACCTATTCCGTAAACACTCGCATTTTGTGAACTTGTGTTGTCGTTTGTTCTAACATTATGTCTAACTGTTTTTCCATAGTCTAGTACTATAGTGTCGTCGTTTAGTGTAACATCTGCAGAGTTTATGCAGTTTACAGTGTATCTAGTTGCTGTTTTTGTGTCATTTTCGCTTATTTGTATTTCATAAGCATTTTTATTGTCAGATATATTTCCTGTCGCTATTGATTCTTTTCTTCCAGACCATGTTTTTTCATATCCACCAGTTAGCTCGACAACTTTATATTTACCGATTTGGTTTGATGTAAAGTTTACACGTTGACCAGTTTTAAGATAGAATTTACCATTTTTGTCTGTTTTATAATTATTTGATTCGATTGAGTTATTTGCTGTATATAATGTATACGCTTTGTTTCCAACTGGCTCGTATTGTCCGTTTTGATTTTGTTTTAAAAGTTGGAACTCGAAGTTGTTGTCAGTGTGAGGAGTTGTAGATCCTAATGTTTTGTTAACTTCTAATGAGTCTCTTTGTTGTAAGTTGAATTTTATTTTGCAATTTGATTCACCAGCCCCACGTTCTAGGTACTTAACTTCTCCTGTTGAAAAATCTATACTACCATCGATAGCACCATGTATACCACCTAAGTCAAGAACTAATTTTCCGTTGATAAATACCCAAACATCATCATCACCAGAGAATTCAAATTTTATAGGATTGTTATTTTCGTCTTTACCATTTTCATTGATATAAAAAGGTATACTCATATTCATACCGAAGTGATAATCTGGGCTATAATTTCCATCAGCATTAAATGGGAAGAATGATGATACACTTCCTACTGTTTGTTTCCCAGATTCTAAAGTTAAAGTTTGTCCATTTTTCTTACTTTTATCAACATGAACGTGATTTTTTGAACTGTTAAACTCATAATATCCATTCGCATCTTTTACAAATGGGAATTGTACATTTTGATAGACTTCTCTTCCGCTTATTTGTTTTTCTGGCGATTCGAAAACTCCTGCATTTTTATAGTTGAATTGTAATTTCCCATCATTAGTTAATCTATTTTTAACTATGCCTTGTACAAGAACATTATAAGTATATGCAAAAGAGGTATTGGCTCTATTTAGCGCTCCTGTTCCCTGTGCCCATGAGTCTGTATTTTCATTTACAAACCGAGCCAAAAATTAATTTGACTCGGTTTATTAGAATTTCCTCAAAACACTATCTATTTTTTCTTCCTTTTATCACGTTCCTTTCCCGCAATTTTACTTATCATGCTGGCACTAAGCCCCCATTTTCTCGCAACACTGTTGATTTTCATTCCTTTTATAATATAATCCTCAAAAATCCCTCTATCTCTTTCTGCTATATCTAATTCGTCTTTATTAGGAATATAATATGAGACGCCTCCCATTTCTTTAATTATCAATTTGTATTTCTCCTCTCCGACAATATTATAAAGTGGTACTAAATCTTCTGGTATTCTTCTCTCTGGATTGTTATCATTCATAATTTACTCCCCCTATCTTGTTTTCTTATTTTATATAGTAGTATCTTTTATAGAAATTGTATATTCTTAATTATTCTAATTTTCAAAATTTTCTTTAAATAGAAATTAGTCACTACACTATTTCTTTAAAATATTATAATAAAATAGTTTAATAGCATGTGAAAACGGTTCCATAGTATCATTTAATCAAGAAAACAAATTAGTTTTCAAACAAGAAAGGAGGTGCAAACATGGCTGAATCTAAAAAATTAGTACTAGTATTTAAAAACTCTATCGGTAAAGAAGTTACTTTCACTATCGAGGACCCAAAAGACGCATTGACAGAAGCCGAGATAAAAGCGGCGATGGACTTAATTGTTGAAAAGAATATCTTTAAGAAAAATAATTATGATTTGGTTGAAGCTGTTGAGGCTAGAATCGTAAATACTCAAACTCAAGAATACGATCTTGTTGTGTAGGCTAGGGTTTGGTACTAAATAAAAAAGAAAGGAGGTTACTTTTATGGCAGTTGTAGTTACAAAAAACTTATCATCATTAAAATTGTACCTAAATAAAGGCTTAGATGAAAATTCTAAGCAAATAACTGGTACTAAGACATTTAATTATGTAGATTCAGAAGCGACTGACCAAAATGTTTTGGATGTTGCAAATGCACTTGGTAATCTGCAAAAGCACGATGTATATAACATTGTAAGAATAGACAACAGTACTTTATCTGAATAGATAGTTTGTATGTGGTTTTAAAGTATATGGTGGGGGAAGCAGTTGCTTCCCCCTTTCAGCATTTAAAATCATTAATTCAAATATCATATCTATGTATTTATAACATTGAATGAAAGGAGATATTTATGGAAATCATTGAAACTCTAATCGCTAACGTAGGATTCCCAGTGGCCGTTTCGATATATCTATTGGTGAGGCTAGAATCGAAGCTGGAGACCCTAACAAACAGTATAAATGAGCTTTCGAGCAACATTATTTCACTAAAATCAAAATAGTATTATGCCCCATACCGTTGGGGCTATATCCCTCACCAGAGAACTATTTTGATCTTACCTTAATTATGGACACATTTTCAGGTCTTATACATATTTTCAAAAAAAATTTTTAAAAAAGTTAGGAGCGGTGGTTATGAAATATAATTTACAAGGATTTTCTCAAGAAGTAGCGTCTGAATTGAATATAGATGGCATCGATTTATACCTTTTAAGATGGTTTGTCGATTTCAAAGATACTAACCAAATGGACACAAAAATTGTCGATGGCGAAGTGTATTACTGGATTTATCACAAAAAAGTCAGCGAGGATATGCCGATTTTACATCTGCAAAAAACTGCTATATATAGAAGGTTAAAAAAATTATGCAAGGCGCAAATATTCAAAAAAACAGTAGTTCGCGAGAGAGGAACTTTTACTTATTATGCCATCGGGCCTAACTATATAAGACTTATCAGCAATACTCCAAACAGCAGTATTGCCAACGTTTCTGCGATAAAATTACCACCTGTTAGTCCTGCTTTTGATGATGATAATTTCCGCTGCGAAAATTGTCGTTGTAGTAAATGTTGCGGGAATTTTTCTGGTTATGATAATGATTTGGGTTATGGCGGCAATGGCGGCGGCGATTATTATCTTAATGCAAATTGTGAAAGTTATGATAGTCGTGATTGTGAGGAATTGGCGACTTCTTTTAATCTTCCAACTGAGGGCTTTGATAAGATTTCTGCGGGTCTTATGCCGGTTGAAGAAAGTGCGTCTAATAATGTTGTGGATTATATTTTGAATGCGGGTTCGCTTAATGTGAAATCTAGTGGGTTAAAGTCGCAAGAAAGTTCATTTGAATCACATGAAAGTAATACAGAGTTTCAAGAAGGTGTTATCGAGTCGACTACAAGTGCAATTGAATCACCACAAGGTGCAATCGAGTCGACTACAAGTTCTTTTAAATCACCACAAGGTGTTATTAATTCACAAGAAGGTTCATTAAAGTCACCAAAAGGTATTTCTGAATCACTAACAAGTCCATCTAAGTTAAATTCTCACACTTTAAACGACGAAAATCTCACTTTTGAGCCAAAAACTGACACATTTAAGGCCGAAGAAAGAACTTTTGAGTCTGACCGAGGTGCTCTAGAGTCCGACCAAAAGATAGAAATAAATAAAAATAATATTATTTATAATTCTTCTAATTCTGAAAATAATGAAACTACTCTTAGTGAGTTGCTTTGGAAATTTATAAAAGAGTTAAATCCTACTTTCCCTCTGCCTGATTTTAAGAAATGGGTAAGAGATTTTAAAAATATTTTATACAAAGACAAACGTGATTTTGACGAGGTTTCAGAGGTTATTGAATGGACTTTTACCAATGATGATAATACATTTTGGAGTGATAAAATTGTAGAGGCAAGTGATCTAAGAAGACATTATAAAAGAATTTTGGCTCAATTTAATGGTGCAAAAAGGGCTCTAAAGAATAAGATTTCAACATCTAAAAGCTATTACAACACTGCTGATTTTATAGAATTTTAAGGGGGGATTTTTATGGCACTTTACAACTTGGGTGCGGAACAAAGTATTTTGGGGGCGATTTTGATTGAGCCGGAGTTGGTTTCGGTGGGTAATCAGTTTAATTTGTCTGTTTACGACTTTTTTCACCCACAACACCAAATAATCTACAAACATATGCAAAAATTGTATGAACGTAACGAAAAAATAGACCCTGTTACACTTTCGAGCGAATTAACAAATCACGATCAATTGGACAAAGTCGGCGGAGTAGCGTATTTGACAAGCTTGGTAACAGTCGTTCCATCAGTATCAAACATCAGCTATTATATCAGAATCGTCAAGGATTTTTCGATGAAACGAAGCGGCCACGAAATGCTTGCGACTACATCGAAAAACATAAAATCCATGGATCAAAAGTCGCTTATAACTTTCTCAGAAGATTTTAAATCCATGATTATGGACAATTCCAACTCCGAAGATTTAGTTGTAAATGCATCCAAGGTCTCTATTTCTATCCAAAGAGGTGGAATTTTGACAGGATTTGCAGGACTTGATGCCTTGCTTGGCGATGGGCTGAACTTTGGGACTTTGACTGTTTTGACAGGTAGCCCTGGAGCCGGAAAGAGTACATTTTTGAACCAAATCATTGCAAATGCTATTAGTAATGGGTTCAACTCGTTCTTATATTCAGGCGAGCTGACTTACGAAATGTGTATGGATTGGTTCACTAGAACCGTTGCAAATCCTCAACATCTTCTAAATTACACAAGTAATATGGGCAAGTATGCAAAAGTTTCGGATGAGGGGCTTGAAATGATAACACAATGGGTTGATGACAAACTGTTTTTTTATTCAAAAGAGGCAAAAGCAGACGAGGCCAATATCTCCCACGCAATTGAATATTTAGCGACTAAGAAAAATGTCAAACTGTTTGTCCTTGACAACTTAATGACACTCGATTGTAGTGGTAATGACAAATATGAAAAGCAGATAATTGCCGTAAAATCACTAAAAAGACTGGCGAAAAAATACAAGATAGTCATAGTCTTGGTAGCACATTCGAACAAAAACTCCATGATGAACAAAGAACCCCACGTCTTTGAAATATCAGGAGCCAGCGAAATCCCAAACCTAGCCGACTATGTCCTAAAAGCATCACGCGAAGGCAGAGAACCCGAAACCGAACTCTTCGTACTAAAAAACAGAATCACAGGCTCAATCCGCTACAAGACAATGCTTACATTCGACACTGCCCGCAAGAGATTCTTTACCAAAACAGGCAATGAGCTAAAAAAGGACTTCGGCTATATGCCATCGTATGAGCAAGAATCATTTGATTAAGAATATATTTTTTTAAAAATAAGGAGGTAAAATTATGAATCTAGTTACACTAATTGGAAGGCTTACAGCCGACCCAGAACTTAAATTTTTCAGCTCAGGAACAGCAATCTCAAAAGGCACAATCGCCATCGACCGCAGCTATAAAAAAGACAATCAAACCGTAACCGACTTTATCCCTGTCGAAGTTTGGGGCAAACAAGCCGAATACTTCGCAACTTGTTTCCAAAAAGGCTACCTTATTGCAGTAAGCGGCAGTCTGCACATCGACCGCTATGTCGACTCCGACGGGAACAACCGCAACTTCGCCAAAGTTGTCGTTCATAAGCTGATGAGACTTAATATTCCTAAGGGAAATGGGCTTGATACTGGAAATGGCGATGGAAGTTCTGGTGCCAATACTGACGCTGGTACAGATACTTCTAGTGCTAGTGATTCTAATATTGATACTGGCAATGGCGCTGATGCTTCTGGCGTTGACAATTCAAATGCTGCAACTAATAATACATCCACAACTAACGATCCACAAGCAAACTTGACAGCATACATCAACGACGAGGAAATCCCATTTTAGTACAAAATCTCTTAATACACATGAGCTAGATTTATCATATAAACTAGCTCAGCCTTTACAAATTATCTTAAATAAGGAGGAAATATGATAAAAAAACCTAATGTAATCGAAAAATGGCAAAAAAGAAACAAATATGGCAGACCTGGTGTTCCCCTATCTGCTACAAAAATCGCCATCCACTACACTGGCAAGCCAGATGTCGATGGTGACAAGACTGTCTCATATTTTAACAACGTCGTTGCGAATGGATACAAAATTGGCAACAGATATATCTTTGCATCTTCGCACTATGTCATTGGGCTTGGGGGCGAGATATACCAACTGATTCCGACTGATGAAATATGTTATGCGACAAATAGCGCAAATTCATACGCAATCGCAATCGAAGTCGCAACAACAGGCAGCGACAACCACTACACAGATGCGACATACAAAAGCATGGTCCACCTTTGTGCGTGGCTTTGCAGCTATAAAAATCTCAATTGTAAAAAAGACATCATCACTCATACAGACGTCGTCGGCAAAAAATACAAACTCTGCCCTATTTATATGGTCAAAAATCCAGACAAGATGCAACAATTTAAGATTGATTGTGATAATTTAAAACAAGGGAAAATCACAGTAAATGACATAATAAACTGTACATCGCCGAATTATAACAAGAAAATCATCGACAATGCAAGCAGTCGTATAAGCAACCAAGATAAAGCAAATAGCGATAATCATAGCAATGACGAGCAATACGCCGACATCCCAAAAATGATAAAAATCATCCACGACGTCAACTACCACAAAACGCCCGACTTCAAAAACTCCAGCATCGCCGGAATCGCCCTTTGTGGTGAAGTTTTCACAGTTTCACAGCTTATAAAACGAAATGGGACTGATATGTATAAGTTGAAATTTGGGTATTATATCACGACACACGCAAAATACGTGGAGAAATATAAATAAATAAAATCAATATATTACATACATAAAAATAGCCCTTATACCGGGGCTATTTTCATCTTCTCTTTGAGCTTTCTTTATTTTTAGTTACTCACGCTCTATGAGTAAATCCACTTTTGAGCCTTATTTATTTTTAGCTACTCATGCTCTATGAGTAGATCTTCTTATATTTATTATCTAATCTCTTTAATATAGTTATACATTAATATTAAATTTATATCAATAATCTATATGCCTTTTTCACTTTCCTTTTTCAAAATTTGGTGAACTCTCCTATGTGAAATCCCAAATTTATTTGCAATATCCATATAGTTCATATTGTTATTGTACAGCTCCACTATCTCTTTGTTTCTCTTAATTCTATAAATTTCCTTCCAAGTTTGAACATATATGCTGCAGCCCTTGTTTTGTACTATGTATCTTATCATTTCAGTTAAATTCAATTTGCATCTTACATTTATTATAATAGGAGTCTCTTTTATGAGTATGTCGCTATCGATATGAATTCCAAGTTTATCATAATCGACTTCTGTTATAGTTTCATTTCCTACATTTTTGTTTATAAATGCTATTATTATTTCCACTATATCGCCTTCATTAAGTCTTAAAAAATTTTGCATAAACATACCTCCTTGATACTATATAAAATAACTCTTTTTAATTAAAAACATCTGATACTTGTTGCAACAAATTTGACTAATAAAATCACATTTATTTGATATTTGTAATTTTATTAATTAAATTGTAACATCATTGCAAGTATTTTTCATTAGTTTTCGTACTTTTTCGTAATTCAAATTCTAACAGATGTTGTCATGTGTCGCCTGATTTTACATGATTATACATATTTATACAAAAATCTACGCACAATAAAAAAACCACCAAAATCCTCTCTCTAGAATTCGGTGGTTTTTAAATCTTCTCTCTCTCAGATTCTTTAAATAACATCCAACAATCTCCTTTAAATTTTACTTATTTCCTCACACTCTCCCTTATAATTTTAATATTCGCTACACATCTAAGCCCCTTGTCCCCAAGTCCCAATACCTTTGAAAACAGGACCCCGTGCAGATTATTATACAAAAACTTTTTGCTGTCTCTATACTCTGGCAATTCAGACTCTCTATAAGTCATGCTCGAATCCCAATATTCCATTCTCCTGAAAACTATATCAGAAAAAACGCCTCTCTTAGGTTTGCTTTTTGTGTATTTACTAGATATTTCATCAATACTTTTATAAATTATATATTGCACTTGGCGAATCGAAAAATGCTTCAGCATGCTATCCAGCAAAATCTCTGTCTTTTTAACTGGACAAAATTCAACATTTTTCTTTCTCATCTCATCAACCAGAAAAGCAATACAATCATTCATCGCAACCTCTTTCCAAAGATTATATGCAGCTACAATATTATTCTCATCGCTAAAATCAATCTTAGGACTCATCAATCCTTGCAAAGCGTCGATATTATTATCATCAATTTCGACATTTAGCTTATAACGCATAAATCGATTTTTATCCTTACAATGTTTAAGCGCATATTTTAAAGAATTTATATCGATAATTATGATATTTCGCTTTAGAAGATAACCAACAATTCTCTCATCCATATCACCCTCAGCAAGACAAGTGCATGAATTCTCACACTCGCTCAGACTCTCGATAACATTGGCATCATCGCTTAAGCCATATCCCAACAAACTAGCCAAATAAATCCTATCTTTGAAACCAAGTTCATCAACACTAACCTTGCCAGTATAAGATTTTTCAAGCTTGATTTTAATCTTGTTAGCCCTCTTTTCCAATTCAACCTCTCTCTTGATTTCTTCCTTCTTTCTCTTTTCCACACACGCATCACAACCGCAAACCTCATCGTCAATATGACCACAACGAGGACAATAAGGTTTTTTAGCCTCTATTTTTCTGTATGGATTGCCTTGATTTTCAATCTCAGTCTTAGAAAGTCTCTTATTAAGAAAATTTTCACCACAAATTGGACATTTTTTATCAAGCACTATCGGTGGAAAATACTTGTGTAGATCATTCGGTCGACAATTGACTTTATAATCCTCGATTAATTTTTTGACTCTTACCCCTGCGTAATATTCGTCCATGAGTTGTATAATTTGTTTCGAGCTCAGGTGAGCCAGTTTTTCATGAATAATCATACGCATCTCTCCTTTCTTTTTATTTTAGTTATTATAATTCTACAATTAGTTCGGTTTTCCTTCTTTTTTCTATTGAAAAGTTTAAATTTTTTATATTTTGTGAATTTTATGTCAAATTTTTTTTTATATTGGCAATTTTTCGTGGGTGGGTGGATGTTTTTTTGGTTTTGGGTGGAATGTTGGTAACAAAAGTCCTAGCGATACGGGCTAGGACTTTTGTTATATTAAACTTAAATCTAATCTATTTTTATAAATCACTGATATTATATTTATTTACATCGCAATAACTATATTTTTCTAATTCTTTGCTTATATCTGGCCATAATTCATAAGATTTTTTTAATTCATCTTTAGCTACAACTGATAATTCTTCAAATCTTTTTGCTATACTTTCCAAAGTAAAATGTGTTTTTGATTTCGAATATACATTTTCAAAATCTGCTATCATTTGCAATATATTTCTTCATCTTCTCCCCAGTTAGTTATATTACATCTTCCGCCACAGTTGGTATCTCCACCTATTTTTAAATGCACATATGGTATTCTATGCGTTTTACTCTTATTATACAAATCATTTTGTTCAAGAATCTCTTTTGAAAAATACTTACTCAAAATATCTATATCATAATTAATATTATAATTTTCTCTTAATTTATATAAAGTATAGTATAAATATAGGTAATCATCAGAATCAGTTGAATATATTCCTCCACCAAATCTACATAATAAATCTCTTTTTTTTTCTTCATTTATTAGATTTTGTTTAATTTCTTCTTTTCCTTCCTTATCTAAATTAGCTATAGAATTTCCATATGAAAATATCCTAAAACTTAATTGAGAGTTTTGATCTGAGTTAACTTTATCACTTTTATAATCCATATAAAATTCCTCCTGATTATACTCTATTAACTCCCCCAAGGAGATATCTCCTCAGGGGCTTTAAACTAAAATTACTACATCGTTTTATTTTACATCATCAGCATATACATAAAAACCTTGGTGAATCCAGTGGTCACTATCATATTCAAAGTAAGTAGCTGAATAAGCTTTTTTTCCATTATTATAGAATGGCTCTTTAGCCACAATTACATATGGATGGTTCTCTGATTTATCATTTTTATCTATTCCAGCTTCAGTTTCAGCTATTTCAATTGCCTCATCTATTGTAAATTCTTCTGCTTTACTCTTATATTCATTAGCCTTATCTTTAACAACACCACTATCAGTCTCAATAGAATTGATTTCATCTAATTTTTCCATCTGGCCGGAATAGTCATTGTCATCCTTTGCTGACTCAGCATCTAACAATAAATTTACTTGTTCACTTAAATTCTCTGCTTCTTTATCCCCATCTTTGTATTCCAGTGCAGTATCAAGATCTTCAAGAGCTGCTTCATACTCTTCATTTTTTACATTTTGCTTGGCTTTTTCCATAGCCTGTTCATATTCTTGAGCTGAATTATCACAGCCACCCAAAAGCATACTAACTACTAATACAGATCCTATTACTTGACAATATCTTTTCATTTTCATATTCATCTCTCCTTTTACTATTGAAAATACTTAATTTTTGAATTGATATTTAGAAACTAACAAACCTACTTGATTGTGATTTTAATCCATGACATCTCCCCCTCTCATGGTAAAATAAAAAAACTATCACGTTTACTTGTATTATAATTGTGATAGTACTTTGGCTGATAAGCTGATAATGTGTTATTAAATTTTTTTGATATTATTTAGATTAGTCTTATCGGTATATTTTTAGTTTACTGATTTGCATTTGATATGATTTAAACCGATAGTATATAGATTTTTTTGTCTTTTCCTGAAGTGAAACTTGTGAGACTACATTAAATATTGTACTACTATTTGTTAAATTTTGCAAACTTTTTGTTATTATTTTCCATTTAATTTTTCGATAAGACTATTATATTTATTTTTTATACATAAATTCAATATGATAATCCTAAAAATGTAAAAGACCTCAATAAATATGAGGCCTCAATATAAATTCACTTGTCTTTTAAATACCTTATAATATTGCTTTTTATTTCCTGTATTTTAGTTTAAATTTTACCAATTCTCTACACTACCATCATCATAAACAATAGTTCCATCATTATAAATCTTTTTCACCCCAGCAAAATTCTTTTTACCACATTTATAGCACTTACCTGTATATAATGATACTGTACGTTCTAAGCCTGAACCATCATCACAAAATTCACAAGGTAAATTATTACTTGGGCTTTTTAATGTTTTTTTTGCTTCACATCCTCTACAATTTACTCCCATTTCATAATAATCATCTACATCTATATAATGTTTTCCCTCATTACAATACGCCTTTACACCATTATCATTATCTTTGCTTGATGATTTTTTTGAATTACTAGAAACTTGCTGCTCTTCAGCCTCCTTCTTCGCCTCTTCCTCTGCTTTCTTCTTCTCAGCCTTACAAGTCTTCAAAAGCCCCTCACATCTATCCAACTGTTCCCCAAGGCTGTCACTCTTCTTACACTCTTTTATAAAATCCTCAATATCCTTTTGTGCCTTTTCATAATCACCATCATTAATTTCCTCTTCAAGATAATCAATCGAATCATCTATATTTTTCAAAACATCCTCTTTATAATCATTCGCCTTCTTCTTAACAACATCAGTCTCCGTATCAATCGCATTAATCTTGTCTATTCTCTCCATTTGATAAAAATAAGCCCCATGCGATTCAGACTCCTCAATTTCAAGCATTAATTTCAGCTGCTTGATTAAATTAGTCGCCTCTTTGTCGTCCTTCTTCGCCTCCAATGCCAAATCGAAATAGTCGATAGCCTTGTTGTATTCCTCTTCTACAACACTTGATTTTCCATTTGACATGGCATCTTCGTATTGTTGGTTGCTCTCGTTAGTTTTATTGTTGCATGCTGATAGTGTAATTGATATGATGATTGTTAGTAAAATTGCTGATAGTTTTTTCAATTTTCTCCCCCCTGATTTTGTTTGTTAATAACGATATCTTTTAAAGTTTAGCTTCATGCGATAAAAGTTGATTAAAAATCAAAGTGTCACGAATTACTCCAATATATAAAAAAAGAAAATACAACATATCTTATCAGTTTTTTCATTAATCCTCTTTAAAAAAATTACTGATATAATGATTCCTACAATAGACACATTTATAAATTGACTGCCTATTGTTTTTTAGATATAATTAAAAAATAAACTTAATAAATTCTAAACGTTTTTTCCATTTTTCTTTATCCTCTGCTATCATCTCATCATATTCATTAGATACAAATTCATATATCATTTCACCTGAATTTTTATTAGATATTAATTCATGTAAATAATTTTGTAATTCTACCTCTTCAAATGATAACTCTTTATATTCTTTGCCAAATTCTTTTAATTGCAATTTTCCTCCCTTTTTAATTAAAAACCACAATAACTCTTTTTTTGATAGTTCTATTTCTTCTAATACAGAATATAAATCTTCTTGATATCCCTCTAAAAAAACAAATGCTGACACTGAATCTGAATTTAATTCATAAGTAAAAATTTTATTTTCAAATGCTAATTGACGAATTAAATTATATAATGTACGCGAAATCTTTCCTATTGATTTTCCATACATATGCTTAGCTTCATGAGCATAATTTTCAGATTTTATACTTTTCGTAAATTCTTGAATAAGTTCTACCTCTAATAAGTTATTTTCACTATAACTATATCTATTATATCTAGCACAATTATAAAATCTTGAAAGTATTTCTATTAAATGTCTCTCTTTTGATTTTAAATTTAGTCTGCCCTTATTTGTTAAATAATCCGCCATTGCAACATGACTATGACTATACAATAACTTTTCTACTTTTTCTTTATCATATTTTTGTCCATAAACTAATAATTCTATTGATATTTTTAATAATCTCTCAATCCCTTGTGATGCTTGATATAAAGAAGTAAAAAGATAGTCAACTACAAAATCTGTACTATTTTTTATTAAATAAACACGATTAATATCCTCTATTGACTTCCAAATTTGTACCCCTGAAATTTCTACCTCTTTTACTAATGAATAATTCATTTCTAATATACCTCTATCAGAATCACTTTTACCAGACACGACCTTTATCTGTGAAAATTTTTTTATATAACTAGACTGTCTAGTTGAAAACAGTTCCTTCTTGCCTGATAAATCCAAATCATCAAAGAAATTATCAAAATTTACATAAAATCCATATTCTTTTGCTTTAGATTCAAACATAAACCCTTCATCTTTATGTCCAAAACATACAATAGTTTTGCCCTCGATACTATATGCTCTTATTAATGACTTCCAAAATTGTTTTCTAGAATCTCTTGAATTATAATCTATAGATGTCATACCAATATATGCAGAAACTTCATCTTTTAATCTTATATCAATTTCTTTTGCTATTTTAAATGATATATCCTCAAATAAAACACTATAAATTATACCTTTACATTTATCATGTTCTTTTTCAATAGAACATAAATCATCTCGGATAGTAAAAGGTAAAATATCCTCATATATTTGTTTTGAAAAAATATCTCCATGGGAAACTACAACTTTATGTGAATTTTTTGATATTTCTCCCCCTTTAACTATATTTTCAAAAATGTATTCTCCATAAAAGCCACTCTCTATTTGTCCACTATCAAATAAAAGTGCAACCATACATAAGGTTTCATCATTCATATCTACTTTATTCTCTCCCTTTGATTTATTATTGTTTTGTAGTATAGATTTATTAAATAAATCTATACTAATTTTTTCTTTTTTATCAAAAATAAATAATTATAAGTATAAATATAATACTTCATGCTGTTTTTTCTTTATGATTTTAATCATTTTTTAATAAAATAATCTACAGCCATCATTTATATTTGAATATAATTCATCTAACTCCTTTTTATACTCATAAATTTTTTCTCTTATTTCATTAAAGTTTTTAGATAAGTTATATTTATTAAATAAAAAAAATGTACAATTTTTATTACACCACATATTCAAAGCTAAATATCCATTATAACTATCCAAAACCTCTCTAAAATTATAAATATTCGCAAAAACTTCTTCTTTTTGAAGTAAAATAGCATTATCTAATAAATCAGATATATAAATCTGAAATATATCTATCTCCGTTGGTAAATCATAAGGTATCCCTTCCAACGGATCCTGTTTTAAAAAGTCTATAACCTTATATTTTTGTATATACTTATTAAATTGATCTTTAAGCCCATCTATATCAATATAATCTTCATCTATTTCACTCTCTTGATATAATGATGGATAATATTGTTGAAGTAAATCTCTATTCTCAGCCTGACAAATTATTTTCTGCATATCTTGCCAAAACCAAACTTCTAATTTAAAATCAACCTCTTGCTTTTTACGTTCTATATAATTCTGTATACCAGTATCTCTATCCATAGAAGTCATTATTATAAATTTCTTCACTTTATTATAAAATGGTAATTTCTTTGACATATTTAAATCTTTATCTATCTTATTGATTAATGTTTTAGTAGCATTTATACCAAAATAATTTTTACACTGTGCAACAATATACTCTGATGAAAGTTCTCCATAAATGTCTATTCCATTTTGCCCCTGACCTTTTCTTCCATATTGTTCAAATCTAATTTGATTATTATATTTTTTTATCAATACATCTTTACATAAAGATTCAAATTCTTCTGGTGATTCACTTTTAGGTAATATCATAAGTGGTGGTGTTGGCATACAAATCCTCCTCTTTTAAATTTTAATTCACTTTATATCCCTCAAATTCATGCAATCATTTTTCAGTCTGTAGTCTTACCTCTATTACTAACCATTTTTTACATTGTTGTAATCATTTCAACATATTTACAAAAACTATCATATAAATAATTATATGGCATAACTCTAAACCATCGAGGTTCATTTTTCATCAATCGATTAAAAGCTTCTTTTTCTTCAGAATCTATTTGTCCTATTATCCCAATACCATCAGGATACTTTATATCTATTTTATATGTTTTCTTGACATAATTTCTCTGGTCTTCTTCTTCAAAATACTCCAAATAATCATTTAATTGATTTTTTAAATCACCTACCTCTGATTTAAATCCAGTTCTTACTTTATGTAAATTTTTAATAATTTTACGCTTTGTCTTTTTATAATCAACAACTACCCATTTTTTATTTAATGTGTCAAATGCGATTAAATCAGGTTTTAAATCGTGCTCATATTTGTTTAATATATTTTTTAATGTTAACTGATGGTTTAATTTTTCTAAATGCAATCCCCTTTCTAAAATTACAGGATTTCTCTCAAGAAATTTATCTATTACTAATTCAGGAGTATTTTCATTTAAAAAATATAATTTACATTCATCCTTTAATTTTCCCAAATATTTCAAATATTCTTGTCGGTCATATTTATCTTTATATTTATATAAATCTCTATTTGAATTTAAAAAGTCTATAGCAAATTCTTTAATATTTTCTAAAATATCACTTAATCTTGCTGAGTTAATAATAAAACCTAACTCAATCATAAGTCCATTCTTTCCATCTCCCAAAAACATATTTTGTAAGGATATAATTCCAAAATTGGATGAATCTATATATATATTTGGAATTGGATTTCCACAAGTAGGTATAAAGTTAAAACTTTTATTTTTATTTTGATTAAAAAGTATATACATTTGTTTTTTGTCAAAAGTAAAATAACACGTTGTTGCTATTTCCTTATCATCTTGAAACAAATTAGGCAAACCACTTTTTACCTCTTTGATTTTTAATTTATCCAATATATGAATTAATCCCCTTACTTCATTAATAAAATCATCAGAAAATCTTTTAGTTATATTATAAATAGCCCTTATTTCGTAATTAGGTATTTTTAAACCATTTTGCAACATAAAAAATCCTCCACTATACATTATAGATTCATCTACCATAAAAAGACTTCCTCTCATTAATTAATATATAAATTTGCAAATACTTTTGAAAAATCCTTCTGTTTTATTTCTTCTTCACACTAACCCTACCAAACTCAGTTACATACCAATATTGTTTATGACACTTTTGACAACTACACAAAGAAGTAAATTTTTTCACCTCTGCATTCACTGTAATATCCTTTTTATATCCACAATAAGGACATTTTATAGTTTTCCAAGCCATACTAATTCCCCCTTTTATTTTAATTGCTACAGTTCTACAAACTGTTAATAAAATTATAATCTGTTTTCCAACTAATCTCAACATACTATCCAAAATCCATCTATAATTTTACATAATATGGCATTTATAACCATTAAAAATTATAATATTATTATGATAAATTCATACAAATACGGAGGGAAATTTTATGGAATTAACAAAAAAGCAAGTATCAATAACAAAAGGAGTAGCCATACTATTCATGCTACTTCTACACTTATTCTGCACAAAAGATTATCAAGGCTTATTCACACCGCTGATCATTATTAAAGGTGTTCCACTAGTTTATTACCTAGCCTTGTTCGGGGACTGTTGTGTAGCAATTTACTGCTTTTGCAGTGGCTATGGGCTTATGTGTACATATAAAAATAACCCGGATGAATATAACAAAAGGAATGCAAAAAGAATTCTAAGGTTATATATTAACTTCTGGATTATAATTTTATTATTTGTAGTTTTATTAGGCTATTTAACTGGAAACTCTGCCACTTATCCTGGTAATATAAAAACATTTCTTTTAAATGTTACTGCAATATCAGTTAGCTATAATGGGGCTTGGTGGTTTTTAACAACGTATATTATATTAGTTTTATTGTCTAAATTTATAAATAAAGTCGTTCAAAGATATAATAATGTACTAATAACTTTAATAGTATTTGTCATCTATTGTATATGTTATGTTCAAAGAATCAAAGTAGTAATAACATTTACAAATCCTGTTTTAAATTGGGCTATCACACAAACAGCCTTATTGGGTACTTCTTTATTTCCATTTGTAGTTGGTGCTATATTTGCTGATAAGAAAATTTATTCTTTTATTTATAATAAGGTTAATAATATAAAATTTAAAAATATTTTATGTCTATTGGGTATTTTATTTATGATAGTTTGTCATGGATTTGTACAGACTCTTTTTGTCGCTGTATTTATAGGGATTGCTTTTATAGTTTTATTTAATCTTATTGATAAACCGATAGGTTATTGTATTATTTAAGTGGTCATTCTACTAATATATGGCTTACACATATGTTCTTTTATATGGTTTATTTTAAATCTTTGGTGTTTATGCCAAAGTATCCTGTGTTTATTTTTATTTGGCTAGTTATATTGTGTTTAATTTCATCTTATTTGATTAAATGTTTTTATAACATAAATAAATCACAATAAAAATAAATAACATTTCTATTGTGATTTGTTTATATAAATTTACTCTACTTATTATGTGAAATTAATACATGAACAAAATTTTTTATAGAACTTGGTAAAATATTATATACTGCATTCAATAAATATTTAAACTCATGTGTTCTATAAAAAACTAAAACAAAAAATATATTTGGTACAGTAACACACACAATACCTTTTATAACCAACAGTAAAAATGCATTACTTACATATATTTGATCACAAATTATAAATGTTAAACTACCAGCAATAAGCATTAAGAGTATATAACTACAATATGTCTTAAAATAATCAAAAACTGATTTCTTAAATAAATACTTATATAATATCCTCGGTTGATTCCAAAATGGAATTAAAAGCGTACTTAGAGTTGTCCCTATAAATATTCCCACTATACCATAATGTTTCATAAGTAAAATAGACATAACTAAATTAAAAATACCTTCTACTGCTGGCATATACTTATCTTGTACAAATAAACCTGCTTTATTTTTAAATGTTGATACAGTATTTCTCATACCACTTATGTAAAAATTAATTAATACAAATATATACGTTATCTTATCTAACAATAAACCTTTGCCTAGCCACCAATCAATAAATGGTTCTAATAAAACATATAAGAAAATTACACAAAATGAACATATCCAAAAATTTATAAGGTAACTAACTTTGAATATCTCATAAGTTTTTTCTTGCCCTTCTGTAGCTATCAAATTTCCTACACTTGCCCCTATTCCAGACAATACTGGCATTATTAATGCACTTAACTGGCTTATTATCATAGTATAATTCGAATATAACCCGGTTATACTTACACTAATAGTTGATAATAATATGTTATCTGTACTTGTTACACAATAACCACCTATATTATGCCAAAACATTGCTTTAACATTCATAACAATATTATTTTTTGTATCTATATCTAATTTATATTTCTTTTTAGTCTTAATATATGGATATCTTCTATCTACTATATTCCCATTAAACAATACTTGAATTAAATATATAAACGCATCTATAACTAAATACATTACATAATTACTTGTAATTAAAAGTATAACTATTTTAGCCACTGTACTTAAAACTTGGAATACTAGGTTTGCCATAGTTAAAATATATCCTTTTTGATCTGCATTTATCAAAGCCCATTTATATGCAGTTATGTAAGAAATCATATTTTTTATTACAAATAGATAGTATACTATTGTTATATTTGAAATGCCTTCTGTACCCTTCATTAATTTTATTACTATTGGATATATACATATACTTATTATAAGTAATAATAATGCAAGAATTCTATATACCTTTTTATAAACTTGAACTAAAGAAATTATTTTTTCTCTATTATCTTCAGCTAATGGTTTATACAAATTATAAACTATGCTAGTTCCTAGACCACTTTCTATAAGAACCATAGCTGCTAGTACATTTGTTAAAACACCATTTACCCCTAAATAGTCTGTACCTAAATTGTCTATAAATACCTTTCTAGAAATAAATCCTAATAATATTATTATTATTTGATAGAAAATACTCATAAAGACATTTTTCATTGAATTTTTTGTTCTCATTATTCCTCCAAATCAATCCCACTTATTTTTAATATAAACAATTACAATTTTTATTATAATTAATCTATAAACTCCATTAATTTGTTAACATTTTCTTTCATATTAAACTTTTCACTTTCAAGATTATTTTTTATATATTTCATTTGAATATCATCATTTATTATAAACTCTATTTTTCTATAAATAGAATCGCTATTCATCTCACAAATGAAACCATTTTCTCCATCTATTATCTGATTACTAGCTGTTATAAAGTTTGTTGTAACAATCACTTTTTCTAAACATTTAGCTTCAGCAAGTGTCAAACAATATCCCTCATGTCTAGAAGTCTGAACATATATATCAGCTTCATTCATATAATAATATGGATTTGTTTTTGCACCTAATAATATAAAGTATTTCTGTAGGTTATATTTCTTTATCATTTCTTCATAATATCCTCTATCATTTCCATCCCCTACACAATACCATTTTACATCATATCCTGATTTTCTAAGTTTATACAATGCTTCTATAGCCATATCTTGTCCTTTTTCTCTTGAAAGTCTGCCTACAGTCACAATTTTTATTCCTTTATAGCTATCATCAAAATCTATTTTTTCTTTAGCCATTTCTAATATAGTATCTTTACATACTATATTAGAAAATACCTCTGTTTTTTCTTTTATATTATTTATTTGGGATACCAATACATTTTTAGCTTCATTAGAAACTACAAAAATCTTATTATATTTTTTATATAATTTTGTATATAGCTTATTGTTAAATAAATATTTTGACACATCAAAATGAACCCAAGATATTTTTTTATCTGCTTTAACTTTATAAGCAATATAATAATCAATTATATCTGTTGGTCCTTGATACGCTATAGCTACATCATACTTTTCTTTATTCATAGGAATTTCTCTCATTACATTTTTATAAAAAAGAAATCTATTATCTAAATATTTATCTACAAAATAACAATATATAAATCTAATACACTTAATAAATTTTTTTTCTTTTATAAACTTCTTTACTATTTTATATGGTGATTCCATTATTATAGGTTTTATATCTTTAAACCATGTTGCTTCGATTATTTTAATATTTTGGGGAACATACTCTAAATATCCACCCTTTTCTTTTAATAACATAAGCGTTATATCATACTTATCTTTTGGTAAAGCATTCAATAATGAAAGTAATGATTTTTCAACTCCACCTATATTCATACTAGTAACCATAAATAATATCTTTTTCAATCTTTTTCAACTACCTTTTATCTATTATATTTTCTAACTTTTTAATTTCTCCCCTAGTATCTGGATTATTATTAAAAAGATTGTTTTCTATTTTATTCTTTAATTCACTATCATCTAAAATTTTCTTTATATTCTTATATATACTCTCTTCATTTATATCTGCTATTAATCCCGTATAACCATCTTTAACATGTTTATCTGCATTTACAAAATTAGTAGTTACAATAGGTGAAGTAAAACATCTTGCCTCTGATAAAGTAATACAAAAGCCTTCATGTATTGATGGTTGTACATATATATCACAATCTTTCATCATAGTATATGGATTTTTATTTACCCCTAGAAAAATATAATCTTTTTCTAGATTATATTTTTTTACAATATGCTTACAATTTTTTAGATCATTACCTTCACCTATACAATACCAACGTACATTATATCCGTCCTTTTTTAATCTCGCTAGTACAGGTATTGTCATATATTGTCCTTTTTCATGACTAACTCTTCCAACTGTAAGTATTCTTATCCCCTCAAAATCATCTGGAAAGGTTTCACCTTTATCAGCCAAATTATGAATAGTATTTGGCGATATTATATTCTGTAATACTCCTGTTTTATCTTTTAAAATTGGTATAAGATTAATCAATTTATTTTTAGCTTCCTCTGATACCGCAAATATGTAGTCAAATTTCTCATATATATTTTTACAAAATTTTGTGTTTATTCCTATACTATCAATATCAAAGTGTATCCATTGCACCTTATTATAAGCTTTTACTTTATTAATAATATAATAACTTATAAAGTCCATTGGCCCTGCAAAGGCTATTGCTGTATGATATTGTTCTTTTGTTTTATAATTTTTTAAAATATACTTAAAATATATGGATCTATTATTTAATATTTTAGATAATATATGAGATAAAATTGTATTAAATCCTTTTATTACATGACCTTGTCTTATTAGATTTTTTCCTACTTCTATTGGAGGTTTATTTAATGCTTCTTTAATTTCACAGTAATTTTCTAAGTACTTTACTTTTACATGCTGTGGTATTTCATTTAAATATCCTCCATATTCCTCTAATAAAAGTACGGTTATTTCATACTTATCTTTTGGCAATGCTTCTAATATATTTAATAAAGATTTTTCAGTTCCACCAACATTCATATTAATTAACATAAATAATACTTTTTTCATACCATACACCTTTACTTTGCATTTACTTATTCTTCAATTAATTTATAGAATTTATCTAATTCTTCTTCATTCCCCTTTTTCTCATGTCCCAAATAATTTATTATATTATTTTTTAAATCTTGATTATTTATTAACTCCATTATTCCATCGCTAACTGCTTTACCGTTCATATCTACAACTAGTCCATTTTTACCATCCACCATTTGATTATAAACTGCATCAAATCTAGTTGTTACAACAGGTTTATTAAGCATTCTAGCTTCTGCTATAGCTATCCCAAATCCTTCAGATTTAGATGTTTGTACATATATATCACAATCTTTTATATAAGGATATGGATTTGATTTAACTCCTATTAATATTACATATTCGTCTAATTTATTGTCCTTTATAAAATCTTTTATTTCAGATTCTAGGGTTCCTCCACCCATAATATACCATTTAAAATTTATTCCTTTTTCTTTTAATATTTTACATGCTTCTAATGCTATATCATATCCTTTTGAATAGCACAATCTACCTATAGTTAAAATTTTAGTTCCTACAAAATTATCATTATATGATTCTCCATACTCTGACATTTTATTAATTAATTTTGAGCTATTTATATCATAAATAACTTCTATGTTATATTTATATTTAGGAAAAGTATCTGATAAAATTTCTTTTGCTGAATCTGATACTGCTATAATTTTATTATATCTATCATAATATAACTGTTGAAATTTTCTATCTTCTTCTTCTAATCTATAACTTGCATTTACCCATGCAAACTTTTTATCTGCATTAACCTTTTCAGCGACATAAAAAGTTGGTACTCCTTGAGCATAAGATATTGCTATATCATATTTTTTGTTACTATTATATATACACTTTGAACAACTTTGCCAGTATACTCTAGCTTTTTGTGCATTTGAATAATCATTTTTTCTAATTTTCATAGAATACTTAATCCTAGATATAAACATATCTATATTCATATTTTTTATTGAATATATTAATGAATCTTTTACAGACATTGCAGCGAAGTTTGTATAACTTAACGGTTCTAGTAAATTAACTTCTTTAGGTAGTACTTTCTCTAAATCTCCACCATACCCAAACAATTGTAAATCCACATCATATTTCGAGTAATCTAACAATGATAGTAATGTTGTTAAACTTTTTTCTGCCCCTGCACAATGTAAAGAATCTATTACAAATAATATACTTTTTCTCATATTCTCACCTATTTTATTTATTCACTATAAATTTAAAATAAAATTTATCATTAATCCAGTAAATAAGATTAGCTATTTTTTGTTTATAACTAATCAAATCGTTATTTAACATGCTTATTACATGGTGATTCATTGTACTCTTTAATTCCTTTAAAGATTTTGAGTCCATCTTTAACTGATTAATTGCTGATAAATGTGTCCAAATTAATAATTCTAAATATGATTTTTCACTTATATCAAACAATCTTTTTTCTTTTAAATCCTTAAAAAATTTAGTATTATTTTCTATTGCATATACTCTATCAAATTTTTTTGAACTAAACTTACTGTTTACAATACTATTGTTTCTTTGTCTATAAAAATATAATTCTTTATCTATAAATATTATATTTTTTGCATAGTATAATATTTTAGGGGTCAAGTCTTCATCTTCATATAAAACTCCTTCTTTATATCTTAAATGTTCAAAAATACTTTTTTCATATAACTTATTCCAAGCATATACAAATGTATCCCCTTTTTTATATACTAATTCTATAATTTCTTTATTATTATATTTTTTTAAATTATATTCATTTATACATTCATATTTAATATCATCAGTGTAAACTCTACTTTCTTGACATATAACTACGCTATCTTTATTATTTTTTATTTCTGTATATAAAATTTCATACATCATTGGATGTATAAAGTCATCGCTATCTACAAAACCTATATACTCCCCTTTTGCTATATCTAATCCTATATTTCTAGCTGAAGATATCCCTCCATTTTCTTTATGTATCACAATAATCCTATTATCTTTTTCCGCATATTTATCACAAATGTTTCCACTATTATCAGTTGAACCATCATCTACTAATATTAGTTCAAACTCTGTAAATACTTGATTTAATATTGACTTGATACACTTTTCTATATAGTCCTCTACATTATATACAGGAACAATTATACTTATTTTAGGCATTTTTTCTATCATACATATCTCCCTCAATGTGATTTTTTATTATTTTTTTAACTATATATTTAATTCCATAATAAAGAATTTCATAAATGGACTTCATTTTACTTTTATTATGATTATTTATATTTCTAATCTCTTTATAAGTAATAAGTTTGATACCTTCTTTTTTTAATGCATCCTGAATATCTTCATCCATCATTAATTCAAATTCAAATACTCTTTCCTTCCATGTTGGATTATTATTTTTAATCTCTTCACTTTCAATTGATGGATGTATATGCACTTCACTTATTCCTTCTGGTAAATTTTCAATCATTTCTATAAATGCATTTTTCTTTTCTTCATAAGTTTTGAAAGTATTTCTATATGGAAACTTAAATACATAATCAGGTATTGGAATATCATATAAATTAGCTATAGCCGCAAAAAATTTAGATACATTATCAGAATCGCATAAATTATTAATTCCCTTTAATATATTATATCCTCCATTTTTAGACCATCTCATTGGTAACTTATTATACTGTCTACATTTCTTACATATATAAGTATATACTATTGGATTGTATGTAGGGTATATAGCATATCTATGTATATCAACATGCGAAATATCTATTCCCGAATTATATAACTTTTCAAATTGTAAATTTATTTCTTGTTTTATATCTTTATATTTAAATGATTTTCTAAACTTATTTATATCCTCATATAAAAAACCATTCTCATCCTCAAGTGATTTTAATCTAGATAAGCTTCTATTTTTAAATTTAGAATCGTCATTCATTAAAGTTATATGTAAACCAATATCTTTTGATTTTTTTTTACTCCATATTACTGCATCATCATAATACCCTACATTTGGCATTAAAGTTGCAGATGATATTTTATTTTCCTCTTTCAATTTTTGTATAGCTTTATTCACAGAATTTGAAATTCCAAAGTCATCAGCATTTATGATAAGGTATTTACTCATAACTATACTCCCTCTATTTATTCTTATTTTTTAAATTAAATATAAATATTAACAAATCTATATTTATATTTAACATTTGTACTAATAACTTATTTTTTAATGTTGTCTCTTTATTAAGTGTAATTCTTTTATAATTAGGTCCTATAGTATCTCTTATTTTTTTTAATAATTTCTTTTTATTAGAATTATCATCTAATTGACTTAAAATATAATAAATATGATCTACTACCATATAACCAAAACATAGAGTTGTTTGATTAATTAAATTAGGATAGTTTTTATCCATGAATTCAAGTATTTCATTCCAACCTATAAAAGCTTCTATTCTTTTCTCATTATAAGTTTTTGTCAGTATGCTATTATTTCTTTTAACATAAAAATAACCGATATAGTTTGTATACGTAACTTTATCTGCATTAGCAAATAATTTATATGTTGTAGACAAATCTTCATGTATTCTCCCCTCTGGGAAACTTATTTCTTTAAAGCAACTTTTCTTAAATAATTTATTACACAAAGAAAATCTGTATAGAATTCCTTTAAATAATTCTTCTATAGCCTCGTTATTATTAAGATCCTTTATAAATAAATTTTCTTCATTATTAATTAATTTTCCATCAATCACTCTTCCTAATTTACAAACTGCTATATCTGAATTATTACTTTCACATAATTTATAAAGCTTATCATACATTTCTAAATCTACATAATCATCACTATCAACAAATCCTATGTATTTTCCTTTTGAAATATCTAAACCTGCATTCCTAGCTGAAGATACACCACCATAATCTTTATGTATTACAGTAATTCTATTATCTTTTTTAGCATATTCATCACATATTTTTCTACAACCGTCAGTTGATCCATCATTAACTAATATTAATTCAATATCCTGCAAAGTTTGATTTAATATACTTTCTATGCAATTTTCTAAATAATTCTCAACATTATAAACTGGAACTATTATACTAACTTTTGGATTAATCATAATTTCTCCCCTTATTACACTAATCTCGTTTCTTATTTACTTAAAACCTTTTCTCTCAAAACTGTAGAAGATGTTCCTTTTGTATATGGGAAATAAACTATATCTACTCCCACCATTTTAAATTTATTTTCAACTTCATTAAATAACTTACTCCCCTTCCAATCATCCCCTACGAACATTACATTAAATTTTAATCTTTTCCATGCACCAAATTTATCTCTATCTATTTGTGGCACTACTTCATCTACATATTTTATAGCTGATACTATTTCAATTCTTTCCTCATAGGGTATAATTGGAGTCTTATTTTTATAGTTTTCAACTAGCTCATCTGTACTTACTCCTACTATTAAATAGTCACACATTTCCTTAGCTCTTTTTAGTATATTTAGATGCCCTATATGAAATAAATCAAAAACTCCTGTTGTATATCCAACTTTATATTTCTTCAATACTACTCCCTCCTCTATTTAAAAACATATTTTTTCTATACATTTCATCATTCTTTCACAGGCTTTGCCATCCTCGAAAGACCCTATTTTATATAAAAATTCATCAATCTTTTTATCATATTGTTTTTTATCAAAGTTTTCTATTGCTAACTTAAATTCATCATTATTGAAAATATTTATAAAAGGTAATTCCTCTATATCAAAATATAAACCTCTATCATTTTTTGTATATTCATATAAATCTGGAACATATAAGAAACATGGTCTTTTAGTTGGTGCAAAATCAAACATCAATGAAGAATAATCTGATATCAATACATCTGATATACTAAGTAATTCTTGTATATCATCATACTTAGTAGCGTCTATTATATCTTGTCCTTTTATTATTTCTTTTGATCTATTGACTAAATGTGGATGCAATCTAATTATAAAAACCCATTCACCACCAAATTTATTTTTTAATGCCATTGTAACTTTATCATAATCTATATTGTACACATCTAATTTATTGTCTTTTCTAAATGTTGGAGCATATAATATTACCTTTTTGTCTGGTGCTATACCTAATTTTTCTTTTATGTATTTTTTATTTTCTTCTCCTTCCATAAAAAACAAATCATTTCTCGGTGTTCCACATTCTAATATTTTTCCATCATACCAAAAAGCATCTCTAAATATTTTTGTACTATATCTACAACCAGATAATAATAAATCTAATTTTTTAGAATCTCTTTTTGCCATTTCTATATATTCTGGCTTGAGAGTTTCTTTAGCATCTTTTTCTATTTTTTTTAGCCTCAGAGAACTATGCCATGTTTGTATATAATACTGATTTTTTCTTTTTATAAACATATCTGTAGTTCTATAATTTGTTATGATAATTTTAGATGTACATAATTCATAAAAATATTTAAGTGACATAGTTTTAACTTTTCTTACTCCCTTTATACTCTCTTTTCCATCTAAGTTAGTAAAAGACCACACTACATCAAATTTACCCTTTGAATAGTTATTCACAATATATTCTGATATATATTTTGGATTACACCCATATTGAATAACTCTCCAAAAATATCTTATTATTTTTTATAGGTAATAAATTAAATATCTTTATTATTAATAATGCACCGTACTTTTTTATGTTTTTCTTTATATCACCCATTTTTATCTATCCTTTTTAAAGTTTTTTCTTTTTCCTTTATATTTAACTTTCTTAAAATCTTGTTATAGAGTTCATATAAATAGCAAATATGTGGATTTAATTTGAATAATACAAGCTTATTTTTTATCTCTTTTTCATTACTAAAACATTTATGCATTTTATCATAATTGATATTTATATAATCCCTAATATCTTTCATATATTTTTTTGAATTTTCTTTTCCCTGATTTTTTGATAGTAAATTATAATGAATCAACATAGTTTTAAATATTATTTTATAAGACTCACTTATTAATTCAGTGTAATTTGATTCCAAGAATTTATGTCTTTCTAATAACCCCCAAATTATATCTGTATTTTTAGGATTATAGTTTCCGCTTATACTATCATTTCTTTGAGTATAATAAACGATAGGTTTATGAGTTATTATATATTTATTTACTCTATTCATAACTAAATGAGCCCAATATACATCTTCAAATAATACACCTTTTCTAAAAGGCAGATCATTTATTAATTTTGTTTTATACAACTTTCCCCAAGCAAAATTTTTAACCCTTTCATTAATAGTAAGTTCCTTCATCAATGAATTTCTGTCTAAAATAACCTCTCCATCTTCTTCACAATAATATCTATCATCATATAGCAAATAATCTTCATAAGAATAATAAAAAGATCCTTGCACTATATCAGCATCGTATTTAGTCATAATGTTTACTAAATATTCTATAGCATCTAATTTTAAATAATCATCACTATCCAGAAAAAATACATACTCTCCTGTAACATATTTCATCCCATAATTTCTAGCATCTGATAATCCTCCATTAGTCTTATGAACTGACTTTATTCTGTCATCCATACTGGCATATTTATCAGCCATATCTCCACATTTATCAGGACTTCCATCATCAACTAAAATTATTTCTAGGTTCTTATATGTTTGATTTCTAATACTGTCTATGCATCGATTCAAGTAATTTTCAACCTTGTATATAGGTACTATAATACTTACTAATGGATACAAATCCTTCACCTCATTTATTTATTTCCCTAATTTTATTCATACGTTCCACACCTACTATAGGTATAATTATTTTCTTTACTATCTTCTTTATCTTAGTTGTCCAAGGTAACCAACTAACTAAAAATAAATGCTCACAATAAGTATTTTCAGTATTTTTTCTTATACAATTACCATAATCGTATGGAGAAAAATACTCCTGAGGATAAATACTTATATCACCCACCTTTTGAAGTTTATTATTCCTAACAAGACCTCTATCCTCCAAAATCTGTGTCAGTCTTTGAACATTTGTAGTCAGATCCAAACTTTTATCGTCATTATAAAAACTAACATTCTCATACTTATCAATAAATTCTTTTATAAGCTCATGTTTTGGAACACATGCCATAAAACTTGTAGCAATATAATTTTCTTCCTCAAACCCCAATATACACTTATTATCCAACAAGTCATTAAAAGATTTATAAACCATAACATCCGTATCCATATATATTCCACCATATTGATACAAAGCCTTAATCCTTGCATAATCACTTACATATGCAAACTTCTTTTCCTGATAAGCTTGTTTAACATATTCATTGGAATTCGCATCAAAATTGCTTTCATTCCACTCCATAAATTCATAATCACTTAAATATTTATGCCAACTGTCTATACATTTTTGAACCTTAGATGGCTTTTCTTTTCCACCAAACCAACAAAAATGTATTATCTTTGGTATATTCTGTTCTGCCATCTTACCCCTCCAATAATGCATAAATTTTTTCTAATTCCTGTTTATTCGTATAATCTGTTATCTTTGTATTTTCAATAAGTTTTTGTTGAAGTTTTTTATCTTTAATCAAATTACATATTCCCTCTGCACAACCTTTATTATCCATAGGTACTATAACTCCATCAAATCCATCTGTTAATTGGCTTTTCGATGTTTCAAAATTAGTTATAATAACAGGTTTATTTAAAATTTGAGCTTCTCTTACTGCAACAGATTTACCTTCATATCTTGAAGGTTGAACGTATATATTACACGCTTTTATATATGGATATGGATTTTCTTTTTTACCTAGTAATATTACATTATTTTGCATATTGAACTCTTTTATTTTTTCTTTTATTAAATTTTCACCCATCCCAAATCCTATGATATACCATTTCACTTTATATCCATGTTTCAATATATTGCTACAAATTTCAGGTACATTGTCAAAATTCTTAGCACCATCATATCTACCAATTGATAATATTTTTAGAGTTTCTTCATCTACATTATTAAATTCTTCATCAATTATCACTTCTTTTGATTGTTCTTTAATAAAGTTTTCTGATAAGATATTCTCTATCACTATACATTTATCTTCTAATTGTTCATACACACTTAAAAATTGTTCTTCACATGTTTTAGATACATTTGCAATATAATCCACATTTTCATAAACCTTCAAATCTAATTCTTTATCTGGAATTATCTTTGTATAATCAGTATGAATCCATGCTATTTTTTTCTTTGCATTTACTTTTTCTACTAAAATTTCAGCTGGATTTAAAAAATTTATTGCCAAATCATATTCTTTATCTATATTAGGTAATAATGACATCATATTATGATATATGTATTGTAATGAACTCCATACATTTACTTGACCATTTTTCTTTATATCTATTTTTGATTTTAATCTTTTAATCCCATATTTAAAATTTTTACTAAATAATATATCCTTTATCGGTCTATCAAAATTTGTATATTCATTCTTTTGTGATAATAAATTCACCTTAGATGGTATAAACTTTATAAATTCTCCCTCTTGTCTATATAAAAATAAATCAATATTATATTTCTTATAATCAATAGAATCTAATAGCCCTATTAAACTTCTTTCTGCACCTCCAATAAACATAGATGGCATTAATATTAATATATTTTTTTTCATTTTTTCTCCCTTATTTCCTCTATAATCAATGATGCTATTTTTATCTAAATTTACAATAGCATTGTTGGATATTTCTCATTTTTTAATACAACCAATACTTATTACATATTTCTTACCCATTTTTATGTATTTAGATAAAACTACACTTAAAGATATACATGAATTTTAACCTCTATAAATTTTATAAAAAATAAATTACTTTTGTGTAACTTTCTATAACTATCATTTCTACTTTTGTCCACATTTTACGCATTTATAAGTATGTTTAACTTTTCATTATTTATTTTCTTTATTATAAAATAGAATACTACACATAATAGCATTACTTGTATAAATGTTATTACTGTATTTCCTACTTGATTTTGATTTATTATATCTATAAATAGAAAATGAGTAAAATATATAGTTGAACTTAATTCTCTCATTATCTTAGATATTCGTTGCATACAATTTAGTTTTAAATTTATAGCTATTAAAAAATATGATACTGCCTGTAAAGCTTGAACTATTGATATAGTATTTCCATCTAATATATCTGTTGAATTTAAATAGCTCTCTCCAAATTTTAATCCTGTAAATAATATAAATAATACAATAGAGTAGGATAATTTAATCTTTATTTCATGGGTTGAAAAATAATATCCTATGCCCATATAAAACCAACCTACCATTAAAAAGTTTCTTTCACATGCAAATATAATCCAAGTTAATTTAAATAAGCAACTAAGTACAATATTATTTTCTGCCATACCTTGAAATCCCGAATAAAGTACTCCAAATATAAAAAATATAAAGCTCAATATATACATTAATTTTAATCTATTCTTACTTGAAAAATAGTAAATTAAAATTGATCCTCCTATCATAGCCAATATATACCAATATATTCCAAACGTTCCTGTGAAGAATATATTTCTTATCATTAACAAAAATATATAACTATAATTATTTCCATAAATATTTAAATAAGCTCTAACCATAAATGGAATACCTATTAAAGACCAAACTATATACATTTTTATCAATTTTTTTTCATATTTTTTAAAATAATTCTTTCTTTCATTATTTGTTTTTTGTTGTAATCCCCTTCCAAAAAAATATCCCGATACTATAAAGAAAAAGGGCACAGCTATACAACATATATTAGAAATAAATAAAATTCCTGCCTTTCCTAAATAATTTCCAATACTATGTAATATAACTATTAAAATTGCTGCAATTAATTTAAATAAATCAATACCTACAAAATTTTTTTTCATCTCTCCTCCTTAGTATTAAACCCTCTATTTTTTATGAATAACGAAGTTTTAATATTTCACTATAATAAGATGGACCACCCCAAGTAATACACATCTGATAATAAAAAAATGCAAAATAGCAAACTATCATAATATAATAAACCAAATCTTTTTCCTTTTTATAAAAAATATTTTTTAAAAGCCATGGTAAAAGTATCAAATTATACATTGAAAAATATATAGGAAGTCTACCTATCATTATTCCACTTGATACTACTTTAGATATTACATAAATACCTGTAGACATCAATGACATATTTATGCTCAATTTAATAATAGGAGTCAATTTTTCATTAATTTTATCTCTATAAATAAATGCTATAATTGTAGGCACAGATTCTACTAATACTCTAACTATATTAGTACCATCATCTGTTTCTTTTAATGATTCTATAGCCCCTGAATAACTTGTATTTTCTACAACATCATTAAATATATTAGTAAATACACCCGCAAATAATATTGCTAAAATTACACCACCAACAAATAACAGCGTTCTTTTACTCCAAGGTTCACCTGTAACAATAAAATATACTGGTATTAATATTAATGCTGATTGATGTATAGTCGATAATAGACATACTATTAATGCATATATCATAAACTTTTTCTTTAATATCAAATCTGTACACAGAAACATAATAGAAGCTACTAGAAATTGTCTTATTCCATTAAACATCCATGTAAACTGACAAGAAGCCATAAATAAAAATGCACTTACTGCAAAATTACATGAATATTTATAAAGTATTAAAGCCACACTCACTCCACTTATAACAGATATTATTGTAAACCAAACTGTATAATTATCTGATATAAATGTCTTTACTAAAACCCCAAGAAAAGCAAATCCTTTATCTTTTAAATTTTTATCAGATAAAAAACTATTTGCATCACTCAGCAGTGGATAAGTTTTAAATGTTTCTCTATATACACTTGTATCTGCAAATGAACTCCTCATCCCAGAAAAAAATATAATCACAGAAAAAACTAAAATTGCCATAAATAAGCGAGCCCTTGGCTCATATGTTTCTCCCCCTACAAGTTCATACCTAGATGTCATTTGTGTTAATATTCCAAAGAATATAACCCAAACAAACATAAACCAATATACTTCCATATCTAAGCTCCTTTTTTATTGTTGTATTTTATCCAGTTATAAAGTAAAAATCCAAATGGTGTAGCTATTACTGTCATTACTTTTAATGGACTCTCTTTAATAAAATTTTTATTTTTTAATATAAAATTACTTGATACATAGTGAATACATTCTATAAATCTACGCTTTATAGATGGATAACACATCATTGCAGTTTTTCTAAAAAATGCAAAACCTTGTGGATTTTTTATATATTGTGAATACATATTTTTACTTGAGCCATCATCTCTATATTCTACATTACATAAAATCTCATTTAATACTAATAACTCATATTCTTGATCACATAATAAATATTTATATCCTAATGACACATATTTTTCACCTTTAAAAGTAGGGTATGATGGATATTTTTTTATTACATCAGTTCTATAAATAAGCTTCTTGTCACCCCTGCCACCATTACAATAGTATCCACCTAATGTTGTAGCTTTTAAGTTTCGATTAAACTCTTTTCCAATTACATTATTTTTAAAATCTGCATCCAATCCAATTATTCCTGCATACTTTTCAGATTTATTTTTTTCCCAAAATAATTTAATCTTTTCTATGGCATTATCGCCAACATAATCATCTGAATCTATACACATATTCAACTCAGTATCTATAAGTTCATAAGCTTTATTATGTGCTGTATGCATACCACCATTTTCTTTATAGACATATATTATTTCAAAACCATTGTCTTTACTTTTCCACTTATCTACTAGCTCCTTTGTATTATCCGTAGAACCATCATCTACAATTAACCACTTAAAATCCTTACATTTTTGTCTGCATAAACTTTCATAACATAAATGTAAAGAATATGCTCTATTGTACGCGGGTGTAAAAACTGTTAAAAAAGGTTCCATATTTCTCTCCTTATACTATAAACCCTATATTATCCTTTAATTTTTCTATCATTTCTATTTTCTTTTCTTCAGTTAAATTTCCTCTCATTGTGTAATCCTCATCAAAAGTGTTGTTATCAGTCATTTTATTTTTATTCTTAATTTTAAAATCTTCTAATGAGCATATTATTCTTGCTGGATTTCCTGCAACTACACAATTTTTAGGAACATCTTTTACAACTAAACTATTAGCTCCTATTACTGAATTGTCTCCAATTTTAACATTTGGCAAAATTGTTGTATTAGCTCCAACAAATACATTATCACCTATTTTTACTCTTCCTATCTTAGTATAATCAAGTGATTTTTTTGTACTTGCATCATGTGCTAATACAGTTACCCGAATTGAAAAAGTTACATTATTACCTATCTCAATTAACCATGCATGTGTAGGATCTATAAAACATCCTTGTTGTCTATTAAAGTCTTTTCCAACTTTTAATCCTCTTTTTATAAGTTTTTTAGTTGAAACTTCACCATTAATCATGCATGCTATACTTTTCATAATATCCCTAATTTTACTCATAAAACTTCTCCTATAAATGGCTTAAATAAAACTCCTGCAAATATTTTGCATTAACTTTTATATCGAAATTAGCTTTTACTATGTCTTCTTTTGTATTTTGTCTTTCATACTTTTCGTATTTAAGCACTTTTTTTGCCCAATTTTGTGGACTTTCTTCTAATTTGACTACTTCTACATTTTCTGTCATTTTACATTCAAGTGGTACTTTGTCTGATATTATACACTTAAGCCCTGATGCTTGTGCCTCTACCATAGTAACCGGCAATCCTTCATAAAGTGAAGGAAATAAAAATGCATCCATACCTTGCATTAAATCATTTACATCAGATCTAACACCAGTAAATATAACCTTCTCACTAAGACCTAAATCTTGTACCTTCTGCTCAATCCCAGGTCTTAAATCTCCATCTCCGACAAGAATAAGTACGCTATCTTGTTTTACCTTTTTTACTTCATTAAATACAGCTATCAAAAATTCATGGTTTTTCTGTGGATTAAATCGTCCAACATGACCAACCACAAACTTATTTTCAATGCCAAATTCTTTTTTTACCTTATCTGCCTTTTCTTTATTATAAGTATATAAATCAGTATCAATTGCATTATTTAATACTTCAAAATCGTCAGTATTAAACATCCATCTTCCTGCTTCATCACCACATGCAAATAGCTTATCTGCATATTTAGGAATTTTTCTTTTTTCAAATACCTTTATAAGATACTTCAAGTTCTTATCTTGGTTGGCATTATGACTGTGAGCTATAGTATACCTAACCCCATTTTTCTTCGCTACCTTAAGCACAACCCCACTCAAACAGTCTTGATGACAATGCACAATCTGATACTCCTTATGTTCCTTAAAAAACTTATCCAAAGCATTTAAATAACTCTTGCTGAAGGGATTTAATTTTGGAAGATGATAAATCTTGCCGCCAAGTGATTCAATTTCATCGTCATAAGCAGCTTTTGTATCTCTATGAGTTAAAAAATCAAACTGTACTTTATCTCTATCTATATTTCTATAATAATTCATAAGCATAGTTTCTAGGCCGCCACGTTCCATATGCGTGACAACCTGTAATATTCTTATGGGCTGATTCATTCTTTAATCACCTCAGTCCTAATAAATATTTTTCATTTCATCCATTATATTTTCCACAGAATACTTCTGAATCAAATCAAAAGACTTCTTCTGCATTCTCACAACTAAATCTTTATCCTCTATCATCTTATCAATAGCCGACACTGTTCCATCAACATCGCCAACATCAACCAAAAATCCATTCTTACCATCAGAAATCAAATCCCTAATCCCCCTAATATTAGTCCCAACAACAGGCTTTCCATAAGCCATAAGTTCCATAATATTACGAGGCAATCCTTCACGATAAGACATCAAAACTCCTATATCACAAGCTGCGATAAGTTCGTTTATATCTGTTCTAAATCCAAACATTTTTATATTTTTTTCTAGACCTCTGTCTTTTACTAATTTGTTAACTTCATCAAACAAAACGCCATCTCCAGCACATAATAACTTGACCTTTTTTCCTTGTTTTATAAGCTTTTCAACAGCATTTATTATTTGGATGTGGTTTTTGTTTTTGTTTACTTCTGCAATCATTAATATTACAAAGTCGTCTTTTTCAAGATTTAGTCTTTCTCTTTCTTTATCTCTATCATATAAATCTTTATTGTATTGATTTAAATCGATTCCAACTCCATCAATTTTGTATGTTTCTTTTATATTAAAAGTCTTTGCTCTGTTGTAATCTTCTTCATTTATCGTAATAATAACATCAGTAAACTTCGCCATAATTTTTTCAATCGGATAATATATCATCCAGTTTAACTTTGGAGCTCCTTCGAAAAAGTGGAATCCATGAACTGTATATATTGTTTTTAGATTTTTAAATTTTAGTTTTAAAAGTCTTCCATATACTGATGCAACAGGAGTATGTACATGAACTATGTCGTATTGATTTTCTTTTACTATTTTAGATAGTATACTGTATGCCTTTAGATTCTTTGGATTTAATGGATTTCTACTAAAAGGTATGTCATATACTTTTACACCTTTTTGTATTAATCTATCATCAACCTCTTTATCTATATTACATGCACAATCAACCTCATATCCTTCATCGATTAATTTTTCTATATGGGGTATTAAAAAGGCATTTATAGTTCTGCTGATTGTCGTTATATATAAAACCTTCTTCATAACATCACCTATACATATCTTGTCGGAACACCAACAGCCGTCTTATTATCCTCAACATCCCTAATAACACAAGCCCCAGCTCCAACAAAACTTCCTTCTCCTATTGTTAATCCCTGTATAACAGTAGAACCACTACCCATAGTAGCTCCTTCTTTTATATCCACATTTCCAGACACATTCACATTCCAAAGTAATGTAACATAGTCGTGAATTTTGCTATCATGTCCTATCCCACACTTTGGACTTATTATGACATGATCGCCTATCTCGATATTTACTGTCATTATTACATTTTGATAGATTATACATCCTTCGCCTATTTTTATGTGTTTGTTTAATTTGACAGAAGGATGAATTAAATTTGCAAATTTTATATTTTGATTTTCTTTTAATTTAGATATAATCTTCTTTTTTACTTTATAGTTTGAAATACCACAAAATACATAAACTTCTTCTTTGTAGTTTTGAAGATAATGACTTTTGCCCAAAACTGGATATCCATTTATATATTTATTTTGTACATCTTCATTGTCATCGACAAAGCCAAGTATATTCCATTCTTGGCTTTGTTCGTTTATTTCCTCAGCTATAAGTGTGGCTTCTCTTCCAACTCCACCGACACCTATTATAATTAAGTCCTTCATTTATAATCACCTATTTCTTTTAAAATAGTGATTTTACTATTTCTATTACACTAGCTATATCTTCATCACTCATCTTAGTATCAGATGGTAAACATACACCTCTGTTGAATAAATCTCCACCTACGCTGCCTTCTTCTTTTGTAGTAAAGAATTTGCAGTCTTTGAATATAGGTTGGTTATTCATTGGATTCCATACATATCTAGCTTCTATATTTTCTTTTGCTAGGGCATCTATTATATCAGCAGGTTTTATATTGCTACCTTCTTTTATTGTCATTACTGATAGCCAATAGTTTGGTTCTTCATATACTGGCATCATTTCTAATGCATCTATATCTTTGAATCCTTCTTTATAAGAATCATAGATATGTTTCTTTTGTTCAACTCTTTTGTCTAATACCGTAAGTTGTCCTCTTCCTATTCCTGCTACTATATTACTCATTCTGTAGTTATAACCTACTTCGCTGTGAAGATAATATGGTGCTTTGTCTCTGGCTTGTGTTGCCCAGAATAATGCTTTATCGTTGTGTTTTGCATTATTAGAAACCATCATTCCTCCACCTGATGTAGTTATAATTTTGTTTCCATTGAATGAAAATATTCCTATTTCTCCTAATGTTCCTGTGCTTTTTCCTTTATATTTTGCTCCTAATGATTCGGCAGCATCTTCTATCACTGGAACATTGTATTTATTACATATTTCTAATATAGAATCATAATCTGCACTTTGACCATATAAGTTAGCAACTATAACTGCTTTTGGCATTTTGCCACATTTTTCTGCATCATCAAATGCTTTTTGTAAAGCTTCTGGACACATGTTCCAAGTTTTATAATCGCTATCTATAAATACTGGTGTTGCTCTTTCATATAATATTGGATTACAACTTGCTGAAAAAGTTAATGCTTGGCAGAAGACTACATCCCCGTCGCTTATGCCTAAACACTTTATAGCAAGGTGTAGAGCTGCTGTTCCACTAGATAGTGCAGTCGCATTTTCTACCCCTGTATAATCCATTATCTCTTTTTCAAATCCATTAACATTTGCTCCAAGTGGCGCTATCCAGTTTGTATCAAATGCCTCTTGTATATATTTCATTTCTTCGCCACACATATGTGGTGATGCTAAAAAAATTCTCTCCCTCATGATTGTCCTCCTAGATTAATTATTTCCTGTAAACTTTTCTATTGTTGCATTCCCTTCCTGGTTTATACCATCTCTTTTAAATACTTTATACACTGTTAAAAAAAGAATTTTTATATCTAGAATAAGACTCAAATTTTTCACATATTCCACATCTAAGTTTAATTTTTCATTCCAACTAATTGAATTTCTTCCATTCACTTGAGCCCATCCAGTTATTCCTGGTCTAACATTGTGTCTTTTCTTTTGTTCATCTGAATATAGCTCTAAATATTCAACTAAAAGTGGTCTTGGACCAACTAAGCTCATATCTCCTTTTATTACATTTATAAGTTCTGGTAATTCATCTAAGCTTGTACTTCTCAAAATCTTGCCAAACTTCGTAAGTCTTTCTTCATCAGGCAATGCTTCTCCAAATTTATTGCAACTATCTAACATAGTTCTAAATTTGTACATTTTAAATATCTTTCCATCTTTACCTGGTCTTTCTTGTTTAAATATTATAGGTGATCCTAATTTTATATAAACTAAAATGCCTACAATCAGTATTACTGGAGATAAAACTATTAGTGCAATCAAGGAAATCACAAATCCAATCACTCTTTTAAAATATCGATATATTCCAACCTTCCCATCATCCATTTACACTTAATTCCTCCTATAAAACCTTTATATAATCTGGCGCCATGCATACTCCCTAATAAGCCTACACAACAACCTCTTCCCTTCTAACATAAGTCGGCACAATACTCTTCATAATCAAGTCCACCTTCTCATCCTGATCATTATCAGCAACCCTCTTCAAAATATTAAGCTCCTTCTTAAACTCGGCCTCGTCAATTTTGATAGGTCGTCCAATTCTGATTTGGTTGTTGGAAGTCTTTTGTAGCCCTTCTTCATCCATAAGGACCTCTTCATATAATTTTTCGCCTGGTCTAAGTCCAGTAACCTCGATTTTTATATCGACATTTGGTTCAAAACCGCTAAGTTTGATTAAGTTTCGTGCCAAGTCGATTATTTTGACAGGTTCGCCCATATCAAGGACGAATATTTCCCCGCCTTTTGCCATTGCGCTCGCTTGCAATACTAGCGAAACTGCTTCTGGTATTGTCATAAAAAATCTAGTAACTTCCTCATGTGTTACAGTGACTGGGCCGCCTTCTTCGATTTGTTTTTTAAATAGCGGAACGACACTTCCATTGCTGCCCAATACGTTGCCGAATCTCACAGCGACGAATTCTGTCTTGCTTGTTTTGTTCTTTGTTTGAACAATCATCTCGCAACAACGTTTAGTCGCACCCATTATATTAGTCGGATTGACCGCTTTGTCTGTTGATATCAAGACAAATTTTTTGACATTGTATTTGTCTGATAAATTGACAACATTTTGTGTCCCAAATACGTTGTTTTTTATCGCCTCACAAGGGCTGTCTTCCATAAGTGGAACGTGTTTGTGTGCTGCTGCGTGGAATACAATTTCTGGTTTATATTGTTCGAATATCTTCTCCATCTTGTGTTCGTCACGCACAGACGCTATAAGTACTTTTAAGTCTAAGTTTTTGTGGTAATGTCTGATTAATTCTTGTTGTATTTCATAAGCGTTGTTTTCATATATGTCTAGTATGATAAGCTGTCTAGGATTGTATTTGGCGATTTGCCTACATAATTCGGAACCGATAGACCCACCGCCTCCTGTAACCATTACGACCTTGTCGTTGATGATGCTGTCCATATCATTTAAATTCATTTTTACGGTTTCTCTACCCAAAAGATCTTCAATTTGAACATCTCTTATTTTTGTCACATTTACTTTTCCATCTATAATTTCATATATTCCTGGTATAGTTTTTAATTTTGTGTTAGTGTTTTTACAAATATCTATAATTTCTCTTTTTCTCTTTGGTTCAATATTTGCTATACATATTATAATTTCATCAATATTTTCTTCTTTTACTATTTTATCAATATCCTTAGTTGTTCCAAGAACAGGTACTCCAAAAACGTATTTTCCCAATTTTCCCCTGTCATCATCAATAACAGCGACAGGAAGTTTTTTAAGCTCTGGATTTTCAAATAATTCCCTCATTATCATATTTCCAGCCACACCAGCTCCAACAATAAGCACTCTTGATGAATTTGATGCATTTTGATTGATTTTCATTTGCATAACTACTCTTCTCATAGCCCTATATGTAACTCTAATAGAAGTCATCCCGACTATTACCATAAGAAGATTTACAACATAAAAAACAACTTCCATATTGTAATCTAATCCTGCCATCACTAATAGCGATGTTACTGCTGCACAAAAGCATGCCAAAAAGATGTTTGATACTTCTTTTTCTCCTCCACATTTCCAAAGACTATCATAACATCTAAAATATAATAGAAATCCTACGTTTATCCCTGCATAGATAAACATTGGTAGTAATGAAAATGTAGTAATTTTGAAATCCAATAAATACATCGTTATAGCAAAACTAAGTATACAGACAATACAGTCCATAGCGAGTAATATTACTTGTCTGACTTTACACTTGTCTATCCCCATCAAGGCACAGTCAATCTTTTCAGCCATTTTCAATATCATAAATATCCCCCCTCCATATTTACATCCACATAACTACATTTTTTACTTACTTATAAATTTTACTTAAACCTAAATCTCTCTTACTTTAACTCACTTAACAATATACTGTGTTCTTTGCTACATCCAACGGATATAAATATCTCTTTCCATAAGTATATTTTTAATATAAATATAAACGTTGCTAGCTATATAAATATAACTAACAACTTTTATAGATATAGAAATTTTAATATATATATATTTCTACAAAAAATTATAAATTCCTTATTTTTATGATAATTTTTTATGATAATTTTTAACTTGTTTTTCTTCTTCTCTTTTTCTTTCTGCCAAACAGCTTATGCCTATGTTCTCCATAATAATTAGAATATCCATAATAATTGCTGTAATAGCTGTATTTCTCTGCCTTGAATTTATTTAAAACTACTCCGATTATATTCGCACCGACTTTGTTTAACTTGTCTAAAGTTATCTTTGCACCCTTTGAATCGATAGCCTTTGCCGCATTGACTATAATAGTCCCATCGACATATTGTGTAATAATACAAGCATCGTTCAATCTGCATATCGGTGGCGAATCTATAAATACATAATCGTATTCCTCTCTAAGTTTTGAAACTAAATCTTTCATCGATTGTGAATTAAGTAGAATTGACGTATTTGAAGGAACTCCTCCAGAAGTTATTATGTCTAAATCACCGACTTTTTTGATACATTCGCTTTTCTTATTATTCCCAAATACTATATCAGAAACACCAAAGCTGTTTTCAATACCAAAATATCTACTTACTCCTCTTTTTCTAAAATCGCAGTCGATAAGAAGGACTCTCACTCCCTCCAATTCAGAAAAACACTTCGCCAAATTACAAATTATAGTAGTCTTTCCTTCATCCATCTCTGCACTAGTAACCAAAATTGTTTTTATATTTTTATTAATAGTTACATAAGTTCTTATCTCCCTATAAGACTCATTTAACTCAAAATTTCCCTCATCATATGCACCTCTTTTTGCCATAGCTAAATCCCCCTACTTTCTTCCTTTTTGCTGTTTTCCATCATCAAATGGTATAGTCCCAATTAAAGGTAGACCCCAGTATTTTTCAACATCCTCTGGAGTTTTAATTTTAGTATCTAAAACCTCAACTAATAGCACTAAGAATATAGCTATAACTAAACCTGCTGCAAATGACTTCAATAAAGTTAGATCTTTTGTTCTACCTTGTAAAACTCCTGGACCCGCTGGATAAGGAGATTCCACACAATCTAAATTAATTACTCTCTTAAGCTCTTCATTATATGCCTCTGGTAAAGCAGCCGCAGCATTATGCGCCCCATCAGCAGTTTTCGCAATAACAGTCATATTTATAAACTCTGGAGTTTGCTCATCCTGAATAGCACTAATAGAAAGGATTTGGCTAGATTGAACCTTGCTAAGCGCCGCAACATTCTTTCTAACATTCTCAGAACTAACCAAACTAACATAAGAAGACGCTATATTTTGATTAGTCATACTCGCAGATGCCGAATACGAACTATTAATATTGTTCAAAACCCTCTGCTCCTCAGTCATACCAGTACTGCTATCCTCACTATCTTTCTTGCTACTCTTCTTTGACTTGCTCTTTTCCACAGCCTCATTATATTCCTTCATAGAATTAATTTTAATCTTAACAGTAGCCTTATAAGTCGGTAAATAAGAAACATAATTCGTATAAGTCCTATATCCACCAAAACCCAAGCAAACTAGCATTACAAGAATAATAATCCACTTTCTTCTCCTAAACATGTCCAAATATTCTTTAATATTTACACTCTCTCCCATATTTCCCTCCAAATTTCTATTGGCAACATATCACCATTATGTATGAAACTAAACTTTGTCACTATTCCCTAATAGGTTCTACATATCTAGTTTTTCTTAGTAATTATACCATATTTTGGAACATCTGTAACTTTATAAGCAGATATATATATAAAATTAGTTTTATTTTATATTATTTTTCATACTAATTAACTTAATAATTACTACCTACTAACTTAATAATTCCTACATACTAACTTGATAATTCCTACATAATATCCAATTTTTCTACTATCTATTATCCTATTCATAAAGACTTAACATACCTTTAAGGCGATTTACAACCTCATTTTTAACATTATCCGGCCACACAATCTTCATATCTGCCCCGAACTGCATAATATTCTTTGACAAATATCCACATTCCTTCTCGACAAAAATCCCAACATAAGATTTTTCATTCTCGTTCTTGTCAATTTCACTAAACCCATCCACTTTTTTGTCATAATCATCACAAATAATCATATTTAAAGCATTACTAAAACCACGTAATTTCTCCCTAATTAGACTATTTTCTATATATTTCCCAGACAAGACATACTTCTCATAATCCAACTTCCCAAAAATCTTCTCCAAAATTTGAGCCTCAAGATGCCCCCTTTTAATCTCACACCTCAAACTATTATAATTATTCATTAAATCTTCCTCAAGATTATTATTTCTATAATTATCCTTTTCCATTATATATATATAGTCGCCAAATTCATCTAATAAAGATTCCATTAAATTCTTTTTAAACTCTACCATAACGATATTCGTTCTTCTCGGAAATATATTTACATTATTATCGATTGGCACATTTCTAGATGTAAACTGACTAAAATCACTTGTATTTTTGCAATCCGCACCCCTACAATCCCCAAGTTCACTAAAATCCATGATCCCCTCATCCTCAATCACAAACACATTTAGCATCATGTCAATCCTAAAATACTGAAAAACCTCCGAATCCTCATCCTCACAAACCAAATAATAATTCTTGTCTCTCAAAACCATATAAACCGGACTCTTCACAAATTCCCTCAAATTGCCATTCTCATCACCCTTACATTCAAGCTCCCTAAAATAATTATACTCACAATAATTGAACCTAATCTTCCTAGAAAACTTAATCGCCTCCGAAATCCTCGCCATACTGACAAAAATATCCTCATTAGTCGACTTCGGAATATCCTCAATATAAACATCCTTCAAAAAATCCTTATTTTGATAAATCGAGTTAAACGTCCTCAACTTCTCCAAAATCGCCTCCGTTCTCCTCCTCGTGACAAAATTACTAGTCAAAACATCATCAGCCAAAAGCCTAACCTCACTCGCCTCAAAACAATTCGAATTAATATAATAACCCTCCTTGCTCTTATCATAATCACTAACATCGATTCCCAAAGCCTTCATATCCCTGATATACGCATAAATCGTCCTTCTATCAACATCAACACCCAATCGTTTTCTCATATGATGCTGAATCTCCTTAATCGAAAGCGATACATTCTCATCAGAATAACTCTTCAAAATCTCGATAAAAGTATAAAATTTAATATTATTACTTACCCTCTTCATGATATTTCCCTTACTCCTTGCATATAAAATCCCTCATTTTTTTATATCCAATCTAAAATTTATATATTTTTATATCTCATCTAAAATTTATAATATTTTTAATTCACATTATAGCAATTTCTATTATAAATATTTGCTATAAAATTACAATATATTTAATGTACATTTTTTTGTACATTATTACAGACCCCTTTGAAATTAACGTTTTCCCCTTATTTTTTTACATAATTTTATATTTCTAAGTGATTTTAAATGATTTTGAATAGTATTAAATACTCTTGAATAGCCTTAAATGATTTTGAATAATCTCGAACATAAGTTTATTTTTTATGCAATAAAAAAAGACTACGTGGCTACGTCTTACTCTCCCAGGCGGTTGCCCACCAAG
>ERZ791785.235-NODE-235-length-57593-cov-4.252025_pt1 | contig 57593 bp, 59 predicted proteins | sample MGYA00509947_ERZ791785 | MGnify/ENA primary metagenome ERZ791785 (study PRJEB30046, sample SAMN00791982) | human gut metagenome | study: EMG produced TPA metagenomics assembly of the A metagenome-wide association study of gut microbiota in type 2... | reverse complement strand
GGCTACATATACTACCAGTGATTTCAAACCAGGTCTAAAATTTATGCAAGACGGCGAGCCTTGCGTGATCGTTGAAAATGAATTCGTTAAACCCGGCAAAGGTCAAGCGTTCACCCGCACCCGTATTCGTAAATTAATTTCCGGCAAAGTATTGGACGTAAACTTCAAATCCGGTACTTCTGTTGAAGCTGCTGATGTAATGGATTTAAACTTAACTTATTCTTATAAAGACGATGCGTTCTGGTATTTCATGCACCCGGAAACATTTGAACAATATTCTGCAGATGCAAAAGCGGTAGGCGATGCAGAAAAATGGTTGTTAGACCAAGCAGATTGTATCGTTACCTTATGGAATGGTGCACCAATCACAGTAACTCCGCCAAACTTCGTTGAATTAGAAATCGTTGACACTGACCCAGGTCTTAAAGGTGATACTGCAGGTACTGGTGGTAAACCGGCAACCTTAAGCACCGGTGCAGTGGTGAAAGTGCCATTGTTCGTACAAATCGGTGAAGTGATTCGCGTTGATACCCGTTCCGGTGAATACGTTTCTCGTGTGAAATAATTTTTTCTTGCATAAAAATAGCCTACATGATGTAGGCTATTTTTTTATCTGAAATTTATCAAACCTGATATTTGCTTTTATCGCCAATATCAAAATGCAACGGCATGCGCCATTTTTGAATGCTTAATAACAAAATTAAAAGCCCGGTGACAAAGCACAATAGGCTGCTTAACCAAGTAATATTGAATAATAAGGCAAACCATAACACCGCAAAAAATATCGGTTGTAGATTTAAGGCAAAGACACGGAAACAAAAATATTCTTTATAACTTAATCCGCCGAGAACCAAAAATGCCGCACCGAGCGCCAGTTGTGGAAAACCTAACACTTGGCATAACAAGCCCACCCACATGGCAAATTGAAAAATATAACGGAAGTTTTTCATATATAAATGGACGCAAGCGGCACATAAGGTCGCTGCGATAAGCAAACCAACGTGTGCTGTTGCGGGATACCAAGGCAGCATAAACAACATTGGAACAGCAAGGACAAAGCCTAAACGATAAATGATTACTGTTGTGTAATCCCAACGATCCATAGGCGATTTAATATGTGGATCAGCCATTTTTTCTCCTTAATGTATCATTAATAAATTCGATTGAATGGGGCGTGACTTCTAAAAGGGAAGAGGTTTCTCCCCAATCACCCAGCACGATACGATGAAAGTGCGGTGGAATTTCATGGTGTTTTTGGCGATGCGTATGTCCGTGAATCATTTGCGTCACATGAAATTGCGCAAACATTTGCTGCACAAAATTGGCATTCACATCCATGATTTCCGTCGATTTTAATTGTTTATCTTGGCGGCTTTTAGCGCGAATTTTCTCTGCGATTTTTAACCGCACTTTTAACGGTAAATGTAAGAACAACCACTGGCGCCATTTTTGATGAACTTTTTTGCGATAGTGTTGATATTTCACGTCGTCCACGCAAAGGGTGTCGCCGTGACATAAAAGGGTGGGCGTGCCATATAAATCAATGACTTGATACGTTGGCAGTAACGTCAGCCCGCACGCATTAGCAAATTTTTTGCCAATCAAAAAATCCCGGTTACCGTGCTGAAAATAGCATGGCACGCCTTTTTCTGTCAGATGTCTGATGAGCTGTTGCACTTCGCTGATGAGATCGGATTGTTCATCATCGCCAATCCAAAAATCAAATAAATCGCCCAAAATATAGAGTTTTTCTGCTTCTGGCGCTTGTTCTTGCATAAATTGACGAAACAGGGCTAATAAGTGCGGTCGATTTTCGGAGAGATGTAAATCCGCAATAAAATAGGTTTTTTGCATAGAAATTCAATTAAAAAATTTTTGATTAGATTAGCACATTTCATCGTTATGAATACACTTAACGGGCTAATTTCGTTATACTTACGCAAATTTTAAGGGGCTTTATCATGCTAAAAATCGCCAGAATTTTCATCATTGTTATTTGTTGCATTCTTATTTGTATCCTCGGTACGCTTTATTCTTTCATTCGTTTCCGTAATCCGAGTAATGTGGGTGTTTTTGCCCGTTGGTTTGGTCGGTTACATCCACTCTTTGGTTTGAAAGTGGAACATCGTTTCCCGGCGAATGCCGATAAAGTTGGTCGCTGCATTTATATCGGCAACCATCAAAATAACTACGATATGGTGACCATTTCTTACATGGTCATGCCTCGTACAGTGAGCGTCGGCAAGAAGAGTCTGATTTGGGTGCCGTTTTTCGGTATTTTATATTGGGCAACGGGCAATATTTTTCTCGATCGTGATAACCGTTCTAAAGCGCATAACACCATGTCGGAATTGGCTCGTCGTATTAATGAAGATAATCTGTCCATTTGGATGTTCCCTGAAGGAACGCGTAGTCGCGGACGCGGGTTATTGCCGTTTAAAACCGGGGCATTCCACGCTGCGATTGCAGCCGGCGTACCCATTGTGCCGGTCGTTTGCTCTACAACCCACAATAAAATCGATTTAAACCGTTGGGATAATGGCACGGTGATTTGTGAAATGCTGGAACCTATTGATGTGTCCGGCTACAGCCGTGAAAATGTGCGTGAATTAGCGGAATATTGCCATGATGTGATGCAAAATCGCATTGCGGAATTGGATCGTGAAATCGCGCAAAAAGAAGTTGAACAGAAAAACGAGAATAAGCAGGCCTAAATGAAACATTGCTCCCGTCGTCAGCTACTCAAAACAACGTTATTTTCTACCGCACTTTTTGCTGTGCCGTCTCCATTATTGGCGGCAACACGCCCAGCTTTGAAAATTCCGCCACTCTTTGAAGTTCGACGGGGGAAGCCGATTTTTCTGAATATGCAAAATACCCAAGCACCGTTATTGCCAGGAAAACGTACCGAAGTGTGGGGTTTTAACGGCAGTTATTTAGGGCCAACCATTAAAATTAAGAAAGATGACTTTGCCAAACTGAATTGGAAAAATAATTTACCGCAATTTGTTGCGATGAATATCCAAGGGTTGCAGGCATCGGGCGAGCTTATTGGTGGTGTGGGTAAAAATTTACAAAAAGGTGAAACGTGGGCACCGATTATTCCGATCAATCAAGCCCCTGCAACCTGCTGGTATCATGCTTGCACCCTTGCCAATTCAGCGTATCAAACTTATCGTGGCTTGGTCGGCTTGTGGCTGATTGAGGACAAAGAGAGTGCCAAATTGGGATTGCCGCAGAAATATGGCGTGGATGACATTCCGTTAATCTTGCAAGATATGCAACTCAATAGTGATGGCGCACAACTTTTTCAGCAGAATCAAGGGGCTTTTCTTGGTGAACGATTGTTAATCAATGGGCAGGAGGCTCCTTATTTCAATGTACCGCGTGGTTTGGTGCGTTTACGCATTTTAAATGCGTCTCTTTCCCGCACTTATGAGCTTCGTTTTGAGGATGAGCGAGCGTTTACATTGATTGCACAAGATCTTGGTTTTTTACCACAAGGTAAAACCTTAAATGTGATTAAAGTCGCACCGAGTGAGCGCGTTGAGCTTTTAGTTGATTTGAATGACGGCGACAACGTTTCTCTCATCGTGGGGAAAAAACGTGATTTTATTGATAACATTCGTTATTTCTTTGGTTCAGAAGGAGAGTTAGTTGACAATACGGTTTTGGAACTACGTCCGGACGGCTTAGCCGGTGCATTCGCACAAAAAGAACAAACATGGCAATTTGTCACCGATGCGCCAAGTCTGTTATCTGCTAAAGTGCAACAGGAACGAGCATTTCATGTGGATATCACCAATGCCACCATTAACCGGAACCGTTTTGACCCGCGTCGTTTAGATGTGTCAGCAAAACTAGGCAGTGTTGAACGTTGGACGTTAACCGCGTCCGCAGCGGTAGGATTTGCATTGAGAGGCGCAAAATTTATTGTGGAATCCATTAACGGTAAAGCATTGGAAGAAAGCGAAATTGGCTGGAAAGACAGCGTGTTGATTAATGGCAAAGTGACTATTTTGGTAAAATTCGATAACACCTCCTCTAATAACTATCCCTTTACTTTTGGTGCTTCTGATTTAATGTTGGCGGATAAGGGTTGCATGGGATTAATGTTGGTGCAGTAAACAACATAAAAAGACGTAAAAAAAGAACCGCACTTCATATTCAAAAATAAAGTGCGGTTCTTTTTTAGAGCGATTTTCAGATTAACTTGCACGGCGTAGCAAACGCGGATAAATGCTGGAAATTAGGGTCGTACTGACGACGGCTAAAATGCCTAACCAAGAAAGCGGGCTGATGTTTTCGCCCAGTAATAATACAGCCAGCATAATGGCAAATACCGGCTCTAAGGAAACTAAAATACCGGCGAGATTGGAATCAACACTATTAATGCCTTTATTCCATAGATAATAAGCAAGCCAGCTACAACCGATTCCGATATACAGCAGGCCGGCGAGCCCCAGCCAGTTCCAATGAATTTCCCAGCTTTGAGTGAGCCATAGGGTGAATGGGAGACAAGTAATGGTGCCGAGCACGATGCTGCTGGTGGTGTAAACTTGCGCGGTCAATTGCACAATAATTCTTTGTGTCCAGCGCAGACAAGCTGCAAATACGATGCCGGCGAGTAATACTAAACTGCAACCGAAAAGGCTAATATTGCCGGTTTCTTCTCCCCCATAAATTAATAATACAACGCCTAAAAATGCAACGAGTCCAAAGATCCAATGATGTGTTTTGGCTTTGTCGCCGAAGAAAAAGTGTCCGATAAGTACTACGAGGAAAGGTTCTAAACCGAGCATTGTAGAGGCACTAGACGCTGATGTATGGCTTAATCCGATGAATTGTAAAAGGAAAATAGCCGGATAATTGAGAAACCCAAGCCACCACACTTGTGGGCGAACTGTTTTGGGAACGCGCTTCCAAACTCGTACAAACATCGGGAAAACAATAAAGCTGGCGATGATCAGACGCATTTGTACCATTAACACCGGATCTAGCATGGAATAGGTGTATTTGCCGGCAACAAAAGAGCTGCTCCATAAAAACAGCGCAATGAGAATGTAGCGCATAAGAAATCCTTGAGGAAGTAGATTAGAGATTATTGTAGTGCGCTTTTAGCGTAGCGTAAATGTGAAAGGCGTTTTATTTATGGTTTAAAAGTGCGGTCATAAAAAGGAATGTTTTTTGAAGATTGGGTTGCCCCGATCCAACTTAATATTTGACGATATGACCGTAGCCTTCGAGGATGTTTTTGATGTGCTCTAGGGATTCTTTCGTTGGCGGGTTTACTTCTTCCAATTCATATTTTTCCCCCATGGCTGCCCATTTATGTGCGCCAAGGCGGTGATAAGGAAGGAGTTCTACTTTTTCAATGTTTGTCATACCTTCGATAAATTGACCGAGTAAATGTACGTCATGGTCAGAATCTGTATAGCCCGGTACGACCACGTAGCGAATCCAAACCGGTTGGTTACGTTTTTGCAAATATTTGGCAAATTCAAGCGTGCGTTTGTTCGGTACGCCAATAAGATTTTGATGCACTTGATCGTTGAGTTCTTTCAAATCAAGCAAAACCAGATCCGTCACATCAATGAGTTCATCAATCACATGATCGTAATGACGCACAAAACCGTTAGTGTCTAAGCAGGTGCTGATGCCTTCTTTTTTACAGGCTTGGAACCAATCACGCACGAATTCTGCCTGTAAAATGGCTTCACCGCCGGATGCGGTCACACCACCGCCTGAAGCATTCATAAAATGACGATAGCTGACCACTTCTTTCATCAGTTCTTCCACCGTAACTTCTTTGCCACCATGCAAATCCCAAGTATCGCGGTTATGACAATACTTACAGCGCATTAAGCAGCCTTGCAAAAAGAGAATAAAACGAATGCCCGGGCCGTCAACGGTGCCACAGGATTCATAAGAGTGGATTCTTCCTACAACTGACATGTATTCCTCAATAATTCGTCACGTTATTCGTTAAAAGTGCGGTCGTTTTTGTAAATGTTTTTAATGACCTAGCTATGTTTACAAAATTGGGATGTCCCCAAAAAAATCAGACCGCTTACCTTACGGCAAGCGGCTGAAATATTAACACAGTTTTATCACCAAATTACATTGATTGTGTAAATGTACGGGTGATAACGTCTTGTTGTTGCTCTTTGGTTAACGAGTTGAAACGTACGGCATAACCGGAAACACGAATGGTTAATTGCGGATATTTCTCCGGATTTTCCATTGCGTCTAATAACATTTCACGGTTCATCACGTTAACGTTCAAGTGTTGACCGCCTTCCACTTCCGCTTCGTGGTGGAAGTAACCATCCATTAAGCCGGCAAGATTGCGTTTTTGTGCTTCGTATTCTTTACCTAACGCATTTGGCACGATAGAGAAGGTATAAGAAATACCGTCTTTCGCGTAAGCAAATGGAAGTTTAGCCACAGAAGTTAAAGACGCTACCGCACCTTTTTGGTCACGACCGTGCATTGGGTTTGCACCTGGTCCGAATGGTGCGCCAGAGCGACGACCGTCCGGTGTATTACCTGTTTTCTTACCATATACCACGTTAGAAGTGATAGTAAGCACGGATTGTGTCGGAGTCGCGTTGCGATAAGTTTTGTGGGTTTGAATTTTCTTCATGAAACGTTCAACTAAGTCGCATGCGATATCATCTACACGAGCATCGTTGTTACCGAATTGCGGATATTCGCCTTCGATTTCGAAGTCGGTTGCCACGTTAGAAGCCACAACATTACCGTTTTTATCTTTGATGTCGCCACGAATTGGTTTTACTTTCGCGTATTTGATTGCAGCTAAAGAGTCGGCTGCAACGGAAAGTCCTGCGATACCGCAAGCCATCGTACGGTAAACATCACGATCATGGAATGCCATTAATGCGGCTTCATAAGCATATTTGTCATGCATGAAGTGGATGATGTTTAATGCAGTCACATATTGTGTTGCCAACCAATCCATGAAACTGTCCATGCGGGTCATTACGGTGTCGAAATCAAGCACTTCATCTTTGATTGGCTCGGTTTTCGGACCGACTTGCATACCGTTTTTCTCATCGATACCGCCGTTGATTGCGTATAGCAAAGTTTTTGCCAAGTTCGCACGGGCACCGAAGAATTGCATTTGTTTACCGACCACCATTGGGGATACACAACAAGCAATCGCATAGTCATCGCTGTTGAAATCCGGACGCATTAAGTCGTCGTTTTCGTATTGTACGGAAGACGTATCAATAGATACTTTTGCACAGTAACGTTTGAATGCTTCAGGTAATTTTTCAGACCAAAGGATAGTTAAGTTTGGTTCCGGAGATGGGCCCATAGTGTAAAGGGTATGTAAAATACGGAAGCTGTTTTTGGTCACTAATGTACGACCGTCTAAGCCCATACCACCAAGGGTTTCGGTTGCCCACATTGGGTCGCCGGAGAATAATTGATCGTATTCAGGCGTACGTAAGAAACGCACCATACGAAGTTTCATGACTAAGTGGTCAATTAATTCTTGTGCTTCTTGTTCGGTGATTTTGCCGTTTTTCAAATCACGTTCGATGTAAATATCTAAGAAGGAAGAAATACGACCGAAAGACATTGCCGCACCGTTTTGTGATTTCACCGCTGCTAAGTAAGCAAAGTAAGTCCATTGAACCGCTTCTTGTGCGTTAGTCGCCGGGTTAGAAATATCGAAGCCATAAGAGGCGGCCATTTCTTTCATTTTGCCTAATGCACGATGTTGTTCAGCAATTTCTTCACGCAACTGAATAGTCGCTTGAATGTCTTCACCACGTTCTAATCTTGCTTGGAGTGAGTCGAATTGTTTTTTCTTATCGGCCATTAAATAGTCGATACCGTAAACGGCTAAACGACGATAGTCACCGATAATACGACCACGACCGTAAGCATCCGGCAAACCGGTTAACACGCCAGATTTACGGCAACGAAGGATATCCGGTGTATATACATCAAATACGCCTTGGTTATGGGTTTTACGATATTCAGTGAAAATATGTTCTACTTCAGGATCTAATTGACGGCCATAAACTTCACAAGAGCCTTTAACCATTTTGATACCGCCGTATGGCATAATGGCACGTTTTAATGGGGCATCAGTTTGAAGACCAACGATTTTTTCTAATTCTTTGTTGATATAGCCAGGTTTGTGAGAAGTGATGGTTGATGGGTTGTCTGTGTCAAAATCTAACGGCTCGTGCGTTTTGTTTTCGATTTTGATGCCTTCCATGACTTTATCCCACAACGCAGTTGTTGCAGGGGTTGCATCGGCTAAGAAAGATTCATCACCTTCATATGGTGTATAGTTTTTTTGGATAAAGTCACGCACGTTGACTTCATTTTGCCAGTCACCACCGACAAAACCTTCCCAAGCCTTTTGTTGAGCTTCTGTTAATTGAGTCATAACATTCCTCTTTTAGATTATTGATAAAAATAAACCTGTTTAGGAAGGAAACAAACAACTTGCGTTTCCTTCCTTTTGTGAACCGATTAATGAGGTCGGTTGATTGACCATAAGGCCAATCCAATACAACAACCACCGCCAACAATGTTCCCCAATGTCACCGGAATTAAATTTTTCACCACAAAATGATAAAGATCTAAATCCGCGAATTGTTGAGGATCGATATTAATTGCTTGCCAAAATTCCGGGGCGCTAAAGTGTGCAGTCATAATCCCCATTGGGATCATAAACATGTTTGCTACACTGTGCTCGAATCCTGACGCAACAAACAAAGCAATAGGTAAAATCATAATGAATGCTTTATCTGTCAATGTTTTTCCTGCGTAGGTCATCCAAATGGCAATACACACCATCACGTTACACAAAATCCCCAAACAAAAAGCTTCAAACCATGAATGGTGAATCTTATGTTGAGCAGTCGTCAAAATGGTGAGCCCCCACTGCCCATTGGCTGCCATTGTTTGACCAGCAAACCAAATAAGAAAAACAATAAAAAGTGCGCCAACGAAATTGCCGAAATAAACCACAATCCAATTTCGCAGCATTTGAAAACTACTAATTCGTCCGCTTGCACGGGCGACCATTGTCATCGTGGAAGATGTAAATAACTCTGAACCACAGACAACAACCATAATCACACCAAGAGAGAACACAATCCCGCCGACCAGTTTGGTTAACCCCCACGAAGCACCGACATTTCCTGTTTGTGTTGTGGTGTAAAAAACAAATGCTAAAGCAATAAATGCGCCCGCCGGAATTGCAGAGAAAAAGGATAAAATTCGTTTCTTAGTGGCCTTATAAACGCCGACATCCTCGCCAATTTGGCTCATTTCCGCCGGAGAGACCATACAAGTTGTTTTAGACGTTTCGGTATTCATTTCAGAATTCCCTTTCATTATTTGCCCCCTAAATACCGCCATTCACAACGTTGTATTACAAGGAAAGACCTAGAAACTTAAAAAAATTTGAAAATTTATAAGCTTTGTTAATTATATTTTCTTTCCCCCGCAAAGTAAAAATATTTCTCCTTTTTAATGCGAGAATTTTGTTCTTTGTCAATAATTAGATCGGTGTAATAAACAGCCTTTCTCGATGACATCAAAGATGGTCTGATAAATTGCTATTTTAGTGGTTTTCTGTTAAAAAGTGCGGTCACAAAACGCAATATTTTTTAAGGAGAAAATCATGGCAGCAGAAACTATTTTCAGCAAAATTATCCGCAAAGAAATTCCTGCGAATATCGTTTATCAAGATGAACTTGTCACCGCATTTCGCGATATTGCACCACAAGCCAAAACCCATATTTTAATCATTCCAAACAAGCTCATTCCAACTGTAAACGATGTGACCGAACAAGATGAAGTGACCTTAGGTCGTCTGTTCACGGTTGCGGCTAAACTTGCTGCACAAGAAGGCATTGCGCAAGACGGTTATCGTTTGATTGTCAACTGCAACAAACACGGCGGACAAGAAGTGTTCCATTTACATATGCATCTCGTTGGCGGTGAGCCTTTAGGTAAGATGTTGGATAAATAATGAAAAAGTGTATTTCTCTCTTTTTTTTGACCGCACTTTTAGCGGGATGTAGCGCAAAGGTGCCAACCTTATTAAATACGCAAAGCCCGATTTTAAATATTGAAGCCCCTGCGGCAGAAAGACTGGAAGCGAGTGTTGATCGTGACAGTGCTTGGGTCAAAAATAAAACCGAACAGACGGTCAACTTGGCTTACCGCCTGTTTTGGTATGACAAACACGGCGTGACCGTGACTGCTGAAGAGCCTGTTATTTGGCATAGGTTGGCGTTGCAACCGCTGCAAAAACAACCGCTCACATTGGCTCGACCAACGGCGGATAGCGTCAATTACCGCTTATATCTTCGCTTGAACTAAAATGTCTACACTATTCATTGACTTAGCCGGTTACGAGCTGGAACAAGAAGAAATTGAATTATTGAAACACCCGCTCGTGGCGGGATTGATTCTCTTTACCCGTAATTTTCACGACCGTGCGCAATTACAAGCATTGATTCAATCTGTGCGACAAAAGGTGAAAAAGCCCTTGTTGATTACGGTGGATCAAGAAGGTGGCAGAGTACAGCGTTTTCGTGACGGCTTCACCCAACTTCCTGCAATGCAGGCGTTTTCCGCACTGATTGAAGATCCGATTGCACAACAAAAAATGGCATTTGAAGCCGGATGGCAAATGGCGGCAGAAATGACCGCACTTGATATTGATTTGAGCTTTGCACCCGTGTTGGATCTTGGACATCAATGTAAAGCCATCGGCGATCGCAGTTTTGGTTGCGAGATAAAAAGTGCGGTGGATTTGGCGGCTAATTTTATTCGCGGTATGCATCAAGCCGGCATGGCTGCAACGGGAAAACATTTTCCTGGGCATGGTCATGTGATTGCCGATTCTCATTTGGAAACGCCTTATGACGAACGGAGCCAAGAAGATATTTTCAATCAGGACATTCAACCGTTCCAACAACTTATCGAACAAAATCTTCTGCAAGCCATCATGCCGGCACATGTGATTTATTCCCAATGTGACAGCCAACCCGCAAGTGGTTCTAAATTTTGGTTACAAGACATCTTGCGTGCTCAATTGAATTTCAGCGGCGCCATTTTCTCTGACGATCTCGGCATGAAAGGGGCTGGATTCATGGGCGATTTTGTGGCGCGTAGCGAACAAGCGCTGAGCGCCGGCTGTGATTTGTTGTTACTTTGCAATGAGCGGGGCGGTGTTATCCAAGTTTTAGACAATTTAAAACTCTCAGAAAAACAATCGCACTTTTTGTTGCGCCAAAAGCGCCTACAAAGCCTATTCAAACGCAAAAAACTGACTTGGCCGGAACTGGAATGTGCCCCCCGTTGGTTGGAAAATCGTCAAAAACTAACTGCACTTCAACAGCAATGGCTGGCAGCGAAAAATTAATATGATGCAATGTGAACATTATCAACGAGGCGATTGTCGTTCTTGTCAATGGTTGGAATTGCCCTATGCCGTTCAACTAGAACAGAAAACCGTTCACTTGCAACAGCAGCTGCACGGTTTAGATACATCTCATTTGAGTTGGTTTGCGCCTTTTCAATCTGCCCAAGAAGGGTTTCGCAACAAAGCCAAAATGGTGGTGAGTAGTGCTGTCGAACGCCCCATTTTGGGGATTCTACCGGATCCGCGAGAGCCACAAAGTGCGGTGGATTTATGCGATTGCCCACTTTATCCACAACGTTTTCAAGCTATCTTTCCTCTTCTCAAAGATTTCATCGCGCGCGCCGGGCTTGTGCCCTACAACGTGACAAAGCAAAAAGGCGAATTAAAACATCTTTTATTGACAGAAAGCCAACACAGCCACCAACTCATGTTGCGCTTTGTGTTACGTTCGGAAGCCAAATTGCCGTTGATTCAACGGGAATTGGCGAGATTACGTCAAAAATTGCCGCAACTTGCCGTCATTAGCGTGAATATCCAGCCGCAAAATGCCGCGATTTTAGAAGGCGAAAAAGAGATTTTCCTAACGGAGCAACACACGTTGCCTGAGACCTTTAACGGCATTCCACTTTTTATTCGGCCGCAGGGGTTCTTTCAAACCAACCCGCAAGTTGCTGAAGGGTTATACGGCACGGCACAACAATGGATAAAAGACCTGCCTATTCGTCAACTTTGGGATTTATTCTGTGGTGTGGGCGGTTTCGGGCTACATTGCTTGAAAGCGTTGCAAATGCAGAACCCGGAACAACAAATTCACCTCACCGGCATTGAAATTTCCGCTTCTGCCATTGCTGCCGCGAAATTATCAGCACAACAACTCGGATTGGACAAGCAAGTTCATTTTCAGTCGTTAGATGCGGCAAATTTTGCCTTGGCTCAAGCGGATAAACCGGATTTGGTTATCGTCAACCCACCTCGTCGAGGCATTGGTCAATCGCTTGCTGAATTTCTCAATAAAATGCAACCGCACTTTATTTTGTATTCCAGTTGCAACGCGGAAACCATGGGCAAAGACTTGCGATCTTTGACCTATTATCAACTGGAAAAAATCCAACTGTTCGATATGTTCCCACATACCTCGCATTATGAGGTGTTGGTGTTGTTGAGATTGACTGGGTAAAGAATTTTAAGAGTTAGTCGGCTATTTCGGGGCATAAAAAAATACGGTCAAAAAACACAATGGATTTTGACCGCACTTTTGTTTTGGCTAAAAATGATAGTATTTAGTCTAAACGTTTAAACATCTTTAACCAATCTGCCTTGAATTCACGGCGCATATTATTGATAGCATCGATAATATCGTGGTGAACCAGCTGTTCATTTTGAATCCCTACACAATAACCGCCTTTGCCTTGAAGCAATAAGTCGATAGCATAGACCCCCATGCGGGAACCGAGGATGCGGTCAAATGCACATGGTGTGCCGCCACGTTGGATGTGGCCTAAAATGGTGGCGCGGGTTTCATGGTGAACGCGATCTTCGATTTCTTTCGCTAATTCGTTCACGTCACAGATTAATTCAGTGATCGCAATAATTGCGTGGCGTTTGCCTTTGATGATGCTACGTTCAATTTGGCGAATCAGTTCTTCGCGGTTAAATTCCACTTCTGAGGCCACAATGTATTCACATCCGCCGGCAATCCCTGCAGAGATGGTGAGGTCACTGCAGTGGCGGCCCATGATTTCTACGATGGAAATACGTTGGTGGGAACTGGAGGTGTCACGTAAACGGTCAATGGCTTCAACTGCGGTTTGTAATGCGGTTTGGTAGCCGATGGTATAGTCGGTGCCGGCAACGTCGTTATCGATTGTGCCCGGAATACCAACGCATGGGAAACCGTGTTCTTCGGTCAATAATTTCGCCCCCATGTAGGAACCATCCCCGCCGATAACGACGAGAGCATCAATGCCGTGAGAACGTAGGATGTCGGCACATTTTGCTCGCACTTCGGGATCTTTAAATTCCGGGAAGCGAGCGGAACCTAAACAGGTACCACCACGGTTGATGATGTCGGATACACTGTAGCGGGTTAATTGCTTAATGTTGTTGTGGTATAAGCCATAATAGCCGTCATAGATACCATAAACTTCCAACCCTTCAGACAACCCTGCGCGAACCACTGCGCGAATTGCCGCGTTCATGCCCGGTGCGTCACCACCACTTGTTAGTACTGCAATTTTTTTAATCATAAGTTATCCCTTACATAAAGTTTTAATTTAAAAATCGATTGTTTAGGTTAAACGTGCTCGAATTATAGCATTTTTTTTATGTGCTGCATTTCTTGTTGTACAACAAATGTGGGTTCCGGATGGATCACAATATCGCTGTGCGGGAACGTTGTTTTTAACCGTGTTTCCAAATGTTCGGTGATGTCATGCGCTTCGATAAAAGACAGTTCATCCGCCAATTCAAGGTGAAATTGAATAAAACGAATCGCCCCGGAACGACGGGTGCGTAACGCATGAAACCCGAGAATGCGCGGATCTTGGGCGATTTCTTGGTTAAGTACCGCGTTAATTTGTTCAATTTCCTTTGCCGGTAACATTTGATCAAGCAATAACTGCGTTGAACTAAACAGCATTTTGGCCGCATTTAATAAAATATAAAGGGAGATTAAAATCGCAAAAACCGCATCTGCCCATAACATACCGTGTACACTCAAGCCTAAGGAAATCAAAATGGCAAAGTTCATGAGCAAATCTGTTTGATAATGCAACCGATCCGCTTTAATTGCCGGGCTATCTGTTTGTTCTATTACGCGTCCTTGGTACCACACTAATAATAGTGTCGCAAAAATGGAAAATACGGTGACCAACATACCAAGTATTGTGTTGTTCAAGGCTTGCGGTGAATTAAAACGGTGTATGCCTTGCAGTAACAGGAAAATCGCCGAACCGGAAATAAACGCGCTTTGCACCAAAGACGCCAGGGATTCTGCCTTACCGTGTCCAAAAGAGTGATTGTGATCTGCGGGCATTAAAGCGAAACGCAAAATCAGCATGCTCATGAATGAAGCCAATAAATCCAACATGGAATCGGTTATCGAGGCGAGCATACTCACCGAGCCTGTTTGCCACCAAGCTATGCCTTTTACGATAATCAACACTAAGGCGGTGATAATGGAAAAATGCGCCGCCTTTTTGACTTGAGCGGAATATTCAGAGGCAGGCATTACGCTTTACATCCCAACAGCCAATCTGCTTTGCTCAGTTGTTTCATTTCTTTTTCAACCAAATATTTTTTCAAATGGTTGACCACGCGTTTGCTATTCATATTGCCGAGTTTGTAATTTTTCGGAATTTTCAAAGAATACTGATATTGCACAAAGCCACAAAACGGCAATTCTTTACCCTTTGCCATGTCGATTTGCCAATCTTTGTTTTGTTCGGACGGCTCATAAATGACATAGGCGTACAACGTTTCGTCTTGTTTATAAAGCTGAAAATTTTTCACGCCGGTGTTGGTATAAACCCGTTTACGCAAATCAATGCGTTCCTGTAAGGTGCGGTTTTGAAAGTTTCGATCGAGTAAAATTTCCACCGCACTTTGCCATTCTTTCGGCGTTTCGCCCGGCAACAGATAAACATAACGAGCGACACTGCCCAAATCCTGTTGGGTAGCCAGTTGATAGGTTTTATCGTTGTGTTGAATGCTTTGCGGCACGTCTAATTGTGAGTTGGAAACGCACGCTGTTAGGAAAAGTGCGGTCAAAATAACAAGTGTTTTTTTCATCATGTTTATTCCGCCAAATCCCGTTTAAAGACAAATTCCGTTTTAGTCGATGCCGCGCTGTCAAACCAGTAGCCACCAAGGTCGAATTCCTTGAGCTGTTCTACGTCGCTAATGCGATGTTGAATGAGGTAACGACACATTAAGCCGCGTGCTTTTTTAGCATAGAAGCTAATCACTTTATACTTCCCATTTTTGTTATCTAAAAATACCGGTTTAATGATGTTAGCTTTGAGCTTGTGTTCTTGCACCGATTTGTAATATTCATCAGATGCCAAGTTAATGAGTGTACCGTTTTGCTGATCGATCGCTTGTTGCAATACCGGCGTAATGACATTGTGCCAGAACGCATATAAATCCTTGCCTTTCGGATTAGCGAGTTTTGTTCCCATTTCCAAGCGGTATGGCTGAATTAAATCGAGTGGTGTCAATAAGCCATATAAGCCGGATAAAATACGCAAGTGTTGCTGGGCAAATAACACGTCTTCTTCGTTGAGAGATTCAATGTCTAATCCCGTGTAAACATCACCTTTGAACGCATAAACCGCTGCCTTGGCATTGTGTTCGTTATGGTTTTGTTGCCACTCGGCAAAACGGGCAGCATTAAGCCCGGCAAGTTTATCGCTGATTGACATTAATGAGCCAATCTCTGCTGGTGTCAGTTCACGGCAAATATCGATCAGTTGCTGGCTTTGCGCTAAAAAGTGCGGTTGAAAATGCGGGAGTTTTTTTGGCACTGCATTCTCAAAATCTAATGTTTTTGCGGGAGAAATAATCGCTAACATAAAAATTCCTGTAATGGTTCTGATAACAACGCTAAAGCGCGCTTAATTGCCAATTAATCGGGGCAATACCATGTTGTTGTAAATAGGCGTTGGCTTTCGAAAAATGGCGGCAGCCGAAAAAGCCACGATGGGCAGACAGCGGCGACGGATGCACACTGGTTAAAACACAATGTTTTTGGCGATCAATAAATTGCCCTTTTTTCTGTGCCGGGCTACCCCATAATAGAAAGACCAGATTTTCGCGATGTTGATTTAAGGCTTCAATGACTTTATCCGTAAAGATTTCCCAACCCCAATTCGCATGGGAATGTGCTAAACCTTGCTCTACGGTTAATACCGAGTTAAGCAACAACACGCCTTGTTGCGCCCATTCCACTAAATAGCCATGATTCGGCAACTGAAAGCCCTCAATGTCATTGGACAATTCTTTATACATATTTAACAAAGAAGGTGGTGGTTTGACACCAGGCTTAACGGAAAAAGATAAACCGTGCGCTTGATTTGGCCCATGGTAAGGATCTTGCCCTAAAATCACTACTTTGACTTGTTCAAACGCCGTTAATTTAAAGGCATTGAACACGTCCGGTGCAGGGGGATAAATGATTTTTCCTTGTGCCCGTTCGGCATGCACACGTTGCAACACTTGTTGAAAATAAGGCTGTTGTTTTTCCTGCCCGATGACATCTGTCCAGGTTTTCATCATGGGGTTCCCATCTAATTTTGCGTAGCGGGAATTATAATGAAGCCATCGTGAAATTCATAGCAATAAGCGTGATTTGTTTGTTATCAGGATGTAATTAAATAGGGCTTATTTTGTTAAATTGCGCATACCTAGAATGGGTTATCTTTGATATATATCAAATATTGAAAATGAATCAAAAAAAAGACTTCGGTTCTATATCAAATTAAAGTCAAATTAATTTGAAAACTTCAAAATTTTTGATAAAATTCGCGCAGTTCAATTAATATACAGAAAAGCCAAATTTAGGAGGCATTTTATGATTAAAGGTATCCAAATCACCCAAGCGGCTAATGACAATCTTTTAAACTCTTTCTGGTTGTTAGATAGCGAAAAAGGTGAAGCACGTTGTTTATGTGCAAAAGGTGATTACGCAGAAGATCAAATCGTAGCAGTAAGTGAATTAGGTCAAATCGAATACCGTGAATTACCGGTAAATGTTGCACCAACTGTTAAAGTAGAAGGCGGTCAACACTTAAACGTGAACGTATTACGTCGTGAAACATTAGAAGACGCCGTATTACATCCGGAAAAATATCCACAATTAACCATTCGTGTTTCCGGTTACGCTGTGCGTTTCAACTCTTTAACACCTGAACAACAACGCGACGTTATTACTCGTACTTTCACTGAAAGCTTGTAATTTCAGTTTGAATGAAAAAAGAAACCCCGAAGTAATTTGGGGTTTTGTTTTTTTAAAACGTGGTAAAAACAGACCGCACTTTTCCTTTTCTTTTCTAGCGATTTCCGCGCTTTTCGGGTACAATCCGCCAGTTAAATTTTATGACTTTTGAATGAGAAAACTTACCAATTTATTTATGAAGAATATTCGCAACTTTTCTATTATTGCCCATATTGACCACGGTAAATCTACGTTATCGGATCGTTTAATCCAAACTTGTGGCGGTTTGTCTGATCGTGAAATGGCGGAGCAAGTATTGGATTCTATGGATCTGGAGCGTGAGCGCGGGATTACGATTAAAGCGCAAAGTGTGACGTTGAACTATAAAGCCAAAGACGGCGAAACCTATCAACTGAATTTTATCGACACACCGGGACACGTTGACTTTTCTTATGAGGTATCTCGCTCTCTTGCTGCTTGTGAAGGCGCATTATTGGTGGTGGATGCCGGACAAGGTGTGGAAGCGCAAACCTTAGCAAACTGCTACACGGCTATTGAAATGAATTTGGAAGTGGTGCCGATTTTAAACAAAATCGACTTACCTGCTGCCGAACCTGAACGCGTTGCAGAAGAAATTGAAGACATCGTGGGTATTGATGCGATTGACGCGGTGCGTTGTTCTGCAAAAACCGGTGTGGGCATTGAAGACGTATTAGAAGAAATTGTTGCCAAAATTCCGGCACCGGAAGGTGACCCAAATGCGCCATTACAGGCATTGATTATTGACTCGTGGTTTGATAATTATTTGGGCGTGGTGTCTTTAGTACGTATTAAAAACGGCACCTTGCGTAAAGGCGATAAAATCAAAGTGATGTCCACCGGTCAATCTTATAACGTCGATCGTTTGGGGATTTTTACGCCGAAACAAGTGGATACCACTGTATTAAATTGCGGTGAAGTTGGTTGGGTCGTTTGTGCCATTAAAGATATTTTAGGCGCACCGGTAGGAGATACCTTAACGCTACACAATAATCCGGCAAGTTCCGTTTTACCGGGCTTTAAGAAAGTTAAACCGCAGGTTTACGCCGGCTTATTCCCGGTCAGCTCTGATGATTATGAAGCATTCCGTGATGCGCTTGGTAAATTAAGTTTAAATGACGCCTCCTTGTTCTATGAACCGGAAAATTCCACCGCACTTGGCTTCGGTTTCCGCTGTGGTTTCCTTGGGCTGTTGCACATGGAGATTATTCAAGAACGTTTAGAGCGTGAGTACGATTTAGATTTAATCACGACGGCACCAACCGTGGTCTATGAAGTGGAATTAACCAATGGTGAGGTAGTCTATGTGGACAGTCCGTCAAAACTGCCGCCGTTAAACAATATTGCTGAAATTCGTGAACCCATTGCGGAATGTAATATGCTATTGCCACAAGAATATCTCGGCAATGTGATTACCCTTTGCGTTGAAAAACGTGGCGTGCAAACCCATATGGTTTATCACGGCAATCAAGTGGCGCTGACTTATGAAATCCCGATGGGCGAAGTGGTGCTGGATTTCTTTGATCGCCTGAAATCCACCTCGCGCGGTTATGCCTCTTTAGATTACGGTTTCAAACGCTTCCAAACGGCAGATATGGTGCGCGTGGATATTATGATCAACGGTGATCGTGTAGATGCGTTAGCGTTAATTGTACATAAAGACAATGCACCGTACCGCGGTCGTGAATTAGTAGAAAAAATGCGTGAACTCATTCCACGTCAACAATTTGATATCGCGATTCAAGCGGCAATCGGCAACCACATTATTGCCCGCTCTACCGTGAAACAATTACGCAAAAATGTGTTGGCAAAATGTTATGGTGGTGATGTCAGCCGTAAGAAAAAATTACTACAAAAACAAAAAGAAGGTAAGAAACGAATGAAACAACTCGGCAATGTTGAAGTGCCGCAAGAAGCATTCTTAGCCATCTTACACGTAGGAAAAGACAAATAAGGAAAGTATTCATGTCGAACGTATTTACGATTATTTTAATCGCTGTCGGATATGGTTTGTGGAAAGTATTGGATCATTTTCAGTTACCCAATACCTTTTCCATTTTACTCATTATTTTTACCGCACTTTCTGGTGCCGTTTGGTGTTATTTGCGCTTTGGCGTGTTACCAAAACGCGCCAGACAAATTGCACGCTTGGAGCAACGCAGTGGCAAACCATTAAACGACGAGGAAAAAACTCAAATTGAACCGATTTCAGAAAGTTCTGAATTTGTCGCGTCTTTATTTCCGGTATTAGCTTTTGTATTGATTGTGCGCTCATTTATTTTCGAGCCATTTCAAATCCCCTCTTCTTCCATGGAACCCACATTGCGTATTGGCGATTTCATCTTAGTCAATAAATTTGATTACGGCATTAAAGATCCGGTTTTCCAAAATACGTTGATAAAACGAGGCGAGCCTCAACGTGGTGATGTCATTGTGTTCAAAGCACCGGAATCCCCTAGTACCGACTACATTAAACGTGTTGTCGGCACCCCCGGCGATCGCATAATTTATAACGAAGCGAATCGTCATTTAACCTTGGTTTACGCCAAAGACGGCAAAGAATGTTTGACCGATTGTGAAACCAAAGAATTTAGCTACACGCTGCCTCAACCGAATGAAAATTTCCGTTTTATTTTAGGACGAGATCACAGCGGTAAAGTGCAATACGGCCCTACACCATTAGAAACCATTGAAACCGGTGATGTGACACACGCTATTCATTGGTATCCACAGCCGATTAACGAAGGGTATCGTTATAAAGCCTTTAGTAAACAAGAAAATTATGTAACGGAATGGGTTGTACCGGAAGATCACTATTTTGTGATGGGTGACAACCGTAACAACAGTGAAGATAGCCGTTTTTGGGGCTTTGTGCCGTCACAAAATATTGTGGGTAAAGCGACCTATATTTGGCTGAGTTTAAAGAAAGAACAGGATGACTGGCCAACCGGCGTTCGCACCGAGCGCTTGTTCCAGAAAATTCAATAATATGCGAGAAGATAACTTAGATCGTTTACAACGAAAAATTGACTATCATTTCCAAGATGTTGCCTTGCTTAAGCAAGCACTTACCCATCGTAGTGCTGGGCATAATCATAATGAACGCTTAGAGTTTCTAGGCGATGCCATTTTGAATTTAACCATCGCGGAAGCGTTGTTTCATCAGTTTCCAAAATGTAATGAGGGTGAGTTGAGCCGGATGCGCGCGACTTTAGTGCGTGAGCCGACCTTAGCCATTCTTGCCCGTGATTTTCAATTGGGTGATTATTTATCACTTGGGCAAGGCGAGTTAAAAAGTGGCGGTTTTCGTCGCGAATCTATTTTAGCGGATTGTGTCGAAGCGATTATCGGGGCCATTTCACTGGATAGCAGCTTAAGTCATGCGACACAGATCGTGAATCGTTGGTATCAAACGTTCCTTGAAACGATTAAACCGGGCGACAATCAAAAAGATGCCAAAACCCGTTTACAGGAATATTTACAAGGCAATCGCCAACCGTTACCCACTTATCATGTGGTAAGTATTCAAGGGGAAGCCCATAACCAATTATTTATCGTAGAGTGTTCCATTTCAGATAATGACCGCACTTTTATCGGTAAAGGTTCCAGCCGTCGTAAAGCAGAACAAGCGGCAGCAGAACAAATTCTTCAAGAGCTAAATATCAAATGACAGAACAACTTGAAACGTATTGTGGCTTTATTGCCATTGTAGGCCGTCCGAACGTGGGGAAATCCACCTTACTGAATAAAATTCTCGGACAAAAAATTTCTATCACATCGCGCAAAGCGCAAACGACCCGTCATCGTATTGTAGGCATTAAAACCGAAGGTCCGTATCAGGAAATTTATGTAGATACGCCGGGGCTACATATTGAGGAAAAACGGGCCATCAACCGCTTAATGAATCGTGCTGCCAGCAGTGCGATTACTGATGTGGATTTAGTCATTTTTGTGGTGGATGGCACTCATTGGAATGATGACGATGAAATGGTGCTTAATAAACTGCGCAAAACAAATGTGCCGGTTGTACTTGCCATTAATAAAATCGATAACATTAAGAATAAAGATGATTTATTGCCATTTATTACGGAAATCAGCAGTAAATTTACCTTTACCGACATCGTGCCGATTTCTGCTGAAAAAGGGAATAATTTAGAGGTGATTGAAAACATCGTGCGTAAGTCTTTGCGCCCGGGTGTACACCATTTCCCGGAAGATTATGTGACCGATCGTTCTCAACGTTTCATGGCATCGGAAATTATTCGTGAAAAATTAATGCGTTTTATGGGGGAAGAATTACCTTATTCTGTAACCGTAGAAATTGAGCAATTTAAGGTGAACGAGCGCGGAACTTATGAAATCAATGCCTTAATTTTGGTTGAGCGTGACGGACAGAAAAAAATCGTTATCGGTCACAAAGGCGAAAAATTGAAAAAAATCGGTACCGAAGCTCGCTTAGACATGGAGCGTTTATTTGATAATAAAGTTCATTTGGAACTTTGGGTGAAAGTGAAATCCGGCTGGGCGGACGATGAACGTGCCTTGCGTAGCCTAGGATATATGGAAGAGTAATGTAAAAAGGTGAGCAACGGGCTCACCTTTTTTATCTTTAAAGTGCGGTGGAAAATCAAATTGTTTTTTGACCGCACTTTTATTTTAGATATTTCTTAATTTATTGGAATAGAGCACTAAGCATAACGCGATTACCATAATTAAAATGGCGCAGGCGAAGAGAAGGGTATCTACCGAACTTTCGTGATTGACGATGATCAGACGCAACATGGCGGTGATACCGGCGTAAATAAAATAACGCAGAGGGAAATGGTAACCGCTTTTGAAATATTGCACGATAAGACCGATAAAACCGAAATAGAGGAAAAACATGACCGCTTGTTCAGCAACGTTATAAGGCACAATGGTTGAGGTATTTAAGACCATCATTGCCAAAGAATACGTAATTTTGACGAGGGCGATAATAAGTACAAAGGCTAACGCAATTAGCGCAGAGCTTAAAACGATTTTTAATATTCCGGTGACCACTTGGGGGAGTTTTTCTAGTTGTTGAGATTCTTCCATAGTTTACTTTCCTTCATTTTATAACGAGATTCAAAGGGTGCGTATTCTAAAACAAGAGAGGATAAGGGTAAATAGATTTGATTAGCGAGAAATATCGGATTTTTTAACCGCACTTTTATAAAAAGAAAGGCTGACATTTGTCAGCCTTTTTGTTTTCATTATTAATTATTTGATTACACCGCAGGCCATACGTGCACCGCCACCACCAAGTGGAGCAGGGTGGTCAGAGTGGTTGTCGCCGCCCACGTGGATCATGATAGAATGACCACGAACGTCATCAAGGTGTTTGATACGCGGTGCAAGAACAGGGTTAGTCGCTGTGCCATCATGTAATACGGTTAATGCCGGTAAATCGCCTAAGTGCGCATCATCTTGCCATGGGAAACCATGCTGTTTGGCTTCTTTCGGATCCCAGTGACCGCCTGCAGCAAGCCCTGCAGTTAATTTACCGTCTTTTTCTTTCGGATCACAGCTTGGGTTTTGGTGAATATGGAAGCCATGTAAACCTGCTTCTAATCCGTTTAAGTTTGGTGTAAAGACCAAACCGTAGTTGGATTCGGTAATGGTAACAGTACCCACATCTTTATTACCGTTAACCGGGTCAAGTTGTTGTACTTTTACTTCAATAGAAGCACCGGCAGGTGCCATGTGATCGTGTTTGTGTTCATGGGCGTTCGCCATGCTTGCAGCACAGATTGCGCTGATGCTTACGGCTAAGAGAGTTTTAAATTTCATTGGTTTACTCCTTTTATGTTAAAAATCTTTTATATTCTAACTAAAATAAGGCATAAATCGAGCATTTTTAGAATGTTATTGACTATCAACGACATTTGAATTTTTTATCTTTTTTCTTTAATAGAAATGAGATTTATTTATAATAAAGATCGTTGCTATTTTATTTAGGAGAAATCAGATGGCTAAAGATGAAGTCGGTCATAATTTTTTGGCACGTTTAGGTAAAACCCGTTTGCGTCCGGGCGGTCGTAAAGCCACCGATTGGTTAATTGCAAGCGGTGATTTTAATAAAGATAAAAAAGTACTGGAAGTGGCCTGTAATATGTGTACCACCGCCATTGGATTGGCGAAGCAATATGGTTGCCGGATTGAAGGTGTTGATTTAGATGAAAACGCCTTGGAAAAAGCCAAGGCCAATATTGCAGCGAATAACTTGCAGGACAAAATTCATGTGCAACGCGCCAATGCGATGAAATTACCTTTTGAAGACAATACGTTTGATATTGTGATTAATGAGGCCATGCTCACCATGCTGCCTGTTGAGGCTAAAATGAAGGCAGTTGCTGAATATTTTCGCGTATTGAAACCGGGTGGCTTTTTGCTGACTCATGATGTGATGTTAGTGGGCGATGACCATAAAACCATTTTGGAAAATATGCGCAATGCCATCAATGTGACGGTCACGCCATTAACCAAAGACGGTTGGAAACAAGTGTTTTTAGACAGTGGTTTTCGTAATATCGAAACTTTTTCTGGAGAGATGACACTGTTGTCGCCAAAAGGAATGATTTATGACGAAGGCGTGTTAGGTACATTAAAAATCATAAAAAATGCTCTTAAAGCAGAAAATCGTGAGCAGTTTAAGAAAATGTTTAGCACTTTTAATGACCCTGAACGTAAATTACATTTTATTGCGGTTTGTAGTCAGAAGTGATCTACTCTCTTGAGATTAGCCTTCCAAACTGGAGGCTAATTTCTTTATAACAATTCAATTTTGCCTGACTCAATCTTAAAAGTGCGGTGCTTTTTCGGTTGCATTTCTTTGAGCTGGTTTTGTGTAATGGCGGTGACAAAAACTTGTGATCCACTGTTTTGTAGGCGTTCGGCGAGAAGACTGCGTTTAGTTTGATCCAACTCGGAGGCAAAGTCATCAATAAGGAAAATACAATGGCGTTGTTTTTGTTGCATCAAATGTTCACCTTGAGCCAAACGCAAGGCGCACATTAATAATTTTAGCTGACCACGCGATAAAATATCTTCCACCGGCAATCCATTGGCTTTAAAACGAAAATCAGCTTTTTGCGGGCCTGAAACCGTATAGCCTAATGCACGATCCCGTTCGAAATTACGCTCTAGCAATTCTGCGTAGTTTTGTTCTTTTTCCCAGCCTTGATGAAAACTCGCGCCGATGTCGAGTTCCGGCAGGAATAAACGGCAAGTTTGTTCAATTTCCGGTTGCAAGGCTTGTGCATATTCAGATCTTAGCTGGCTTACCTGCTCAGCAAGTTTGACTAATTCCACATCCCAAATTTTCATTTGTTGATAACCGGAAACTTGCTGTAAGGCGGCATTTCGTTGTTTGAGTAAACGGCTTAAACTCGCCCACAGATTATAAAAACTCACGTGATGATGAAATAAGCCCCAATCCAGAAAGGCACGGCGATAGCTTGGGCCGCCATTGAGCAAATTTAACCCTTCCGGCGTGATGATTTGCATAGGGAGCAAGTGTGCGAGGTCGGAAATTTTATTGCCGTCTTCGCTATTGATTTTTACGAGCGTGTTGCCTTGGCGTAGCTTTTGTAAACCTACCGACCATTGATGTTGCTGTTCTTGAATTTGCCCAAAGAGGGTAAAGTGCGGTTGATCGTAAGAAATAATCCGATTACTGACCGCACTTTTAAAAGAGCGTCCGTGACCTAAATAGAAAATGGCTTCCAACAAGCTGGTTTTGCCGCTGCCGTTGTTGCCGACCAAAAAGTTAAAGCCGTGATCTAATTCCAGATCCACGGCTTGTAAATTACGAAAATTTTCAACGGTTAAACGTGAAATCGCCATACATTATAAGCGCATCGGCATAATCACATATTCTGCGCTGGCGTCTTCACAATCTTCAATTAAGCAGCTGGAAGAAGCATCGGTTAAGCGCATACGCACTTGATTGCATTTCAACGCATTCAACACATCAAGAATATAGCTGACGTTAAAGCCCACTTCCATTTCTTCGCCACTGTAAGATACATCGATAATTTCTTCTGCCACCTCTTGTTCCGGGTTGGTCGCGGTGATTTTTAGTTGATGTTCACTGAGTTGTAAGCGTACGCTACGGAAACGTTCGTTAGATAAAATTGCTGCGCGTACAAAGGCTTGTTTTAAGGTTTCCCAACTCGCTTCAACGATGCGGGTTGCATTGCGTGGCAACACACGACGATAATCAGGGAAACGACCGTCAATGAGTTTTGATGTGAATGTGATGTTATTTAATTGAATACGTAGGTTATTTGTGCCAATTTGCAAACGCGCCGGTTGCTCGCTTGGCTCCAACAAACGTGCCAGTTCTAACACACCTTTACGCGGTAAAATCACTGAATGAGTCTGTAAATCTTGTTCTAATGGAATAGTACAAACCGCTAAACGGTGCCCATCGGTTGCGACGGTGCGTAATAAATTACCTTCCGTTTCAAATTTCATACCATTTAAGAAATAGCGCGCGTCTTGATTTGCCATGGAAAATTGAGTGGCTTCAATTAAACGGCGTAGTGTCGCTTGCTCAAGGGTGAAATCCACTTCTGATTGCCAATCTGTGAGGTTTGGATAATCTTCCGCCGGCAAGGTGGATAAATTAAATTTACTGCGATCAGAACGCACAATAGCGCGATCTTCTTCAAATGTGACGGTAATTTCTGCATTTTCCGGCAAGCTACGACAAATATCTAAGAATTTCTTTGCCGGAATTGTAAATTTGCCATCTTGTTCTGCATGAAGTAATGGCGTTTGGGTTGAAAGTTCGACTTCTAAATCCGTACCGGTAATGCTTAATTGATTATTCTCAATTTGCAATAAGACGTTATTTAACACCGGAATATTCGGACGGCTATTTAATACGCCACACACTTGTTGCAACGGTTTTAATAAATTTTCTCGGGAAATAATAAATTGCATCTGGTGACTCCTATACGGATAAAGTTCGGATTAAGTTAGCCCAATCTTCTTGAATATTCGGATCGGTGTCGCGGAAACCGGCAATCGTGCGACAGGCGTGTAAAACAGTGGTATGATCGCGGTCACCGAAGGATTTGCCAATTTCCGGTAGGCTGCGGTTAGTTAATTCTTTTGCCAGTGCCATTGCCACTTGTCGTGGGCGAGCCACTGAGCGAGAGCGATTTTTGGATTTTAAATCGGATACTTTAATGCGGTAATATTCAGCAACTACTTTCTGAATATTGTCTACGGTTACCAGTTTATCTTGTAACGCTAACATGTCTTTTAAGGTTTCACGCACAAAATCAATGGTGATCGGTTCGCCTTTAAATTCCTGCATGGCTTTTACTCGGTTTAAGGCGCCTTCTAGTTCACGTACATTAGTACGTAATTTTTGTCCGATAAAAAACGCTACATCGTGGGGTAAATCCACGTTATTTTCTTCCGCTTTTTTCATTAAAATGGCGACACGGGTTTCAAGATCCGGCGGTTCAATGGCTGTTGTGAGCCCCCAACCAAAGCGCGATTTTAGACGTTCTTCAATTTTTTCAATTTCCCGTGGATAACGGTCAGAAGTCAAAATAATTTGGCGACCACCTTCAAATAAGGTATTGAAAATATGGAAGAATTCTTCTTGGGTTTTTTCTTTGTCGCTGAAAAATTGAATGTCATCCACTAACAGGGCATCTAAAGAACGGTAGAATTTTTTAAATTCTTCCATTTTATTGTCACGAATATAAGCTACAACTTGTTGCACAAAACGCTCGGAGTGAATATACACGACGCGCGCCTCCGGATTATTGGCGATAATGCCGTTACCGATAGCGTGCAATAAGTGGGTTTTACCTAAGCCTGTGCCACCATATAAAAAGAGCGGGTTCGAGGTTTGTTCGCCGGGATTATCTGCGACCTTTTGCGCTACAGCGCGCGCCAGTTGGTTGGATTTCCCCTCAACGAAATTTTCGAAAACCAATTTGGTATTTAGGTTGGAGTGGTAAGGTGTTTTATTTGTGCTTTTTTCTTCCGAAAAACCGACCGCACTTTGTTTTTTCGTAGGTTTCTCTACTTTTGGTGCGGTGGGTTTAATGCCTTCAATAACGGATACGTTAAGATTAGGGTTTGCACTGGTTTGACGAGCAATGTCAGTAATTAAAGGAAGATAGTTATCAATCACCCATTTTTGCACAAAAGCATTTGATGCATAAAGTAAGATACCGCTTGCGCTAGTCTCAGCTTGCAACGGATAGAGCCAGATTTTGAAATCGTCCGTAGGAATTTTATCTTGTAGTTGCAACAGGCAATTTTGCCACAGAGAATTCGGCTGGTGTTCCACGTTAATATATCCCTTGTTAATTGGTTTATAGTTTTCCTTCGATTACCTTGCCAACCTTTTATCTTATTGTTTTATATAGGTATTACTTGTTTGACGGCCGAGTTTTTGGCAATAAAGTGCGGTTGGAAAGGCGGTCATTTTACAATAACGGAGGAAAAAGATCTGCTATCTGGCTCTAAAAAAAGCAAAAAAGGTTGCTTGCCATTTTTAGCCAAAACCGTATAATCGCCTCGCTTTTAAATGCTGTGAGTGATGGAAAAATGAACGAGTTGCCGTGTTTTTTCCTTAATCTCATTTGACGAACGCTGAATTTATGATTACAATTCCGTTCCTTATTTTTTGATAATCTTTGTTTATTTAAACGTTTCCCAACGTTTAAAGTAGAAACAGTTACTGAAACTATTTGACTTAGGTACATTATAATGAAACGCACATTTCAACCTTCTGTATTAAAACGTAGCCGTACTCACGGTTTCCGTGCTCGTATGGCAACTAAAAATGGCCGTCAAGTTTTAGCTCGTCGTCGTGCTAAAGGTCGTAAAAGTTTATCTGCCTAATCGCATATTAATGTGGTTAAGCTAAACTTTCCTAGGGAGTTACGTTTGTTAACTCCCGAACATTTTAAATACGTCTTCCAACAGCCGTTCCGCGCTAGTTCACCTGAAATCACTATTCTTGCCCGTAAAAATCACCTTGAGCATCCTCGCTTAGGTTTAACTGTGGCGAAAAAACATCTCAAACGAGCCCATGATCGTAATCGTATTAAACGGTTATGCCGTGAATCTTTTCGTTTAGCACAGCATTACTTACCGAATTATGATTTTGTTGTTGTAGCAAAACAGGGAATCGGCCGCTTAGATAACCGCACTTTATGGCAAACGCTGGATAAATTATGGCAAAGACACATTCGTTTGGCGCAAAAATCCTTATTGGATTAATTCGTTTTTATCAAATCGTTATCAGTCCATTAATTGGCCCCCGCTGTCGTTTCACACCAACTTGTTCTTGCTATGGTATTGATGCTGTAAAAACGCATGGAGTGGTAAAAGGTGGTTGGCTTACGGTTAAACGTATATTAAAATGTCATCCTTTAAACGCGGGTGGGTACGATCCCGTTCCACCCAAGATCAATAATAACAAAACAGAGAATAAATAATGGATTCAAGACGCGGCCTGTTGGTCATTGCACTACTTTTTATGTCTTTTATTGTTTATCAGCAATGGCAACTTGATTATCACACGCCAAAACCTGTGGCAACTGAGCAAACTGTGACATCCACTTCGGATGTGCCGGCTTCTTCTACTGGGAGCAATACAGTCATCGCAACGGATACCCAAGTAAAAGGTAAAGTGATTACCTTAGAAAATGATGTATTCCGTTTGAAAATTAATACCTTAGGTGGGGATGTTATTAGTTCTGAATTGTTGAAATATGATGCTGAACTAGATTCCAACATGCCATTTGTATTGTTACAAAATACACCTGAACACGTTTATATCGCTCAAAGCGGTTTAATCGGTAAAGATGGTATTGATACGAAAGCAGGTCGTGCTGATTATCAAGTTGAGGGTGAAAACTTCAAATTAGCCGATGGTCAAAATGAATTAATTGTTCCTTTGGTTTATCAAAAAGAGGGCGTGACTTACCGTAAAATTTTCGTATTGAAACGCGGTGAATATGACATTGCAGTCAATTATGAAATTAATAACCAAAGTGATAAAACGATTGAAGTTGAGCCTTATGGTCAGTTAAGACATACTTTAGTTGATAGCTCCGGTAATGTGGCGATGCCAACTTATACCGGTGGTGCTTATTCTTCTTCTGAAACTAATTATAAAAAATACAGTTTCAGTGACATGGAAAATGCCAATTTATCAGTGAATACCAAAGCCGGTTGGGTTGCGGTGTTACAACATTATTTCGTTTCTGCTTGGATTCCTAACCAAGATGCCGATAATCAACTTTATACTTTGACAGATAAAGCCAACAACATCGGCTCAATTGGGTATCGCGGTCCGGTTGTTGCGATTCAACCGAATACAACCGAGAAATTAACCAGCAAATTATGGACCGGTCCAAAATTACAAAATGAAATGGGACAAGTTGCAGATCATTTAGATCTCACTGTGGACTACGGTTGGGCGTGGTTTATTGCAAAACCATTATTCTGGTTGCTGACATTCATTCAACAATTAGTTCACAACTGGGGTGTGGCGATCATCTGTGTTACCTTAGTGGTTAAAGCGATTTTATATCCGCTCACAAAAGCACAATATACCTCAATGGCTAAAATGCGCATGTTGCAACCTAAATTGCAAGAAATGCGCGAACGTTTCGGTGAAGATCGTCAGCGTATGAGCCAAGAAATGATGAAACTCTACAAAGACGAGAAAGTAAACCCATTAGGTGGTTGTTTACCGCTCTTGTTACAAATGCCAATTTTCATTGCCTTGTATTGGACGTTTATGGAAGCTGTTGAATTACGTCACGCACCGTTCTTTGGTTGGATTCAAGACTTGTCTGCGCAAGATCCGTATTACATCCTACCGATTTTAATGGGCGCTTCCATGTTCCTGTTGCAAAAAATGTCTCCGACACCGGTTGCCGATCCGATGCAGCAAAAAATCATGAACTTCATGCCGTTAATCTTTATGGTGTTCTTCCTTTGGTTCCCAGCAGGTTTGGTACTTTATTGGTTGGTGTCTAACTTGATCACGATTATCCAACAACAACTGATTTATCGTGGTTTAGAGAAAAAAGGGTTACATACCCGTCATAAAAAATAGTGAAATCTAGAGAATTAAAAGGCACGTATTGTGCCTTTTATTTTAATTAAAAAATGCACGAAAAAATGACCGCACTTTTGCGTCATAAAGTGCGGTTACAAAACGCAACGCTTTTTGACTGTTGGTTCTGTCAACGACCCAATTAGGGGAAACAAGTGGCCTTGTGAAGAAAATATTAAACGTTTTGAGAGCAGACTTATGAAAGAAACAATCGTAGCTCAAGCCACTGCGCCAGGACGTGGCGGTATTGGCATTTTACGTGTATCAGGGCCGAAGGCCACTGATGTGGCACAAGCGGTATTAGGAAAGTGCCCCAAACCACGTATGGCAGATTATTTGCCCTTTACAGATGCGGATGGCACCGTGTTAGATCAAGGGATTGCATTGTATTTTAAAGGGCCAAACTCCTTTACCGGTGAAGACGTGCTTGAACTTCAAGGGCACGGCGGACAGGTTGTATTAGATTTATTGCTAAAACGGATTTTGCTTATTGATGGCATTCGGTTGGCACGCCCAGGCGAGTTTTCTGAGCAGGCATTTTTGAACGATAAATTGGATTTAGCCCAAGCGGAAGCGATTGCCGATTTAATTGATGCCAGCTCCGAACAGGCAGCACGTTCAGCACTGAAATCGTTGCAAGGTGAGTTTTCCAATAAAGTGAATCAGCTTGTGGATTCGGTTATTTATTTACGTACTTATGTCGAGGCGGCGATTGATTTTCCGGATGAAGAAATCGATTTTCTTGCCGATGGCAAAATTGAAGGACATTTGAATGGCATTATTGCGCAGTTGGATCAGGTGCGTGCCGAAGCGAAACAAGGTTCTATTTTGCGTGAAGGGATGAAAGTGGTCATTGCCGGTCGCCCTAACGCCGGGAAATCCAGTTTATTGAATGCTCTTGCCGGACGTGAAGCGGCTATTGTCACAGACATTGCCGGTACCACACGGGATGTGTTGCGCGAGCATATCCACTTAGATGGCATGCCATTGCATATTATTGATACCGCGGGGTTACGTGATGCGACAGATGAGGTGGAGCGCATTGGTATTTCGCGTGCATGGAATGAAATTGAACAGGCGGATCGTATTTTATTGATGCTGGACAGCAGCGATGCCGAGCAAGATTTAGCTAAAGTGCGGTCGGAATTTCTGGCAAAATTACCGAACACTATTCCGGTTACTATTATTCGCAACAAAGCGGATTTAACCGGTGAAACGGAACGCTTATATGAGCAAGATGGTTATACGGTCGTCAATTTGTCCGCCAAAACTCAGCAAGGCGTGGATTTATTGCGTGAGCATTTAAAACAAGCGATGGGGTATCAAACGGGTATCGAAGGGGGCTTCTTAGCACGCCGTCGCCATTTGGAAGCCTTAGAACAGGCGGCACAACACTTACAGACAGGACACATTCAATTAACCCAATTCCATGCCGGTGAATTGTTGGCGGAAGAGTTGCGTATGGTGCAAGATGCCTTAAGTGAAATTACCGGCCAGTTTACCTCTGATGATTTGCTCACGAATATTTTTAGTTCGTTTTGTATCGGGAAATAGAGGCAAAGTGCGGTCGGTTTTGACTGCATTTTTCAGGTATAAAAATACCGATGGTTTTCCATCGGTATTTTTGTTTATGTTGACTAGAGTAAGAGCGCAGAGCCCCATTTGATAATATCGAAGAAGAATTTATTTTGGTTAGTTGCCACGCCATCAGCGGATTTTGTGGTGCCATCAGGATTTTTCTGAACTTCGATCATGCCGTTTTTATATTGTCCTTTTACCACTTCTAAATCATCAGCAGCATTTTTTCTTAACATCTCACATTGTGCTTTGTCCATGTCTTCCACTTTATCCTGTCTAAATTTCTTATATTGGTAAGTGGCGTAATTCATGGATTTTTCATCGTCTTGAATAATTTTTACATACTTCTCGCCAATGACGCTTTCTAGCGGATAGAAGAAAATATATTGTGAGTGAATGTAAGCATCTTCTTTTGGAAAGTGCTGTTGCAAAATACGGGTTAAATTTGGATAGATACATTGTTCCGCTTGTTTACTGGCGAATACCCAACGTTGTGCATTATCGTCGGATAACAAATAATCTGCGCCGGCATACTCACCGGGAATTGGAGCCTGCTTGGTGCCAAATAATGAGCAACCGGTAAGGAATAAAATGACACCCGAAAAAATAAATTTCTTTAACATGGTTAAACCTTTATAACTTGATACATTACAAAAAAACGCTGCGTATTCTAGCAATAAGCATGCCATTTACAAATGATTTGTTTATGGAAAGCAAAAAGTGCGGTGGATTTTCGGGATCAATTACGCTAGAAAATCACCGCACTTTTATAAGAGAAAAAATTAGTGGCAAATCACCTGTTCAATCATACGACCTTTTTCAGCAGCGTTGGCGTTAGGCAATTTATCGCCATTTTGTTTGATGGAGTCGGTGTATTTTTCCACAAAGCTCTTGTCTTCACTGATGACACCCGCAGAGTATTCATCAATACTAAACGTGCCTTTGGCATACATTCCGTTGAGTTGATACGTGAGGTAATTATCAACAGAGGAGGTGTTTTTCTCTAGATCATAATAATTGCTAGACATGTTGAAATGCACGCCTTGTTGCGTTTTGAAATCCTGACAAATACCGTTCTTCGCTGTAAAAACAGCATGGCTTAAACGTCCTTGACCAAATTCATAATATTCAAATGTTTTAGCATTGGCTAATTTCTTCAGATCTTGTTCGTTACTTGGATTCATTGATTTTCCATTGTGTAAATACATCACCGGAATCAGCCTGTTACCACTGAATTCTTGTTGATAAATTTCACCAAGAATTTTGCTTCCTCGCCGTGCTTTTAAGACGGGCTTTTTCATATCGCTATCGGGTGCGCCGGCAATTTTCTCAAAAGAAATCGATTTGATTTGACTGTCTAAATCAACGTAGTGACGTTCATGTACACCGGTAGAAATATCTTCAAACGCATTCCAGCCATCGCTATTTTTTCCTGGGGTATTGGCGTGAGCACAGGCGATTAATGTCATGATCGAGCAGGCGAGCGTACTGAATTTTAAGATTTTCATTCTTTCTCCTAAAATTTGATTATTGATAATCAAAAAAACCGCACTCTTTTAAAAGTGCGGTCATTTTTACAGGTGTTTTTTTATTCGTTAAACGAATCTTTCAAACGTTCATCAGCACGACGGGCTTCGCCTTTGTGTTGTAATTTATTGAGCTGTTTCTCAAGTTTTTCTTCAACGTCGTTGATCGCTTTATACATATCTTCTGCCTCCGCGCTGGCAATGAGGTTACCAAATGGAGTGCCGATAGAGGCATCAACGGAAAAGCCTTTAGGCGTTTTGTTTAAAATAAAGTGAGGATTGATCAGTTGGGTATGCCATTTATTCAGTTTGACAAGTCGTTCTTCAACGTGAGCACGGATTGCAGGGGTGATATCCATTTGTTTACTGGTAATATTTAATGTCATAGCATTTACCTCTTATGTGAATGGGGTCTGAGACCCAGTTGAAATCCTTAGTTACAACATAGTAACCTTGCCTTTAATTTTCAAGCGCTTTTTAGGTTGTTTAAAAAGAAAAGTTTAAAAATATGATCCAGGTCTGAAAATTGGGAAAAGATGCTTTTTTTGCGGAGATAAGTTGCTATGATGGGCAAGTTAAAGAAAGCGGATATTATATTTAATATCCGCTTTCTTTTTTATTATTGGGTCATTTCGTCTTGGTCAAACTGATTGGCATTGAGGCGTGAAAAATAGTCTTTCGTTTCTTCAATAACCACTTTGCGCAAGCCGATTAAGGCAATTAAGTTTGGAATCGCCATTAAGCCGTTGACGATATCCGCTAAAATCCAAATGAGATTTAAATGAATAAATGCGCCACAGCCGACTAATGCGATAAATGCGATACGGTAGAGTTTAATACCTCGGATTCCCACCAAATAAACAAAGCAACGTTCACCGTAATAGCACCAGCCAAGAATGGTCGTAAAGGCGAAAAACAGGAGTCCAATGGTAACAATCGTTGCGCCAATAGAAGAGCCTAAACCTTGAGAGAATGCATAGTTGGTCACGACAGCACCTTCCATGCCTGGCGTTTGCCACGCGCCGGTTAGGACTAAAACAATACCCGTCATAGTACAGACGATAATCGTATCTAAGAATGTACCCGTCATGGAAATTAGGCCTTGACGTACTGGCTCTTTAGTTTGTGCGGCAGCCGCAGCAATCGGAGCACTCCCTAAACCGGATTCGTTGGAGAAAATCCCCCGTGCCACACCGGATTGAATGGCTTTCATCACAGTAAAACCTAATGCACCGCCCAATGCGGCTTCCGGATTGAACGCGCTGTGAATTATTAATTGAAGTGCGGTCGGAATTTTGTCTAAATTTAACAGAATGATAATGATGGATGTCGCAACATAAAAGACTGCCATAAATGGCACGATGTAGGATGACACCAACGCGATACGTTTTACTCCACCAAGAATAATTAAGCCTACTAACAGAGTGATGATAGCCGCAGTGATACTGACGGGAATGCTGAAAGTATCTTGCATCGCATGGGTGATGGCGTTGACTTGCGGGAACGTGCCGATACCAAAGAATGCAACGAGTACGCCAAATAGAGCAAAGAGTTTTGCTAGCCATCCCAAACCAAGACCGCGTTCAATGTAATACATCGGACCGCCAGCCATAAAACCGTTTTTGTCACGTACACGATATTTAACGGCTAACAAACATTCTGCGTATTTGGTCGCCATGCCAAGCAATGCGATTAACCACATCCAGAAGATGGCACCCGGGCCACCGGCTTGTACTGCTGTTGCAACGCCCACGATGTTCCCTGTGCCGATGGTGGCGGCAAGTGCGGTACACAAGGCGGCAAAAGAAGAAACATCCCCTTTTTGTTGTAAGCCCGAATCGCGTTTAAACAAATAGCGTAAGGCACGAGGCAATTGAACGATTTGAATAAAGCCTAAGCGAAGGGTTAAATATAATCCGGTACCGGATAATAAAATGAGTAGAGGCGGGCCCCATATAAAGGAGTCTATTGCAGATAAAATATTTTCGAATGTCATTGATGGTTCCTCGTAAATAACCTGATTACAAGGAGGCGGAAAGAATTTTACGGATAGATAAAATAGGAAATAACTCAATAAATTGAGTATGTTATATTCACCGAAATCTTCTGCCCCTGTCCTTTTGCCTGAGCGTTTGAAAAGCGGTGAATATTCCGCTTCTTTGCGCCTTCGGCGTCCATGAGTACTTTCAAGTCAAACTTGAAAAGTACCTTGGATCTCTCCAAGGGTTCGTCCAGTAACAGTCCCTGCCATCGCGCCTGAAAGATTTTACCTCGTCGGCGTGGGGTCAATTCCCCGCTCTCCAGCTACCTTCGTCCGAACAATTTATGCTTGCACATAAAGTGCGATAAATTCTAGCAATATAATTTTAAGATCTCAATCATGCCGTTGGTTGCGTTGCCATTTTTTTGCAATATAACTGCAGGTAGGCACCAATTTGAGCTGATTTTCTCGAATAAACGTGATTAAGGCTTGATATAACTTGTCGGCTACACCTTGCCCACGTAATGTTTCCGACACATAAGTGTGATTGGCGTTGATGGTGTGGTCGTCAATGAAAAAATAAGTGAGCTTGGCAACAGGTTGTTGTTTTTCGTCTAACACAAAAAATGTTCCTTGGTCGGCGTTTTTCTCGTGCTGAATTTTCATGAGTGGTTTACCCAATCATTGTCTTCATTTAATAGGCCGTTAGCGGCAAAATCGGCGGTTTCGTATGGAATTGCCTTTTCTTCTGCCGCCCATTCACCTAAATCAATAAGCTGGCAACGCTTGCTACAAAAAGGGCGGTAAGGACTTTGTTCTGACCAAATGACGGCTTTGTGGCAAATTGGACAAGGGACTTTAAAGATATCATCGCTCATTGAATTTCTCCGCGAGTTGTAAATAGAGGTGGTGCAAGTCTAGCACTTTTTGTTTGAGTTGAGGCAGGCTGGCAATAAGGTCTTCGTTATTATTAATGACATCATCGGCATATTTTAAACGTTCTTGGCGTCTCACCTGAGATTGCATAATGCGTTTAATCTGCTCAACTTGATTGTTATCCCGTTGGCAGGCTCGTTCTACTTGGGTGTGCTCTAACACATCAACGACTAAGATTCGCTGACAAAGTGCGGTCAAATTATTCTCAATTAATAACGGCACCATGAAAATGCAATAAGGCGCCTGTTGTGCGGCGAGTTGTCGCAACATTTCATGACGAATGGCGGGGTGCAATAATTGATTCAGCCAGTCTTTCTGCGTTTCATTGGCAAAGATCTTTTCTCGCAGGGCTGCGCGATTGAGCGCGCCGTCTTCAAGTAAAATCTCCGGCCCGAAATGGGCAGCAATTTTTGCCAATAACGGTGAACCTTTTTCTACCACTTGACGAGCAACAAGATCGGCATCAATGATTGGTACACCAAGCTCAGCAAACAATTCGGCAATAGTGCTTTTACCACTACCGATCCCTCCCGTTAGCCCAACCACATATGTCATGTTATGTCCTTTGTATAATTAACAGTGGCGCGATCATACGTTCATGTGTTCAATTAAGCAATAAACAGACAAGACCTGAAAAAGAGAGAAATGGACCGAATGGAACCGTGTTGAGTGTACGGTTTCGATACTTGGCGTAGGTCGCGTAGATTAAGCCGAAAAGGCAGGCGAGGAACAAAAAGACGGGGAGTTGCTGTGCCGGCATAAAAGCTCCTAACCCGAGAGCCAGCCAGTAGTCGCCTCGTCCTAATGCTTCTTGTCGGTAGTACCCTTTGGCAGCATGATAGATAGCATAAAAAACGCCTCCAAAGAGGACCGCACTTTGTAGGCTTTGTTCAAGGGATAATGCTCCGATTTGCCAATATGCCGCTCCTAAGCCGAGGGCAAGTAAGGCTTGGCACAATGTGGGCGAGATCAGGCGATAGTGCCAATCCACCAAAGAAATTGAGCTCAAAATGGTGATATAAAGCGCAAGGCAAAGTCCCTTTGATGGCTCGTCATTGGTGGCATAGCAAAGTAAAAAGAACAGTGCGAACAGCATGCCGTAAATCAGTGCGGAAGCTTGTTTTTGGAGTGGCTTGAGAACGGATTTTCCCGGCATAAAGTGCGGTGGATTTTCCGGGTAAATTTCAATGTATGCGCTGTAAACCTCATGACTTAATTTGCGGGCAAAGTGCACTACATAATTATGTACCAACACGCCACAGACAACACCAGCAAGCAGAAAGAATAGCCACATCATTGTACTAGCGAACCCATGTTGAAAATCGGTAGGTACATGCCGAGCATAATTAAACCGATAAGTCCGCCGATAATCACCATTAATAAAGGTTCAAGCATTTGTGACAGGAGATCAATTTGATGATCTAGCTGTTGTTGATGATCGTTGGCGATAAATTGCAGCATCTTGGGCAATTCTCCACTTTGTTCTCCTACTTGTAGCATTTGTTGGGCTGCAGGGGGAAAAATTTGTCCACTCACGCTGGCGGAAAACGGATAGCCTTGTTGAATCCAATGGAGTGCCGATTGCACTTCCGTCATTAATATTAAATCGCCTTGTAATTGAGGTTTGGTTTGCCAGCTTTGTTGTTTCGGTAGGAAAGATTGAAGTGCCTGATTTAGTGGAACGCCAGCCTGTAACATCAAAAATAAACTGCGGCTGAAGCTCACCAAACGGGAAAGCCGAACGATATGATTAAGCAGCGGCATGTTGTTGAACAAACGTGTTTTTTGTCGATGAAGCCAGGGCGAGTGTTTCAGCTGAAAGCGAATGAGTATGACGGTGAGTACAACAACGATGAGTAGAGCCAACCAATAATTTTGTAACCCTTGAGAGAGCGTAAGTAGAAGTTGTGTAAAGGCGGGGAGTTGTGCGCTGTTGTTGTCATACATCGCCGCAAATTGTGGCACGATGAATAACAATAGCAGGACGGTCAATATTAATGAAATACCCAGTACCAACACAGGGTAAAGCAAGATCTTTTGTATTTTACGCTGCAACGCCAGTGTTTGTTGTTTGTGTTGGGCTATTTCATGACAAACCGCAGCAAGTTTGCCGGTCATTTCACCTACTTGAATAAGTTGGCGTTCTTGATAGGTGAGGTATAACCCTTGCTGTTCTAAGGCTTGAGAAAAGGCTAAACCCCTTTCAATGTCTCGTAATAAGAGACGGAGCCATTGATTCAGTGCGATATTGGTGCAGTTTTGCAACAGAATTTGCAGACTATGTTTTAAGGGGACCGCGGCTTGTAATAATGTCGCGAGCTGTGAAAGTAAGGCGCAGATCTCGGCATTTTTCGGCTTATTGCTCAGTTGCCAGTTTTGTTGCAATGTAATGCTTTGCAAACCTCGCGCCATTAACTGCTGCCGTGCCTTTGCTTCGCTTTCTGCTACAATGAGTCCTTTTTGTTTTTGTTGTAACCGATTGATCGCTCGCCAGCGAAATAATTTTAATTTAGTCATGGGACTGCCCTAATACGCGCTGAATTTCGACTAAATCTGTTGTACCGTTTCGGATTTTTTCTAAGGCGCTTTGGCGTAAATCATCGAAATCCATTTCATAGCCTTGCGGATGGTGTAGTTGAGGTTGTAGGAATTGATATACCCCGACACGCCCTTTGTAACCTTGATGACAGTCGCAAAAATGGTTGGGATTTCCACCGCACTTTTGGCAACGTTTACGCACCAATCGTTGCGCGATGACAAGTAACAAGCTGCTGTCGATTTCATGGCGCTGAATACCCAACTGTTGCAAGCGGGAAATGGCGGAAGGAGCATCATTGGTGTGTAAGGTAGAAAGGACTAAGTGTCCGGTTTGTGCGGCGCGTAGTGCCATGGCGGCACTTTCTTCATCACGAATTTCACCTAGCATAATGATGTCGGGATCTTGGCGTAAGAAGGTACGAAGGAGACGGCTGAAATCCAAGCCAATAGGATTATTTACTTGAGTTTGAATAATACCTGGCAACTGAATTTCAATGGGATCCTCTGCCGTCATAATGTGTTTTTCCGGTGTATTTAAATACTGTAATGCTGTATACAAAGAAATACTTTTACCGCTACCGGTCGGGCCGGTTACTAAAACCAACCCTTGGGGTTGGCTTAATGCATGACGGAAAAGTTGTTGCTGTGATTCAGTCATGCCCAATTCACTGAATTCCAACTGAACGGGCCGATTTTGCTGTAAACGCAACACGGCTTTTTCGCCAAATTGGGTCGCAAGGGTTGAGAGACGAAAATCTAAAATATCGGAAAAGGTGGTTTTAAACTGAAAGCGGCCATCTTGCGGTAAACGTGTCTCGCTAATATCCAATTTCGCCAATAATTTCAGACGGGAAATTAAGCGGTTTGCCAAAGAACGCGAGATTTGTTCTTGTACTTGCAATACGCCATCAATACGAAAACGCACTTGTAATCCCTCGGCTTGCGGTTCTAAATGAATATCGGATGCTTTTTTCTGTGTAGCGTTTTCAAAAATCTGATTGAGTTGTTGAATGATCGGCTCATCAATTTGCTGGGTATCAGGCTGTTCTTGTAGTTCAGTTGAATAAAAGAGCGGTTGATTTTCCTCGACTTTTTCAGATTTTGTTAAATCCTGTAGTGCGCTTTTGAGTAGATGGCTAGGCAATAACACAGGCTCAATGTGCTTTCCACTGAGAAAGGAAAAGGTTTCACAAGCGGCAAGATTGGTTAATGAATCCAATCCTAGCCACAGAGTTTGGGCGTCTTCTTTTAACGGTAACGCCAAATAACGTAAGAGGGCGGTTTGTTGTTGCTGATTTCTAAGCCAAAGCTCAGGCGTAATACAAAATTCTTCGCCCTGTTGATTGACGACCGAATAATGCCGTTCCATCGGATGTTGCATCTCCTTTACCGCCCTATTGGATTAGCACTTAAGAGCAAAAGCCCGCCGGGAAAATTTCTGCATTATTACCGCAGGAAGCCGCCCAGCTTACCCCCGTGGCAGCGGTGCCGGAGGCACTGAGGGTGTTGCTAATATTTTCGAGACTGCTTTTCCCGGTTACAGTGATAGCGCCACTTTTCACTTTGGTGGATTTTACGTATTTTTGTTTTGTGGCATCGGTAACGTCTGCTTGAATGCCGTTTTGTCCTCCGCTGCAGTTATCGGTTTTGCCGGTGTTGTAAATACACAGTTCCACTTCGGCGCGAAGCGGCGCAGAAGCCTGTAACAACTCGGAAATAGCCGCTTTTTTGGTGTAATTTTGGTAAGATGGCACCGCGACAGTGGCGAGAATCGCGACGATCGCAATCACAATCATTAATTCGATTAATGTAAACCCTTTTTTAACGGATTTCAGAGAGATAAAAACGGATTGAATTGTCATAAAAAATACCTTGTTCAATGAAAAATAATATGGTTGATTTGAAGCGGAGGTATTTTGGCTTAGCGGAAAAATAGTGTGAAATTACACTGCACTTTTCTGGGATCTTGATCGCAAAATAAAAATCTTATGATGGAAAAACAGTTACACATTAAAGACGGATGGTTAGTCAACGAAAGGAGAGTGTTGTCACCGCATTTTGATCAACGCCCTGAGCCACAGGATATTTCCTTGTTGATTATTCATTATATCAGTTTGCCGCCGGAGCAATTTGGCGGCGGTTATATTGATGATTTTTTTCAAGGAAAATTAGACCCGCAGGCACATCCTTATTTTCAAGAAATCAGTCCGTTACGGGTGTCAGCCCATTGTTTAATTGAGCGTACAGGACGGATTACTCAATATGTGAATTTTGCTGATCGTGCTTGGCATGCCGGTTTATCTTGTTTTGAGGGGCGGGATAAATGCAATGATTTTGCCATTGGTATTGAATTGGAAGGCAGTAATGAACAGCCGTTTACTGATGCACAATATTCAGCATTACAAGCACTTACACAGGAAATTATGCGGACATATCCGCATATTACCAAAGAGCGTATTGTGGGCCATTGCGATGTGTCACCGGGGCGGAAAATCGACCCGGGACAATATTTTGATTGGCAGCGGTATTTACAGAATATTTAAATTGAACAATAAATAGACAGCATAAAGCGGCATTTTTCATTAACAGGAAAATGCCGTTTCTTTTTTATTATTGCATTGAAAAATAAGGATAAATTTTCTTTTGATTATTTGTTAAATTGAAATTTTTCAGGTTATTTCTAGTTATTCCGTGGTTGAAACACAATTTTATCCACAGAAATACTGAATAACTCACAGGAGGAGGGGAAATCGTAAAACCCGAAATAGACAAAAGAAATCGTGCTCATTTGTTCGACATAACTTGTTGAAAAAATCGTAAAAAACGGATGAGGTATAAATCACTGAAAATTTGTGAGGAGAATTTAAACAAGCCAGTAAAAAATTGAGTAGGAATTGGTTTGGAAGGAAAATAGATGACAGCTTATTTCCTGTTTTTAGCTCACTATTCACAGGCTTATCCACATCATCAAAAATTCCGTTCAAGAATAACATAAAAATTTGACGTATTTGGGGACCGCACTTTATAACTTTTTAATCTACAGCATAACCTTTATTTCTTTTTCAATATCCAGAATTCTACGTAATATTGATGACCAATTCGTCACCCGTTTTCTTTATAGGAGTTTTATATGTCACAATTTCCCATTCATACCATCGAAACCGCACCGGAAGCTGCAAAAGAAGCGTTAAAAGCCGTGCAAAATGCTAACGGATTTATTCCAAATTTAATTGGTGTTCTTGCGAATGCACCGACAGCGCTAGAAACCTACCGTACGGTGGGCGGAATTAATGGACGAAATAGTTTAACCGCCGCAGAACGAGAAGTGGTTCAAATTACTGCAGCGGTGGTCAATGGTTGCGGTTTCTGTGTGGCAGGGCATACTAAAATTGCCTTAAAACTATTGAAACTTGAAGAGGCCCTGGTTAACCAAATTCGTTCGACTGCGCGCATTGAACAAGATGCTAAATTGGATGCTCTTGCCCGTTTTACACTGACAGTCATCTTGCAAAAAGCAAAATTGACCCAAGCGCAACAGCAAGCCTTTTATGATGCAGGTTACACAAAGGAGAATGCCCTTGATGTGGTGTTAGGGGTAAGTCTAGCGACGTTATGTAATTATGCAAATAATCTTGCGGACACACCGATTAACCCGGAACTTCAGCCTTTTGCTTAAGGTTCTTTTTATATGTAAGGCAGCTCTTGTGAGCTGCCTTTTTTATGCCTTACTTTTGTTATAACTGATGGTTTTTAAATATAGTCACTAATTCTTTTCTTTTTAAAACTCCCTTTGTTAGATTTTAAGCATTAGCAACGTATTAATAAACAAGGAGAAAAATATGCAACAGCGTGATCTTTATCCCCATGAAATCTTGCAAGATGTCATCGACAAAAGTTATGCAAAATCACTTGGCAGCGTAAAAACCTTGGCCATTCTTAGCTTTCTAGGAGGCGGTTATGTGAGTTTCGGTTATATGGCATATTTAAAAGTTGTCAGCGGCATACCGGCGGAGTGGGCGGGCTTGGCAACCTTATTGGGGGCCGCTGTCTTTCCTATTTGCTTAATTTGTATTCTGATCGGAGGCGGCGAATTGGCCACAGGGAACATGATGATGATGGCTTTGGGGCGATTGAGCAAACAGGTAAGCTTTAAGAAATTATTACGTAACTGGGTAATTGTGAGTTTAGGTAACCTTGCCGGCGCATTATTTATGGCGTTTTTTCTTGGACATTATGTGGGGTTAGCTGAAGGGGCGGCAGCGAGTAAAACCATTGCTATTGCAGAAGCGAAAGTGAATATGGATTTCTTGCGCGCCTTTGTTTCAGCGATTGCCTGTAACTGGATGGTGTGTATGGGGATTTGGTTTTATTTTGGTGCAAAGCAAACATCGGGACGTATTCTTGCCATGTGGTTCCCTGTGATGATTTTTGTGTTGATTGGGCTACAGCATTTTGTGGCAAATATGTTTATTATTCCGGCAGGGATTTTTGCCGGAGCAAATGTAACATGGGGAGAATTTTTCTTAAATATGCTTCCCGTCTTCTTGGGTAATGTGACAGGTGGGGCGGCATTTGTTGGGGCTTCTTATCTTTACGCCTATCGTCATTTGCTTAAAGAGGATTATCAAATTTAGCGCATAAAAGTGCGGTGGAATTTTTCAGTGTTTCGAATAAAAAATAGGGAATCATGTCGATTCCCTATTTCAGTCTTGAATGTGATTCAGCGAGGTTTATTTAATTAACTCTACCGGTACTTTTACCACGAGTTTTTTGATTTTGGCGGATTGACCATTCACGTTACAACAAGGTTTATGGGGTTCATAAGGATAGAACACCGCAAACATATTTGGCACTAATGTAATTGTGCTTTTGTTGTCGATTTCTTGGGTAAGTTGGTAGTCATCATCTTCGTGGTAAGCTTCGTATTTATTTAAGTCAGGGTAAGTTGCACCGACTTCGATGTTTTCTACGCCAAGAATTAATACTTGAACGTCCAAATATTTATGGTGCAATTCTGCTTTTTTGCTCGCGGCGTCAGCCAGTTCAGGTTCCATCACGTTCATATAAATTTGGTCAGTAATGTCATGACGACCAACTTCTAATTTTTCTAAATCCAAACCTTTTAAATATTCACAGATTTCGGTAATGACTTTAGGTAAGCCAAGTTTAAAATCCGCGCGGGTTAAATCTCCAATTAACATATTTTCTCCTTTTTTGTTTTAGAAACTGGAGTGATTTTATCATTAACCTTATTTTTCAGGTAGTCATAAATCGTAATTGCGTAAAAAAGTTACCCATCAAGGCAAAAGCCCTGTATAATGCCCGCGTTTTATTTTCTGAATTAGCGTGCGGCTAACAAAAGTGATTTTCCGCGTGGACGTCAAAAAAGTGCGGTCGGTTTTAAGATTATTTTTGCTAGTCGCAAATTGGAAAATAAAACATTGTGAATATTTATTTAAGAAGGAAAACATTGTGGATCCAATTGTTAAGCAGTTTAAATACGGTCAACATACCGTAACTTTAGAAACCGGCGCTATTGCACGTCAAGCCACCGCTGCCGTTATGGCAAGCATGGACGATACAACCGTATTCGTTGCCGTAGTTGCCAAAAAAGATGTGAAAGAAGGGCAAGATTTCTTCCCATTAACCGTTAACTATCAAGAGCGTACTTATGCCGCCGGTCGTATTCCGGGCGGTTTCTTCAAACGCGAAGGTCGTCCGTCTGAAGGCGAAACCTTAATTGCCCGTTTAATCGACCGTCCGATTCGTCCGTTATTCCCAGAAGGTTTCTTTAATGAAATCCAAGTGGTTGCGACGGTTGTTTCTGTAAACCCACAAATCAGCCCGGATTTAGTGGCAATGATCGGTGCGTCAGCTGCGTTGTCTTTATCCGGTGTGCCATTTAATGGCCCAATCGGTGCGGCGCGTGTTGGTTTCATCAACGATCAATTCGTATTAAACCCAACCATTAACGAACAAAAACAAAGCCGTTTGGATTTAGTGGTTGCAGGTACTGACAAAGCCGTATTAATGGTGGAATCTGAAGCAGATATCCTCACTGAAGAGCAAATGTTGGCTGCGGTGGTTTATGGCCATCAGCAACAACAAGTGGTGATTGAAGCCATTAAAGAATTGGTTGCAGAAGCCGGTAAACCACGTTGGGATTGGGTTGCACCTGAACCAAATACTGATTTAATCAATAAAGTGAAAGCGTTAGCTGAAGCGCGTTTAGGCGATGCGTATCGTATCACTGAAAAACAAGCGCGTTATGAGCAAATTGATGCGATTAAAGCAGACGTTGTTGCTCAAATTACCGCTGAAGATGAAGAAGTCAGCGAAGGCAAAATTGTTGATATTTTCACCGCACTTGAAAGCCAAATCGTGCGTGGACGTATTATCGCAGGTGAACCGCGTATTGACGGACGTACTGTTGATACCATTCGTGCATTAGATATTTGCACCGGTGTATTACCGCGTACCCACGGTTCTGCAATCTTTACCCGTGGTGAAACTCAAGCGTTGGCTGTTGCTACTTTAGGGACGGAACGTGATGCGCAAATCATTGATGAATTAACCGGTGAGCGTCAAGATCACTTCTTGTTCCACTATAACTTCCCTCCGTATTCCGTAGGTGAAACCGGTATGATTGGTTCACCAAAACGTCGTGAAATTGGTCACGGTCGTTTGGCGAAACGCGGTGTGGCAGCAGTGATGCCAACCTTAGCCGAATTCCCGTATGTGGTACGTGTGGTATCTGAAATTACCGAATCCAACGGTTCTTCTTCTATGGCTTCCGTGTGTGGTGCTTCTCTTGCGTTAATGGATGCCGGCGTGCCGATTAAAGCGGCTGTCGCAGGTATCGCAATGGGCTTGGTGAAAGAAGATGACAAATTTGTCGTGCTTTCCGATATTCTTGGTGATGAAGACCACTTAGGTGATATGGACTTTAAAGTGGCGGGTACGCGTCAAGGTGTAACCGCACTTCAAATGGATATCAAAATTGAAGGTATCACCGCTGAAATCATGCAAATTGCATTAAACCAAGCGAAAAGCGCACGTATGCATATTCTTGGTGTGATGGAACAAGCCATTCCGGCGCCGCGTGCTGATATTTCTGATTTCGCGCCGCGTATCTACACCATGAAAATTGATCCGAAGAAAATCAAAGATGTGATCGGTAAAGGTGGTGCAGTGATTCGTGCATTGACCGAAGAAACCGGTACTTCCATTGATATTGATGATGACGGTACAGTGAAAATCGCTGCGGTAGATAAGAATGCCGTACAAGATGTGATGACACGTATCGAAGACATCACTGCTGAAGTAGAAGCGGGTGCCATTTACAAAGGTAAAGTGACTCGTTTAGCCGATTTCGGTGCATTCGTTTCTATCGTAGGTAATAAAGAAGGCTTGGTTCACATTTCTCAAATTGCTGAAGAACGTGTGGAAAAAGTCAGTGATTATCTACAAGTAGGACAAGAAGTGATGGTTAAAGTGGTAGAAATCGATCGTCAAGGTCGTATCCGTTTAACCATGAAAGAACTTGCGCCTAAACAAGACACTGTTCAAGAATCCTTTGATGAAGTTATTGAACAGGAATAATTAAATTTAGGATTAATGTTACGGGACGGAATGTCCCGTAACATTTCTTTTCAATAAGCAATTCCTCTGCTTTAAGGCTTACAAAGAAATGACACAACGCAATGGGTTGTTTAATTTCGCGGTGTTTTTACCCATTTTATTTTTTACTTTTTTATTGTCTGGCTGTGTCAGCTTGAACAATAGTTTTTTGTCTAAAAATAAAGTGGTGCTAGCCGATCAAAACCCAAGCCAGCATTTTGAACAAGAAGTAATGATTGTTCGGATTAGTCAGGTTTTGCTCGTTGGAAAAATGAGTAATGAAGAACGTGCTTCTCTCCATTTTGAACGGGGCGTGCTTTACGATAGTTTGGGGCTTTGGGCTTTAGCGCGTTATGACTTTACTCAAGCTCTTGCATTGCAACCGAAAATGGCAGCAGTATATAACTATCTAGGGCTTTATTTATTACTTGATGAAGACTATGACGGCGCATTAGAGGCCTTTAATACGGTTTTCAGCCTCGATCCTGACTATGAATATACCTTCCTTAATCGAGCATTAGACTTCTATTATGTGGGACGGTATAACCTCGCTGAACAGGATTTCTTGGCATTTTATCAACGCAATAAATCAGATCCTTACCGTGTTTTATGGCTGTATTTGAATGAATTAAAATTTAAACCGGCCGAAGCACAAAAAAATCTGGCTCAACGTGCTGTTGGGCTTTCTCAGGATTATTGGGGTACCTACATTGTCCAATATTATTTGGGCAAATTGTCAGTTCAGGATCTACAGGCTAAAGCGCAGCAGTTTGCAACAAAAACCGCTACGCAATACGCAGAAGTGCTGACTGAAACCTACTTTTATCTAGCAAAACAAAAACTCAATATGGGACAGATTGATGAGGCAGAGACCTTATTCAAACTGGCTGTTGCAAATCAGGTGTATAACTTTGTGGAGTATCGTTTTGCGGTGTTTGAGCTATCGAAATTAGGACAACAGGCTCAAGCAGAATAACGGTGAGCATGGCTCAACCGGCGATGCGTTGTAAGACGCAAAACGACACACTGTGATTAACCTGAAAGCGTCTATTGAGCTTTCCTTTTATACATTCGAGTATTTTTAATGACTGAAACTAAAATGACTTTCAAGGATTTAGGCTTGCCTGAATTCATCCTTAATGCTGTTTCCGATCTTGGTTTTGAAACACCTTCTCCAATTCAACAAATTTGCATACCGCACTTATTAGAAGGCCGTGATGTACTGGGCATGGCACAAACCGGTAGTGGGAAAACAGCGGCTTTTTCTTTGCCAATTTTGGCGCAAATCGATCCAACCGAAAAACACCCGCAATTATTAGTGATGGCGCCGACCCGTGAATTAGCTATTCAAGTTGCAGATGCATGTGAGCAATTCGTGAAATATGCCAAAGGTATTAATATTGTGACTTTATATGGTGGCCAACGTTATGACATCCAATTACGTGCGTTAAAACAAGGGGCGCAAGTTGTGGTAGGGACACCGGGACGTATTTTGGATCACCTACGTCGTGGCACCTTAAGCCTTGCTGAACTTAAAGCCATTGTGTTAGACGAAGCGGATGAAATGTTGCGCATGGGCTTTATTGATGATGTGGAAACCGTGATGGCAGAATTACCTGAACATCACCAAACCGCACTTTTCTCTGCCACCATGCCGGAGCCGATTCGTCGAATCACCAAACGCTTTATGAAAGATCCGCAAGAAGTCAAAATTAAAGCGACCCAACAAAGTGCGCCGGATATTGCGCAAAGTTGTTGGTATGTTCATGGCTTCCGCAAAAATGATGCCTTGTTGCGTTTCTTGGAAGTGGAAGATTTTGATGCGGCCATTATTTTCACCCGTACCAAAACCGGCACGTTAGACGTAACGGAATTGTTGGAAAAACACGGTTTCCGTGCGGCAGCATTGAATGGCGATATGACACAACAATTACGTGAACAAACCTTAGATCGTTTGCGTAGTGGCAGCTTAGATATCGTTGTGGCGACAGACGTGGCGGCGCGTGGTATCGATATTGAACGTATTAGCCTTGTGGTGAACTATGATATCCCGCTCGATGCTGAATCTTATGTACACCGTATTGGTCGTACTGGCCGTGCAGGACGTTCCGGTCGTGCGTTATTGTTCGTTGAACCGCGTGAACGTCGTTTGTTGCGTAATGTTGAACACCTTATCAAGAAAAATATTGAAGAGGTGGAATTGCCGAATCATGAAGTCTTACAAGCCTGCCGTCGTAAGAAATTCAAAGATAAAATTACCACGCAGTTGGAACATCATGATTTAGAGATTTATCGTGAATTGTTGGAAGATATGTTTACTGCTGACCAATCACAAGAAGATATTGCCGCCGCTATGATGATGTTGCTACAAGGCAAACAAAAACTGATTCTTCCACCGGATCCGATTGTGGATAAAAAAGCACGCCGTGATCGTAGTGAGCGTGGTGACCGTCGCGAGAATCCTCGTTCAGCAGAACGTCGTGGTGAACGTAAAGGCTATGGCAATCCACAACCAATGGATTTATATCGTATTGAAGTGGGCCGCGGAGATGGCGTGGAAGTTCGTCATATTGTTGGGGCTATTGCCAATGAAGGCGATATTAATAGTCGCTACATCGGTCACATCAAGTTGTATGATGATTATTCCACCATTGAATTGCCACAAGGTATGCCGAAAGAATTGTTACAACAATTTGCGAAAACGCGTGTGTTGAATAAACAAATGCGTATGTCTTTTATCGGCGAAGCCAAAGGCGAGCGTGGCGGTGATAATTTTGGCGGAAAACGCCGTGGCGGACGTTTTGAAGAAAAAGGCTTCAAAGGCGAACGTAAATTTAAAGAAAAATCTCACCGCACTTTTAAAGAGAAACGTGAGTTTAGAAAATAAAGAAGAAGACCGCACATAAAGTGCGGTCGTTTTTTGAGATAAATTGACGGCTTATCATGTGATAAGCCGTTTTTCTTATTCTTCTAAAATGACTTTGCCGATATAGCCGAGGTTGCGATGTTGTTGTGCGTAGTCAATGCCATAGCCCACCACGAATTCATCAGGGATGGTGAAGCCAACCCAGTCTACCGGTACATTCACTTCACGACGGGATGGTTTATCCAACAAAGTACAAATTGTCAAAGAGGCCGGTTCGCGTAAATTAAGAATCTCACGCACTTTTTCTAGGGTGTAGCCTGTGTCAATAATGTCTTCTACGATCAGTACGTCTCTATCGCGAATGTCGCTTTCAATATCTTTTGTAATGCGAACATCGTGGTTAGTTGTCATGCCGCTACCGTAGCTTGATGTGGTCATAAATTCGATTTCTACTGGCAAATGTAATTCGCGTACTAAATCCGCCATAAACATAAAGGAACCACGCAACAAGCCTATTACCACAAGGTGATTAACTTTTTTTTGTTGATAGAATGCGGTGATTTCTTTGCCAAGTTCAGCAATACGGGAACGAACTTCTTGTTCGGAAATAAGAATATCGACGTGGTGTTTTTTCATTTAAATGTTACCTTTGCCAGATGATGAGGGCGCTATTCTAACAAAAAAAAGACTGAAGTTTAAACTTCAGTCTTTTTAAGTACCCTAACGAATTTACTTTCTACTCTACCTGTTTGGCGTGCTATGCAGACTTCCAATAACAACCATTCATCTTCATTGCAATACTTAACAGATGCGGCTTATGTTAGCAGAGTTTTTATTATTGTCAATAAGAATTATTCTCATTTGTTTTAATTTCCGGAAATTTTCATTTTTTCTAATAAAATGGAACCTGTCTGAATATTGGAGCGATGCTCAATATCATCGGCAACAGCAACAATATTGCGTAACATGTCCGGCAGTTGTCCTGCGATGGTGATTTCTGCAACCGGATATTGAATTTCACCGTTTTCAACCCAAAAACCGGCTGCGCCTCGTGAATAATCACCGGTAACCAAATTTACACCTTGTCCCATCACTTCTGTTACGAGTAAACCGCGATTCATTTGGCGTAAAAGTGCGGTCAGTTTTCCTGATGAATTTGGTTTGATCAGCCAGTTATGAATGCCGCCAGCGTGTCCTGTGCTTTGCATGCCGAGCTTGCGTCCGCTGTAACTGGTGAGCAAATAGGTTTGTAAAATCCCGTTGCGAATAATCTCCATGTCCTGCGTTCTGACCCCTTCACTATCAAACGGGGTTGAGGCTAATTGACGGAGTAAGTGCGGTCTTTCAACGATTTCAAACCAATCAGGTAATACTTGTTTTCCTAAGTGATCCAACAAAAAACTAGCTTTGCGGTATAAGCTGCCACCGCTGATGGCGGCTGCTAAATGGCTGATTAAGCCCGTTGCGACATCGTTTAAGAAAATGACGGGCGCTTCTTGTGTGGCAAGTTTTTGGGGTTGTAAGCGGGCAATGGCTTTTTTCGCTGCATTTTCACCGACCCAATTTGGTTGGGCTAATTGATTAATATCACGAGCCACCGTGTATTCATAATCTCGTTCCAATTGTTCTTGATGCTCTGCAATGACGGAGCAAGAAAGCGAATAGCGGCTGGATAAATAGCTTTGCAACATGCCGTGGCTGTTGCCATAAACGCGCACGCCAGTATGGGCGTTGAAAGACGCGCCTTCACTGTTCACGATACGTTCATCGTGTTCTAATGCGGCTTTTTCGGTATCCAAAGCAAGTTGCACTGCTTTATCAACGTCAATTTCAGCAGCGTGATACAAATCCAAATCCGGCGCATCAAATGCCATTAATTCTCTGTCGGCTAACCCTGCACAATCATCCGGTGAAGTGTATTTGGCAATAGCAAGAGCCGCTTCTACGGTGTTTTTAATGGCTTCCGGTGTCAAATCCGAGGTGGAGGCGTTGCCTTTTTGCTGTCCTACATAGACGGAAATACCCAACGCGCCGTCGTTGTTAAATTCAACGTTTTCAATTTCTTGTAAGCGAGTGGAGACGGAGAGTCCGCCGGATTTAGTCACACCCACTTCGGCCGTTGCACCTGCCTTTTGTGCAATTTCAATGGCAAGGCTGACAGCATCGCGCAGTTGTTGTTCTTGTTGGCGTAAAAGTGCGGTGGCATTTTCAAGTGTTTTTTGTGGCATTGTGCTTTTCTCAATAATGAAATTTCGCCAATTTTAGCGTATTTTTCTTTTTAAGGCGAACCACGGATTCTGTGCTAAAATGCACCGCACTTTTAAGTAGAACGATGGAAAAGAAGATGGCAAAACGTAAAAAAGAAGATTTTGACTGGCAAGATGAAGAGCAGGAAGAAATTATTTGGGTCAGCAAAAGTGAAATTAAACGGGATGCGGAAGCATTAAAAAAACTGGGTGAAAAACTGGTTGAGCTGACAAAGGCAAAATTAGATAAAATCCCTTTGGAAGACGCTTTATTGGAAGCCGTGAATTTAGCCCAGCGTCTGCAAAAAGAAGCCCGTCGTCGCCAATTGCAATATATCGGTAAATTATTGCGCGGGATGGATGTTGAACCCATCCAAGCAGCTTTGGAAAAATTAGAGAACAAACATCAGCAACAACAAGCAATGTTGCATAAGTTGGAATTATTACGTGATACGTTGGTGGCAAAAGGCGATGATGCATTAACGGATTTTCTAGCGGATTATCCGCATGCTGACCGACAACATCTGCGAAATTTGATTCGTACCGCGAGTAAGGAAAAAGAACAAAATAAACCGGCAAAAGCTTACCGTGAAATTTTCCAGTATTTGAAGGAAATTGTGTTGGAAGATTAACCTGATGTGAAATAATTCAGCCCCTTAATAAGCGATTTATTAAGGGGCTGTTTTTTATGGGCGAATTAATTTAGCCAGAAGAAGTAACCGAAGGTCGCGATAACAAAGATACACACGATATTCAAAAGAATACCGGCTCTTACCATTTCACTTTGTTTCACTTCACCGGTACCGAACACAATGGCATTCGGCGGTGTTGCCACCGGCAACATGAAGGCACAAGACGCACCTAAACCGATGATTAAGGCTAAACCGATTTCCGGCATACCAAGAGATTGTGCGATAGAAATGAAAATCGGCACTAACAAGGCTGCACTGGCGGTGTTGGAGGTGAATTCCGTTAAGAAAATAATGAATGCAGCAACCAATAAACCGATGAGATAGAAGTGACCGCCTTCAATCAGGAATACGATGCCGTCAGCCAAAATTTTGCTTGCACCGGAATTTTTTAATACCGCACTTAAGGTTAAGCCACCACCGAAGAGCATTAATACGCCCCAATCGGTATTGTCTTGAATTTGCTTCCAGTTTGTTACGCCGGCAACACAAAGGATAACCGCGGCAGATAAAGCAATAACGCTATCGAAGCTGGCAATTTTACCTTCCAATCCTAATGCGCCTGCAAGAATCGGGTTGATTTGGCTACTGAAAACCCAGCTCAATGCAATAAAGACGAAAATCGCTAAGGTAATCCAACGTTGTTTATTCATTGGAATGGCTTCAAATTGTTGGTCAAAACGAATATTGAGTTTTGGTTTGAAGACAATATACAGCGTTCCGATCATGATTGGCATTAAGATAATCATGATAGGCAAGCCATACCACAACCAATCAGCGAAGGTGAGGTGCAATTGCGTTGCAACGATGTTGTTTGGCGGGCTTCCCACTAAGGTTCCCATACCGCCGATACTGGCGCTATAAGCAATCCCTAAAAGCACAAACACATAGGTGTTATGTTCTGAATTACGATCTAAACGGCTGAGCACGCCCATGGCAAGGGGTAACATCATTGCCGCTGTTGCTGTATTACTTACCCACATGGACAAAAATGCGGTAACGGAGAATAAATACATGACCGCGACAAATAAATTGCCTTTCGCCAAAGCCATAATTTTATTGGCGATCATTTTATCTAACTGTTGAATATGAAGCGCTGTCGCTAAAGCAAAGCCCCCAAAGAATAAGAAGATATTTGGATCGGCAAAGGTGGCTAGCGCAGTACTTGTTTTCACTAATCCCAAGAAAATAGCGAGAAGTGGAACAATTAATGCTGTGATGGTGACGTGTAAGGCTTCTGTTAACCATAAAATGGCCACTAAAGCTAATAATGCCAACCCACTATTGGCGTTTTTATCAAAAGGTAGTGTATTGAGTAAGACAAAAAATAGAACGACGGCAAAGATAAAGATAATTGCACTCCTATAATTCTTACTTTGATTTTGAGTTGTGTCTTTCATAATTTTAATTCCTGTCAATAAAATCAAAGATCAACATATTGCCAAAAATAGGCAATATGCTAAGGAAACTAGCACTTTGTTAACAAAAAGCAATTAGTTTTTTATGGATTTGTGACATCGCGCAAAAAAAAGTGCGGTGAAAATTTTCTATATTTTCACCGCACTTTTAGAAGAATAATGACGCAGCTAGAATTAGTCTTGCTCGAAATCTGCGAGGTCTAAGGCTTCTTGTGACAGAATAATGCCGGTGAGATCTGCATACACAAAGTCTTCCGGGAAGAAAGTTACACCACCAAAGTTGACCGGAACATCGGTTTCGCCGTGGTTGTTTTCATCTGCACCTACCGGAATTGGGGCTAACGCATGAATGCCGATGTCGATATTTTCCAGTTGTTGAATTTGACGAACCGCACCATAAACGATGATGCCTTCCCAATGATTGTCTGCGGCTAATTGTGCGAGTTCCGCATCAATTAACGCACGGCGTACTGCACCGCCGCCATCAACGACTAATACGCGTCCTTCACCGTTTTCTTCTAAAATTTCAGCTATTAACCCGTTATTTTCAAAACATTTTACGGTGGTGACTTTGCCATAAAAAGAACTTAGCCCGCCGAAACTTGAGAAAACAGGTTCGACAACATCGACTTGATCGAGATAAATATCGCAAAGTTCAGAAGTATCAATGTACATAAAAGACCCTATTTTTTTAAGATGAATACTGCGAGCTAGTATAGTCCGTTTCAGCCTAGAAGCAAGCCAAAACTAAATAGCCCATTGATAAGTAACGCAATCAGCGACATTTGCGCCAGCATCGGGCGTAAAGCCACTGGCTCTTTATGAGAGAAAACAAAATAAGCATGTTTGAACAAGAGCGGATAAGTGAGCAAAAAGACGAAACTCAACGGATTACGCAAATTCATGAGGGCAAACAAAAGATAAAACAACGCCGCAATGGAAAGCAGCAAGCAATGATAAATCCGCCCATTATGCGGACCTAAGCGCACGGCAAGGGTGTTTTTACCTGCTGTGCGATCTTGTTCAATATCGCGCAAGTTATTGATATTTAATACGGCTGTCGCAAGTAAACCACTGGCAATGGCAGGCAGTAAAATGACAGCAGAGAAGTCATGTACTTGCAGATAATAGGTGCCTCCGATGCCCAATAACCCAAAGAAAATTAACACGGAAATATCACCTAAACCCAAATAGCCGTAAGGCTTGCTGCCCACGGTGTAGGTGATGGCGGCAACAATAGCCAATACACCGAGAAGGGAAAAGGCGATTAAATCGCTCACATTTTGGTAAGCAATACCGATTAAGAGAGCACCACAAAGGAAACTCAAGGCGATCATCACATAAAGCCCTTTTTTCAACTGTGCAGCAGAAATCGCGCCTTGTTGAATGCCGCGTAATGGTCCGATACGTTCTGCCGTGTCGGAGCCTTTTTGATGATCACCGTAATCGTTGGCGAAGTTGGAAAGAATTTGCAGAAATAACGTGGTGAGTAAACATAACACCGTGATTCCCCAATGGAAACTGCCCGCCCAACAGGCAAGCGCAGAACCGGTTAAAATGGTTGCCAAGGCTAGCGGCAGGGTTTTCGGACGCGCCGTTTCAATCCACATTTTTATTGTCTTTTTTGTCATAATGGCTACTCGAATAACGAAAAATAAGGCGATTTTTTACCGCACTTTTAGCTAAAATAGGCGCCATTCTACAAGGTTATTTTGCAGATTTTAACTGTTTTAAGGAAAATATGTCCGATTCTCTCACATTGCAGCCAGTGGCTGTGATCCACACGCCTTACAAAGAAAAATTTTCCGTACCGCGTCAACCTAATTTGGTGCAGGATGGCACCGGCATTGTCGAACTGTTGCCGCCTTATAACCAAGCCGAAGCCGTCCGTGGTTTAGAACAATTCAGCCACCTTTGGCTGATTTTTCAATTTGATCAAATCCCGCAAGGCAAATGGCATCCTACCGTGCGCCCGCCACGTTTAGGCGGCAATCAACGAGTTGGCGTGTTTGCCTCGCGTTCTACGCATCGCCCGAATCCACTTGGTTTATCCAAAGTGGAATTGCGCCACGTGGAATGTAAAAACGGCAAGGTGTTGTTACATCTCGGTGCCGTGGATTTAGTTGACGGCACGCCCATTTTCGACATCAAACCTTATCTGGTTTATGCCGATAGTGAGCCTGACGCGATTTCCGGTTTCGCTCAAAGCGAACCGAAACCGTTGCTGCACGTGGAATTTACTGCAGAAGCGGAAAGTGCGGTCAAAAAATACAGCAAAAATCGACCGCACTTACAACGTTTTATTACTGACGTTATTCAACAAGATCCCCGTCCTGCCTATCAACAAGGTAAAACTAGCGAGCGTCTTTACGGCATTTCGTTGTATGACTTGAATGTGAAATGGCGGATTAAAGCGGAGAGTGTGGATGTGGCGGAAATCGTGGAGATTGCATAAAAAATGCCATGTGTGAATATTACATGGCATTCATATTAAATTAACAACTCAATTCCTCAGCAATTTCCTCTGCTTGCTTAATCACATAGCTCACAGCTTCTTCTTGTTTATCCGGTGGATATTTGTAGCGTTGCAAGGCGCGTTTCACAAGAATTCGCATTCTGGCACGAACGCCTTCTTTGTATTGCCAGTCGATGGTTACGGATTTTCTGAGCGTGTCGGTGATTTCTTTTGCGAGTTTGCTCAATACTTCATCGCCCATCAGTTCACGGGCGCTTTGGTTTTGGGCGAGGGCTTCGTAGAAGGCGAGTTCCTCTTTTTTCAGCCCCAGCTTTTCACCTAAAGCTAAGCGTTCTTGGAAGTCTTGGCTCATTTTGAAGAGTTCATCCAGAATTTCGACGACGCTTAAATTGTGGTTGTGATATTGGTTTAAGGCTTCTTTTAAACGCTGTTCAAAGTCTTTTTGCAAGGTGAGGTTTGCGCCTGATTTGGCTTTGATTTCGCTTGACAAATACCGCTCCATCGCGCTCACCCATAAGTTCTTCGTTGGGCTGTTTTTGATGGTCTGTAAAAACTCTTCAGAAAGTAGGTTGATTTGCGGTTGCGGTTTTTCCAACAAGTCAAACAAATCAATCACGCCTTCAGAATAGACGGCTTGATTGACCAATTTTTTCAATAAAATTTGTCTTTCATTAGAACCTGTACCATTTTGTTCACGCTTAGTGAGAATGGCACGCACGGCATCGTAAAAGGCGATTTCTTGGTTGTATGGCTCAACTTCAGCCAATGCGCCGCACAGCATATAGCCTTTTTTCACCAAACCCGCCGCTTTCAAAAAGGCTTTTTTGCGTGGCTCGGTTTCTTTTTTATTAAACCAATGTTGCTCGTGCGCTTTACCATCAAACGGTAATCGATCGAGGCCCAAAATATGGTTAGCGGCAAAACGAATCGCCATCAGTAATTCATGTGGCTCGTCCTTCTCTAAGGCGGCTTGAACATCAAACGTTTTCCCTTCAACCGGCGTTGCAAACAGGTTGCGCACAAACTCTAAATGCTCTTTCATTTTAAAGAACACATCAATCACGCTATCGGTCAGCTTGCCCTTGCCTTGTGAATTGGTGTATTGCTGAGTGGCTTCTTTGAGTTTTTCGGCAATACCGACATAATCCACAATCAAGCCGCCGTTTTCTCGGCTTTTATTGCGGAATACAC
>ERZ791785.229-NODE-229-length-58854-cov-9.814504_pt1 | contig 58854 bp, 43 predicted proteins | sample MGYA00509947_ERZ791785 | MGnify/ENA primary metagenome ERZ791785 (study PRJEB30046, sample SAMN00791982) | human gut metagenome | study: EMG produced TPA metagenomics assembly of the A metagenome-wide association study of gut microbiota in type 2... | reverse complement strand
CAGACTTTTTCTTAAAAGTCAAGGCCGCGTTCCACGGACTTCCGAGATGAACCTTATTTTTCGGACTTTTTATCGGCAAACCACCCTACAATTGTAAGCAGTCGTTGCCGTCCCTCTGTCACTCTGTTGGGCCTTCAGCCGGTCAAAACGTCGAGTCCGAGCAGACGCCCGTGCTGACGTTTTCGACTGCCCGTAACGCCCGCAGCAGGTGCCGATTCAGTCCCGAAGAACGCCTTTTCGTCGCGCCAGTTGAACGAAATGGAAATTTCGTTCATCAAAGAAACAGCCCGCTGCCCCCCTGTCGCTAAGCTCCCCAGGCGGTGTGTTGCGGTGCTCCTCCCCTTTCAGATGTACGTCGATGGTCTTCGATCATGCCGTCGGCGACAAGCACCGACTCACTTTGTTCGGATGTCCTCTCGGTGGACAAGAGAGACCTGGTTCCCGTCACTCAACTGCTCAGCCAGAAACCCGTAGGTGCGACTATCGGACCAGGCGGCCCAGTCGACAATCAAGCCGTTGCACAACCTGGCATCTCCCTCACCCGCCAGGCCATTGAAAACCTCCTTGAAGGTCATCACAAAGGCGGGAGGAGGAGCTTCCTTCTCCCTGCTCTTGCGATTGCGTTCCGAATCCCATACGGCAAAGCTGCCGTCAGCCATCAAATACAAAACCAGGCCGGGCGATGCGAGATCGCCTTGCTTGAGGATCCAGCGATCGTAGTCGACAAAAAAGGCTACCTCGACGCAGGCACTTTTTTGCACCCCATGAATTTCCGCCTTGAGGACGGCTTTTTGAGAAGGAGAGGAAGGACGGGTAACGGAGCTGTTGGCCAACTGAGGGTTGGCTTCAGAAGGCCACTGTCTGGTCATGGCGTACCAGATGAGGTCCAGCAAAAAACTCTTCCCGAGCCCATTGTCCCCAGTGATCAGATTGAGGCGAGGACCGAAAGTGAGATCGAGCTTCTGCAGAGGGCCGACATTGGATGCGTTCAAGTTTTTTTATCATCATTCTTCCCCACAAACCGTCTTTGCCCGGCATACCTTTATTCAGGACAAGTCTGCCGTTTTGCCCTGTTGCCTACAGGCATTCTCGTGCTATATGAGCTCGAGCCGCGCCTCGCCCCACGACGAAACGCGACATCTGCTCGTCCAAAGAGGACCGTTTCGAAACCACAGACTGTTCTCAAGCTGTCTATGAGACTAGTTTGAGTACGGGTTGTTTTTTATACCCTACCCGCCTCGAGATTTTCCGTTGTAAGGGGCTGAAGACCGAAAGTCCTCACCCCTTATCCGATTGTGAGCCATGATCTAATGTGTGGCGGTGTGTATAATTGAGCCGTTGATAATGAAGGGACAAATATGAATAGTTCCGCGATTATCAGCAAGCTTGAGGCCGAAGGATGGAGGGAAGTTCGCGTACGAGGAAGCCATCACTACTTCAAACGTCTTGGGTCGAAGATGACGGTGTGTGTTCCGCATCCCAAAAAAGATCTGCCGATCGGTACCGTGAGAAGTATCGAAAAGCAAGCCGGGATACGCTTCAAGTGATGTTGAACTGGGGTGGAGTTCTCTGGAACTCCGTCCCACTCTTAACAGAGGACGCTATGCGTTATCCAATCGTAATCGAAAGAGGCGACGATACTCATGCTTATGGCGTGGTTGTCCCTGATCTCCCCGGTTGCTTCTCAGCTGGGGATACGCTGGATGAAGCCTATGTAATGGCTAAGGAAGCTGTAGAAGGATGGCTTGAATGCGCCATTGACGACGGGGAGGCGATCCCTGAGCCTTCAAGCATGGAATCTGTCGCGAAGATTGATGAGTACCAAGGATGGATTCTGGGTACGGTTGATGTGGATCTTTCCAAGCTCTCTGACAAGTCGGAGAGGGTCAACATCACGCTCCCGAAGCGAGTCCTTCACCGCCTGGACGGATTGGCGACCAGAAACGGGGATACTCGTTCGGGATACATCGCTCATCTCGTGCTGTCTGCCTCTTAACCCGAATTTTGCATGAGCCACAAAAAACCGACCTCCGAGCAGGTCGGTTTTTCTTGTAAACGGCTGTGTGGTAGCCAAAAAGAATGGTCATCCTTGCTATAATTTTGTTTGCACCAAAAAAACAACAAAAATGACCATGTCCTATTATTCTACCCAAATTAGAGACTCTTTGGGACGCGAAATTCGTGTTGACGTCGCCAATCCAAACGATTTGCGCTTGTGCTAAACTTCCTAACAAGGAAATGAATGTTGCGAGCATCCCGATTTCCTTTAAGAAGACTCTGCCCGGTGCTGGAAACACCGGGCTTTGTCGTGTCTGAACCCCTTGCGGGGCCCCCATTCCGACGCCGAAGGCTCGACATCGAGAATTTCGTGAGCCTGGCCGGAGTTGTGGGGCGGAAGGGATGGTTGCAACTTCCCTGCTTCCGATATTTTGCCCGATTTTCAATAGGGAAACGTTAACGCTGAGCAGTTGTGAGGACTTTGCCAATTGCGTCTTCTAGTCTCTCCAAAGAACTGTTCATGCTTTCGATCATAGCGGCGACAAACTCATCATGAGGAATTTGAGCAATTCCGAGATCCCATCCGTTTACTTTCGCAAAGCTATCAAAGAAAAGACGCGTTGTGCGACCGTTTCCTTCACGAAATGGATGAAGGGCATTCACCTCCGACAAATAAAACGCCATCCGTTTGGCGCACTGTTCCGTTGTCATGCCTTTGAAATCTTCTCGATGCATCCAGCTAAAGAGTGATTGCGCATATGGAACGATAAAATCGCTATGACAAAAGATGGACTGACCCTTGCTGATGAAGCCAGCTGATCTGATTTCCCCCGCCCAGTCGTAAATATCGCCAAAAAGATATTTGTGCATAGCTTGCAGATGCTTCAGGTCGTAATGCCCTCTGGGGAGTTGGCGCGTCTGGAGGAGAACCAACTTGGCTTCCGTGATGCGCCGCTCTACCTTGCTGAGCACTGAAGAGTCGCGAATGTTGAATTTGTTTCTTAAGATAGCTGTGCCTGAATAGGTGTATGGATCCACGATGCAGTCGTACTTGTAATTGTACTCAACGTGCATGTATTTTCTGATCCTCTTCAATAGCTTCAGAAATATATTGCTGAATCAAAGTGTCTGCAGAAATTTCTCCTCTGGCCAGGCGCCAGAGATTGTCAATATCTTCACTCGGCGTTGTCATGCCTTCACATGCTGAGGAGTGAATGGCAAAGTTAATGGCTTCCGCAGCCGTTGAGAATACCCCTGCTTTATGGGCTTTAGGTTCGAAATCGACATGCATACGAATCCCGACTGCCTCTGCGTAACGTTCCAGAGTTTTCAAGGTTACATCTGCATCAGACAGCAATCTTTTTTCTAGTCGTGCAACTGCAGATTGTGTAATAGACATAGCTGTTGCAATGTCTGCCTGCGTCAAGCCCGCGTTTTTACGGAAGAACACTAGAGATGATATAGAGAGGCTAGGATTGCTCATGCGAATCTCCAAATATGATCTATGTGTAATATTATAGCGCTTTTCTCATATTACGCTCAAAGCGCGACCTTCCTTTTACCAGCAAGGACTGCCTGGGCACAGATAGCGGGCAAACTCAGAAATCTGCGCTCACATGGAGCGCAGCTCCGCGTTAACCCGAATAGAGTGTCCAGGGTGCGTGTGATCCTCTTGGCACATGACGGAACTTTAGCCGCAATGCGCCGCCATCTCTTTGCCGAAAATTTCGTTCATCCGGGAAATCGGCTGCTGCACCCCTGCTGCGAAGCTCACCAGACGGTGTGCTGCGGCACTCCTCTCCTGTCAGGGATACGTCGACGGCTGTCTCTCTGCCACGTCCATGAATCATCTGCGGCCCGTATAGGGCGTTGCCTCCATCTACCCGATGGTCAGCGCGTCGGTGCAAGGGCGACAGCATCACAATCAGCGTCCCGAGAAAATCAGGGAAAACAAACGCCTTGACGCCATGCGCGGAACGATTGGCGGGAAAGCGCGCCAGAGGGCAAAGTTGCTAGACGTCTTCGACGACAGTGGTTTTTTGAGAGGGTCGTAGAAGTTCAGCGAGTAAAATCGGGGCGTTTTTTTGAAGGTATTTCCTCCCCTCTTCCTCAGATTCCATTTTAAGGTATTCGCAGTAATAATTTTGCCTGTTCTTGACCCAATAGTCGCAATTTAAATCGATGTTATCGATTGTGTCTTTTACTTCTTGTTGTTTTTGTTTAGATAGTATTGGATTAGGGAATAACTTTTGGGTAAATAGATCCAGTCTGAAATCATCAGGCCCCACTAGAAATGGATCTATGACCGGCTTTTTATCCCGGTCACTATTTGCCTTCCTGCAAGCTAGACGATAGTTGTCCCATTCGTATGCCAACCAAGGATTAATACTTTTAGGAATGAAGTGTTCGACTGAATGGCTTTCGAATCTATTACTGCTATTGTTGATCCTCATTCCGACATAGCAACAAATGTAATTGTATGCGCTATCAAGTTCTTTGGAGCATTTTGCCCAAAAGCGAGCCTTATCCCACGGGATGTTATCTGCTACATCCCCTTGCTTTGTAATACCCAGATTCTTTAAAAAATCTCGACCAGGTTCCCTGACCTTCTTATTGAATGTTGAGGGCTCCGGCGCCGGCTTTACAGGAATCAATTGATACCCCTCCGTTTCAATTCCGCATTCCAAATGATCCAATAAGGATCCATTTCTGGAAGAACCTTTGCTAGTTCACTGCTCACCTGCGAGATTTCGCTTCTTTTTACGCAATCTTTCTTAAGGAGTTCGTTAGCTTTTCGCAAAACCATCTCTGCATCCATTGAATAGGATGTTGTAAGGTCGAAAGCTTTACTAGTCAGCCAATTTTCAAAGCTCCCCATGGGAATATACTCACGATTGGTAAGAGAGACATTATTTCCATCAATCAAATCCAAATCGAACCATTGGTCATACTTCGGGTTGAATTTACACTCGACAGAAGACATCACCAACGGAGAATGAGTTGTTATAACGATTTGCGTACTAACCGAGGCGCCTCGTTGTTTATACAACACATCGATGGCCTCCAACAGAGCAGGAACAATGGAACGCTGCCAGCGTGGATGAAGATGAGACTCTACCTCGTCAACGAGTATCGTCACGCGAGTATCGATCTTCTTGCCTTTCAAATTAACAATTTCCGTGTGCTCGGCGACGCTCCATACGAGCATATAGGCAAGTTCAGCAATTCTTTTGATGCTAGAGGATGCTTGCGTGATCGGAACTTCGATGCCGTACGGCATCTTAATTGTGGGGATTCTTCGCGAGTCGCTGATGCCAACTCTAACCGGCTTGCCGGCTTCGTAGGCTTCTCCGGAGGGTGACAAGGCCAGCAGAACCGAATTCATCTGCTTCGCCAGATCCGCGTAACTGATACTATCGGACCAAGCAGCCCAGTCGGCAATCAGGCCGTTGCATAATTTGGCATCTCCATCACCAGCGAGACCATTGAAGACCTGCTTGTTTGTCAGGACGAAGGCGGGAGGGGGAGCCTCGATGTCATTGCTCTTGCGATTCCGTTCAGAATCCCATACGGCAAAGCTACCATCAGCCATCAAATAAAAAACCAAGCCGGGCGATACTGGATTGCCGCGTTTGAAAATCCAGCGATCGTCGTCAGCAGAAAAAGTCGCTTGCACCTTGGCATTTTTTTGCGACCCCAGAATTTCCGCCTTGAGGACAGCCGTGTGAGAGTGAGAGGAGGGACGGGCAATCGAGCTGTTGGTAAGCTGCGGGTTTACTTCAGAGGGCCACTGTCTGGTCATGGCGTACCAGATGAGGTCCAACAAAAAACTCTTCCCGAGCCCATTGTCGCCAGTGATGAGATTAAGACGCGTTCCAAAAGTCAGATCGAGCTTCTGTGATGGACCGACATTGGTTACGGTCAAGTTTTTAATCATGATTGTTTCCCCACACCGTCTTTGACTTAGGTATGCCTTTACTTTGTGCTGGCAACGACTGAGCCTGCTATTTTTTCTTGTTCCCTACGGGCATCCTCATTCTATATGACCTTGAGCTTAGGCGCCTGATCCAAGGCTCCATGAGGTCTTACAAGGGACAGACATGGCCGTTCCCCGTTGTAATCCCTGCCAGCTGCAGAGAAAGCGGGCTAGCGACATTGTTTGGATTCAATGGTGTTCCCGGTGCTCGTGCACCTCGACCATCGACCCTGCGCGTCTGAGCGGCCACCTGCTGAACGAAGTCATTGTTTCGGCCACTGGGCTTCCGCTCTGCCTGCCTCGGCGGACGGCACGCCCGTCCCTGCCCGCAAGTCCTCCTCGTCCGGTATCCGCCCCACCGGCATCAGCCTCACCATCACTTCGAACGATCGCGAATCCAGCGCTTGACGCCCACCCGCAGGTGAAGAAGCAGAGCCTCTGCAACACCGGTAGAAGCCCTTGACGTCATTCTTGAGACGCTCGAGCGGCGCCTGAACCTCTCTCTCGTGTACTTCCCAGTACATGAGCCAGTAGGTCAGTACGTCGTGCGTGACGGGCTCGCCCTTGTATTCGGGCCATCTGAGCCGCAAATACTCCGCGAAATCATCCGCCCAGTCCTGCGGAAGCGGATACTTCCCGAGCGAGTACAGCGTGAACCAATGGATGCTGGCGCAGATGAAGTCCACCGTTACTGGTACCCGCCGGCCGTCGAGAAGGATGTCGGCTGGAAAAATATCCTGCGGCTCGAGGTTGAGACTCTCAGCGTCCTTTGTGGTCAGAAGGATAACGCGGAAATACTGCAGCGCCCGCTTTTGAGCGAGTTCGTCGAGCTCGGGCGGCAGCTCAGGCGCCGGGATGTCCTTGGCCAGAAGCGAAAACGGCTCCTTGAGGCCGTGACCAACAAAGCTGAGCCATCGCAGCTGGTTGACGTACATGTACTAGCAGTTGCCCGCCTCGCGCTGGGCCAGCTGCGTCATGATCTCCTCATCGGTGAAGGTCTGCCACTGATGCTGCATCCATTTCCTCCAGTTGAACGGTTCTCGCCCGAGTGCCGACACTCAAAATGATAGTCCTCCGGACGTTTTGACGATCGGTCAGGACATCGGAATCGCGGGCAGTATGCGAATTCGGCCCGCAATCGTACCGACTGCGGGCCGAATTTCACGGATTTGACGCCTGCAGGCCTTGGGCGGGCCTCCGCCGGCTTACTGCTTGCCGGCGATGCTTTCGGCGGCGATCTTGCCGAAGACGACGGCCTTGCCGACCGACGTGCCCGACATGTAGGCAGCGCCGTGCAGGCCGCCCGTACCCTCACCGGCCGCCCAGAGGCCTTCGATGGGTTCTCCGAAGATGTTGATCACACGGGCCTGACTGTCGATCTTCGGACCGCAGTAGGTCGAGAGCAGGACGGCCGTCGCACGGAATCCGTAGAACGGGGCCTTGACGATCGGAGCGGGCTTGCCGTTGCCAGCGGAAAGCGATGTGCGCCCGAAGGCGTCCGCGCCCTTTGCGAGACCTTCGTTGTAGGCACGGACAGTCGCGGCGAGCTTGTCAGCGGGAAGCCCCATCGCCTTGGCGAGGCCCTCGATCGTGTCGGCGCTGTAGAGTTCGCCGTTCTTCTTCAGAGTGTCCGTACGCGCGAGCGGATCCTTCCGCGCCTCCTCATGGATGGCGGCGTCATAGATCTGGACGCCGATGCCTTCGGGCTGAGCAAGCGTCATGTCACCCAACTCCTTGTACGGACGGGATTCGTCGGCGTAGCGCTCGCCGTTGAGGTTGACCATCATGGCGCCGTTGTACATGACGAAGGCGGAAGTCTTGGTCTTTGGGTTGAAGCCGTACGTTGCCTTCGTGTAACTGACGTCGAGAAGGTCGGCGCCCAATGCCCATGCCATCTTTGAGCCGTCGCCGGAATTGCCGATGCCGCCCAGCTTGAGGGCTTTTTCAGCCGCGGGCGAGAAGCGGCGAAGTAGGTCTTCGCTGCGCGCCCATCCGCCCGCCGCGATCACCACGCCTCTGCGGGCGCGAATGGAGAGCTTCTTGCCACGGGACTCGGCCTCGACGCCCGTGACGCGCCCTTCCTCGTTGACGATGAGGCGCCTCGCAGCGGTTTTGAAGAGATATTGGCCGCCCGCCTTTTCGGTGATTTCACGGAAAATGCCCAGCATCTGCGGCGGACGCGTCATGTGTTGGCGCGGCACGCTCATGCCCGCGCCGGTCGTGACGTCATTGACCTCGACACCAAGCCCGCGCATCCATTTGTATGTCGGCAGCGAAGCAGTGACGAACGTGTGCACGAGCTCGGGATCGTTGACCTTGCCCATGGTGAGGAGCTCCTTTTCGAAGAGCTCGGGCGAGTCCTTGATGCGCTTGCGCTCCTGCACGTCCGTGCAGCAGACAGCGAAGCCGCCGTTGCAGAGCACCGACGAACCGCCGCCGACGGGCATCTTCTCAAGCACGATGACCTTGAGGCCGAGCTGCGAACAGCGTGCGGCCGCTGACGAGCCGGCAGCACCCGTGCCGATGATCACGACATCGGTCTCCTTGTCGAAGGAAGCGGGTTCGAAGACGGGCTTGGCCTGAGCAAGGCCGACGCCGCCCGCGGTGGCCGCGAGGCCCAGTTTGAGGAAGGATCTGCGAGAAGTGGTGGTCATGGTCATTCTCCCGAGGAGTCACCGGTTGCATGCCGCAGAGACACGCATGCCGGCGACGGTAGGTCATTGGTCACATCCATTGTATTTTCCGCCGTCGTTGTTAAGATACAAGACGGCATTGTGCATTCGCAATGCATTTGCAAGGGATAGTTCCGATGACAGAGAGTCTTTCCGATCTTCGCTCATGGCAGATCTTCGGTGAACTGATGAGATGCGGCTCGATGAGTCGGGCCGCAACGGCCTGCGGCTGCGACGTTTCGCAGGTCAGTCGACGCATTGCGGCGCTCGAGAAGCGCGTCGGGTATCCGCTTTTCGAGCGCTCGACCCGATCCACTCTTCCCACGGGCGAGGCGCGCGAACTCTACGAGCGCCTCTATCCCGTCCTCTCCGACATCGACCGGCGCATCGAGGCCGTGACAGCAAGCGTAGGCATGCGCCGAAACCGCAGGCTCGTGCGGATTCAGACGGTTTCCGGACTGTTGCCTTTTCTCGTGCGCACCATCGGCTCATTTCGCATGGCCCACGAGGAGTACGACTTCGACGTCCGCATTCTGAGCGCCCCGCCCGCCGACGAAACACTCGACGCCGACATCGGCATCTGGGCCGATGCCAGGCAGTCCGCCTTTCTGGAATACCGGGACCTCGGCGCCGTTCCTAGCCGCCTGTGCGCTTCGCCGGCCTTTATGGAAAAACATCCGGTGCGAACGATCGACGATCTCGACCGGGTTCCGCTTCTGGGCTGCAGCAGCTGGGTCTGCCCGTTCATGCTCATGGGCAACGATACGCTCATCCCGCTCAAGCGGCGCCTGAACATGACGATCAGGTTCGACAGTGTCGGCGCTCTCCTTGAGGCGGCAAAGGACGGACTCGGCGTAGCCGCGACTCTGCCTGCCTATGCCTGCGATGTCGATCTTCGCCGCGGAACGCTCGTCCGAGTACTTCCGGAACTTGCCGGGCCGACGCTCAAGTTCCGCCTCATCCGTCACAAGGCGCTCACGCCGTCCGCAACCGTCGAACGCTTTGCCGACCATTTGACCGCCACCTGGGAGAAGGAAATGTCATTCGGCAAATGATCGCGCCTCCATCGCCTTCTTCCGTCCGATGCCCTCCCTCACAGCAACAGTCGAAAATACAAAAACCGTCCGATGAGATTCTCCTCACCAGACGGTTTTGTCTTGATGAGCGGGCCTGCTGCAGGGACAGGCCCGCTTGTTCAAGCTTCCATCAGAAGAGACAGCGAGCGTTGAGCATCAGCCTCGTGGCGGAACGTTCTTCGTTGCCCCAGTCGTAACCGGCATTGAGGCCGAAGCGGAAGTTCGCCTTTTCGGCGGAGAGGCCGAGGTTCGTGCGAACCTTGACGTCATCAGCGAAGGTGAAGTTGTAGGTGCTTTCTGCACCCGCAAAGCGAACGTTGCTGTCGATTTCACGATCGCCAACAGTCGGCACGACCGCGAACGAGAAGTCCGGGCTCACCTTGAAGCCGTTGGTGTCGAACGCCTTGGCGATCTTCACACCAATCGGGAATTCGACCGCCGTCGCATCGGCATCTTCAACAGAAGCGCCGCGGGCGTAGTCCTCATTGCCGTCCGTGTAGCTGAACGCTGCGCCGACGCGGGCTCAAATCGTTTAGACAGCTGAACGAGACTCTCTAAAAGTCTGGTTCAAAATTTGGGTTAACATCACTCTCTGAACTTATGATGGTAACCACTGCAGCGCTTAGCATCATGGACCGTTAGTCCGGCTTTGTTTAGCGCAGTTTAAAGCCTCCCGAAATATTGAAGCTAGATCCTTCTTTTGAATCTAACCAGACGGAAGAACGCCCATGAACACTGCTCAACTTTGAGAGAAAAGCCCTTTTATTTAGGATGGTTGACTTGCAGCTTTTCTTCTCGCCAGCTTTTCCACGCTCCGTGCACAACAGATGAAATTATCAATTCAATATAACTACAGCCCCACACTGGCAGGACGATTACCTATCAGGGTTAAAACCATAAATCAGAACCGCTGATGTTAAACCACGCTGTGCTTAGCATCACCCAACGCCGCTTAGCATCGCTTAACGTCACTTAACATCAGTCCGTTGGTTAAATTGGCGACAGATCCTATGTTTGTTGCCTTCACTGCCAAGCATACGGTTACAGCGGTGCCTGCAACAGTTTCGCCGTCACCTTTTCGTCTACTGCGAAGACCGATTCTTTGAGCTGAATACATGAGAGCATTTCAATGGCGTTCTCTTGCATCAGGCAATCTATACACGGTCGTTCTTCTGGCTCCAGATCTAGTCAACAAACCACCCGTGGTCATCGTTTTGAGAAGTCTATAAGCTTTTTGAGGTGTCACCGAGAGTGCCTTGACAACATCGTCACGCCTTATGACTTGCTTTTCGCTCACCAACCGCAAAATGACTGCCGTGGGATCATCAATCGAAGCCTCTGAACCAGCATCTTCAGGTAAGCTGTTGGACGATAAGCCAGTAGTATTGACTAGCCTGTAACCGTCTCCCACGAGCTCGATCACGCCTTCGCGTAAAAGCGTTTCAATCTGCCCTGCGACACGCGTCTGGGTAAAACCCGTACGACGACAGAGCTCAGCCTTGTCGAGACCCGGAGAGTCTTCGAGTGAAGACATGATGAGCAAAGCCAAAGTCGAAGGGTTGCGCGCAAAGCGCTTTTTATAGCTCAGCACACGCTGGTAAAACACCATGTCCGCTTCGGCTCGCATCACTCGTACTCGAACAAATCCATCATTTGACTCCGAATAATCTGGCCAAGGCCGACCGTAAAGGGCAGCGCCTTCAAAAATACGGTCAATGCCGCGCCCAGTTTTCTCGGCAAGGCCAATTCGCTTGAAAATGTTCGCCAGCAAAGGATTTCGGCCTCTTGGTTCAACGACGAGCAAGTTCTCCAAAGAGACCCCTCGGATAAAGCCGCCTGGACTTGTAACAGTAATGTCCTCATTACTTATACACACGTTGACAACTCCACTGACGGCATAGTCCCTATGAACAAACGCGTTCACCAGTGCTTCACGGAACGCTCGCTCCGAAAAATCAGGTACAGCCACACGCACGAAGCCATCGGAAAATTCCTTCTCGCCATTTCGAGCTCGAAACCGCAAAAGCATCTCTTCAAAAGTTCCAAGCAAGGGCAAGTTAATATCATCATTGACGATCACATCGGTGCCACTCATCACTTGGAAAACTGAGCCGCTAGTCGGCAGGAGCTTAAGAAGACGCTTTTCTCGTCCGATGAGCAACAAGCCAGCTACGGTCGGACGATAGCCTTCCGGTGTTAATTTAACAAGACCGAGCGCTTTGTCCAGTTCATCATCCTCGAGCTCCATCAGACCAACTTCCGCTTTGTACGTCTCAATCAAACGACGCAGGCGCACCCTCTCTACGGGATCCAAATCATCTAGAACGGCTTCTGGCAGAACCCTGTCCGTAAAGTCCAAAAGGCCTTGATCAGACATAACTGTCGCGTATTCCTGCGGATACACAGGAACGTTCTCAGGTGTCTTGTCGATCTTCATGCGACGCTGAATAACGCGACCGTCCTTAGTCGCCGTCAATCCCCTACCCATAGGTACATACACTGCCGTGTAAGGTAAGCCATTTTCAGCATAAAGCGTCTCGGCGCGAACCGTAACTGGCGGCACCGTATGGCCAGTCAGAAAGGCCACTACTTTTTCGGGATCCGACCATTTCGGCGAGCGGACGCCACTTACCTTACCATCATCATCAATACCTATGTAAAGCGTGCCTCCCTGAGCGTTGGTCATTCCGACGACGGACTCTACAACCGTTTTATCGGGCAGACCTGCCGGAGGGTCGCTTTTAAACTCGATAGTCAATGTTTCACTCGTAGGGATTGAGGTCATGGCTTTGAACTAGTGAGGTTTATCTCATGCACCATTATATCGTTTAACATCACTTAACATCACTTAACATCAGCTTCCTTCCGCTATTGATGTAAACAAAAGCCAACCTGTTGAGCCGCATCACTGAAACTCATATTTCGCGCGCCCTGCCCCGCCACACCATTCCCCTATGGGAACCAAATTAAAAGGCCCCGATCCACAGGGGATTCGAGGCCTCTTTTCTCATTCAGGCAGTCGTGAGACGGCTGCCCCCAGGGTCATCAGAAGACGTGCCTCACGCCGACGTTCCAGCGCCACTTCTCGCTCACTTCACCGCCCGTCGTCCTTTCGAGGTCAACGTAGGTGTAGGTGTCGGGCGTCAGGCGGAAGTTCGCGCCGACGCCGAATTCACCCCAGGTGCCGCCGATGTCGTCGGACATGCGAACGCTCTTTGCACCCAGGCTGGCAACCGCATCGCTCTCTCCCTTGAAGTCATGCAGCACGGAGGCGCGGGCGTAGACGAGGCCCTTGTCCTTCGGGAAATTGAAGCCAGCGCGAACGCCCATGCGGCCGATCAGGCTGTCGAAGTCGTCCTGCTCGATCCTCACGCCCTCGGAGTTGAGGAAGTCGTCGCCCATGATGCGACCCCAGGTCACTTCAACCTGCGGTTCGACAAAGGCGCCGCCCGCCAGCTCGAAGTGACGGCCGTATTCGGCGGAGAGGCTGAACGCATTGTTTTCGAATCTGCCGCTGGTGCCCTTGATGCCGTAGTCCGTCTCAACCCTGCTCACCTTGGCGATGAGGTCGACGAAGTGACCGCCCTCGCCCAGCCAGGTGCCGTAGGCCGCCAGACCGCAAGCCTTGTGGTCAGCACTTCCAGCCGTCATGTCGGAGGAGCCGTCCGTGTAGGAGAACGCAGCACCTGCCTTCCAGCCCATGCCGACGTCCGCATCGGCGCCGACCTGAACGGAGGCATTCTTCATGTCGATGCCGTCGTGAGCCTGTTCTGAGCCGTAGACGCGCGCCCAGCCGCCGATGCCTTCGGGACTCGTGCGAAGTTCGCCCATGCGTTTCATAAGATCGTTCATGTCGTGGCGCCACTGGAGGGCGGACAGAACTGAGAGCGTCTTCACGGCTTCAATCTTCTCGTTGGCCTTCTGGACCACGGTGAAGGTGCCGTCATCATTGCGGGATGCCTCGACGGCGCCCGCGAGACGGCCTTCTTCAAAGTAGACGTTAGTGACGGAATTGGAGAGGTCATCGCCCAAAATGGCGTTCGCAGCGGCGTTCACCGCATCGCTCGTAGAACCCGTGTAGGCGTCGTTGAAATCACCCGACATGACGGCATTGATCTTGCCGGAGCTCATGTTTGTGAAATTGGCTTCGACGAATGTAATGTAAGACTCACCGGTTGCAGGCAGCTTGTTCATCTCCACAACCGTCGTGCCCGACCCAATCGTCAAGCGATCCTTCACATTCAGGGTGGCATCTGCAGACGCGAAGGAAAGAAGGGCACTCTTGCCGTCTCTTTGTTCTGTCAAGGTAAGCGAAGTGACGCTGCTTTCCTCCGTCACGTTCCAGCGAGCGCCGTTGTCCAGCTTGACGTAGATCAAGCCGTCACCCGAAGTCGCGCCGGTGAAGGTGCCGCCCTCGGACAGGTTCATATCGGCCATTGCCTTTTGGGTCATGTAGACATCGCCGACAATGTTCGTGACAGTATCCTCGTGACTCCAGAGGTAGATGTTGGCGCTGGTGCCCTTCCCATCACCATAGAAGGCATATCCGTCGGAAACAATCTCAGCACCGTTGTAGAAACGTACGGTGGCCTCCCCATCGAGATCACCGTTTTCGACAAAGACCGCTCGGGAATCTCCTTCATATTCCTCGCCACCTGTTGCTGTCGTCTTGATCACGGCATGATCATTGAAGTCCACAAGTGTGCGGGTTCCGGCCCAAACGCCGACGGCCGACTGCTTACCGGAAGCCTCAATGCGGGCTTCGCCGTTGAACTCAGTCCCGGCGTACTCGAGGGCCAAACCACGAGCCATGACACCCTCAGCCCTGATGTCGGTCCTGCCTGTAACGACAAGCGTGCTCTTTTCAGTGGCTTCTGCATGTGTGTCTATGCCCACCCCCACCCGGTCGTCGGACTTCGCAAGGATCGTCAGATCATTCACAGTCATCGTCACCTTGTCGCCCAGAACGATACCCGAAGCCTTGTCGGTGTTCGTGACCGAAATGTTCAGGCTACCTGTGGTCACAGTAGATTCGTCCGCAAGGAAACCATCCGCCTTGTAATTGCTTCCAGGGTCGGCCTGCCCTTTCACAGTGATCGACACGTCACCTGCCGTCAGCTCGCCATCCTTGAGCGAAACACCCTTGGCATACTTGGAATTGCGAGACTCGACCATGACATTCATGGCTTCGGTGACGGACACCTTGGCCTCCGTAGCTTCAAGCCCCACGGCCTGATAGTCGTCACCTGACACGTTCTGAGCGTTCCCCCTGATCGACAGATTGTTGGTGGCCAGGCTCCCGCCCGAGCTTGAGATGCCTTTGGCGGACGGCGAATTGGTCGCGTCGAGCACGATGTTCATGTTGCCAGTCTCGACCGTAGAATCCTGGGCATAAAGGCCGTAAGTACCTTCAGAGTAGTCGAAGGCGGGGGACGCATTACCAATCGACTCAACGTCAGGATCAACTTCCTCAGCAGCCTTCACATTGATCGTCAAGGTCTCGGCGGACAAATCCCCCACCAAAGCGAAAACGCCACTTGTGACTGTGGACTCATAAGACTCCACCCCAACGGTAAGGTTTTTGGCTTCAACAGTCGAGCTGTTGACAAAAAGGCCAAAAGTAGCGGAAGGCACCTTCCCTGCTGAGGCGTCTGCGTCAGATGGCTTCGACGTATTCTTCACCGAGATGAGAGCTTCATCCTGCAGCTTAAGCAGGCTTTGGGGATCGAGACGAACACCAGCGAGCAGCGAGGCGTGAGTCTCCGTGGCCGAAACATCAACCCGGAACTGCTTGTTGACGGTTAGGGATCCAACATTCCCCCCCCCCTCTTCTGGATGAGGACGCCGGCACTGTTGTCCAGCTCCGCCCCATCCGTGTTCTTCACGATGAAGTTATCGTACACATCCTGCTCTCCGTGGTTCTCATAAACCCCTTCGGAAAAGTCTGCGGCAACGGCTGCATGGGCGCCTAAGGCGGAGAGAACCGCGGCGGCGAGAATGTTGCGGGCAAAATGTTGAGCCTTCATGGGCACCTCTAAAATTCGTTTGGAAAGCCGGTGCCGACAGTTGGCACCTGATAGTACGACTGTACCAAGAATTCTACTCGGTCCCAACACAAACAGGAGCAATCCTGATTTCGAACTTTTTATCGGCAAACCACCCGATAGGGTGCTTACTGTGAGCTGTCGTCTGAAATCAATAAGATACGCCAGCATGACTGCAAATTTTCTATGAATTTCGCAGTTACGATTGCGTTTTTCACTTCTCAGGCAGATTATCAGCACCGTCAACTGAGATAGGAATTACTTTTACAGCCTCTCCTACCCTCTCAAGCCTATGTTCTCGTACAAAAAAAATGATAAAATTCGCCAGTACGATTGCGAATTTTCTATAGATTTCGCAGTTACGATGGAGATTTTTACAAATGCCCTATATCCAACGAGAACTGCAACCTCAAATCACCCGTGAAACTCCTCCCAAGGCTGTCGTTATCTTCGGCGCTCGTCAAATTGGGAAAACGACGCTTTTGACTGAACTTTCACAGTATGAAAAGTCCGTTCGCTGGTTTAACGGCGATCTCATCACCGACCATAGACAGCTCCAATTCAGCTCTTCAACTGATGTCGAACTCACCCTTCGCCAAGCCGATACGATCATCATCGACGAAGCACAACGTTTTCCCAACATCGGTTTGATCCTCAAGCAACTTGTTGATGTAAACGTTCGCTTGAACCTCGGAAAAAAAATCTTTGCCACTGGCTCATCCTCACTTGAACTTGCCAAAGGCGTCAAAGAAAGCGCCGTTGGCCGTCTTGTCCATAGACAAATGTGGCCGCTTTCCATCTCGGAAATCGCTGCCGCCAAAGGTTGGGGCGAAATTAGCCAGAACATCGAACGTCTGATGATTTATGGCACCTATCCAGCCGTCTTCACAGATCCCGACCATGCTGAATCGACACTGCGCAATTACTGCGATGGCGTTTTGTACAAAGACTTGTTTGCACTTGCGGGGATCCGCCAGAACGAGAAGTTCATGCACCTCGTCAAGCTACTCGCCTATAACGTAGGCTCAGAAGTAAATTATGACAACCTAGCACGCGACACCGGCCTGAGCAGAACCACAGTCGCCGACTATCTCCAACTTCTGGAACAATGCTTCATAATCAAAATTTGTCCCTCCTTTTCCCGAAATCTAAGCAACGAACTCAAGAAGGGCAAAAAAGTCTACTTCTGCGACAATGGCGTCAGGAACGCGATCATCGGTGACTTCAGCCCAATGGTAGCCAGACCCAGCCAGGATGGCGGCGCCCTGTGGGAAAACTTCTTCTTCATGGAACGCGTGAAACTGCACAGCATTCGAAACGACTTTACCGACATGTACTTCTGGCGCACGACCAGCAACAACCCTCATGAGCTCGATTTTCTTGAAGTCAAAAACGAAAGAATCCGAGCTTTTGAATGCAAGCTTTCCTCGTCTGCCAAAGCGCGCCCTGGCAAATTCACGACTGCCTATCCGGACGCACCCATTGATACCGTGACGCCAGATGACTTGATGAGGCTTTGGTTTGCCGATCAACCCATGGCAGACAACGCCACAGACAGCAGACTTGTCTGACATCGGGCTCAAAATGATAAAAATCGCCGGTACGATTGCGAATTTTCTATAGATTTCGCAGTTACGATGGCGATTTTTATCGGCAAACCACCCGATAGGGTGCTTACTGAAGAAGCGCTTGACCCTGATGACAATTTCTTGATCGCGATTTGTGAGTCTGGCTCAGCCAAATCCGCCAGGAACCCTCGCCTCGGTGAGGCGGGGAGGAATGGCGGAAAAGACGGCGAAATGCGAGGCATACGTTAAAAGAGGAAGCCTCATATAATCAAGGAAGCTCTTCAAAAGTACCCTGAACAATCGTTTGCACAGAAATTTGGCCTGTGTAATAGATAAAAGTTCTCGGGGCGCAAAATTAGAGAGGGCTTTTGAAGAGCTTCCTCAAATTTCCATACCGTTCCTTCCTCTGTCACGAATGATCCGCGCCATCCGCATTCGACTCTATCCGACGCCCGACCAAAAGAAATATCTGGCCGGTCTTTTCGGTGCCGTGCGGTTCTGCTACAACAAGGCGCTGTATCTCAAGACGCATTTCTACAAGGTGAAGGGCGTCAATCTTCACCCGATTCACGACCTCAAGAAGCTCATCGCCATTGCGAAGAAGTCGAAGAAGTACGCCTGGCTGGCGGAATACGACTGCATGGCATTGCAGGAATCAGTTCGCAATCTGAACAAAGCCTATGGCCGCTTCTTCAAGAAGGAAGCCGGATATCCGCGCTTCAAGTCCCGACGCGGCGAACAGTCCAGCTACCATTGCACCGGCGTTTCGGCAGGCGACGACTTCGTCAAGGTGCCGAAGATGAAGAAGATCAAGGCCGTCATGCATCGGAAGATCGAAGGCAAGGTCAAGAGCATCACGCTCTCGATGGATGCCTGCGGCGACTACTGGGCTTCCGTTCTCTACGAGGACGGCCTCCCCGAAGCCGTACCTGCGACATGCGTTCGCCAGACCAAGACGGTAGGCGTCGACGTCGGCATTGAGACCTTCTGCACATGCTCCGACGGTGAAAAGATCAAGTCTCCCAAGGCTCTCAAGAGGGCCGAAAAGAAGCTCAAGAAGGCGCAACGCGCCTTCTCAAGAAAGCAGAAAGGTAGCAAGAATCGTGAAAAGGCCCGCAAGCGTCTGGCGCGACTGCACCGCAAGGTGAAGCGCCGCCGCAGCGACTTCCTTCACAAGACATCTCGACGATTGGTGAACGATAACCAAGCGCTGATTTTCGAGACTTTGAAAATTCAAGGCATGATGAAGAATCACCATCTCGCAAAGGCGATTGCCGATGCAGGATGGGCTGAATTCATGCGCCAGTGCGAATACAAGGCGAAGCATGAAGGCAGAATCTTTGCAAAGATCGGCACCTTCTATCCGTCTTCGAAGACGTGTTCCTCCTGCGGTCACAAGCTCAAGGAATTGAGCCTTGCAACACGCAGCTGGACGTGTCCGCATTGCGGCGCTCATCATGACCGAGACATAAACGCCTCTCTGAATATCAAACAGGAAGGCATAAGAATGTTGAAGGCGGCTGGGCTGACCGTCTTGCGCTCGTAACGTCACGAGCCAAAGCCTGTGGAGACATGTAAGACCCGAACGATCGTCCGGGCTGTGTTGAAGAAGCAGGAAGCCTCGCCCGATTTGTTTTCAAATCGGACGGGGAGCAGTCACCAAATAATCTTGTTACCGGGGACCAACGCGCCGGTCTACTCGAACGTACGCATATAGGCGCGACAGAGATACTAACCGCCGCGCAAATCGCGGAACGTTACGTAGGGTGGCATATTCACCGATCGTAGGCTCTTCCAAAAGAGTTGCTCCATTGTTGGCAAACGCATCTGTCCGACGAGGACTTTTCCGCACTTGCTCAATGCCAAGACCGACAGCATCATGCAGATCCTGTACCAGATCGCGCTCGGCCTTCGAATCATGGAAGATCTAGAGGCAATCTTAGGGGCAAGCACAATTGCCATTTTCCTTCTAGCGGCCCATAACATCGAGAGCGAAGATCCTTTATGCAAGTGCTTCAAAGACTAGCGTCGAAATCGTCATCTGCCTATTGAGGGTCTGAGGACCGAGACTTTGCCGCGAAATAACCGACAGGCAGAAGCAGATGACCGCCGCGTGCGGATGCATCGGCATTTTCGATCATCCGTACGCATATCCAAGCCTGACTTGCACCCAAGATGCACTGCAAAAGAAGGCCTTGCCAACTTCTCAGGCGGAGTGCCCGCCCTCGGCCTTTCTCACCTCATGAGACGCCGCATGTTCGGCCTGCCGCCTCGCTTCATTGAGAACGTGCGATTGATGACGCGCCTCGACAGCCTGAGCGGCTCTTGCTGCAACCGCATCGTCGAAGGCGTCCGCAACCGGCGGCAGCTTTGAGACGACCAGCTTGATGGCTCTCAAGGAGAGACGAATCTCAAGGCTCAGGAACACGGTGGACAGGACGATCAGAGCCACCGAAGCGAGCAGCAGCGCACTGTTGAGAATGTCGGCGCTGAAACCCGTCGCCTCTTCGAGGACACAGAGCGCAACGAGAAGTCCCGACACTACGGCGGAAAGAACGACGCAGAATTCACCGCGGCGCAAAAGCCCCGCCCGGTGGAAGATGAAGTCGATTTCATCGTCGATGTCCGCGCGTTCGTCGTCGGTGAGCTTCGGGTCGAGCCGCTCGTTCATCAAGAGCCGAATCCTGCTCGTCGCGTGGTTGTAGCGGGCGCTCATGGATAGCATCAGAAGGCCGACGCCCGAGATGAGCGTGATGGGGGCGAGCGCGGAAGCGAGAAGCTCGTTGAAGGACGTCATTTCGATGCCTCCTCGAGGCGCTTTTTGAGAGCGTCGCCTCTGGGCATGTGTTCGACGGCAAGGCCGAGCGCATGGAGCGAAAGCCTGATCTCGAAGGCGAAGGCGACAGTAGCGGCAATGATGAGCAAAAGCGCCAGCACAAGCCAGATGGCGGCAAAAGGAGCCGCGTCGAAGCCGAAGTAGGTGCCGAAGACGTTCGTCGCCACAAGCAGCCCGGAGCATCCGCTCGAGAGCGTGATGGCGAGCATTGAAAAGCGCAACCAGCGCGCCCGTCGATAGATAAGACGAATCTCGCGGTCGATGTCGGGCTCGACGCGAAGCGCCTTGAGGCCCTGCGTGCGAATCTTCACCAAGCCGCGAATGCGATCCATGCAGTGGCTGTAGCGGTTTGTCATGCAGAGAATGAGCATGCCCACGCCCGATATGAGCGTGATGGGCGTGAGTGCGCTTGAAAGCACTTCTTGAAAGGGAGCCGAGGCGATCATCGCACCTCCGTCTTGATCGGCAATTGCGGGTTTTTGACTATAGACCGCTTGAGTTCCGGCGGGTGACGGCGCGAAGAAAAGCGTTGTCCAAAATCAAGCCGCAACACGGATTTACCACAGGTCGCCAACATCACGAAAGCGGAATTTCGTCCTGCAGGCGCCTGCCGCAAAAAAAGCCCGCAGCGTCACCGCTGCAGGCTTGCGGGAGTAGCGCGATCCGTCCGACGGCCCCGCTCGGGGGAGAGAGTTTTGAGCGAACTCGTCGGACGGAGTTTGACTGTGCGAGGGCCTTCTTTGCGAACAACTAAGAATTCCTTAGTAGTTGCCCCTCCTGAAGTTCCTCTTCTTCGAAGATCCGTTTGAAGTGCAGAATTCCGCTTCTGTACCACTACAAATTCGGGGTCATATCGACCGCCATCGCAGGCATTCATCACCCTACGAACCAAGTTTTCCTCCCAATCAACTGAACGAAAGGCAGATTTCGTCCACTCACCCCACACGGCCGCCCCCGGCCCGACAAAAATGCCGCACAAGAGAAAATCCCCCCTGTGCGGCATGCGCTTTAGAAGTCAAAGATTGATCAGAAGGCGTGCCTCACCCCCACCGTCGCGCGCCAGTCCTCATCAAGGACACCGCCCGAAGTGCGCTCGACGTCGGCCCAGAAGTACGTGGCGGGCGTCAGGTTGAAGTTGACGCCGAGGCCGTACTCGACCCAGGTGTCCTTGCCGTCCGTCTCAAGGATCGCACCGTTGCCGCCCGTCACCTTCAGGTCGCCCAGGAACTCATGGACGGCCGAAACCCGCGCATGGACGCTGCCCATGTTGTTCGGACACTTCATTCCGAAGGCCATGCCCGCACGGCCGAGCAGGCTGTGCGCATCGTCAAACTCGTAGCTCGAGCCGTCGCTGAGCTCCAGGCGCTCGGCATCGACGAACGTGTACGTGGCCTCGATCTGGGGCTCGACATAGAAGAGGCTCGAGACGTCGAAGCGCCAGCCGAACTCGCCCGAGAGGCTCAGCGCCACGTTGTCCATCGAACCCTTCTTGCCGCCGTCAACCGTCATGTCGGTCTTGGCGGAGGCAAGACGACCCACCACGTCCACGAACTGGCCGGCCTCACCCATCCACAGGCCGTAGGCCGAAAGACCATAGAGGTCCATGTCGGCATTGCCGCGCCTGTAGTCGGCTTCGCTGCCCGTATAGCTCAGCGCTGCGCCGAAGCGGATCGAGCTGTCGCCGGGCACCGTGTCGACGCCCGCCTGGATCGTGTGGAAGTCGTTTTCAAGGCCAGCGGAGCCCGAGAGGCGACCGCCGTCATAGCGTGCCCAGACGCCAGACGTACCCTGAGACGTGCGGATGTCGCCGAGACGCTTTCTCACGTCGTTCATAAGGATCCTGTTGATCGCAAGCGGCGCAGCGGCGGCGAGCTCAAGCGTTGACTGCATGACCGAGTTCGGTCCCGTGCTCGTCGTGGCACCTTCCTCGTCAATCCGGAAGCCGTCGTTGTACATGCCTTCCTCGACAGTACTCGTGACGCCGACGTTCTCGGCTGCATCAACACCCGCCGCCATGAGAGACTTCACCTCTTCCGCCGTCAGGTCGTCGGAGGTGAGGTTCCTCTCCATCTTCGCGTCCTTGAGCTTGACATCGATCTTCGAGTTTTCGTCGGCTTCAGCGATGGTGATCGTGCCGGTCCGGCTTCCTTCCTCAGCCGTCAGATCCGCAGCGAGATTGACGGTACCGCCCGTACCGGTCATCTTCTCGACCGTCACGTCGATGGCGCTGCCCGTGATGTTGATCACGCCGTCATTGTTCTCGAGAAGGTTGAGGGCCGTGTATTTCGCGCCGATGTTGGCGGTCGTCGAATCTTTCGCTGTTTCGACGGGTGTCCACGCCGCGGCTTTGCTAAGGCCCAGCTTCATGCCCGTGACCGAGAGATACTCGTCTACCGATGTTGGCTTGCCATTCCAGGAGACGACCGTGTTGCCCGTCCAGCTTGATTCGGGGCCGACGAGATTCAGAACCACCGTGGCGTCGACTGGCGTCTTGGAGGTCGGAGCGTCGTAGCTGAAGTTGACGTTGCCGTTGATGACGGTCGAGTACTTCCCTTCCGCATTGACCAGCACCTTCGCGTCCCCGCGCGCAACGATGGCATTGTCCGCCGCAATCGTCGCCCTGCCTTTGACTTCGACAACACCCGTGCTCATCGCTACGATTGCTCTAGCTCCTTCACCATCAGCCGTAATGCTGACGGTGTCGGCATCAATGAGGAGCGAAGACCTTTGAGAGGGTTTCAACGTGTTCGTCGCCACATGAATGGCTCGTACGTCGGTCTGACCTTCACTCTCGGCATGAATCGTGACGCTTTTGCCCTTGACCTCCATAACCCCGCCAAGATTCTCCTTACCGTCCACCCAGAGCCCAAAGGACAGGCTGCCCTCGACGACGCCCGTATCCTTGGTCCTGATCGTCACGACGCTCTTGTCACGTTCACCGATGACAATCTTGCCTCCCACGCCTGCGTAGACGCCCGTTGCCCAACCGGCCTCTTCGGAAACGTCCACTGAGACGGTTTGACCGGTGAACGTTCCCGCGTTCCCCGAACCATATGCATAGATGCCGAAGTTGTTCGCCCCTGCGTAAGTGATGTCTTCTGCAAAGATCTTGTCACCTTCAACAAGGTATCGAGCCGTAAGGCCGGCCGATGCCTGAGTTGCAAACGCGGCCAGAACGGCCACTGCCAAAAGCGTGCGCTTCATAAGTCCTCCTCGACGCTCCCAACGGGCACGTCAATCTGAAGTTCATGCCTTTTCGAGCCTCTTCGGGGCCTCATGTTCTTCCGCCCCTTCCCACAGCCCGACAAAGCATTTCTCCAACTCAATTTACTACAGGAATTCACTTCAAGCCATCGAAGTCGTGATTCACCGAAACCCTGCCGAACACACTGCAGCCTCAACATCGTTCTATTACAGGCCTACTCCTCAGTTACAAATCGCATACCCAAAATCCGTCGTCTCCATTCAACAACACCCCTTCGCCCCCTCGCTCCCTTTCACCATGCGGTCGCAGGCACAACGGATATCATTTGCGCATTTCAGGACTATTCTGTATCATGCGGTACGTTCGTACCGATTGGTACTCACTGGCGCATTTCTACGGAGCAAACCATGGAACGACGCAGACTTCTTCAGCTCGCAGGCGCTTTTCTCGCCGCTGGATCGGCACCAGGCGCCCTCTTTGCGCAGACGACGCAAATGACGATGGTCGTCCCCTTTCCGCCGGGCGGCGGCGGGGACATCCTCGCGCGCACGGTATCCCTTCCCTTCTCGGAGGCGCTCCGTGAAAAGGTGGTGCTCTTCAACCGTCCCGGTGCGGGCGGCAACATCGGCACCGGCCAGGTCGTCAAGTCCCAGCCGGACGGCACGACGATCGGATACGTCACGAACGGCATCATGTGCGTCAATCCGTACCTCTACGACCGGCAGAGCTTCGATCCGCTCAAGGACCTAACGCCCGTCGCCGGCCTCACCTCGATCGGCCTTGTTCTCGCCGTCAGCCCCAAGGCTCTTCCCGACGTGCACACCGCAGCCGACCTCGTAAAGCACGCCCAGGCCCGCCCCGGCGAAACCGCCTTTGCGTCCGCAGGCCCCGGCACCACGAGCCATCTCGCGGGCATTCTGCTCGAGAGCGAAGCAAAGCTCGACCTCAATCACATTCCGCACGCGGGCGGCGCTGCCGCCGTCAAGGAAGTGCTCGCAGGCCGCGTGCCCTTCCTCATCGACGTGATACCCAACCTCCTTCCGCACCTAAAGGCCGGCACGCTTCGCGCCCTCGCCGTCACGACGCCCTCACGATCCGCACTTCTGCCCGAAGTTCCCACCATGGCCGAAGCAGGTCTTCCCGGCGTCACGCTCTACGCCTGGGACGGCATCGCCGCCCCGAAGGGGCTCTCCGACGCCGATGCCGATCGCTTCGCGAAGGCCGCCCGTGCCGCGATCAACGACAAGGCCGTGCGCGACCGTCTTCTGCGCATGGGCGCCGAACCCCAGTTCCGCGGTCCCGCCGACTTCAGGCAATTCATAGAGGCCGAGGCCGCCAAGTGGCGCCCGCTTGCCCTCATGGCCCGCGCACAGCGCTAAAGGCCGAACCCATACAGACTGTTTGAAAAGGAATTCACGACATGCAGCCCATGCTCGACACCTCACATCTTCCTCCCGTTCCCGAATGGCACAAGGCGGGCGAATTCACCGACATCGTCTATGAGAAGTGCTCGGACGGCATCGCCAAGATCACGATCAACCGTCCCCAGGTTCACAACGCCTTCCGTCCGCAGACGGTGATGGAGATGAGCCGCGCGCTCAACGACGCCCGCAACGACGCCTACGTCGGCGTCATCATCCTGACCGGCATGGGCGAAAAGGCCTTCTGCTCAGGCGGCGATCAGAAGGTCCGCGGCACGGGCGGGTACGTCGGCGACGACGGCACGCCCCGCCTCAACGTCCTCGACCTGCAGCGCGAGATCCGCACCTGCCCGAAGCCCGTCGTCGCCATGGTGGCGGGCTGGTGCGTGGGCGGCGGTCACGTCCTTCACATGATGTGCGACCTCACGATTGCCGCCGAGAACGCCATGTTCGGTCAGACGGGGCCGCGCGTCGGTTCCTTCGACGGCGGCTGGGGCGCCTCCTACATGGCACGCATCGTCGGCCAGAAGAAGGCACGCGAGATCTGGTTCCTCTGCCGCTTCTACAACGCAAAGGAGGCCCTTGACATGGGTCTCGTCAACACGGTCGTTCCGCTTGAGAAGCTTGAAGCCGAAACCGTCCAGTGGTGCCGCGAGATGCTTGCCAACTCCCCGCTCGCCCTCCGCTGCCTCAAGGCCGCCCTCAACGCCGACTGCGACGGCCAGGCGGGCCTGCAGGAGCTCGCGGGCAACGCCACGCTCCTCTACTACATGACCGAAGAGGGACGCGAAGGCAAGAACGCCTTTCTTGAAAAGCGCCGTCCCGACTTCTCGAAGTTCCAGCGCCTACCCTGAGGCTGACATGCCCTCTCCCACCACGGGCGCCGGCCCCTCCATGAGCGTCGCCGCCCTCGCACTCTCCGCGCCCGACCGCACGGCCGTTGTCGACGCCTCCCGCCGCATCACGTGGGCGGAACTCGCCCGTCTCGTCTCGGATCGTACGGCCTCGCTTTTGCAGCCCGCTCCCGGCCGCCCGGCCTTCCTCATCCCAAAGCCCGACCTGAACGGCCTCGTCGACATCCTTGCCCATTGGGAGGCGCACATTCCCGCGGTCCTCGTCTCGCCCAAACTCACTTCTGCCGAGCAAGACGCCCTCAAATCCCACGCGGACTCCATCTCAGAACCTCTTCCCGACGGCACCGCATTCGTGGTCTTTACGTCTGGAACGACGGGCCTTCCGAAGCCCGCCATCCTCACGCGCGAGTCCCTTACGGCAGGCGCCAGGGCGATGGTCCGCGCCCTTCGCATGACCTCGTCCGACGTCTTGCAGCTCTCGCTCTCGCCCGCCCGCGTGGGCGGCCTCGGGATCATCATGAGAACCCTGGCCGCAGGCGGCACGATCGCGCTGTCTCCGGGCTTTTCAGGCGCCCGCTTTCCCGAGCCCCTCGCCCGAGACGGCGTGACGTTCGCCTCGCTCGTCCCCGCCATGCTGGCCGACGTCCTCGAGCGCAATCCGGACTGGCGCAATCCGCCCCACTTGCGCGCCATCCTCATCGGCGGCGCCCCATTCCCCGACCGTCTTCGCGCCGAAGCCGCCCGACGCGGCATTCCCATCATGACGACCTACGGCATGACCGAAACAGGCAGCACCTCCGCGGTCTCGGCCTATGAAACCCGCCTTTCCCCCGTCCCTGTCGGCGAAGTGCCGCTCGCGGGCACCTCGTTCAGGACCGTCGACCGCGTCCTCTGCCTCAAGGGACCGATGCTCTTTTCCGGCTACTGGGGACGCCCCGCACCCGTTCATGACGGCTGGTTCGAGACGGGCGACGCCGGACTCGTCAATCATGACGGTTCAATCCGCATCCTCGGGCGCACCTCCGACATCATTATCACGGGCGGCGAAAAGGTCGTTCCCTCCGAAGTCGAGTCGGCCCTTGAATCTCTCCCCGGGATTCGCGAGGCGCTCGTAGTCGGCATGCCCGATGAAAAGTGGGGGCAGATCGTCACGGCTCTTCTCGTCTCCGACACCGATCCCCATCCGCAGTCTGACACCATCGTCCGCGGACTTGCCGCACGCCTCGCCCGCTGGAAGTCTCCTCGACGCATTGCATGGGTGAATTCCCTCCCGCTCACCTCCGCGGGCAAGCGCAACCGCAACCCCGAGGTTCTTCGGGACCTTGAATTCGACGTTCTGCGCTACAGACACTCAACCGAAGCCCCGTTGTAATCCGCCTCTCCGGATCTCGTCTACTCCCCTTTTTGTCTTTTCCAAAGGGCCGTTGCGGACATCTGCACCGCCGCGCCCCTCTTTCTGAACGGGAACACGATGTCCTTCAGAGCGTTCAGGCGCAGTCGTCCTAGCGTCTCCACACTTTCCCGTTCGGGACCGATAGCGAGAATCTTTCTCAAATACTTTTGTCACAAGGGTTTTTCCGGCGATACCTTGCGTGAAGCCCGTTCCCTAGCGGGACTTCAACCTTTGAAGTCTCAAAGGCCTTCGTTCCTTGGTGTCAGTTGTTTCACTCGTCAAATTTTGATCATCGAAAAATGACCGTTGTAAAATAGCAACAGCTATCAAACGATCGACTAACCTCACACAATTTTGCCTCACCCCCTTTAAATACCCTGCCTTTCAGTCGATCTCATATGTATCAACCTACTTCATTTGCGCACATTAGGGTTTTTACCCCCCCCCGCCAACACCAATCCCTGAAACTTCGCTATGCGCAGTTTTCGCAAGAGAACCTTCGCATTCGTTTTTTCTTCCCAAAAGGAATAATTGACATGAATTCGACATTCAAGGTTGTTTTCAACAAGGCGCGCGGCGCCTTGATGGTTGTAAATGAAGTTACGTCCTCCGTGCAGGCCAAGGGCACGAAGACGGTCGTGGCCGCTGCCGTCGCCACGATGCTCGCCGGTGTTGCCGGCACCACGATGGCTGCCGAATGGGAGGTTGCTCCCGAGGGCCTCGAGGCTGACACCGACACGGCCATCACCGACGCCAATTGGGCGGCCATCAAGGACCAGAACGCGTTCGAGCTGACTTCCAGCGACAATGAAGCCAAGAAGTCCTGGGCCAGCGTTGCCAAGGATCAGACCTTTGACAAGACTCTCTGGGTTTCTGGCGCTGGCGCCAAGGCTCATGCGAGCGGTTTCGGCGTCTCCGGTGAAAAGGTCAAGTTCACGAACAAGGGCACGATCTATGTGACGTCCGGTAAAGATGGCGTGAACTATCAGAACGACGCCATCAGGGCTGGCAACGGCGCGACTGCCATCAATGAAGGCAAGATCGTCGCCAAGGATGCCTACGGCATGCGCGTCGGTACAGGTGACACGGCTTCCAAGATCGTCAACAACGGCTCCATCTACGTTGAATCGACGGGTGCCGGCATGGAACTCGGCGGCGCCGCCAACTCTGAAGCCGTCAACAACGGCCTCATCAGCGTGGGTGATGTGAACACTGAGAGCAAGCAGGCTCTCGACTTTGGCCACGGTGTCCTCATTCAGGACCAGACCGGCGCCAAGTTCACGAATAACGGCACGATTACCGCCGGCAAGGGCGCTTCCGCCATCGAAGTGAAGGGCAACGTCAACAACACGGCGCTCAACTTCGGCGCCAAGTCCGATGTCAACGGCCTCGTTCATCTCGCCGCTGGCACGACCACCCTTACGTTCGACGGCACCGTCGACACGATGAAGATCCAGACTGAACAGCAGGAAGGCAAGGCCGCTGTTGCCGCACACCTTGACCTGCAGAACAACGCCAGCATCACGCTCGAAGACGGCCAGAAGTCCATCTACGAAACCGTGACCCTTGACGCCTCCCGTCTGAACGCCTCCATCTGGGGTGCCGACAACACCTTCAAGACGGTTACCGTTAACGAAGGCAGCATCTTCAACATCACGAAGCTCAACTCCCGCGTCGACCTGAAGTCGGACGCCGACCTGCCTAAGGATCAGCTCCTCATCTCCCGCGGCCAGAACTTCACGTATGACCACGCCCAGATGCATGTCGCCGGCAAGGTCTTCACGGGCAACCTCAAGGTCGGCACGTTGACTCAGAAGGGTACCGTCACTCTCAAAGGCGGCGAGCACAACTTCTCCAAGCTGACCGTCGGTGCCACGGAGAGCGCCTTCAATCTCGGTGAAAAGGCCGTCGTTACTGTCGGTGGCCTCCACCTTTATCACGGTGAAGATCAGGCAGGCAAGGTTGTCGTCAACGATTCCACCCTCATCAACACCGGCGCCCTCGCATTTGAAAAGGCTGATAACACCTATCAGTCCGAAGGCAAGCTTGAACTCGCCAACGGTACGTTCCAGACTGCCGCCGCCGACTTCTTCAAGAAGAAGGACGCCGCCGCTGCTGCCGAAGCCGCTACCACGCCCGAATATGAAGCCACCGGCAACGAAAAATTCCTTTCCGGCAACGGTACACTCAACCTGACGTCCGACGCCTTCGAGTTCACGCTCCAGCAGCTCACGGCTGCTCAGGCTAAGATCAACTCTGACAACGATGACATCAAGCTGGTCTTCGTCAACGGCACGCTGAAGCTCAACGAAGGCGACAAGCTTGACGCCACGCACATTTCCGGCCTCAGCCTCGCCAATCACGACGGCGTTGCGACCGACCATCTTACGGAAGCCTTCAAGGTTGACAAGACGACCACCGTCGGCGCGATCGACTTCAAGGCCGTGACCACCTCCAAAACGAACAAGGAAACCAAGGAAGTTGCTCTGGGCAACACCAAAGCACTCACGCTCGCGGGCAATGGCGGCGACGTCTTCAAGAACCTCGGCCAGATCGCCAAGGTCACGACTGGCGACCTCGTCCTCGGCACGTCCGGCAACTCCGGCAACGTGAATGTTGACACGCTCAAGGCCACCGAACTCACGGTCGCCGGCGACTTCACCGCCCGCTCTGTTGACGCCACCAAGGCTGATATCGACGGCATCCTGACCGCCAACTCCGTCACGACCACCAACGGTGCTACGGTCACTGGCGCTCTCGTCCTCACCGGCAACGTCAAGAAGGACGTTTCCGAGCTCACCGGCACGGTCAACGTCACCGACTTCGGCGTTCTCACGACGAACCGCGCCGCCGGCCTTGCCTACGCTACCGACTATGCCGACGAAGACCTCTCCGTCGCCTACGTCGACCGTCAGCTCAAGCTCGCCAAGGATGCCGTGATCAACGTTGGCGCCGCCACCCTTGCCGCCGCTGCCACCACCGACCGCACCGTCAACGTCAACACCAAGGGCATCCTCGGCATTGACGCCGCCAGCTTCCTCTACACGGGCGAACCCGCCGCTGAAGCCGACCTCTCCGTCTTCGGCAACAGCACGGCCCTCAACCTCAACGGTGGTGAAGTTGAAATCCTGAACATCACCAAGCTCGGTCAGATTGACCTCGGCGGCGCGATCACGAACACCGACAATATCGACACCGACTCCATCTATGTCTTTGCCAACGTGAAAGACGCTGATGCCGCCAATGGCATCGTGACGCTCTCCTACAATGACGGTCTCGTCGCCGACAAGACGGTTGACGCCCGCCTGAAGGACGCCTTCACGAAGGGTGTCGGCGTCAAGGAAATGGCCATCCTGTCCGCCCTTGACACGCCCGCCTTCTTCAACGATGAGACCGGCAAGTTCACCGCTGACGGCAACAAGGCCTTCGAACAGGCCACGGGCGGCAACGCCACGGCCGGCGTTCTGAACGTCGCCTACGACGCCAACGCCCAGGTCACCGACGCCATCGTCCGCCACCAGCTCTCCGAGCATGCCGGCATGGGCGTCTGGGCCGACGTCTTCTACGCCAAGAACGAAGCCAAGGAAATCTACGGTAACTTCGGCTACTCCGCCGACATCTACGGTGGCGTCCTCGGCTTTGACTACACGGCTGCCTGCGGCGGCACGCTTGGCGCTGCGCTCACGGTCGGTACGGCTGACGCTGACAGCGAAGGCGGTGTTCTCTCCACCTCGCTCAGCTCCGACTTCGTCGGTCTCTCCGTCTACGCCTCGAAGGACTTCTCCGGTCTCAACGTCAAGGCTGACCTCGGCTACATCGACTTCAGCAATGACTTCACGGGTCTCGGCGACGCCTCCGACGCCACGACGATCACGTTCGGTGTTCGCGGCGACTTCACGGCCTACCAGAACGGCGCCTTCTCCGTCGTTCCGCACATGGGTCTTCGCTACACGCGTATCGACACCGATGCCGTGGCCTTCAACGACGAGCAGAACATGAACGTCCTTGAAGCCCCGATCGGCGTCAAGTTCGCAGGCACGTTCGAAGCCACCGGCTGGAAGCTCGTCCCGTCCTACGACTTCACGATCGTTCCGCAGCTCGGCGACAAGGAAGTTGAAGCCTTCGGTACGGCCGGCGACATCACGATCCTCTCCGGCGGCCTCTTCAACAACGTCCTCGGCGTTGAAGCGGTCAAGGACAACATGTCCTTCGGTCTGAACGCCTCCTACGGCTTCGGCCCGGACGATCGCGCCAACACGCAGATCAACGCGAACTTCCGCTACAACTTCTGATGACCTGATGTTCCGGGGCCCTCGGGCCTCGGACGACAGGCTCACTTGAAGTCAAGGCCCCGCATCCTTCACCGGATACGGGGCCTTTTTCTGTCTCGATCAGCAACGCCCCTTGCTCTGCCTCAACGCCTCATCAGCGTCCCTCTTGCGTTTGAATACGGTTCGGAAATCACGCCGTCCCGCATTTCGCGTTGCTTTTAGGTAGACTTCGGGAAAACGCCCGCACGTCCTCATGCTTGTCAATCGACGTGCCGGGCCAAAGATAGAGGAGAAAACCATCATGATCAACCGCCGCCGCTTCATCCAGGCGTCCGCCCTGCTCATCGCCGGCACCTCCACGCTCGCCCTCACGGGCTGCGGAAGCCCCAAAACGCCTGAAGACGTCGCGTGCGCCTTCGTGCGCGCCCTTTACCGCGGCGATGCCGCCGAAGCCACGAAGTTCTTCCACGTTCCCGCCGACGCCAAGGACGCCGAGGTGAAGATCGCCGAAGCCAAGATCAGCGAGAGCGCCGCCCAGGCCAAGGACTCCGCCACGAAGCAAGGCGGTCTTCGCGACGTCTCCATCATGGAACCCGTCGCCAAGGAAGCCGTCGAGGCCGGCAAGTGCCGCGCCCGCGTCAAGGTGGCCTTCGGCAACGGCTCGAGCAAGGTCGAGACCGCCCAGCTCATCAAGACCGAAAAGGGCTGGCTCGTCACCTTCGGCCTTTGATTCCACTCTCATGAATACCCGCACGGCGGCTCTCCTCACGGCAGCCGCCGTTCTCATTTCCGCAGGAATCGTCCTCACTAATGAGGACGTCAAGGGTGAGCTCATCGAAGTCGCGACCGTGCTTCTTCCAGGGCTTCAGGAGGCAACGTCCGCCGAAGTCCCCACGGGCGTCACGCTTGACGACTTCGCCCCCTGCGGCAGCCTCAGGACCGGCGATCTGGTCTTTCGCAGGGGCTTCGGTACCGAGAGCCGCCTCATCATCGAGGCTCAGGGTCCAAACAGGGCGCCCTTCTCTCACGTCGGCATGGTTGTTTCCGAGCATCCCGTGATGATCGTGCACGCCACGACATCCGACGATCCGGCACACCCTAACAGCGTCATCAGCTCCACCCTTCCTGAGTTTCTCTCCATGGGCGACAGGGCGGGCGTTTCGAGACCCGCCTGGAGCGAGGCTCTCAAGGCGGCAGCTGCAGGACGTGCAAGAGGCATGACGGGCGAAGCCTTCAGACTTGTGCCGGACGATCCCGACGCACTCTACTGCACGACGCTCATTGAAAAATCCCTGGAGCCGGATCTCAAGCTCCACCTTCCCCGCGATGTCGTCAAGGTCCCCGTCGTGGGCGGCTCGTATCTCTTCCCTGCCGCGCTCTGGGAGGCGAACGGCATGATGCATGTCTGCGTGATCGGGAAGCAGGAGACGAGCAAGCCGTGACTCTCGTCGTCCGAGCCTGTAGAATCTTCGGACCATCTCAGAATCACAACCAACCAGGCAATCATTTCTACAAAGGCCCTCATGCAGTTCGGCTTTCCCCGAGATCGACAGCTTCGCTACGCAGACTTCGCCAGGCTCCGTCCCGCCCAGAAGCGCGGTCGCGCGTTCATGTACCTGAAGCTCGCCACGCTCTACACGAAGTACTGCCGCACGTACCGTCCCAAGTTCCTCAGGACCGTTGCGATGGTGGCCGCCGTGCTTGGCGCCGGCGCGGTCATGCAGTCCGCGCACATGATGCCCGACTGGATTCCCGTCTGGTTCCTCGGCGTCGTCGCCTGGAACCACTCGGTGGTACGTGCACCCGACCTGCACCCGAACGTCCTCTTCTTTCTTCGTGATGCGGGCGCCACCACGGCCTCGGGCATTCCTGCCGACCTTCTTCGTGACAAAGGACCGCTCCTGATGCTCATCTGGGTCGTCACGGGCTACATGTCCGGTGAATGGCTGAGCCTCAATGCGGGCATGACGGGCTTCATCCTCATGACCTTCTTCGTCTCGACCTTCCGCATCATCCGCATGATGAACGGCAACCTCGAGGCGTTTGACCTCGTGGGCGAAAAGGTGATGGAGATCGCCGAGGATGCCAGGGCGGATCTCGCGGCGCAGGCGCGCGAGGAACAGGCATGACGGGAGGACGAAGACAGCTGGTCGACCAGTTGAGGATTTGCGTCCCATGCATTTCAACTGCCATGTGATAAATGAATCTGGTCAGCCTCGCCGAACGCCAGTCCCGAAAACGAGAAGAAGGGCAACCACAGTGAGAAGAAGTCCCATCCAGTCGCGATCGATGATCTGCTTCAGAGCAACAAGCGTCACCAGCACTGCGACGAGCATGACAACACCGTTCATGACTCACCTCTCACTTGATATTTTGCATTTCATTCCCACTCCGCCGGCATTGCCTCGGGTGCAAAGCGCATTTCCATTACGACAGCGTCCTGCACGACCTCCTTGATTTGCTCAAGCCGAACGTCCAGCGCTTCCACGACCTCGGGCGCCCTGGCGAGGTCATCGACCGTGATCACCAGCACCTGCGCCCCGTACTCATTCCGGGTCGACGACCAGCGCTGCACGGCATCAAGTCCCGTGAGCAGCTTCTCGATCGGCTCGACAACGGCGGCATCCACGCCCTTCGTCAGATACGGTTCGGCCTTGGGCGAAATCTTGATGATGATTTCGTTGGGCTCAGTCGAGGGCAGCCCCCAATGGAAGGCGGCCTTGCTCTCGTCCATGTCCCGTCCGTTGGCGGTCGTCTTGAGAATGCCTTCGGGCGAGAGGCCGAATTCGAGCGTCGTTTCGTAGGCATCCTCGCCGACCCGTTTCACAGCGCCCTCCTTCTCCAGCGCTTCGACATACTGACGCAGATCGCAGTTGAGCGCATCAACCGAGCGCGGCACCGGTCCCTTGCCGGTATCGACAAAAGAGACCCCGGTCTCAAACTTTCCGCCGGGGAGCCCATGGTTGACGAAACTGCCCTTGAGCGTCAATTCGGCGCCGGCCCAGGCCAACCGGAAGTCACGGACTGTCCCCTCCACATTTCCCTGCATCGAAGCGGCGAAAATGTCCGTCATGCTGCCGTCGGGACAGATGCCGGGCAGGTCCGCCATATCCTCGCCAAGTACGAAATGCGCTGAGAGGCACGGCAGCCAGACATTCGGAGGCGTGTACAGGCCGGCATCAAACCGCAGGTCGAAAACCGGCAGCTCCGAATCGTTGATGTTGACGTCCCGAATGTCGAACTTGAAGTCGGTCGCATTACGCAGGCGGCCTGCCTCCTCCTCAGGCGTCACCGTGAGGCTGTAGCTCAAGGGCCCCATTCCGAGCGGCATGAGCTCGCCCTTGACAAAATCACCCGCGGACGAATATGTAAAGGCAAACTTGAGGGGCGACTCTGCATAGACGTACTCGAAGGTCTTCTCAGCACTCTTGACATGACCACCCTCCCATCGGCTTTCGGAGGCCCCCAGCCGTCCGGAGACAGTCAGCCCCGTCAACGCACGGCGCGCGCGATCAAAGCCTATGTCAGCCGTGACACGGCCGTCGCCGATCGTCTCCTTTTCATCCGCTGCACCGCGCCAGACAACCTCAGCTTCTTCCGGACTCATCAAGGGACTGAAGACGAACCGAATCCGAGGATCAGCCTTGACGAGAATCGCAGCATCCGGATCCGAATTCGCTACAGGCTCGAAGCTGACCGAAGGCCGGAGTCCCGGTCTGAAGCGGCCGTTCATAACAAGAAAGGATTCGGTCAGGCCGTCTTCCTTGCGAAATCCCAGGCGCAGCACCAGATCGCGCTGCAGAAGACCGCCGTCCCGGCGCTCGAACTCAAGCGCGAACAAACCCATGCCGCGCTCGAGGCGGCTGTCCGTCATCCGGTCGAACGCCTGAAGCTGCCACCAAAGGAGGCCTCCGAACGCGGCACCGCCGCAAAGAACGGTGCCGGCAGCCAGCCGCATGCAGGTTTTCCTGTTGAAGTTCGTCGTCATTTATTATTTGTTCATCATTTCAGCCTTTTGATTAGTATGAAAGCGGAGACGTTGGAAAACGAAACGAAAAAAACACCACCGGTAGGATACTCGATTCCTATGTTGATGAGGGATTACTATGGACTTGCCCTGCCTGTGTCCCCGATAGTGTGTGCTGTTTCAGGATTAAGGGCAATTCCAAGTCTGAAGCGGATTATGCCTTAGCGATTTTCCATCCTCGAGCAGCTTTTTCCTTTTCGACGTCTGCAAGTATCATAAACCCACAACGCCTTAACGCGCGAATCCACCGAGGCCGGCGTTGACCATCCTGCTTAAAGACGCCTGTGTAATCGAACGAGTGGACCTATGTTCTGTAGCTGCATTCAATGCATTTTGACATTTTCTTGCCGAGCCTGCCGCCATCGCCTCCTCGTCCGACAGCCTGGTTGATGTTCTACCCTACGGGGAGCATTGAGGTCGACTTTCTCGGTACATTCCTCAAAAGATCCTGCCGGCTCTTCGGCGGCACGTGCTCGAAATTCCATTCGTGTCGGATGCGGGCTCATTCACGACCACCTTCCACGTCTAGCCCGAGCGCACCTCGGCCCCGAGAACATTGATGTCGAAGCAGTAGGATGTGTTTCGCCACGTCCACGTGATACGGCGCTTGTACGTCTACCTGAGGGCTGTGCCCGGCCCAACGACTTGCTCGGCATTTGCTTGACGATCTACCGCGCACACTGGGATCTGACGAGGCCCGGGAGTTGTACTAAACCTTGCCAAAAAAACACACGTCAGGAGAATTTTTCTCCTAAAATGTTGGAAGATCCTCTTTAAACCTTCATTTCTCAGGACTGCTTCACCATGATCATGACGTTTTCTGTCGAAAATTGGCGTTCCTTCCGCGAACGGGCGACCTTAAACATGACGGCTGCCTCCGAGAAGCAGCATTCTGACCGTCTCCCTGCAATTGCGAAATACCGCCTGAAGCTCCTGCCGATTTCTGCCATCTATGGCGCCAATGCATCAGGCAAAACTAAATTCATTGAAGCACTGGCTTTTCTTCAATATTTAGTTCTCCAAGGAACACAAAATCAATCGCAGAAGATTGCACTCGAACGCTTCAGGCTGGAAACGGAATGGCTGACCAAACCCAGCCGTTTTGCCATTGACGTTCTGATCGACGGACTCATCTACACATACGAAATCAGCTTGCTTCCGGAAAAAATTCTGGAGGAACGCCTGATTATGCAGAATTCGTGCACAGCCTACGACGTCTTTACCCGCATTGATGGGCAGGCGATGTCCTACGACACCGACTACTTCAATCAGGAAGAGATTGATTTTCTGAATTTCATTGCTAAGGCTACCCGTAGCAATCAGCTTTTTCTGACCAATGCCGTTCAACTGAACATGGTCAAGCTGCGCCCGCTCTACGATTGGTTCGAATCCAAATTGACTGTCATCAGCCCTAACAGTGAATTTATTTCAATTCAACGTTTGGCTGATCCTGGAGATGTACTCAGCGAACACACCATCAAATTGATGCGCATTTTGGGCACCGGCATCGATCATTTCGAAACAGTCAAACTGGCCGACATTGACTCTTCGTTGCCTAAAACGTTATTGAACGATATCAAACAAAAAATGAGCCACCCAGACGACGTCTATAGAAGCAATGACATCATCGTTCGAATGGAAAATGATGAACTGGTTTTCGAAAAGCTCCTTGCCATTCATAAAAACCTTCACGGCGAGAACATCCGATTTCAGCTGAATGAAGAATCCGATGGTACGAAGAGACTTTTGGATCTCATCCCCGCCTTTGCAAAGCTGAAGGAAGCGCAGGGGACTGTTTTCGTCATCGACGAATTGGATCGAAGCTTGCATACCCAGTTGCTGGAATGGCTTCTGAAATACTTTTTGGACGTATGCCATGCCGACAGCCGCAATCAGCTCATTTTCACTACGCACGACGTCAACATCCTGACGCAGGACCTTTTCCGTCGTGACGAATTGTGGGGAATCGATAAAAACCCCGATGGCGCTTCCATTCTTTATTCATTCAGGGACTTCAAAAAAATCAGAAGCGATAGAAATATTCGCAAAGTCTATCTGAACGGCCTGATGGGGGCCGTTCCTACAATCCTCTGAATTTTGGAGTTCAAGCATGGCCAGGACAGTCTCACTGAACAAACGCTTCAATCGCGGCGTACCAGCGCGTGCGTACATAAAGCATCTGCATGTTTACACAGAAGGCGAAATTACAGAAAAAGAATATTTGAACGCCTTCTGTCGGGAGATCATTCCGGTCCACCCCGAATTTCGACTGTCGATCAAGCCGTCCAAAGGAAAGTCCTCGCCTCGCAAAATTCTGGATGCCATGCGACGCGATGCGAAACTGTTCGGTGACAAAAGATCCAACGAAATTTGGGTGCTGATTGATCAGGATGACTGGCCGGCTTCGCACGTTGAAGAGTTGAAAGAAGGAAAGGGCATCCGTCAGGCCGTGTCGATCTACAAGGTGCTACAGAGCATCCCGAAGTTCGAACTCTGGGTTCTCCTGCATTTCGAGAAAGCGAACGGCATTTCAACCTCCAAGGAAATCGACGAAAAGCTGAAAACCATCATTCAAAATTACAACAAGCATCTGCCCGACAATCTTTTCACCTGGAGTAATGTTCAAGAGGCCATCTCGAACGCCAGACTGCGTGTACGCAATGGACATGCGGCACAAACTCAGGTGTACGAGCTCATCGAGCATCTGCTCGAATTGGCCCCAACAATGACGGACACGACACCATGAGCAACCACATTCTCGTCGCCGAGGAGTAAGCACCCTATCGGGTGGTTTGCTTATTATTTGTCTCAGCAAATAGGTTAGTAAAATATGCCAAATAATGGCCGCCTACATTTACGGCCTTTATAACATTCCGAATTATTCCTTCAGGGAAGCTCTTCAAAAGCCCTCTTTAATTTTACGCCTCGAGAACTTTCATCTATTACACAGGCTAAATTACTGCACAAACGATTGTTCAGGGTACTTTTGAAGAGCTTCCTCAGGTGCTTATTGCTCTCGCGGATTCTGGTCAGCCTCGCCGAACGCCAGTCCCGAAAACGAGAAGAAGGGCAACCACAGTGAGAAGAAGTCCCATCCAGTCGCGATCGATGATCTGCTTCAGAGCAACAAGCGTCACCAGCACTGCGACGAGCATGACAACACCGTTCATGACTCACCTCTCACTTGATATTTTGCATTTCATTCCCACTCCGCCGGCATTGCCTCGGGTGCAAAGCGCATTTCCATTACGACAGCGTCCTGCACGACCTCCTTGATTTGCTCAAGCCGAACGTCCAGCGCTTCCACGACCTCGGGCGCCCTGGCGAGGTCATCGACCGTGATCACCAGCACCTGCGCCCCGTACTCATTCCGGGTCGACGACCAGCGCTGCACGGCATCAAGTCCCGTGAGCAGCTTCTCGATCGGCTCGACAACGGCGGCATCCACGCCCTTCGTCAGATACGGTTCGGCCTTGGGCGAAATCTTGATGATGATTTCGTTGGGCTCAGTCGAGGGCAGCCCCCAATGGAAGGCGGCCTTGCTCTCGTCCATGTCCCGTCCGTTGGCGGTCGTCTTGAGAATGCCTTCGGGCGAGAGGCCGAATTCGAGCGTCGTTTCGTAGGCATCCTCGCCGACCCGTTTCACAGCGCCCTCCTTCTCCAGCGCTTCGACATACTGACGCAGATCGCAGTTGAGCGCATCAACCGAGCGCGGCACCGGTCCCTTGCCGGTATCGACAAAAGAGACCCCGGTCTCAAACTTTCCGCCGGGGAGCCCATGGTTGACGAAACTGCCCTTGAGCGTCAATTCGGCGCCGGCCCAGGCCAACCGGAAGTCACGGACTGTCCCCTCCACATTTCCCTGCATCGAAGCGGCGAAAATGTCCGTCATGCTGCCGTCGGGACAGATGCCGGGCAGGTCCGCCATATCCTCGCCAAGTACGAAATGCGCTGAGAGGCACGGCAGCCAGACATTCGGAGGCGTGTACAGGCCGGCATCAAACCGCAGGTCGAAAACCGGCAGCTCCGAATCGTTGATGTTGACGTCCCGAATGTCGAACTTGAAGTCGGTCGCATTACGCAGGCGGCCTGCCTCCTCCTCAGGCGTCACCGTGAGGCTGTAGCTCAAGGGCCCCATTCCGAGCGGCATGAGCTCGCCCTTGACAAAATCACCCGCGGACGAATATGTAAAGGCAAACTTGAGGGGCGACTCTGCATAGACGTACTCGAAGGTCTTCTCAGCACTCTTGACATGACCACCCTCCCATCGGCTTTCGGAGGCCCCCAGCCGTCCGGAGACAGTCAGCCCCGTCAACGCACGGCGCGCGCGATCAAAGCCTATGTCAGCCGTGACACGGCCGTCGCCGATCGTCTCCTTTTCATCCGCTGCACCGCGCCAGACAACCTCAGCTTCTTCCGGACTCATCAAGGGACTGAAGACGAACCGAATCCGAGGATCAGCCTTGACGAGAATCGCAGCATCCGGATCCGAATTCGCTACAGGCTCGAAGCTGACCGAAGGCCGGAGTCCCGGTCTGAAGCGGCCGTTCATAACAAGAAAGGATTCGGTCAGGCCGTCTTCCTTGCGAAATCCCAGGCGCAGCACCAGATCGCGCTGCAGAAGACCGCCGTCCCGGCGCTCGAACTCAAGCGCGAACAAACCCATGCCGCGCTCGAGGCGGCTGTCCGTCATCCGGTCGAACGCCTGAAGCTGCCACCAAAGGAGGCCTCCGAACGCGGCACCGCCGCAAAGAACGGTGCCGGCAGCCAGCCGCATGCAGGTTTTCCTGTTGAAGTTCATCGTCATTTGATATTTCTCCTCATTGCAGCCTTTTGACTAGCAGCCACACGCTGCAAACGACCAGAATGGTTCCGAGCATGAGGAAGACCGCACGGAGCAGCCCGCGCGTCAGAAGCGGCGCATGAGGCTTGCCCGTCGGATCGCACAGCCAGTTCCAGTCACGGATCGCACCGATGATGCAGAGGCTTCCGAACAGCAGGCATATGACGCCGTTCCATTCTACGAACAGTTTCTCGACAAAGGCGTTCACGACCCGCTCTCTTGATTTGATGACGACGGGCATTTGACGATTGAGCCGGACTTGTTAATGCAGAACCAGTCGCCGTCCTCCCATCGATGATATTCTCCTTCCGACCCGGGCACTGCCGCAGGATGACCGCTCAAGGTCACCCTGGCAACGCCGTTCGCAAAAGGCAGACCAAAGGCAAATCGGGGCGCGATCCGAACGCCACCGTATGCATCGGCATAGCCGATGCGGCCGTGGTCATCCACGACTCGATAGAGCCCGTCGGAGACGGGATCGGGGCCATTGTCGAAGACAAACGGCGCGACCGCCCCCGCGAGTAGAAGCCATGCCCATTGCCGGACCTTCATGACGCGCCCTCCTTTGTCCGTAGATACTGCTAATCCCACCAGAAATACCAGATTTTGGACTGCCGGAGCGTATCCGCGAGTGCTCCGACGGACTCATGATTCTGATCCATGTCGGGGCAGAAGGCATACTGCTCGAGCGCCGTCTGCACGGCATGCTCCCGGCCGATCGGTTTCGGAAGCGCGAAGTCGAGCTCGTCATGAGTCATGACGGCGGGCACGGCGCCGAATTTTTCGAACCAGTACCTGGCGACCGCCATGAGCTGCGGCGTATCCGGACAGTCATTCCAGTTGCCGAACGGCAGATGGGCAAACACCTCCCAAGGATGCCGGACGGGAATTCTCGCGAGAATGACCGGATGCGTCATGCCCGTCGAACTGTTCCAATACCCGGAGAAGCGATGGTTGTTGAAGCCGCCCTCCATGCTGCCGACGACTTCCGTGTCCCAATCCATCGAATCGTCCTCCGCTTCTGCACGGCGCTCTGCCAGGCCGTCCTCCAGAACCATCCTGCCGTCGGGCAGGGGTGCGGCGAGCTGCGATTGCCGGTAGGCGGCTACCGCATCCGGATCAAAGGCATGATCGTCATCTCCCTCATGAGCCGGATCGGAATTGAGCATGAGGCATTCCCAGAGTGTTTCGTCGACTGCAATGAGCATGGGAACGAATCCTTCGTGCGCTGCATTTTTCCCGGCATACTCGTAAGCGCACATGATCGGATCATCGTCCGCCATCGACGGGAAATAGGTGCACTCGCAGTCGAGATACGCCATCAGCGCCTCGGCCGTTTCGGAAGGCGCAAGCGTCGAGTCGTCAAAGCGCTGTCCAGCCCAATTCTCGTACCGCCGCTCGATGATCCGGGCCATTTCTCGATAATAGTCTTCATCAAACGGAAGGAACAGATACGCTTCGTCCTGAATCTCATCCGAAAAGTTCCTCTCCACGCCTATTCTGGAAACGGCATGGATGTCGACATCCATCGTATAGTGCGGCGTGTACTCGTGAAGGGCACCGTAGTAGTAGCAGGCAAAGTCCGCGCCGCGCTCGTTGAAGAGTGAAGCATGCAGTTCGCCCTTGAGCTTGTCCCGGAACCATTCGCGCAGGCACGCCTCGGCCGGATTCGTCCTCACGGCCTCAACAATCTCGGGCCAGCGTTCGCAGAATGACTCGCTCATGAGGTCGTGCTCGATGCACCAGCGCAGATAAATCGCCAGATGACTGAAGGCATTGAGTTCGTCGACAGGGAGACTCTTCTCACGAATGCTCTCCAGATGAGGAGCGGCCTCGTCGAGCAGAATCTCATTCTGCTCGAAGGACACCTTGAGCGTCGGTTGGTCCGGAAGCGCCACGCCCGGACTGCGGATGATGCGATGCCTGTCGCCTTGGGAAAAGCCGATCGTCTCGCCATCATTGAGAGTGACGTCCGAACCGATCACATAGCCCGCCAGACTGACAAGAAATTCCCTGACCGCCAGCGGATCGGCATCCGCATCGAGCACCTCCAGCTCCTCCTTGCCGAAGACGTCCATGCCGTAGGTATACCCGCAGACGCCGCCGTCTCTTCGATGGAGCCCGAACCATATCCAGTTGTTGAGCGGGAGTTCGCCTTCCTTCATGATGCCCGCCATGTCGGCATAAAACGACGGCTCAAAGACAACGCCCGACGTGTATACGCCGAGGACACCCGGTTGACGACAGCAGGCGGCGACGAGCTTCACAAAGCACTGCCCGCGCAGACGTACGTCCGTCTCCTTTCCCAGCACGGTTACCATGATGTGGGCGGCATGACTTTGTGCGGCCTTGACGGCATCGGGCCACATGTAGTTGTTTTCGGCATTGTCCTCCGCCTCGCCCCCCGGCACCGGGCCGTGCATCAGGCTCACTGCGGCGATCATGTCGCCCGCCTCGAACACCAGCGAATCCCCGTTGTCCTTCCTGTCGTCCTTGTCCTCCTCGGGAACGTCGATGTCCCATTCGGCCTTCAGATCGGCGATCAGCCTGCCCTTGTCCCAGTGCGCCTTCTCAAGCAGCACGAAGCCGAGGAAGACGTCCTTCCTGCCAACGGGCTTCCCGTCGTTCTTACAACGGGCCTCAACCGCTTTTTCACATTCGCGGATGACGCACGGCGCATCCTCATCCTCAGGATCGAGCTGAGCCCAGGTTCTGGCATAAGGAATGGCCTTTTCCTCCTCTCCCGTCAGGTACTGGTAGCCGTAGGCCATGCGCATGTGCCACTCCGCCCTGTCGAGGCCTTCCTCGCGGACCGATTCCAGTACGTCGATGGCGCGCCTCAGGGCTTCCCGAGCCTTGTCACGCGGACAGCCGTACTGCCCGTCGCCGAGAACCGCATAGTTCTCGAGCGCACGCGCCAGAGCATAGGCATGCCGGTAGTCCCGATATTGCGTTGGAACGCCATCGAGCGCACGAATGCAGCGCGTGTATTCGTCATCGTCATTCCATTTTTGAATCCGGGCATGGAAGGCTTCCGCCATCTCGGGACGATAGTCGAGCGGTTCATCATCGTCATCCTCGCCGGCATCCGCCCGATCGTCGGGAGACTTGAGCGGAACGGATCCCACTTCGCGGCGAAAGACGTGAAAGCTCGCCGCCGGCACGTCCGATGCCTCAAGAAACGCCCGGGCTTCGAACAACACGGGCTGCAGATCCCAGGCCATGAAGTCGACATAGCCGAAATGCACGCCGGTAGCGCCGCCGACCATCCTGACGACATCGGGTCCGCACGCCTTTTCGAGCTTCGCCTCCAGCGCCTCACGGAAAGCAAAGATCCTCTGCGTCCGATTCTCGCCCGTAAAGCCATCGAGCGAAAAGGCAATGAAACCCGCCGTCACACCGTCGGCATGAAGTGCATCCATCGTCTCGTCGTCCGCACTCATATAACCGTTGATGAGGGGCGGGCAGGCCGTGGAACCGGCGATGACGTCAAGACGCCAGTCGGCGTCGGGATCCGGATCGGGCTCGCGCGTGTAGCCGACATAACTGTTCTCAAGCAGCGTCTCGGCGTCGAGCGCCAGGTCCTTGCCGAGCTCCCGAAGTTTGTCCGGCAGATCGCTCAGAAGAAAACCCGGCACCGCCCTGGGCGCATCAAGGAGCTCGAAGTCGTTGATCCAGCGCATGTGCGGAATTTCGCCGAGCAGCTGGTCGGTGAGCGTCGTGAGCATCCACCAGGCACGTCCCTCCTCCTTTGCCTTCAGATCCGCAAGCCTGGCGCAGAAGACGGAGAGCTTGAACGCATCGTCGTCGGGCTCAAGCCAGGCCTGCACGTCTTCACCGCCGATCCTGACGCCGCCGGCATGAAGCTCATTGCCTGACGTCCCACGACGACCAAGCGTGATCTCCCAGTGCCTCAGGACGGATGCGGGCGCATGGCTTCGGAAGTAGACGAGCTCGAAGAGCTTCATCCGGTTGCCTTCAGGCGTCAGAATGAGCTCGTGCTTGACGCCATTGAAGCCGACCTCGAACGAAACGTCCTCAAACGCAAGCCGGAGAATGCGCTCGATGCGATCGACGATCTCTTCGCCTCTCTCATGCGTCTTGTCAGCATCCATCATGGCGCGGATCTCCGCCTCCTCGCCTTCGAAGGCCGTCCAGGCCTTCTGCGTGCGCTCCCTGAAGGGAACCCGGAAGAACGGCAACGTCACGCGCTTGAGGCAGTCCTCCATGAATTCTTTGGCATCCTCGTCCTCGGGTTTGGCTTCGTGCGCCCGTCGGAACCGTGAAAGCGCGCGCCCTTCCTGGTCGAGATAGTAGTAGGCATAGCCCAGGCGGAAGTTCCACAGATAGGTTGCACCAAGTGCCTCCTCGTGCGGCTCAAGAAGCTCAATCGCCCGGTGGAGCATGCGGCGCCCTTCGGGCGTGTTCGGATCCGCCTCGTTGTTGTAGGCGCGAGCCAGCTCGCTTGCAAGTTCCGGCGTTCGTCCGTCTTCTCCGAGCGCTTCAAGCGCCTCGATGATTTTGGGAAACTGTCCGGCTTCGTGCCATTTCCGGCATTTTTCGAGTAGCGTCATGCTCCCTCCCGACAACAAGCGGCAAATTGGTCGTTCAGGCGAACGTTCTCCGGACATGAGCAGTACTTGACGGGCTCATCCCAAAGGCGGTCGCCGAATGCTTCGCGCTGCGGATTTCGTCTTCATGGTGTCAAACGAAAGACAATGCGATTCGTTTTTTTATCACACAACTTTTCTCCCATGCAAGACGGGGCTAACCCGAATAGGTCAACTGAAGCATCTTCGAAAACAAAAGTGCCGCGCTGACGGGTTGCCCCGTCTCGCGCGGCGACTGCAAGGCAGGAATAAGGTCTCGGACTGCTCCTGCCCTTATTCATCAGGCGCCCCGAAGGTCAATAACCCTCAGAACGACCAGCGTGCACCCAGATTGAACCTGTACGACGTCTCGACCTTGGCCCCTTCGGTGGCTTCAAGGTCTGCATAGAGATGCAGGTTCTTCGTGGCATTGAAGTTCGCGCCGACACCGTATTCAAGCCAGGTGTCACCGAGCTCTTCGGAGATGCGCTTCGTCTGACCGCCCTTCGTGAACGTCGACTCGGCGTCACCCTGCCAGTCATGGAGGATCGAAGCGCGAACATAGGTGTTGCCGCGATTGTTCGGGCACTTCAGACCAAGCACGAAACCGACTCTACCGATGAGCGTATCGACGGCCTCATGCTCGACGGCAACGCCCATGGACGTCCTATAGTCGGCATCGAGCACGCGACCGTACATCATTAAAAGAGGGGAGCTCCGAGCGAGCTCCCCTCTTTCAACATTGCATTCAAACCGAATTACTGCTCGAAGTGCAACTCGACGCGCCGGTTTTGTTGACGACCTTCCTCAGTGCCGTTGTTGTACTTGAACGACTCACCCCTACCCTCTGAGGCCAGTTTGTCCAATGCAATGCCCTTCTCCGCCAGATAGGCCTTGACGGCTTCGGCGCGGCGCAGGGAGAGCCTCAGGTTGTAGGCATCGGTTCCCATGCTGTCCGTCCATCCCACCACTGTCACGCGATCCTCACCATGGTTGGCTTTGATGACTGTCAGGGCCTTGTCCAGAGCGGCCTTGCCTTCCGGACGGAGCGTCGACTTGTCAAAATCGAAGTACACGTCATGAAGTTCGATGACCGGCACCTTGGCGCAGTCCTTGTAGAAGGCCTCTTCATAGAACTGATGGCGCAACTCATCATTGCTCATGAGCCCTTCAAGATCCTCTGTCTTCACGCAACCCGGGAGGCGGGCGAGCGCTTCAACAGCAGCCTTCTCTTCGGGCGTATAGGCCGCAGAGACCACGTGCACGCATGACCTCGGATTGGCCTTCAGGAAGGCTTGAATCGCTTCGGCGGGCTTATGCTTTCCTTCGGTCTGCACATCGAAGTCGCCGTCTGTGACGATGAACAGAGATTGAGTCCCGGATACCGGCGTTGAAAGGAAGTCAAAACCTCGCTGTCCCAGCCACGTCGGACGACCGAATGCCTCCAGATCCTCAACAAGCTTTTCATCAACGAGCTTGAGCATCGTTTCCTTGTCCCGCTGCCCACCCGCAGCCATGACCGTGAAGGGCGCCAGCGAATAGAGCCCCGACGTCATGTCCGTCTTTTCCAGGGCGTAACCCGCTGCATCCTTCACAAAGGCTTTGGCGAGCGAGACGCGCCGAAGCTTGTCGAGCGCATCATTGGCCGGCGGCACCGGACGCACGCGGGCCTGAAACTTGCCCTCTTCGATCAGTTGATCGTAGGCCTTGCCGGCCTCGTCCTTCATCTCTCCGACAGTGCGCTGCATGGAACCCGACACATCCACCATGAAGGTGAAGCCGTCTGCCGCCTTGCCGCACTCTTCAATGCGAACCGTCTCGGCGGCCTGAACGGCCGTCACCGTCAGGTTCAAGCAAGCGAGCGTCGCCAAGACCGTTTTCTTGATTTCAAACATCTTCAACCTCCTCTCAAAACGCGTACTTGAAACCGACGCTCACGTCATAGTCTTCGCAGAAGTCATTGCCCTTTTCACGTTCGAACTTCGCGTAGAGGCGCCAGTCGCGGGCAAGCTGCCAATCGGCATTGACGCCGTAGTAGAAGCGCGTGCCGTCGATGTCACGAGCACTGACCTTGAGGCTGTCGCCGTCCACACCGGTGTAGGTGATGTCCTGATCGCCGCCGATGAATTCATGCTTCGCGCCGCCGATCAAGGCAATTTGGAAGTAGCGCTTGTCCAAGTCGTTGATTGAACCGTAGTTGAACTTCTTGCCAAGCACCACACCGGCACGACCCGTCAGGTAGTCCGCATCACCCTGATCTACCTTGAGACCGGTGGAGGTGGTGTAGTCCGCACCCTTCGCACGGAAGTAGCTCAACTGAAGTTGCGGTTCGAGAAACCAATGATTGAACCACTGACGATCATCAACGTTTTCACCAAACGAAAACATATGACCCACTTCAACGCTGGCACCGAAACCCCAGGTACCGTAATCGGCCTTGGACTTGTCCATGCCGGTATTGTCAAAACCGTCGAGCTTCTGTTCATAGCGACCTGCCTGCAGCACGAAGTCGGCATAGGAGCCCTTGTCATGCATCCACGTGGCATACAGCTTCCCGGAGTATTCCTGAAGCGTACCCGTGGTATAGCCGACACCAAGCCCCTTCTGATCGGCGTCACTGTAGCGGAACGCACCACCAAAGAGCCAGGCACTTTCTTCATCAGCCTTCACAAGGTGGTCAAGACCCAGATTCAAGCCATAGATTTCCTGTTTGAAGCCGGGTAGCCCGGATCCACTAAGACGATTCTGCTTGGCAAACGCCTTGGCCCAAAGACCGTCCTGCGCACCATAGCGAACTTCGCCAAGACGAGTGCGGAGATCTTCAAGATCGGCATCATAAGCGAGAGCCATCGACGCAGAGTTGGCTACTGTGATATTGTCCTGAACTTCAGGCGGGATAATGGGTTTATCAGGGTCGACCGGAGGATTAACTGGAGGATCATCGACCCATTTATCAACCTTAACAAGGTGCCAGTTACCCTTACCAACACCTGTATTCGTTAATTGTTTACGCCCTTCCTCGGTTGTCAGTAAATCCTCTTCACCTTCGGGTACAAATACGAGATTCCAGACCGACACCCAGCCACGACCAGAGAAATCACTGCCGCCCGTGGAGTTAGTAAGTGTCATGTTACTGTCATCACCTTGACTGACAAGCCAGTTGTAGCTATATCGCTTTTGCGGATCGAGCTTGCCCATGTCGCCGATGAACTTAATTTGTGCAGTGTGAGTTCCTTCTGCCTTATTTGTCACGATGATTTGGTCAGTTAGACGGTCCTCTTCGTCTTCATTTTCTTTTTCTTCAACAAGATTCATGTCGAAGATCATGCGGCCATCGTTGCCCTTGAGATAATCCCATACCTTTACAGTTTGATAAGGGCTTTGTTCGAAAAACTTGTTGTAGTGATCCGGACGGCTGAGATTAATTGATCCACCCGATGCAAGATCGATGTTATAGACTTGACTTTCCCTTTTGTTATACCAGTAATCTTTATCACGATCTAGGTTTTCTAATACATTCCAAGTTGCACCGTTCTCGAGTGTCAAATAAATGAAGCCATCACGTGAGCCATTGTATCTAATAGACTCCATAGCTCCGGAAATAAATGAATCTTTACCCGAGAGTATCAAATTGATAAACCCAGACCATTCTGTTTTCGTTAAACCCTCAATTTGTACAACATTCTGCGATCTTCTATTATCAATGTAGATTCCGCCAAACTCTCCAGAATATCTCTTAGTATTATTACTATGCAGAGCAGTAAAATGATTTAAAGCTGGATTATACCCTACAGGGGTTTTAACTATTAATCCATTATTAAAGTTTGCAGATCCACAATGCGAACCACTTGCAATCTGAGTATCAGGTAAATACGTACCGGCAGATACACCATAAATATCAATCTTTTGATCTTCAGAAAAGTCGATCTTTTCTTTTAATTGGGATTGAATCAAGACCGGTGCATTGGCCTCAAGTTTAGATCCACCAACAACAGAAATGCCACTATATCGGCCATTGTTTTTTGAAGAATTAACACTAAGATTGATGTTTGTTGAACCGTTAAGCGTTACTTTGGAATGTTCCCCTGAATATTTGGCAGCTGCCTCATCCTGCCCCACGATAATGCCATGTATAGGAACAAGTGTTTTTCGTTCAAGACCACTGCCATCCCCAGAAACCGTAATATTTAACGTGACATCTTCGCCTGTCGTAAAATGACTTCCCTTGGCAACATAAATACCTGCCGCATGATCTTCCCACGTTCCTGTCAATGACTTGTTGTTAACCTTCATATTTTTCACATCTAGATTGATATTCATATCTCCTTGAATATCAATAGTGCCGTCATCAAAAGCTAATAAGCCGATTGCCCAATCACTATCTTTAGATGTGTTTGTGTTAGAAGACCAATCAGAGGTTACATTGATAGCATGTTGTTTACTGTCGTGTAAGCCACCAAAAACCAAACGGCCGCCGCCATTTGAATTATTGTTGAACATGCTACCGGCAGCCGCACCAATAACTGAATTACCATGAACGTTGACAGTTGACGCCCCGTGCATCGTCATGGTGGTGCCATTATTTAAACCGTCCATCCCGACCCCGGTATAAAGGGTTCCACTAACTAAGCCTACGCCCATGTTAGTCGTGTTTTGAACGTTTATGAGCAGATCTTTATGAAATTCCAGATTAACACTTCCTTCTCGGCTATTGTTAATCCAAACACCGTAAGCGCTCCAACTGGGATCTGAGGTCATACTGTCTTGCTTCAAGGTGATATTCACATTTCCGTTGAAATCAAACTCAACGGGGGTAGAACTAGTACCACCAGTGAATCCAATACCAGTAGGACTGACATTATTCTTTGTGTAACTGATCTCTAAATCCTGATTGTATTCAGTCTCATTAACGCCAGGTTGAAAAATAGCCGCAGAAGCAGAATTCGTTATGGCCACACATACTGCAAGTGTTAACTTTTTAACAGCAAAATGTGTGCATTTGTAATGTGTGTGTGTGTGTGTGTGTGTGTGTGTGTGTGTGTGCAAATCATAATTTCCTCTTATTAATGAACATACGAGTACAGCTTTAGGGAAAGTGCCTTGACATCCTCCCTCGGCTAAATCCGTGTTCTTGAGAAACGGAAGTTCTTGTTCAAGGCACCGCTTCTGCAGTTCTATCGCCTTGTTTCACACGAAACGCCGACACCTGGCAGCTTGAGCGAGGATTCGCTTTTGCTCCCGGGTAGGCATCAGTTCGAACTTGTAGGCGATATTGGATTTCATGGCTTCAATCCTACACCGTATTTTTCGAGAACGCATGCTTCGCACGACTTTGTGCGAAGAGGATTTGAGCGCCTATCATCCCGTCGATTGAAATCGCGGGTTTTCTCGGCTCGACTTTATAAACATTCAAAGAGCCGATCTTCATTTGTCTACCGGTCCCCTTTGAATCCCCAACAGGATCCTGAACTCCCTGCTCAATTTCACCTCGTGGAGCACGGACTCATCCCGGCACCAGGCCACATCTTCCTTTCCAAGGCGCCACGGCACCTTCCTGAGATAGTCAGCGACGAGGAGCGCAGTCGCACGTGGGATGTTCATCAAGTCAACGAGGCCGAGCTCATAGTCCCTCCAATGGATTGGCTTTCCAAGAAGCAATCCGGGCGTGTAGTGACGACGGCAATAGGGTTGGGTATGGCCCCTCATAGAGCACCGTTGCGCGAGCTCGTGCAGTGGTTGGTGCCAGTTCCTTCATGGCCTTGTAGCGCGCCAATACGCCCTCCGGGAAGTCCACAGTAAGGACGCATGTCTGCATGATCGGGAAGCAGGAGACGAGCAAGCCGTGACTCTCGTCGTCCGAGCCTATAGAATCTTCGAACCACATCAAAATCAAGAACAACCAGCATTTGCGAAAAGGCCCTCATGCAGTTCGGCTTTCCCCGAGATCGACAGCTTCGCTACGCCGACTTCACCAGGCTTCGTCCCGCCCAAAAGCGCGGGCGCGCAGCCATGTATCTGAAGCTCGCCACGCTCTATACAAAGTACTGCCGCATGTACCGTCCCAAGTTCTTCAGGACCGTTGCGATGGTGGCCGCCGTGCTTGGCGCCGGCGCGGTCATGCAGTCCGCGCACATGATGCCCGACTGGATTCCCGTCTGGTTCCTCGGCGTCGTCGCCTGGAACCACTCGGTGGTACGTGCACCCGACCTGCACCCGAACGTCCTCTTCTTTCTTCGTGATGCGGGCGCCACCACGGCCTCGGGCATTCCTGCCGACCTTCTTCGTGACAAAGGACCGCTCCTGATGCTCATCTGGGTCGTCACGGGCTACATGTCCGGTGAATGGCTGAGCCTCAATGCGGGCATGACGGGCTTCATCCTCATGACCTTCTTCATCTCGCCCTACCGCATCATTCGCATGATGGACGGCAACCTCAAGGCGTTCGACCTCGTGGGCGAAAAGGTGATGGAGATCGCCGAGGATGCCAAGGCGGAGCTTGCTGCGCAGGCACGCGAAGAGGACGAGGAGGAAGACTGAAGGAATCCTCAGGCATGATGTACTGTCGCTTCTCAGAACAGGCACTGTCGAAGAACGACCTTGATGTGGAGGCCCGACTTATTTTCTGTTAACATCTCAGCAACAACACCCCGCAAGCTTAGTTTCGTTCTCGCAAGACAATGAAAACGCTCACTCCACGGGGTTTCCTTTTTCCGGCCCCGGCATTCGATGCCCTCTCCGGCCGTCAGGTCCTGAGTTCCTCAGAAACGAACTCCATCCCTGCTCCTTCCCGCATCGGTTCGCAACAGCACTCCGGATCGACACACCGTCATGATTTGCGGGTGTTACCCCAGCTCCCCCAGAAGCCCGAATCCACCGCCCGTCTCAGCACACACCCCTGTCGCACAGACGCTTTCCCTTCCAATTCAACGAAACAGATGTTTCGCACTGCTGAGAAACCACCAAGACATCGGAAGCACGCGCCTTTTCATGATTTCCGCCCATGCATCATCGTTCAAGCCTACCAGCCGAACCTGAATTCCCGCGCTGACGACGCTCGAAAAGTAGCCGAAGACCAACCGCAGCTTCTCGACATGATGATGTCGTTTCGGATTTCTCAAGTCCTCCAGCCTCCACTTCCGTCCTCGCCAGTACAAGCCGCGCAGAACGTCTTTTCATAGCACCTCCCACTTCCTCCCAATCAGGCGACTTTCTCGTGACGGGAGCAACCCGAACGGCTTTCTCAAGCCGATGTGTTGTAAAAGCACCTCAGAAGCCCAGCTGTTTTCCCAATTTTGTTGCCATTTTAATACGGACGCGGGTTTCCCCCCTTCACAGATTTTCTATCGTTGAAAAAACTCTTCCAATTTCTTTCAACCAAAATCTCGGAGGAAACATGCAAAAGACTGTCATCGCGTGCTGTGTCGGCGCGCTTTTCGTTGCAGGTACAGCCGTAGCTGCGACCCATACGCTGGGCGACAAGGTGGGCATCGCGGGGGAAGGTTCCGCCCTCACCGTCAACACTCAGACTCAAAAAGTCACGGATAAGAGCCAGCTCATCGGCGGTTGGTGGCATTACACGGATTTGGTTACCGCTGAGACCGATCTCAATCATGCAGGTACCACGAGCGACTTGACCGTTGATCTCACCAACAATACACAAGTCGATGAAATCGTGGGCGGGAACTACATCAAGCAGCCCAAGGGCCTCACCGACAAGACGCATGAAGCCACCATCGGCGACACCAAGCTGACCGTCAAGGCCGTCAAGACTGAATACATCGTCGCCGGCAGCAAGGCGAACAATACGGGCAAAGGCTCCATCGTCAACGGAAACACGACGCTCGTTATTGAAGACGGGATCATTCAGTACGAAGCCGACCCGTCCAAGGGCGCCGTGGTAGGCGGAAACTACATCAAGGCCTCAAGTCCCAGCGCCGGCATGGTCTCCCAAACGAACTCCACCGTCGGCGACACCTCCGTCACCATCAACGGCGGCACCTTCGGCGGTTCCGTCTACGGCAGCAGCTTCGCCGAAAACTATGCTCACGTGGATACGCCCGACATGCAGCTCAAGCTCACGACCGGCAACTCCTCCCTGCAGATCAATGGCGGCACGTACAACGGCCATGTCGTGGCCGGCAGCGGCGTCACGGGACAGGGAACTTCCTCCACGGCTCAATCCGCCGCCATTACGATCAATGCAGCCAAGAACAAGACCGTCACCCTCGGGAACAATAGCATTCTCATTGGCGGCGACTACCTCGCCAACCGCGGCAAGTCCGAGATTGAAGGCAACACCTCCGTCACCGTGACGGGTGAAGGCACAATCACGCTCGGCAAGGGCATCGTCGGCGGCAGCTATGTTGCCGAAAACATGAGGGGCAATGCCGCAGCCTCTGGTGGAAAGTACACGGCCTCCGAAATCAAGGGCACAACCAACATCCTCGTTGACGCCGCCAACGTCACGGTGAAGGACGAAGTCATCGGCGGCACGTATCTGCGCCAGACCGTCAAGGACACTGACAAAGACAGCTTCGTTTCCGCCACGGTCGGCAGCACGAATCTCATCCTCAAGGCCGGCACCTTCAAGTCCAACGTCATCGCCGGCGGCAAGTCCAACGACTACACGGGCAGCCTCTCGAGCGACGTTCTCGGCGACACCTCGCTCAACATCACGGGCGGCACCTATGAAGCCGCAGTGCTCGGCGGCGGCTCCGCCAAGGCGGGCCAGGGTGACGCATCCAACAAGCGCGACGTCTCCGCCGACGTCATGGGCACGGCCCGCGTGAACGTCACGGGCGGCACGCTCAACGGCATCGTCGGCGGCGGCCTGAGCTATTTGTACACCAGCTCTGCACTGACCGACGCCGTTGTGACGACCCACGTTGAAAACGTCGTCGATCACCGCGTAGTAGCGTCCCTTGCGCAGGCTCATTTCGCCGCCCAGCGCAAGGGGACGGTCGGAGAGATACTGCTCGTTCATGAAGCGGTCGCCGTTGCCGTCCACGATGAGGCCGCCGTAGATCGCAAAGCGGAGCGCATCGTTGGATCTCACGACGGCCTTGCCCTGCCTGGCGCACTTGCGATTGGCGCCGCCGAACTCGTTGCAGCAGAGCGCCCAGTTGCGGTCGGCGATGCCGCCCGCCTCGATCACCATCCTGTAGCCCGCGCCGTTCGAAAGCGTATTGCAGAGCGGCATGACGTTGATGTCGCCGAAGTGCTCGCGAATCATGTCGTCGTTGCCCGCGTAGCCGCCCGTCGCAACCAGAACGGCCTTTGCGTCATAACGGATCCAGGAGCCGTCCCCGCCGTTTCTGACGAGCACGCCCGTGACGGCTTCGCCCGTCTTCAACAGCCTGACGGCCTCGCGCTGGGTCTCGAAGACGCCGCCCATGGACTCGAACTTCGCGATGAGAGGACCGAAGCGATCGACGCCGCGCAGCTGCTTGCCCTCCTTGTTCGCGAAGTTGTGGCGGGCGCGGAAACCCATGCCGTAGGCGTCGCGCCTGAGTCCCATGTTCACGCCGTTGTCCATGAAGGCCGAAACGACGCGCTCGCCCTGCGAGATGCACTTTCTCAGCAGGGCGGCATCCACCGTGCCGCGACTGAAGCCGTACTGGCACTCGAAAAGCGTTTTTATCGAAACCGTTGCGCCTTCGGCAGCCTGAACGCGCGTTTCCGCAAGAGCGGGACCGCCCGCCTGACTGCCGTTGCTCACGCCGCAGCTCGAGCCCTTCTCAAGAAGATGCGTCTTTACACCCGCGGCCTGCAGCACGAGCGCCGCCTGGATGCCCGCCGCGCCGCAGCCGAGCACGACGGCATCGGTCTTCACGACCGTCGCAGGCACCACCTTGTCGAGATCAACGTCGTCCTTCTTCGCGCCGTCGACGTCCACCTTCACCGTCACCGTGGTGCCCGAGGCCTGGCTCATGCAGTCTGCGAACGCAGTCCTCACGGCGTTCGACGTCACGGTCGCGCCCGAGACGCCGTCGACCGAACAGTCCTGGGCTTCGAGCATGCGCTTTGCCATCAGTCCGCCGATGTCGGCGCCAATGCCCTTCGTTTCACCCGCGACGTCGATCACGACGTCCATGATGCGGTCCCTGCCGAAGGTGGCCGTCACGGTCACGTCGCTGCTGATGCCCGCAGCCTTGGCCGTGTAGACGCCCGGCTTGTAGACGAGCGTCCTCTTCTGCGAGGCGGCCGCGCCGCGCGCGCCGAGTCCGACTGCACCTGCAGCCGCAACCGTCTTCAGAAATCCGCGCCTATTGATACGGCTGCTCTTTTCCATGTCCATGTTCTTCTCCTGTGGTCACCGGTCCGGGGCCCGCTCAATGCTCGGGCCCGGATCATGCATGAAAGTCTGCCTCAGTCCGCAGCGTCCTGCTGTCGTCCCGCCGACACTCGGGAGAGGCACGCAGAAAGGACACCCGCCGGGAGCCCCGCTGAAATGCAGGGGGTCGGGTGTTTTGAGAAAACCGTTTATAGTCAGTGCATGACCGCGTGAATTCCGCGCACAAGCTCGCGCAACCACGCCTTTTCCTGGGTTCGCCCATCGTTCGTGTCCATTGTTTTTCGTCCGCCCATCATGCTGGCTTCATCCATCGTCCGTCATCGTCCCGTCAGGGACTACTCCTGCTGCGTCCTTGACAGCGCCTTCTGCTTCAGGGACTCCTCTCTTCCCGCGCCCTTCGTCATGCCGAGCCGCCGCAACATCTTCAATCCCGCCGAGGCCTACGTCATGACGCTCGGCGACGGTCAGTCGAAGAAGCGCGTCATCCAGCTTCTCAACCAGATCTCGCGCTTCTTCGGCGCCGCCGACCTTCACGCCATGGAGTGGCAGATGCTGACCTACGACCATGTACTTGCCTTCCGGGAGACGCGCGTGCGCTCGGGCCTCTCGCCCGCAACCATCAACCTGCAGCTCTCCGTCATCAAGATGACCTGCAAGCAGTGCTGGCTCAAGAACCTCATGCCGCTGCAGACCTATGCAGCCATCAAGGAGGTGAAGTCCGTGCGCGGCGGCCGCGTATCGAAGGGCCGCGCCCTCAAGCCCGCCGAGTCGGGACGTCTTCTCAAGACCACCGAGGCCGACGGCGACATCCGCTCGAAGCGCGACGCCGCCATCATCGCGCTCGCGCTCGGCTGCGGGCTTCGCCGATCCGAAATCGCCTCTCTCCTTCTTGAGCAGGTCGACCACGTGCGCCACACGATCACGGTCCGCGGCAAGGGCAACAAGGAGCGCCGCGTCGCGGTGGCCGACGCCGTATGGAAGCGCCTCGCCGTCTGGCTCGAGGCCAGGGCGGGCGATCCCTGTCCCAACGTCTTCCTGGCGGTGCGCCGCTACGGCAGGATCTCGACGGGCCACTCCATCACCTCCTCCGCCGTCTACCAGATCCTCAAGACCCGCTCCAGCCAGTCGGGCGTCGAGGACTTCTCGCCTCACGACCTCAGGCGAACCTTCGCGACGAGGCTTCTCGGCGCAGGCACCGACATCAACCTCGTGCGAAAGGCCATGGGCCACGCCTCCGTCCTCACCACCCAGCGCTACGACAAGCGCGAGGACGAGGAGGTCGAGGAGGCGACGAGAAAAATCCTCATTTGACCCAACCAAACGGTCCTGCCCAAGTTCGGGAGGACCGTTTCGAAAACTGCGAAAGGCGCCGGAGCACGTCAGAACATCTTCTGCAGCGTTTCGTTCTCGCGCCTGTGTTCGGCTTCGGCCTCGGCCTTTTCCTGCAGGATGCGCTCGAGCTCCTTCTCGAAGGTGGCCTTGGAGATGAAGAGGAAGCTCACGGGAGAGCCGTGGCGCTCGTGGCCCGTCTCAACGACGGTCATGCCCGCGTCCTGCCAGTAGTGGTTGATGGAGCCGCGGTTTTCGTAGCTCGACACGGGGCCGAGGGCCGAAAGCTTCATGCGCATGGCGTCGACGCCGTTGCCGTCCGCGCCGTAGCGGACCATGAAGCCGAGCCCGCCCTTGAACTGCTCGACGGAGAGTGCGGGATGGCCGGGCAGAATGAAGCACGGCTCGCCGCGTCCCTCGCCCATCTTCACGAGCGAACCGTCGCGCTCGATCCTGCAGCCTGCGGCCTCGGCCTCGGCCTGAGCGACGAGAATGTCGGTTTCGCCCGGCGTCAGGATGCCGAAGAGCCGTCCGACATGGGTGCGGGCGGTCTCACGGGCGCGTGCGATGCGCTCCTCGCGCTCGCGGGCCTCCTTCTCGGCGACCTTGAGGTTCGAGGCGGCAAGTTGGGCGGCGGCCAACTCAGCCTGCTTCGCGGCCTCAGCCTTCGCCTGCTCCTCCTCGATGCGGCGCTTGACGGCGTCATAGTAGGAGACGGGCAGGATCTCGATCTCGTAGTTGCGCAGGATGCCCATCTCCTTGAGGACGATGGTTCGGTCGCCTGCGTTGAAGACCCAGTAGTGGGCGTTCTGCCTGCGGCCCTTCGTCGTGAGAGGCTCGCCCCAGCGGCGCTTGAGCGCGTTGATGAGCGCCTTGCGGTCGCCGCCCGAGCCGCCGTCGATCTCGATCACGTCGCGACCGTCCTCCCTGTTCTGGAAGAAGACCGTGACGGGGAAGCAGTTGGCGATGCCGCGCTCGTCGGGCAGAAGCCTGTAGAACCACCCGAAGGTGTGCTTCATGACGTCCTCGGGGTCCGCCTTCATGCGGTTGTTCACGCGGTAGTGGCAACCCAGGTCGTTGAGACGCAGGAGAAGCTCCGTGTGCGTCGTCTTTTCGGGCGTGTAGATGCGGTTGACCTGGTCGAGGCTGCGCATGACGGCATCGGTGCCGTTCGAGCCTGCGCAGACCGAAGTGGAAATCGCGGCAATCGTGCCGGCCGCGAGGACGGATAAGACGGATGCGCTTTTCATGAGCGGGTTGTTTCTCAGGAATGTTTTCCAATTGAAGGCATTCTGAAAATTATAGGAAAAGCGACTGTCCGACTCATGTCCGGTTGTAACAGCCTGTGCTCATGAAGGGCGCCGTCTCAAGGTTCGTCCCTCTCCTGCAGGTGTTCTTCGGCCTCCTGGACCTCGACAGGCGCATCGGCGGCAAGCTCCTGCACCGCCTCCGGATCGATCCTCTTCCCGTCCCTCGCGTAGATTTCGACGGGCCCCTTCTCGACGCCCCTCACGTAGGAGCGGATCTCGCGGGTCCCGTCGGGCCTCACGGTCGTCACGCGCCCTTCAAAGGAATCGTTCATGTAGTTCCCGAACACGGCGGGCTCGCCCGTCTCCTCGAAGAAGAGCGCAAACGGGCCCTGGCGCACGCCCGCAAGATAAGTCGTCTCCTCGACAAGCACGCCCTTTTCATTGAAGCGGCGGGTTCTTCCCTCGAGCTTCCCCGACCTGTATTCGGCCTCAAGACGCTTCGTGCCGTCGGGCGCGAACTCCCTCACCATCCCGTCGAGCACGCCGCGCGCATGGGTTTCACTTCTGAGCAGGGTGCCGTCATCGCCGTAAAGCCTGCGTTCGCCGTCAAGACGCCCGTCCTTGTAGAAGGCTTCCTCGAGAACGCGTCCCGTCCTGCGTGAGGTCCTGACGGCGGGGCCCTCGAGCTTGCCGGCGACCCATTCGGCCGTGGCCACGGGCTCGCCGTCGTCGAACGTGACGGACCTTCCCTCCCTGACGCCGTCGATCACGGGTGTGATCGTGATGAGGCCTCCTCCCCTGAGGACGTCCGTCTCGGTGATGCGGCCGCTGTACACCTTCCCCTTCAGCCAGTAGAGGCCGTCCTTCACCACAAGCCTATGGACGGGTTCTGACGGCAGATGCAGATAGAGTTGGTAGCGGAAGGGCCAGGCGGCGGCGAGAACGGCGCAGGCGCCGAGAAGCGTCAGCGTGAGGCGGCTCTTGATCATGGGCGGGCTCGAAACTTGCGTACGGAAACCTAAAAGAATGCCACAAGTCGAAGCGCCCCGCACGAAATCGGGCAGTCCCGTCCGCGGCATTCACCGTCTGAGTGCATTGAAGCTCCCCTGTCTGAAGACAGAGGATTCACTTTGACCATCAGACAGCTCTTTCAGGGGGCAAAGCCGCCTGAACGTCACCGTCTGTACAAAGTGTGCGCGGCAGACCTC